>Ga0334884_1000617_pt1 | contig 62807 bp, 44 predicted proteins | sample GraSluR1_MG_7_FD_207215 | JGI IMG/M metagenome (GOLD analysis project Ga0334884, IMG submission 207215) | Sludge microbial communities from methane-producing bioreactor in Wageningen University, Netherlands - Granular Sludge_12_05 R1 | ecosystem: Engineered > Bioreactor > Anaerobic >... | reverse complement strand
ATTATGCATGAACGCACTGGGGCCACATTTCGCCATTCCCGCGTCCGGAACGGTCGAAGTACTGCCGTTCTCCCCCCTCATCCCGTCTCCGCCGGCCGTTTGGCGGAGTAAGGGAGAGGGGGGCTGGGGGGGTGAGGCGACGTGAGTCGGCGCCTGTCAGTAACCTGCATGATCTGAGCTAGAGGTCCCGCCAAGACGCCTCCCCGGCCCGCCTCCTGTCACTCTGAGCGTCCGTCTCGCGCAGCGAGACAGCGAGGAATCTCACTGAATGCCGGGGGATTCATCGAGCTTCTCCCTTCGGGAGCGGATGCTCCCAGAATGGCATTCGCGACCGAGGCCGCCGCTTGGGCCACGCCTCCATACGCCCATAGGGGCGTCCATAGGCAGAGCGCGACGGAACCACCGGCCGTCTGCCCCCGAGACCGGGTTCTTGACGCGTTGCCGTGAGGCCGTCCTAAGCCGCCCTCCCATCTCGCCTCTTCCGGGAGACCCCATGCGACCACCCATCCGCCCCCTGGCCAGCTCTCACCGCCTGCTGCCCTTCCCCGCCGCCCTGGCGCTGCTCTCTCTGGGCGCTCCGGCGGCGGCCGACTGGGTCACCCCCAATGACCCCGCCTTCCGGCGCTTCCCCGCCGAACCCCATCAGGAGAACCTGTTTCTCCTGGATATGGAGGCGGCCTGGAAGCTGCAGAAGGGCTCCTCCGACCTGACCATCGCGGTCATCGACCTGGCCTTCGATGTCACCCACCCCGACCTGCAGGGCAAGCTGTGGACCGATCCGGAGCATCCCGGCGTGCACGGCTGGGACTTCGTGGATGAGGACGCCACCCTGGACGGGCCCCAGGCGGAGCACGGCAACCACGTGGCCGGGATCATCGCCGCGGAGACCAATAACGGCCTCGGCATCGCCGGCATGGCTCCCAACTGCCCGCTGATGCTGGTGAAGGTCGGTCTGCCGGGCTGCCTGACCGACGGCGACCTGCAGGCCAGGGCGATCCGCTATTGCGTGGAAAAGGGCGCGCGGCTCGTCTGCATGAACCACGGCCTTTCCGAGCTCTATCCGGGCTGGCATGTGCCGCTCAATGGCGCGCTGAAGCAGGCCTGCGACGAGGCCTACCGCAAGGGCGTGCTGATCGTCACCTGCACCACCAGCAATGACGGCGCCTTCTACCCGGCCACCTTCCCTCCCGCCTACGACGCGGTCATGGGCACGGGCGCCTCCGACCTGTGGGGGCGGCCCTCGGACATGAACGGCGGAAGCTGCTTTTCCGAGGTCATCGCCCCGGGCGGCGAGCGCTCCGAGGGCGAGCACAGCAGGCGCTCGGTGTACAGTTGCTACGCCGGGGATCTGGAGTACAACTACTACGCCGGTGGCTGTATGGCCACGCCGCATGTGGTGGGCCTGCTGGCGCTGGTCTTGTCGCACTATCCGGGGATCGACGTGGAGACGGCGCGCCAGATCGTGCGCAATACCGCGCGGGGCGAGGCCCCAGGTCACCAGACGCGCTGGGGACACGGGTTGATCCGGCCCGTGGCGGCGCTGTCCTTGTCCCCCGAGCAGATCGCGGCCCGGCCGCTGCTGGTAACGGGCGCCGAGGGCGCCGAGGCCGGCGTTCCCACTCCCTGCACCCTGCCCTCCGGAGAGCCGGGCCTGGCCGTCTCCGTGCGCAATGACGGCGTGCTGGATGCGACCGTTCGCGTCTGCCTGCGGCGCGGCGCCCACACCGTCGCCGAGAAGATCGCCGCCGCCCTCGGTCTGGAGACAACCGTCGTCCATCTTCCGGTTCCGGAGCCGGAAGACGCGGGCGGGGAGGCCGGCGACCTGGTCGCCGATCTCGAGGACCTCGGCGTGTGTCGGCCTGTGGTGCTCGAGCAGGCGCCGGACATCCGCCTGGAGATCTGCGATGACGACCTGGCGGTGCGCGAGGATGGCCGGGGACGCCGGGTGCTGGCGGTGAGGGTGCGCAACCGGGGCACAGAGGCCGCCGGGCGCGTGGCGGTGATCCTCCATCAGCACGAGCCGGCCATGGAACAGCGGGTCGGGCCGCCCAGCAGGCAGCTCGCGGCACAGGTGATCGCCGTGCCCGGGGAGGGCGCGGCGGTGGCCCGGTTCGCCCTGGAAGACCTGCCCACGGAGGAGGACCTGTGGGCCGAGATCGAGGCCCTACAGGTGGGCGCGCCGCACGTTGACAAGAGGAGCGGGAAGGCGCGGCTGCGGGGCCACACCGCGACCGTCCCGGCGCGGCCGGCAAGAGCGATCGCCCGGTTCGAGCTTCCTTTGGCACCGGAGACGGAGGGTGTGCGCCTCATACCGCGGGAGGGAGCGGCGACGACGCCTGTGGAGATCGGCGGCCGTACGGCCCTGGACGGCATGCCCGCGTTGCGGGTGGAGGCCAGAGTGCGCTGGGATGAGCCGCTGCGCAAGATCGAGCCCCTGGCGTACAAGTGGCTGGCGGGCGGCAAGAGCGCCGCCTTCGGCCTTGCGGTGCTGGACGGGCATCCGTACTGCCTGCTGCAGACCGACACCGGCGGCTTCGTCGAGGTGGTCTGTACCGATCTGACGGTGACGCCCGGGCAATGGCACACCATCGAGCTGCGGTATACGGGGTCAACGCTGACGGCGGCCCTCGACGGAGATCAGAGCGCGGTCGGCCGGCCGGCTTCGGGGCCCGTGTCCCGGTGCCCCGAGCCCTTGCGTCTCGGCGCCGCGGCGGACAAGAGCGGCAACCTCGTGAGCTTCGTCTCCGGCGTCCTGGAGTGGGTGGCCATCGGCATCCCGGAGGTCAAGGGCCCCGACGGGCGCATTCCCGGTAGCCTCCGCACGGGGGACGTCCGGCGCGTCCTGCGGGAGGGCGAAGAGGAAGTCCTGCGACTGCGCATGTCCGAGGAGCGTCGGTGCCGGATACGTCTGGCGGTGCTCGAGCCCGAGCAAGGAACTCTCGAGGCCACACTGGGCTCCCCGGCCGACGTTGACGCCCGGCCTTTGACCTTCGACCGCGGGCGCTGGAGCGAGCGGTTGGCGCCCGGCGAGTACGAGCTACGGCTGCGGGCCGGGGAGCGCACCGTCTACACGCTGGACATCACCGGCCCGCGGGACGTATGGCAGACGCTGCTGCGGGCCACGGACCGCGAGGGCATCGGCGAGCGGTCCCGCCGCTCAGGGGCAAGGCCGGGCCCTGCACCGTACACCGCCTGGCTGGCCACGGAGGCGGCGGGTGAGGCGGCCCTGGAGCTGTTCGACTGCACGGAGGGCGCCCGGATGCTGCTGTGCCCCGAGGGGGGCGCGGTGCAGACGATCAGCCAGACGGGAGGGGTGATGGGGGATTCATCCGTGCGTTCCGGGGGCCTGGGCATCTGGCGCCGGCACGGCTTCGCCGCGGGCCCACAGCCCACCGGGGCCTGGCTGTTTGTCCCCTCCCCCATCAACGCCGCCGGCGACTACGCCCTGCGCGGCGGTTTCACCCTTCACTGGCGTCGCCCCGACGCCGGGACGCAGGCGGCCTGCGACGCCTCCGGGACGATGCGCCTGCTGGGGCTTGAGACCCGCGGGGGCAGATGCACCTCAGAGACGCGGCCCACTCGCTACGAAGAAGCGATCGCGGCGGGCCTGGCGTTCATAGAGGCTCTCACCGGGGAGCGTCCCGGGGGCCCTGGCATCTACGAGCGCTGGTACGTGGACGAGGACGCCCCCCGGGTCTACTGGGGCTGCGATGGACAGATGCTGTGCGCCCGCACGTACTATCAGGCCTTCATGCGCGGCGGGGACGAGCACTTCCGCGAGCTCGCCCTGGGTATCGCCCGGCGGGTCATCGCCCACCAGAACCGCGACCAGGCATCTCCGCGCCACGGCGCCATCCCGTACGGGTTCATCGGCGAGAAGGAGGAGGTCTCCTGGGCGTCCTCCAGCAACATCCAGGGGAAGATCCTCTACGGCCTGGCGCAGTTGGCGAGCTGGAGCGAAGAACCGGACCTGCTGGATGCCCTGCGCCTGAACGCGGACTACTGTGTGCGCATCCAGTACCCCTCAGGCCGCTGGCCCCACCACCTGGAGAAGGCTCCCGAGAGTCTTTGCGGGTACGACGCGGCGTGGAACGTGGCCGGGCTGCTCATCGCGTGGGAGAAGCTGGGCCGGGGCGAGTACCTGGCGGCCGCGGAGGGCGCCCTGGCGGCCTATGCGGGGTGCCTCCGCCCGGACGGCGCCATCGTCTGCCCCTGCAGTCACGCCACCCCCGAGGAGGACGATCTGGCCATCCGCTCCTCGATCACGATGCTGACGCCCTTTGCCCTTGCCCTGAAGCTCACGGGCAAGGGCGAGTACCGCCGGGTGCTGGGGGACCTGGGCCGGTTCCTGTCCTCCCGGCGGCACGATTCGGGGGTGCTCAAGGAGCCGCAGAGCGACTGTGTGAACCTGATCTATGCCCAGAACTGGGGTCTGCAGGGCCTTTGCGAGGCCGCGGAGGCCACAGGAGACCGGCGCTTCTCGGACATGGCCCGGAGCCTGGCGGACTTCTTCGTGCGGGTGCAGCTTGTGAGCGCCGACCCGCACCACCACGGCGCCTGGGTGGGGAGCTACAACGTGGCCAAGGATTTCCCCGGTGGAGACATGGATGACGAGGGCAATGCCTACGATCTGTACACGAGCTGGGGTGCGGGCCCGATCGTGTACGGTCTGGCGAGACTGCTCGATTTGCCGGATAGTGAGCCGTAGTGCGGGCCCGTCCGACGGATGGAGGCGCGGCCGCGGTGCAGTCGCTGTGTGCGGGTCAGGTGCGCGACTTCCCCGCTGACCCCGCGTGGCGGCCTGACCTCGGCCGCTGCCATGCATCTTTGCCGCTTGGCTGGGAGCGAACCTTGCCGGGTTGCCCGCCAGAGGCTACAATCAGTATTGTGAACGCGGGAGGGAGCGGGGAGATCTCGCGATGTTGGTCGGAGACCCGAATGAGCTCGTTGGCGCGACGATCGACGGCAGATACGCGCTGTCCCGCTACATGGGCGGCGGGGCGTTGGCGTGCGTGTTCGAGGCCCATGAGGTACTGAACGGCGAAGACGTGAGGCCCGTGGCGGTGCATCTGATCACCAGCGCGGAGCCGGGCTTGGGCGCTCGCCTGTTGGCAGAGGCTCGGGGGCTGGTTCGGTTGCGGCACCCGAACATCATCTCCTACCTGCATTGTGGGGTTGCGCAGGATGGGGACCTCGCGGGGGGCCACTACATCGTCACCGAGCCGGCGCAAGGGACCCTTGCCGACCTCACCGGGCCCGGACGGCCGACCGATGAGGGAACTGTCCGCGGCGTGGCGGAGGAGATATCCGCCGCTCTGGCCCATATCCACGGCCAGGGCATTGTCCACGGGAATCTGAAGCCGAGCGACATCCTGCAGGTCGATGGGCGGTGGAAGCTGGCGGGCCTCGGCCTGGCCCGAGCGGCGGGCGGCGGGATGGCGACGGCAAGCGGAGCCGCGGACCGCCTGCTGTACACCGCTCCGGAGGTCCTCGACGGCCAAGTCGGCCGGCCGAGCGATGTGTACTCCCTCGGGGTCATCCTCCTGGAGTGCCTCACAGGCGAGAGCGCCCACACAGGCGCGACCTGCGCGGAGTTCATGCGGGATCTGGTTTCCCGGCCCGCCCGCATCCCACGCGGCGTCCCCGCCGCGTGGCGGGCGGCCCTGGGGCGCTGCCTGAGCCGCAACCCCGCGGAGAGGTGTTCCGCGGCGGAGCTGGGCAAGATCGTGGCCGGCGGGGAGCGTGACCAGACGCCGGTAGTTCAGCCACAGCCCGCGCAGCCGCGACCGCCCGACCGCGCCGCCCCCGTCGCGCGACCTGCACCACCTCCCGACACCGCGCCGAAGGCGCCCGCGAGAGGCCGGCGTACCGGACGGCCCCGCGCCCTGCTGCGGAGCGGACTGTCCGTCGCACTGGCGGCGCTCGTGTGGGGCGTCTGGGCAACCGCCAGGGATGCCGATCGGCAGTCCTCTGACCAGACCCGGGCGGCCGCCGACCAGGGTGTGTCCGCGCACTTCAGCCCGGCCCCGCTGTGGCGGCCTGAAGAGGGCCGCACGGCGGGCGAGGCGATCGCCGGCCCAGATGGCGGCACCTATGTGTGGGTACCGGCGGGTGAGTTCATGATGGGTTCGGAAGACGGAGACGACGATGAGAAGCCGGTGCGCCGGGTCAGGATCACCAGGGGGTTCTGGCTGAGTGAGCGCGAGGTAACGAATGCTCAGTACAGGGCATTTTGTGATGCCGGTGGGCACGAGTTCCCCAGCTACAGCGACCAGGGAGACGAGCATCCGGTAGCTTACGTTACGTGGGACGACGCCCGGGCGTACTGCGAGCACTTCGGCCTGAGACTACCGTCCGAAGCGGAGTGGGAATACGCGGCTCGGGGTGCCGAGGGTCGCAAGTACCCGTGGGGCGATGGGTGGGACGACGCGCGGTGCTGCAACCTCAGCCACCGAGGGCCAAGTGGATCCACATTCCCGGTGGGGAGCTTCCCGGCGGGTGCGAGCTGGTGCGGCGCTCTGGACATGGCGGGGAACGTGTGGGAGTGGTGCGAGGATTGGTACGATAAGGACTACTACCAGGGAGCACCAGAGCGCGATCCTCCTGGGCCTGCGTCAGGAGAGCACCGTGTTGTTCGCGGTGGCGGCTGGTTCTACTCCAAGACCCTCTGCCGCTCGGCCCTCCGCTTCGGGCTCGAGCCCACGGGACCCATCGCCGGCTGTGGGTTCCGGCCTGTGTGCGACCCCGGGTAGCTCAGGCCGTTTCGGTCCTTGCCCCCCCGCCGCGGCACGGCCGCCCCCCCCGCCGCGGGTCCCGCTACGGGCGATGGCAAATCTCCAGATCCGAGTCATCAGGGCTCATGAGGCGCCCGCCGTCCTGGCCGACCTTCTCGCGGATGATGGGCTCAAACTCCGGGTTGATCTCGTAGCCGATGGAGTTGCGGCCCATCATCGCGGCGGCCTTGGCCGTGGTTCCGCTGCCCATGAAGGGATCCAGGACCGTCTCACCCCAGAAGCTGTACATCCTGATGATCCGCCGCGGGAGCTCCACGGGGAACATGGCGATATGGCTCTTCTGGCGGTCCGGATGGATGTCGGCCCAGACGCCACGGAACCAGCTCTGGCGCTCCTCCTTGGTCAGGCGGCTGTTCTCCTTGGCCTCCGGGGTGGCCGCCTTGGGCCAGTCTCCCGGCTTGCGGAGCAGCAGGATGTACTCGTGCTCGTAGGTCACGTGGCCATCACGGGGATAGTACATGGAGCCCATCCAGGCGCCGCCACCGCTGGTGTTGGTGGTGGAGATCTTCTGCCAGATGATAGAGCCCATGAAGTCGAAGCCGATCTCGCGCCCGATGACGGCCAGATCGGAAGGGATCGGCAGCACCCTGTACCAGCCGTGGTCCGCGGCGCTCAGGTACTGATCGCCGATATTCACGGCCATCCGGCAGCCGGGATGCAGGGCTCGGTAGCATTCGGCGAACACCTGCCCGAGGCTGGCCAGGTACTCGTCGTACTTCTCATGGTAGCCGATTTGCCCCTCGTGGCCGTAGTCCTTGATCGACCAGTACGGCGGGGAGGTGACCACCAGATGCACGGACTTGTCGGGAATCTCGGTCATGCGTCGGCAGTCGCCGATGATGATCTTGTGCTTTGTCTTGTCGGTCACGTTCTTCTCCTGAGGTGGTGCGGTGGGGTCACCAGACGGCGGTGAGGACGATGCCGGCGGTCATGAGCAGGCCGGTGAGCAGGTGCATCGCGACGGTACCGGCATTGGCGGGCAGAAGGCCGGGCGGCGTGTCGTAGAAACGGGCGGCGGCACGGAGCATTCCGGGGAGCAGCAGACACGCGAGCAGACCGATCAGCGTTGTGGCGGGGAGCCACCCCAGCAGGACGCCGGTCAGGAGGCTCAGCGGGGCCCCGATGATCAGCGCGTAGTACCATCTTCGGGCCCGACCGCGGCCCAGGCGCACCACCCAGTGTCTCTTCTGGGCGAGGGCGTCGGCCCGCATGTCCTGGAACTGGTTGATGAACAGAACGGCCGTGATCAGCAGCGTCGCCGGCATCCCGGCGGCGATGGCGCCCCACGAGAACTGCTGGGCCTGCACGTAGTACGCCCCCAGCGCGGGCAGAATCCCGAAATCCAGCGCGATCAGAAGCTCCCCGGCGCCCCGGTAGCACAGACGCAGAGGCGGGGCTGTGTAGAAGAACGCGGTCGCGACCCCCAGCAGCCCGATCCAGAGGATCCACAGCCCCCGGGCCCAGACCAGGTACAGGCCGATGAGGCTGCCTGCGGAGAAGCACAGCAGGGCGGCGAGGAGCATCTTCAGCGGGCCGATCCGGCCCTCCTGGATGACCCGGCTGCCCCCGGTGAAGGGCGACGCAAACTCCGTATTGCCCGGATCGTTGCCGCTGAGGTGGTCGAAGACATCGTTGGCCAGGTTCGCTCCGGTATGGATCAGCACGATGCCGACCAGGCTCGCCCAGAAGTAGCCCCACGAGAAGGCGCCCGTCTCGTACCAGGCCATGGCGCTGCACACCAGCACGGGCATGGTGCTGCCGGTGACGAACTGGAATCTCGAGGCTCTCAACCAGAACACCGGTCCCCCCAGGGTTCTTTGTGCCCTCCGTTCGGGCAGGTAGGCCCGCGGAGCCCCCGGCTCTGCGGGCGAAGGCATTGTAGTCGATCCGGGCGGTGGGGACAATTGCAGGGTTGGCGGGGAGACGGGCCTGAGGCCCCGCAGGCACGGTCGGGACTGCCCGGGGGCCTTGGGGCCTATCGCTGAGGTCGCGGACGCAGGGCCGCAAAGCCCATCGCGCCCGCGCGCCCGGCTGACCGCGCCCACAGGCTCTGTCGCTCCGGCTATCCCCCTTCCTCTGCTTCCCCCCTCTGTGCGTCGTCCCGGCCCGCGTGGCCCCGCGTACTCTCGGTGCCGCCGCGGTCCGAGACCGGCTTTGACCATTGCCGACAAACGGAACGCTCGGCCCAGAGGGCCGAGCGTCTTTGGTGCCGGGATGGCGAGTGATGTCTCAGTTGAGGTCCGCCGTCTCCTGGACGGCCACTTCGGTCGCCAGGTCCACATCGTCGCTGCGGGCGGAGACACCGCCGCGCAGGTTGACGATGTAGGCCCTGCCTCCGGCGCGCTCGATGGCCTCGGCGACCTCCTCCTGCTTGCCCGGCGCGTAGGCGAACATGGCGCCACCACAGCCGGAGCCATTGAGCTTCCCACCGAGGGCTCCCGCATCCATGGCCGCATCGATGAGCCGGTCGAGCTTGGGGTGGCTCACGCCGATGCCGTCCCGCAGTTGGACGTGGTGCTCGTAGAGCATCTCGCCCAGGCGCCGGGGATTGAGATGGCCATTGGAGAGCATGCTGCGCGCTTCCTGGCACAGGTCGCGGTTGACGAAATTGGCCTCGATACGGCGCCGAACGTCCTTGTCCATGGATGAGAAAAACCCGCACGCCTCCTGGACGGGAGTGGACTTGAGGCAGAAGCCGTTGATGCACTCTCTGAGCGTGGCGAGGCCGGCGCTTGTGGCGGCACGAGACTCGCGCAGGACGCCGGTGGTGTTCTTGGGCACGAGAGTATCGCCGATGACGAAGCCCTCGAGCTTGGCCCCCAGGTGGGTGTAGGTCACCGGCTCCTGGCAGTCGATGTACAGCAGGCCGCCCACGGCTGAGGAATAGTGATCCATCATGCCGCCGGGCTCCTCAAACTCCTTGACCTCCGCCTGGTACCCAAACATGGCGATATCTCCGGGTTCCCGTGAGACGTCGCCTTCTTGAGTGGCGAGCAGGAAGCTCGCCCAGGCGATGGTGAGAGCCGACGAACTCGAGGTCCCGGCATTCATGGGGATGGTACCGCGGATCTCGCAATCGTAGCCCTGGGTCATACTCAGACCGGCCCTGCGCAGGACGTTGGTGGCGGACCGGATGTAGTCGCGCTTGTGGCGGTACGTGAGCTCCTGTGTTCCGTCGAACTCGTCGTAGTCCGGCTCCCTGCCGGTGAGGTCGGGCTTGCGGATCGCGAAGACGCTGTCATTGCGCGGAGTGCCCTTGACTTTGATATCCAGGGTAACCGGAGTCGCGATCACTGAAAGTCCAAGGAAGTCTTGGTGCTCTCCGAACAGACAAATCCTGCCCGGCGCTGAAACCTCGATCGCCATAGGTCTGCGACCCTCCCATGAAAATGGCTACACTCTCTCCCCCTCCGACGGCACTCGGCCCGAGGTGTCGTCCCCCCAGGCCGGCGTGCTGTGGCTGAGAGTGTAAGCCACCGGGGGACATGAGTCAACTGACTAGGCAGAGAGAGGGGGCCGCCGGACCTCCCGTCGACACAATTTCGCCCCGTCTGCGTCCCGGGATCGAGGCGGATAGAGGAGCTTCTGCCGGGACCTCGAACTCGGTTCTGCAAACTCGGCCGGACCGGCCGCAACCGCTTTCCGTCCGGTCCGAAAAACCCCTGGGAATCAGGGGAATGGGCGCACTTGTCGCTACAGGGCGATGATCGCCTGCGCCCTGGCCGAGGCGCGGGCGGCGTGCATCACGCGGAGCACCGAGGCCATGTCGCGGATGGTGGCTTTGGCGGGCTCGCCGGCGGCGAAACGTCGCAGTGTGTCGTTTACGTAACAATCGTAGACGGTGTCGCTGTCCGGGCCGTCGAAGGCGATGTCCTCGCACTCGCGGCCGAGAACCACTCCCCTGCCCATGTCCACGCCGCCGCAGTGGAATCTGTCCGTGGTCAGCGAGAAGAACCGCTGGTAACTGTCGGGCATGGTGTAGCTCACCTCCCCGGTGCCCACCACACCTGAAGCACCCAGGAGGCGGATGGTGGCGATGTCCTCGATGGGAAGGTGGTGGACGGCGTGACTGGTGCAGCACTCGACCTGTGCCACCTCGGGATCGACGAGGTACATGTACAGGTCGATCACGTGGGGGCCGAAGTTCCACAGCGGCCCGGCGCCGGCGAGCTGCGGGTCCAGCATCCAGCCCACCCCCCATTCGCGGTAGCGATGCGGCGAGCCGGCGAACAGGCAGTGGTAGTAGTGGCACGGGGTGCCCAACTCCCCCCTCTCCTTGAGGCGCCGCAGTGCCTCCACGGCCCCGTAATAGCGGCTGACGAGGGCCACCGATGTCCAGACATCCTCGGTCTGGGCCTTGACCGCCAGCGCGTCCAGGCGCGCCCAGTCCACGCCCATGGGCTTCTCCATGTGGAACGGCTGGTGGCGGGAGATGAGCTCATCGGCCAGCTCGGTCATGTGGGCGTGGGGGGCATGGGCGAAGACGAGGTCGGGGGCCTCCTTGTCCAGCAGCTCGGCGTGATCGGTGTACCGTGGGCAATCCAGCTCGGCCCCGACGCGCTGGAGCACCTCGCTATCGGGGTCATGGATGGCGACGATCTCGGCGTCACTGCTCTTGAGTGCCGGGATGTAATAGAGGCCCACATGCCAGTGGGCGGCCCCCAGTATGGCTACGCGCATGTGCTTTCTCTCCCAGGAGACGGCGGGTCTGTCTCACTTCGATGGCTCAGGCGGCGCATCAGGGCGCTTGGTGTGTCTGCTCTGCATCCGCCGGGCGGGGGTCCGTGACGGGCCCGGCGCCCGGGTCGGGTCCGCCACCCGCCGGGCGGGCTTCGCCCGTCTGCTCGGAGACACCATCGGGCGGGGCGGCGTCGAGAGGCTCGGAGGCGGTTGGGTCGAAAGCCTCCGAAGTCTCCTCCGGCCGCGGCTCCACACGAATACCCAGGAGCCTTAGGCCCTCATCCACGAGACCCTCGGCCTGCTCGTACTCTCGTGCCGCCAGATGGGCGCGGGCCTTGCGAAACAGCTCGCCGGTGGTGGTTGCCAGTTGTTTCCTCAGCGGGTCGCCGAGGACCTCCAGATAGGGATCGGATGCGGACAGCAGCTTGCTCCGCACTCGCTCCTCCGTGGTGGGCAGGCGGACCAGGCGCGTCCCGCCGGCGCCGGGTGCGGGTGGCCCGGCCGGACCGAACAGGGCCTCGAGAATGGAGTCGACGATCTTCTCTTTGCGCTGCGCGAACTGCTCGGGGTCGAGCTCTCGCGATTGCGCGAGAATCCCGGCCAGCTCACTTCGGGCCTCGTCGACCTTCTTGCGCATCTGAGCGGTGGCCTGCTTCTGCTCCTCGGGCGAGGGCGCCTGGCCCCCGCGGATCTCCTGCAGCCGCTTGCTGAAGGCCTGGCGCCGGGCTCCCACCCTCGTCAGGGTGTCGGCCGCCTCCTCGATCGCTTTTCTCAGGCCGGTGACGGCGGCCTCGCCGGCCTCGTCCAGTGTCTTGCGCAGGGCCGCCAGGGTCCCGGCGAGGTCGGTGTCCTCCACGTGCATCAGGTCGAGGAACATGGCCACCAGGGGGTTGGAGAACAGCTCGGGCTGTGGGGGCAGCCTGGGGGCGCTGCGAATGGCCTTGAGCGCCTCGCGGGTGAACTCCATGGCCTTGGCGAAGTGCCCGACGGAACCGGCCCGCTCGGCCTGCTGCATCAGACCCGCCGCCTTGCGGAGGTCCTTGCCTTCGCGCTGGGCCTGCTGCATCTCGGCGTTGACCTCCTGCACGAGGGCCATCAGCTCGCGGGGAGGCATCGGGCGGGCGCGAGGGCCGTCGCGCTGCGGACGCATGCCCGGCCGACCGGGCATGCGCCCGCTACCGGGGCGGAGCTTGCCGGCCTGAGCCTGCAGCTCCTTTTGGAAATCACCCAGCAGGGCGATGACCTTGTCCTTGTCGTGCAGGCGCGCGGCCTCGATGATCGCCTCGCGGATCTTGCGCAGCTTGCCGACATCTCCGCCCATCTCGCTGAGCTTGAGACCGGCCATGTTGGCCTGCCCCACGGTCTGAGCCAGATCGGGATTGGCCTCGAAGAAGGCCATGGCGGCGGGCGGCAGATCGGCGGCCTCGGCCGGGGGGCCTTGGGCCCCGGGGGGGCCGGGAGGTGTGGGCTCACCGCCCCCGGCGCCCGGCGCTGCGGGGCCTCCCGGCGCCGTCGGGGGCCCGCCGAACACGCCGCTCCCCGGGCCTCCGGCACCCGGCTTGCCACCGGCCTCGGCCGGTGCCACGTCTCGCATGATGTGGCTCAGTCGGTTGGTGGCAACGTCATACTTGCCCTCATCGATGGCCCGGCGAATCGGCGCCAGCCGCTGCTCGATGGTGTCGGCGAACTCGGGGGAGGCCGTCAGTGACACCGCCTGAACCGCGGCCTCCAGGGCCGCCTTCCTCTGCGCCGCCTGGGCATGGAAGTAGTAGGCCGCCCCACCGGCGGCGATGACGACAACCAGCACGAAGGCAACCAGTACAGGCACCGCGAAGGAGCGCCTCCGGGCCGGTGGCGGCTCTGGCGCAGGCTCGTCCACGGCCGCCGGGGCGGCCCAGGGGGCGGGTTCACGGCCGTTGGCGGCACCGCCGGCCACACTGTCGGCCACCTCCCACGGCAGTCGCGAGGAAGTCCACTGAGGAGGCTCCTCGGGAGACTCCCCGGGGGGCTCCTGTGCCACCGTCTCCACCTCAGCGGCGCCGTCCACGGGGGCGGAGGCATCCTCCACCGGCACCCCGGCGCCCTCCTCCGACGGCTCCGAGCCTTCCTCGGCGGCCGGGCCGAACCCCTCGGGGCCGGTCCGCTCGTCCTGGGGGTCTGTAGTGTCCCAGTTGTCCACAGATCATGCTCTCCTGGTGCCGGGGGGCCCACAGGCCCACCCCGCATGCCAATGCGGGGCTTGCCCGGCACGTCGCTATAGATGCGGTAGTTCGTCTCGACGACGCCGCGCCCTCCCGGAGGCGATCGTCGCCGCAATCCACGGGCGAGACAAAGCCCGCCGAGCGCACGGGCGCATGGCCACGAGCGGGCGGGCTATGGAGTCTACTAACGCGATTGAGCCCCGTACTGTTCCTGTAAGGGCCGGGGCGGGAGGGGCCGGACCTCTGGCCGCGAGGCGGCCGGCGGGCCCAATCGCGGGGCCGAGGCCCATCCCATCGTCGCTTCCGGCGGCCACCGGCGGCCGCTACCGGGACCGGGGGCGCCCGTGGCTCGAGGACCGGTTCTTCTTCTCGAAGAACTCGTCCGTAAGGCCGGTGTTGATCTTGTAGCCGCTGAATGACAGGCTCATGTGGCCGGGCTTGTCGGACCCCGCCACACCCCGGGGAATGGTGCAACTGACCTTCGTCGGCATCCAGAACCCCTGCACCTTCTGGTAGGCGAAGGTCACTCCGGCGATGAGGTCTTGGCCCCGCAGGATGTGGACCTTCTCCACCGTCCACCGCGCACCGTTGATCCACAGCATCACCCGCGGCTGATCCTCGGGCGCGACCGGCTTCTTGGGCACGATCTTCAGGCAGTGCAGCGGCTGCCCGCCGACGGTCTTGGTCCCGGCGAGGACCACTCTCGCGTCGTCCTTCACCTCCTTGGCGATGTCGCCAAAGAGCAGGGCGCGCTTGGGGATGGCCACCAGTCCGCTGGACTCGATGTACGTCTTGTCCGGGGGTTTGACGTACACCCTGGCCTCCCGGTGGGGCATGTCGACGCCGGGGATGTCGGTGTCCACGGCGACCGTGGCGGTATAGTCGCGAATGCCCCTATGCAGCGTGGTGGCTTTGGCCAGAATCTCCATCGGGTCCGGCGCCGCCTGAGCGGCGACGGTCAGCAGTACGCACAAAACCGTCAGCGGCAGGTATCGTCGCATAGGAAGACCTCCGGGGGAGTCGGCGAGTCGCGACCTTCGCTAGCACGTCATGTCTCTGCGCACGAACACCGCCAGCGTCCCGGCAAGACAGGCTCCGGTGTAGGCCGCGACATAGCCAAGATCGGTGCCCACGGCGGCCCAGTCCACGGTACGCTTGAACACCTGGCCGTAGGCGTGGAAGTGGGTGGTCAGCAGGTAGGGTGAGAGCCATTCGAAGTATGGGATTACCTGGAGCGCGACGCTGACGATGAGAAAGCCCACGGTGACGCCGGCGGCGGTGAGCGGGTTGACAAAGACCGCGGAGCAAAACAGCGCGATGGCGGCCACGGCGCACATGGTCACGGCGGTGAGAGCGTAGGCCATCCCAAGCCGCTGGACGGCCTCGGCCTCGGCCAGGACGGTGAGGCCGTCGCCGACGGCGATGATGTCGCCGCGCCTGAACACGATGTACCCCAGTAGCAGCGAGAATGCACCCAGGAAGAGCACCAGAGTGCCCGCATGCAAGAACGCCGCCAGGCTCTTGGCGACCACCACCGCCCAGCGGTGGACGGGCCGGGTCAGCAGGGTACGTAGCGTGCCGCGCTGCGCCTCGCCGGCGATGAGTCCTCCCGCGATCATGCTGACGAGCAGCGGGAGAAAGACGTTCACCGCCACGGGTACCACGTCCAGGAGCAGATAGGGCACCATGGGTCCGCTGAGGATCGTGCCCCCGACCACGAAGTCATCGCCGAACTGGTGGCGCACGTCCCGCATGGGCGGGCCCTCGGCCCAGACGCCCCAGACAAACAGGCCGCTGAAGGCGCCCAGGAGGATGTAGCCCACGTAGGTGCCCCTCTGTGCAAACATCCGGACCAGCTCGCCGCGCAGGAGAGTGAGAAGTCTCATGGTGGGTGTCTACCGCATCATTCTCAGATAGAGGTCTTCCAGAGACGGCCGCTCACGCTGCAGGGACGAGACCCGTAGCCCGGCGGCGACGAGGGCGGCATTGATGTCCGCGGCGCGGTCGCCGCCGGTGGTGACCCGTAGCAGGCCGTCGGCATGCTGCACGGTCAGGTCGTCCCAGTGGGCCGTCAGCACCTGCCGGGCCCGGACGGGATCGTCGACCTCGATGGCGACGGCGGTCTCCGAGGCGGAGAGCAGGTGTTTGACCTTATCGCGCACCACGAGCTTGCCCCTGTTGATGATCGCGGCGTCGGTGCAGGTGAGCTCGATCTCGTGGAGGTGGTGGCTGGAGACGAAGACCGTTACATGCTCCTCCGCATTGACGCGCTGGATCAGGTCTCTGACCTCTACCACGCCCTGTGGGTCCAGGCCCGAGGCCGGTTCATCCAGGACCAGGAGCTCGGGCCTGGGGATGAGGGCCTGGGCGATGCCGAGGCGTTGCTTCATGCCGTGGGAGTAGGTTCCGACCCTGTCCTTCTCCCGGCCGCGCAGTCCCACCAGCTCGAGGACCTCCTCGATGCGCCGGTGGTCCACAGGGCCGGAGAGGGCGGCCAGGAGCTCGAGGTTGCGGCGACCCGACAGGTACTCGTAGAAGGCGGGCTCCTCCACTAGAGCCCCCACGCGACCGTTGGCCCTGGAGGCCACCGTCCCCGCGGCCCGGCCGAGGAGGCGGGCATGTCCCGACGTCGGGCGCAGTAGTCCCAGGAGGATGCGGATCGTGGTGCTCTTGCCGGCCCCGTTGGGGCCCAGGAACCCGAACACCTCGCCGCGCGTGACGGTGAGGTCCAGACCGTCCAGGGCAAGCTGCCTGCCGTAACGCTTCTGCAGGTGCCGTGTGGAAATGGCGGCTTCACTGTCCATCTGCGTGGTTCCCTCGAGGTGGCCGGCACTCGCCGTGGCATTGTACCAGGCGCCCACGCGCCTGTCGAAGCACCCGCGGCCGCCGCCGGATCGCGGACACCGCGGCCCCATCGGCGGCGCCCGGGTTACACTACGTCGGCCATCAGAATCCCGTTGCGACGGCCCTCTACTGTGCCCGGGGTCGGCGACCGGGCAAGATCCGCCCCGTCCGCCCGGCGTAGGCCTCGTACTGAGCACCGAAATGCTCGCGCATCAGCCCCTCCTCCTGCCTGACCCGGACGAAGTAGAACGGGATCATCGTCACCAGCATCGAGGGGCCGACGATCCAGTTGTGCAGGAGCAACGCCTGTGCCAGTGCCCACAGGAAGTGGGCGGCATACATGGGGTGGCGGATGCGGGTGTAGACTCCCGAGGTCACGAGCCCTTGTCCCTCGCGGACCTCCGGGAACATCGACCATGCCCGGCCTAGGTCGGAATGTGAGCGCCACAGGAGCCACAGAGCGGAAGCGAAGAGGACGCAGCCCATCACCGTGGCGAGGGCGCTCAGCCCGGGGGCGAGGACGAAGTCTGCGGCTTTTGGCCACTCCGTGGCCAGGTGCAGCAGGGGGAGGACAAACATGCCCAGCGAGCTGAGGGCGACGGAGAGCACGTCGGAGGCGGTGCGTCGGCTCGCTACCACTGCCCCCGCGCGCCGGGAGCCGGTCTGGAGGCGGCGGATGGCGCAGCCGACTGCAAGGCCCGCCAGGTAGCAGTAGTCCGATAGCTCCAGCGCCATGCCCGGTTCCTCCACCGACCGGTTCGGCGCCAGAGCACGCGGGACCTTTCGCCGGTGACGGAGACGGCAAAAGGGCCGCTCCCCGCCGATGGTGGCTGCACCACCGGCAGGGACCGGCCCTGGGGTACCGCTCGTCTTGGTCTGCACAGTCGGAGGGGTGGATCCTAAGACCCGGGCACCGTCCTCACGCCGCGAATGCGGCGGACCGTGACAGCCGAGTAGCTTCGATCAGAGACGCTTTGCCGATCGTGGCTAGTTCCGATCCCACAGCTCCGGGGCCGCCTTGAGCGCCGAGAGCTTCATCCACTTGGAATGACCGTCGACGAAGCCCACGTTCTGCCCGTCATTGTGCCGGTCGCTCATGTTCGCCCAGTAAGATTCGGCCAGTAGCGGCGGAGGGGGATAGGCGCAGCCGCGGTTGACCTTCCAGTTGATCTCAGCCGTCATGACGGTCTCTGCCGGCTGCTGAATCTTGGCCAGCGAGAAGGGGCCGAAGCTGTTGTCGGCCGTGGACCATCCACCCAGGTAGTAGTAGTTGTAGCCATAGCCTCCGGAGCCCGTCCAGCCCGTGCCGCCCTTGAGGGTCGGGTCGCTGGGGCAGGTGAAGATGTCCCAGTTCTTCACGTACGGCATGAGCACGGTGGGCCAGTAGCCTACCGACTCACCGTACCAGTAGAAGGGCAGCAGCTCATCGTAGTCCTGCACGTACATCAGGACACAAAGGCCAATCTGCTTGGAGTTACTCAAGCAACTGGCCTGTCGGGCCTTCTCTCGCGCCCGTGCGAAGACTGGGAATAGAATTGCGGCCAGGATTGCGATGATCGCGATCACGACCAGCAGTTCGATTAGCGTGAAACCTCGTCGTCTTGCCATAGCACTCTCCTTTGCAGGGGGTTTGCGACGATTGTCAGTTTACCAGCCGGGTACGGGCGACCTCAACCGCATGCAGCACACCTGCCCTGGGTTTGTTTCGGAACATCAGGCACGAATGTAACCCGGTTACCGCTTCACGGCGCAGATGTGTCCCCAGGGGGGCGGAGTTGCGGGGCAGTCACATCTGCCCGGCAATCGCTGAGTCTTGCTTACCCCCCGATTCGTGCCTTCTCTTCCGTGCGTCGTGTGGTACAATTGCTGGTTGTGGCCGCGGAGCAGGTGAGCAACATTCAGCGCCGGGAAGGAGGGTCGACATGTCCGAGTTCGATCGCATCCGTCTGACGCAGACCACCTCGTGCGTGGGGTGAGCAGGTAAGCTCGGGGCGGCGGCCCTCTCGCAGGTTCTGCGGGACTTACCGGTCTTCGACAACCCCAACCTCATTGTCGGCCGCGAAACCGGCGACGATGCGGGGGTGTATGCTATTGCCCCCGATCAGGCGATCGTCTTCACCGTGGACTGCTTCATGCCCATCCACGACGACCCCTTCATCTTCGGGCAGATCGCGGCCGCCAACTCACTCAGCGACTGCTGGGCCATGGGGGGGCGCCCGCTCATGGCGGTGAACGTCTGCGGCTATCCTCAGCGCAGCCTCCCCCTGGAGCTCCTCGCCGAGATCCTCAGGGGCGGAGCCACCAAAGCGCTGGAGGCCGGGGTGCCGGTGGCCGGCGGGCATACCATGAGCAACCCCGAGCCCTTCTACGGGATGGCCGTCACGGGCCTGATCCATCCGGAGCGCATCATCGCCAATGCCGGCGCCCGACCGGGCGACCGCATCCTCCTCACCAAGCCCCTGGGCACCGGGATCGTCACCACCGCGATGATGAAGGACATCGCCACCGCGGCGGATCTCGAGGCGGCCACGGCCTCGATGACCCGCCTTAACAAGACCGCCTCCGAGGTCATGGTGCGCCTCGGAGCCCACGCGGCCACCGATGTCACCGGTTTCGGCATCCTCGGCCACGCCCGACGCATGGCTCAGGAGAGCGGGGTGTGCCTGCGGCTTGCCTGGGACCGCCTGCCCATCCTACCCGGGGCACTGGAATACGCCGCGCAGGGCATCAATACCGGAGGCGGGGTGGCGAACCGCGATTTCTACGAGACCTGGGCGGATTGGGGACCGGGGTCCGAGGCGCAGATCCGGCTGGCCTGCGACCCGCAGACCTCCGGCGGACTGCTGATCTCCATGGCGCCCGATAAGGCGGAGGAGGCGGTGGACCAGATGCGCCGAGGCGACCAGGAGGCGTGGGTGATCGGCGAGGTCACCGCGGGGCCCAAGGGCAGCGTGCAGTTCTCCTGAGCGCCCGCCGGCGGCGGGTGCCTTCCGGGCCCGGCGCCCGGAGCCGCGGGAGGAAGCCGGCCCGGCAACGGCGAATACAGCATTGCACACAGATGGGGGCGGATGGTGCCCGGTGGTGCTCGCGGGCTTCAAACCCGTTGCGGGGCATCGAGAGGTGTCCCGGGTGAGTTCGATTCTCACACGCCCCCGCCAAGACGGCAGGAAACAGGAAACAGGGACGGCAACGGCGGGGGAGCGGCAGGGACGGCAACGACGGGCGAACGGCAGGGACGGCAACGGCCGGGGGAACGGCGGGTACGGCCGGTGCGCAGGGGCGCCCCGGTTTCTCCATCCCTTTTTTTCTGCGCCTACAGTTCCACCACTCTGGCGCCCTGTGAGAGTTTCTCCGCCGTCATGTTGTAGATCGCGTCATGCAGGGCCACCTTGAAGGACCCGGGCCCCGCGGCACCCGGCGCCGCCAGCTCCGCCGCATAGCCCAGGCAGGCCAAAGCGCCCGCCGCGGCCATCACATAGTCGCTCTCCACCGCGGCGAAGGCGGCCACCAGCGCCGTCGAGGAGCACCCCGTTCCCGTCATCGTCGTTAGCCACGGGTCGCCATTGTCCACACCCAGGACCCTCCGTCCATCGGTAACGAGGTCCCGGGCGCCGGTCATGGCCACCACTGCCCCCCAGCTCGCGGCGGCCTGTTTGGCCACACCCGGCGCATCGGCCATCTCGCCGACACTCTCCACTCCCCTCACCTGCCCCCCCGCGCCCATGAGTGCGCCGATCTCCCCGGCATTGCCACGCACGATGTCCGGCCTGACTTCCGCCAGGATATGCAGATTGCTCTCCGTTCGGTAGCTCGTGGCCCCGGCGCCCACCGGGTCCAGCACCACGGGGACGCCGCCGCGCTTGGCCTCCTGCCCCGCGATGAGCATGGCCTCGACCCACGAGGGCTCCAAAGTCCCGGGGTTGAGCACCAGCGCCCCGGCCAGCGCCACCATCTCGCGGACTTCCTCTTTCGCGTGTGCCATCACCGGCAGGGCGCCGACCTGGAGAGTGACATTGGCCGTGTCGTTCATCACCACATAGTTGGTGATCTGGTGCACCAAAGGCCTGCTGCTGCGGATCCTGGCCAAAGCCGCGCCGATAAGCTGACCTGTGCCGGACATGTGCACGCCTCCTTTCGTGGCGAAAGACCCGTCGCACGCATGGGAACACAGCTCCCTCCTCCCAAGATGGGGTCCAGGGGACGGGTCCCCTGGCGGGGTGCAGGGGCAGAGCCCCTGCGCCGTTGCGCCGTTCGCCGTTTGGCCGTTCGCCGTTCCGCCTTCACCCGTTCGCCCTGTCGATGATCTCGCGCAGTTGCTGCGCCGCGGCTCGAGGGTCTTCCGCGGCCATGATGGCCCGGACCACCGCGATGCCCGCGGCGCCGGCCGCGATGGCCTCGGCGGCGTTTTGATGGTTCATCCCGCCGATGGCGACGACGGGCACGGTGGAAGCGTGGCAGATGCGGCGCAGGCCCTCGAACAGCAGGGGACGGCCGGTATCGGCCTTGGTGGGAGTGGGGAAGACCGGGCTGGCTCCGAGATAGTCGGCTCCGGCGGCGATGGCGGGGGCGACCTCTTCCGCCGCCTCCACGCTGACTCCCAGGATCCTGTGCGGGCCGATGAGGCGGCGCACCCGCTCGGCGGGGATATCGCTCTGGCCCACGTGCACACCGTCGGCATCCGTCGCCAGCATCACGTCCACGCGGTCATTGATGATAAGCGGAATGCCGGCGGGACGGGTGACGGCCAGGAGCTGCTCGGCGATCCCGCAGAATCGCCCGCCGGGGGTGTCCTTCTCCCGCAATTGCACGCAGGAGACGCCGCCGCGGATGGCGGCCGCCACGATGTCCACCATCGACCGCCCCGCCGGGAGCGCTGGATCGGTGACGAGATAAAGCGAGTAGTCTGTGTCCATGCGAACTGTGTCCTCCGCCGCGGGAGCGAGCATCGCCGCCTGCGGGCCACCGGGGCCGGGAAACGATAGGCCCGGCCACACGGAGGCGGCCGGGCCGAAAGGGGCACATGACGGAAACCGCCTACACCCGCTTCTCCGAGCGGCTACTGGGCTGAATCATCCGCGGCCGGCTTGCGCTTCCCGACGACCTTGACGATCACGAACACGATGGCCGCAAGGATCACGAGGCCGATTCCACCGAGAATGGGCAGAGGCAGGCCCGACTTGGCCTCCTCCGGAGCCTCGCCACCGGGGCCCCCAGGACCGCCCGGACCACCCGGACCCGGACCCGGACCCGCGCCGGGACCGCCGGGACCGCCGGGACCACCGCCGGGACCGCCGGGGCCACCAGGACCCGGACCCGCGCCCGGACCGCCCGGACCGCCAGGACCACCAGGACCACCAGGACCACCAGGACCACCAGGACCACCGCCGGGACCGGCACCCGGACCGGCGCCGGGTCCACCGGGACCGGCTTCCTGACCGCCGGGAGCGCCGCCCTGCTCTCCGTCAGCGCTCTCCACGACCTCGGGCACCTCGAACGGCTCGGCGGCTGCGAATGTGACGTAGTTTGGGTCCAGATAATAGCCACGCCGGACGCTTCCGGCCCCGGCCATCGCGCTCTCAATGGCCTGCTTGGTCCCGGCGATGGTGGTCTCCGTCGCGGCACCCTCGGTGCCGGCCGCCAGGTCGAAGCTCGTGTAGGCCGCCGCCCCGGCCTCGTCATCCACCATCTTGACGGTGAAGCGTGCCGTCTCGGTGCCGGCGGGGTCGAAGACTCGCCACGTCTCCCCCGGCCGGAGCGTGACCTCGTTTGCAGCCGGCAGAGGTGCGGCGGTGGCGAGCACGATAAGGAGCGTTGCGGCCGTCCACAGGATATGGCGGGACGTACGAGACATGAAGTCATCACCCTCAGAAAGACGGCATGCCGGCCGTGCTGACGGGCCCGAGACCGGGCGCCACAGTCGGGCCTCATCCGAAGAGCGGTGGAACGGGGAAGGTTCCCCCGCCGCCTCTTTTCGCGACCGGCAGAGGGATTCCTCCTCGGCAGTCAGGAGCCGAGGAGACAAAGGCGCCCCGCCCCCGCGGCCGTGGGGCCTGACCCCGGGCGATCCATCAGGTCGCCGCCGGCCACCGTGCTGACCGCCTCCCTGGCCCGACAGTACAGATCGGCCCCGGCGCAGAGTCTGGAGGCCCGGCCGAAAACCGTATGCGTTTGGCGCCCCGCACCGTCGGCCGTTTGCCGTCGCTGTCAGGTCCGAAGGACCGCGCGGCGCCGCGCAGCGGCGCCTCCCAGGCCCGGACTTCAGTCCGGGCAGTTGGGCACGCACAAACACCTGCGCCCGCGAGGGCGCTCGGTGTGCCGCTGCTCTTGCTCGTGGGTGACGATGAGGATGCAGGCTCCGGCGGTCGATGGACGGAGTCGGGTCCTCGCGAGCACCGAAGGCGGCGCCGGGCCCAGGCTCACTGGGGCCATTCGGCCAGCAGAACGCCGCCGGTGGGCGTGGCCCAGGCCGGGTACTCCTTCTGCTCAGCATCCTGCCGCCCTTGCGCCTTCAGTGACAGGCGCCAGTCCATGACAAGCCCGTTGGCATCCAGGACCTCCTCGGTCTGCCTGTCCAAAGAAGCGACCGTCCCCCACCCCGGCTCCACCAGCCACACGCCGCGACGGTCGCGAGTGGCTCGGATGTCGACGTGCGGGACATCCGGGCTGTCCGACACGAGGTACTCCCTCATGCCGTCGGGGCGGTACCATCGCAGGACGCCGACCGTGGTAGGGTCCCACCAAGTCTGGTTGTTCGCATCGTCGTAGGGCCCGAAGGCGATCCTCTCCTCCGGCCCGAGGCGGGCATCTATCAACTCGTAGTACACCATGTCCACGGGCCTAAGCCGTGACAGCCGAAGGACGTCAGGCCCACCGAGCGCCGGGAGCAGAGCGACTGCGATCACCAGCGCCACGACGCTCGCGATCAGCACCCCGACCCATCCGCGCTTCACGATGACGCTCCCCTCTGCGTGGTTGCCTGCGCGCTGGCTGCCCCCAACCCGTCGAGCCTATCGCGTCGTGGTGGACCCACTGGTCTTCGGGCGTCTCGCCGTGCTTTCGCGTCGTCAGGTGTGTGCCGATCCCCGCGATCGGCACCGGGCCGTGGGTGTGGGTGGCGAGCGGCTCGTCCTCGCCATCCCGCTCCAGAAGCACATTGAGCCCGTCCCAGTTGTACCGAACCGTCCCCGCGGCCTGCTGCTTCTCCACCCGCTGGTAGTGGCCGTCGTAGGCGAAGGCGTTGCTCAGCCCCGCCAGGGAGCGCACGCCGGTGAGCTGACCCTCGGCGTCCCAGTCGTAGTACGTGGCCCCGGTGAGCAGGCCCTGTTCGTCGGTGGTCAGTCGCGTCACCGTGTTGCCCGCCTGGTCGACCTCGAAGTACGTGGCCCCGATCAGGTAGGTCTGGAACTCCTCGTCCCGCTCCACGTCCACGGCCCGGGTGAGCTGGTTCAGCTCGTTGTAGTCGTAGTACGTCGTGGCGCTCTCGCGCCCGCCCTCGGCAGGCTGGCGCATCCTGAGAACCCGGTTGCCGCAGAGGTCGTAGCGGTAGTCGATGCAGAAGACCAGTTGCGAACGTGGGCCCACCTGGGGCTGGCGAGACGGCCAGACGCCGAGCCTTTCGGCTCGCCGAGTCGGGCTGGAAAGCCCGACCTACGCGGCACGGCGTTGGACCGGCGGGACGACGGCAACGGCGAACGGCAGACGGCACGGAGTCGGGCTGGAAAGCCCGACCTACGCGACGACAACGACAACGGCAGACGGCACGGAATCGGGCTGGAAAGCCCGACCTACGCGACGACAACGGCGAACGGCGAACGGCAGACGGCACGGAGTCGGGCTGGAAAGCCCGACCTACGCGACGACAACGACAACGGCGAACGGCGACGGCAGACGGCTCGGAATCGGGCTGGGACGCCCGACCTACGCGGCACGGCGTTGGATCAGCGAGACGGCCAGACGCCGGTCCCGCCGGGGCGGGACGTTCACGAACGGCGGCGCGGGGCGTAGCTTCAGATGAGCGGGATCACCATGTTCCACGATCTGCTCAGGTCGTCCCATTGCCCCGGGGAGCCGTCCGAGGTGGCCGCGAACAGGTACGCCGGCTCGCCGCCCTCAAGCAGAAGCTGGGGCCGCTCCAGGTGGCCCTGCTCCGTGACGGTGCCGTCATCCCAGCACACCCTTCGCGAATAGGCTCTGGGCTGAGGGGCCGGCTCCCACGTCACCGCATCCCCAGACAGCAGGTGCACTCCGGCATTCAGCTCACCGGTGATCTCTCCCGTCATGTCCTTGGCCAGCATCTGGTAGCCACTCCCCGTCTGCCAGACGTACGGGTCCTCCACGAAGGCCCTGCCGTGAAGCTGCAGCACCGGATCGTCGCGGACGCGGAGAAAGGGGGAGTCGGGATCCTTGGCCCTCGCCAGGCCGATGCGCAGACCGTCGGGGGTATTGGAGCGATAGTACAGCAAGATGCTACCGTCCTCGCAGACACAGGGCGCCGGATTGGTCACCACGGTGCCGTCCCACTTGCCCGGCCGGGGCAGCAGGATCGGCGCCTCCCGGCGCTCCCAGGGGCCGAAGACGGAGTCGGCCGTCGCCATCCCGATGCGGATGGTGGCATAGGTCTGGTCGGGGATCTCGCAGTCGCGACGGAGCAGGTCTTCGGCGGTGGGGACCGGCCCTTCGAAAGTGGCGCCGATGTAGAACAAGAGCAGCCTGTCGCCATAGCGGCGGACGGTGGGGTTGTGGGTCATGCGGCCGTCCCAGAAGCCGGCTCCCCGCGGGGGGAGGACGACTTCCCGGAACTCATAGGGCCCCACAGGGGTGTCGGCCACGGCGCGGACCACCTCGGATGACACGACGTAGCCCTTGAAGAAGGGGCGCTGCTTGGGCCAGCGGGCCACGAAGAGATGATAGCGTCCGTCCTCACCCAGCACCGGGTGTCCGCCCCAGACCCAGTAGTCGGGCTGGGAGAACCCGGCCTTTACGGGGGCGGGCCCAAGACGGTCGATGAAGGGTCTGAGAGCAGGTTCGGTGGACATGGACAAAGCTCCCTTGGTGGGGTGATGCGGAACCGGCCGCGGCGGCGGCGCTTGCGGTCTGTGCTCTACAGCCGCCCCAGCACCTCGGCCGTCCGGGCCTCGAACAGACCCTGCCACTCGGCGGCAAGCAGGCAGTCGCTGTCCTCCTGCGCCCCGCCGCGGTTTTGCAGTTGCTCGGCCGTGGGCGCATAGTAGATGTAGCCGTTGCTGCAGCCGGCCACGAAGGTGAACTCGTGGGGCGAGGCACTCTTGATGTTCAGCCCGATCTGCACCGACAGCTCGCCCGGGAAGCCCAGTAGCACGAACTGCCCCACCCTGAGCCCCACGATCTCGGCCTCAAGCGGGGAAAACCCCACCGCCTCGCTCTGGGCCTGGTGCATGCGGAGCAGGTCTACGTTGGCCTGCAGGCGCGTGAGCCGCTCCATGGTGTGGATGTTGTGCCGGTAGGCCTGGAGCTGCTCGCGGTTCCGGCTATCGAGGCGGGTCAGGTCGTGGCGGCCCTGCGCGTGCTGGTGCAGATAGGCGTGGGAGTAGTACGAGGGGAAGCCGGGGTCCAGGCCGTACCTGGCACTGAGGTGCAAAAAGGTCTTGAGGTTGATGCTCGTGCCCTGCAGCGACTGCAAGAGCCGGCTTTGCTCCTGCTCCAGCGCGGCGATGGTGGGCCGCAGATCGGCCCGGGGCAATCGCAGCACCTCGCGCACAATCCTCAGCGGCCCAGGGGTCTCGGCGGCGATTGCGGGCAGGGCGCGCAGCACGCTGAGACCCAGCAGGTTGCCCAAAGTCTCGGCGTCCCGGGGATGGTCGACATCCTTGTACCAGACGGGGTTGATGTCGCCCCCACAGCCCTGGATGAAGAAGGCCACCGCCCCGTGGCCCAGGGCGGTCTCCACGGCCGTTGAGGCAAAGCCGCTGAGGTCGGCGGTATTGCCCCCGCCCGGGACGCCCTGAATCGGGTGGCAGGCGAAGTTGAACACCACCGCCAGCGGGCGGCCGTCGGACCGGTCGAGGCGCAGGATACCGATCTGCGGGTCCACGGGCCCGATGCCGGCGACCTCGTCGTCCGGGGGCAGGGAGTAGGCGTGGCGCACGTCCGCCTCCCTCCCGCTTCGTAGGCGCAGGCGCCGGTTCTGCATGATCCGGTCTTCGTGGCCGCAGCCGGCGCCGGCTTTCACCGGCTCCAGCCCGCGCACGGCCTCCGCGACCGCCTGCACCGTGCGCCCGGCTACATCGGCGCAGACTACACCGTGGCAGTGGCTGGCATTGACAAAGACGGCCTCGGGTGGGATGCCCAGCTCGGCCTGTAGCCGCCTTCGCACCGTGGGGAGGTAGTCCTTGCCGATGCGGCCGATCTCCCCGATGGCCACGGCATCCACGGTGACCAGCGCCGCCGTGGTGGCGCCATCGGACAAGACCAGGGCCTTGGCGTAGAGGGGATCTTCGACCGGGCCGGCGTCGTAATCCGTGATGTCGGCGCGCCCGACGCCCGCCCGCAGGGGGCCGGGGGCCTGTGTGGCGGCTGCCATGTTCGGTGCCCTGCCTTCGCGCCTGGGAAGCGCGGGGAGTGTGCCTCTTGCGACACCGTCGCGATGACAGGGACTTCGCTGTGCAGGGCCGTCATCCTCCCCACGGTTCCGCAGCGGCCCAGCGGGGCCGTCGGCCCTAAGGCATCGGCACGGTGAAGGTGGGCGGCGGCGAAGGGACCTGTGGCTTGGTCTCCGGTTCCGGCTTGTCCTCATGGTACGCGATGACTTCCGTCCAGGGCGTGACCAGGCCCTTGTACTCGCACCTGGCCCGCCAGTAGTAGTCGCCCTGGGGCAGCGGAGGTCTGTGGCCGTACGGACCCCTGGCGGCCACGTCCACCACCAGATGCCGGAAGTCGGGGTCCGTTGCCACCTGGTAGCGGGTGTCGTATGGCCCCGTCACCCCGGCGGGCTGGCCGTACCAGATGGCCGTGAAACCCGATCCCCCCACGCAGGTTCGCGAGCCGCCCCGCGGCACCATGGGGACCGGCGCCGGGATGGGGTTGGGAAGGCCGGGCGTCGCCACTCCCTTTACGTACAGGGCCCAGTACGCCCGAGCGTGAATGACGCCCTGCTCGTCGGTCCAGGCCTGGTTGGGGCGGCCGATGGCGGCGCCGGGAAACAACAACTGCTCGCCGGGCGCACCGTCGGCCGAGAAGTGCCGGCCGGAATCCAGGCCCGCGCCCTGTGCCCACCCCGCCTGCTGTGTGCCGCCGGGCTTGCCCCAGTAGGCGAAATCGACCAGGGCTTCGGCGGAGGGTTGTGACGCCGAGTACAGCCCCAGCTCGTTGCTCTTGCCCCGCAGGAAGGCGGGCCGATCGGTGACGCGTATCGTCGGCCCGGCGTCAGAGCCAAGTCCCCGGACCGTACCGCCCTCGGGACCGAACACGAGGAGCAGCACGCGCCCCGGAGGGATCGGCGGCGTATCCGCAGGGAGGGCGTAGACCTCCTTGGCGTCGGCCAGCGACCACTCGACCACCGGGGCCGCCACGCCGCCGGAGTTGTGCAGCTCCACCCACACGGGGCCGCCGTCGGTCTCCGGCAGGGGGGAGATCTCGTTGATCCGAATGACCGGCCCCTGCGTCGGCTGCGCGGGGGGAGTGGAGGCCGCCGCGGCCACCTGGGCGATCCGGGGCTCCGGCCCGGCACCAACGGTGCAGCCGGCGAACAACAGGGCAACGGCGGCGGCAACGAAGACGACTGGCAACGGCGGTCTCATCTCGCACCTCCCACATGCTCGCGTCGGTTTCTACAGACGCCGTCGGTCGCCGGACCAGGGCGACGCGGAGCAATGACGATTGCAGAGTCAGACCTTTGAGTCCCGCCCGGGAAACCCACATTAGCCGGGAATACCATCCCGATAGCACCCGCTCCCGCGGAGAGCAGCTCGAGGAGTCCTCTGGGACATCTCGAGATACTTCGCACAAGCGGCGCAAGCCCGGGCTTGCGCCGCCGACGCTCCGGGATGACGCCTTGACGGCAGGCCCGGCTATTCGGCGGGTCCTCCAGAGGCCTTCTTTCGCGGCAATGGACCTCCGCGGCCTTGGACGTTCTGTGGGATGGCTCGTGTTCCAGAACTGTCCCCGCCAGCGCCGAGTCCGTCGCGGGGAGCTGCTCACCTGGGCCTGTCGATCGACCGTCTCCCGGGTCAACCACAGGCGCCGCAGGGGCATTGTCGCCTCCTCAAGGAGAGGCTGCTGCCTTGCGGAACGCCTGGCGCCGGGCAATGCTGTTGACGTAACCGTTTTCCTCCCGCTCCAGCCCCCGTTCGCGACAGAGCTGGGCGTACGCGTTGTGCCAGTTGTCCCGGTTGATCGCAAAGGGTAACACCAGGGGCAACCAGAGTAGCCCCCACCCCCCCAGACGCGGCTTGCCCCAGTCCACAAGGAGGAAGATGCCGTCGTTCTTGAGGACCCGCGCCGCCTCGGCGATGGCGGAGCGACGCACGCCGGGCGGGGTCTCATGCAGGGCCATGCAGGTCATGACCACATCGAAGTGTCGCTCCGGGAACGGCAGGCCGGCCATCGAGGCATGCTCGAACTCAACTTTGCACGGTGAAGTCGAAGCGTCCCTGCGGGCCTGCGTCAACTGGTCGTCGGAGATGTCGATCCCGCATACGCGAGCATCCGGATGGGACTGCGCGGCCAGGGCCAGGCTCAGCGACCCGGTCCCGCAACCCAGGTCGAGCGCCCTCATGCGTGCCCCGAGCTGCACGCCGCCCAGTGCCTTCCGGTAGAACTCCGGTCCCATGCCCATCACCCGCGCCCATCTGTTGTAGTGCGCCCCGCCCATAAGCCCGTTGAATGCCCTGCCCTCAGTGCTCGCCATCGATTGGACCCTCCTTTGCCAACGTCACGTGCACGATGCGATTGCTCAGCATCCGGCGGAACCCCGGAAGCAGGGCCACCCAGCGCAGATGGCGCCAGCGGTCACGGTGATAGTCGAAGTAGTTCCACTCCTCAACGACCTGTAGCCCCGATTCCCACGTCTCCATGACACGGGTGTCGGCCGGCCCCCACCGGAACTCCGCCAGACCCTCGGTCTTGCGGAGACTGTCGTGGTGTCTGGCCTTCCCCACGAGGAACGGAGCCAGCGTTTCGAGAAACATCTCGCCGCCGCCAAACCGATGGGCCAGGCGCCGAAAGAGCTGTCTCACCACCGGCTCACTGAAATACATGAGGAGGCCCTCCGCCAGGATCAGTACCGGGGCGCCATCGTCCTGGATTTGCTCCATCCAGGACTCATCAAGCACTGAGACGCCGATGAAACGGTTCACCGGCGTCTCCTCCATCAACCGCCGCCGCAGCTCTATTGCCTCGGGAAGGTCCAGGTCGTACCACAGTCGGATCCGCGGGTCGCCGAGCCGGTGGAACCTCGTGTCGAGACCCGCCCCGAGATTGACGATCACTGCGTCGGGCCGGCGATCCAGGAAGCTCTTGACCGCACGGTCCAGGATCGCCGACCGCACCGCCACCCCCACCTGCGACATCCACACTCCCTGGAATCTGGAGAAATCGTAGTCGATGCGCTCCAGCAGGTCCACCGCTGCGGGATCACGCAAGATCGCGTCAGGCCGGCCGGTCTCCACCGCCCGCGCCCACAGCGTGATCAGCATCGTCTCCGGCACGTCTCCCAGCCGCTGCACATCTGCCTTCAGCATGCCATGACACCTCTATTCGCTTCTCCGCGCTCTGCGCGACGGGTCTGATCCTCGATCTCGGGCGAGTGTCCACCCACTCGCCGCACCGCGACGGCTCCCAGTAACGCTGGGGCGGCACCCCACGCCCTGGCCCGCGCACTGCGACAAGTGCCGGAGCCTCTGGGAACCCAGGCGTCCCTGCGGCGCTCGCCCCCGATGTTAGACCACTTTAACTTGCATTGCAAGCATCATTCTCGTTGCATTCCAGTGGAACGGGTGATGGGGAGCCTGCAGGGGAGTCCGGAGGCCTCGTAGCGACAGAGGGTTGCGCGGGGCGGGCTTGTGGATGAGGCGGGCCGGGCACCGTGCACGGGGCGAGTGGCTCGGGGCTCGGGAGGAGGGATTCCTCTTGGGCGGCGCGAAATGGGACGAACGACTTAGCTGGGGCGGCGACTCGCGGCTATCAAGTGGCCGCCCGGAGGCTCGGCATGCCCAGGGACAGTACAGGTCCGGAGCGTGAGTTGCGGCACGAGATCGAGCTGCGCGACCGGCAACTGGAGGCGGCCCGTCGCATCTCGGCGGAGCTCAGCTCCATCACCAAGCTCGACCAGACCATCCAGGAGGCGCTCAACATCAGCCTGGATGTAGTGGACGCCCATGCAGGCTCAATTCTCCTGCTGGACCCCAAGAGCGGCAAGCTGGTATTCCGCTATGTGGTCGGGGAGAAGGCGGATGAGCTGACGGGGCTGCAGCTCGACCCGGGACAGGGGATCGCGGGCTCGGTGTTTCAGTCGGGGCACCTGCGCGTCAGCGAGGACATGACTGCGGAGAAGGACCACTTCCGCGAGGTTGGCGAGCGCATCCACTACAAGACGCACAACATGGTCACGGTGCCGCTCAAGAGCTATCAGGGCCGGTGCATCGGCGTGATGCAGGTGCTCAACAAGTCCGACGGGCACTTTGACGAGCACGATGTGGCGACTCTGGACATCCTCGGCGCCCAGGTGGCGGCGGCCGTCGAAGCCGCGAGACTGCAGGAGGAGGCCCGCCTGGCTCAGGTGGTCAGCTTCATCGGCGATATCAGCCATGACGTCAAGAACATGATCACCCCGGTACAGACCAGCGCCGAGACCCTCCGCTTCATCAGCGACGACGTGTTTGAGCAGTTCGACCGCGCCCTGGACGGTCCCGAGCTGCCGGCGGGGGCGGCCGACGGTCTGCGCTCCACGGTGCAGGAGTTGCGCGACCTGCTCCCGGAGATGGTGGAGCTGATCCTCGACGGCGCCGACACCGTGCAGCAGCGGATGGCCGAGATCTCCGCGGCCGTGAAAGGCATCGTGTCCCAGCCGCACTTCGAGAAGGCCGATGTGCTGGAGGTGGCTCGGCGCGCCGTGGCGCTCCTGGAGCATCAGGCCTCGAAGGCCGGGATCTCCGTGGGCGTCGAGGCGGTCGGGGAGATACCCGCCTTCGCGCTGGACAAGAAGCAGATCTACAATGCGGTCTATAACCTGGTGTTCAACGCCATCGACGCCTGCGGGGCGGGGTCGTCGATCACCATCCGCGTGTCGGCCGAGCCGGACGGGGAGTTCCCGGAGGGAGGCTACTGCCTCCTGCAGTGCGTGGACACAGGCTCGGGAATGCCGGAGCACGTGCGGGCCAAGCTGTTCACCGATGACGCCGTGAGCACCAAGCCCATGGGCACCGGCCTGGGCACGCGGATCATCAAGAACGTCATCGAGGCCCACGACGGCACCATCGGCGTGGACAGCGAGATGGGGGTCGGGACGACCATCAGTTGCCGCATCCCGCTGGCTCGCGAGGAGACCCGGCTACAGCCCACGGACTGAGGGCAGTGCCCGAAGCGCGCGGCCCCCCGGAAGTCCGACCGAGAAGCCGGTTCTGCCGTACAGATGTCATTCTGAGCGTCCATCTCGCGCAGCGAGATAGCGAGGAATCTCGCTGAACGCCGGGAGATTCCTCGAGCCGCTCTTGCCGGGAGCGGGCGCTCTGAGAAGGACACTCCCGGCGAAGGCGGGTTCTCCGGCCGGGCCCATCGGGCCTGCCGACCCCGTCGCCGCTCAGGGGCATGTCTCCACCGCACCCCCACACATGGAGGCTCTGGATGATTGGCTTTGACTACTACAACCCGGTGCGCCTGATCTTCGGGAACGGCAGCTTCAGCCGCCTGGGGGAGTGCGTGCACAAGCGGGACGAGCACGCGATGCTCGTCACCGGCAGCGGAGCCGCGCGGCGTCTGGGCTACCTCGACCGGGCCCTGGAGATGCTCCAGCAGTCCGGGGTGCAGGTCACGGTCTTCGATCGTGTCCCCCCGAACCCTACGGACCTGATCGTCGAGGAAGGCGGGACCATCGCCCGCGAGCACCAGTGCAATCTGATCGTGGCGGTGGGTGGCGGGAGCGCCATGGACGCCGCCAAGGGCATCGCGGTGGCCGCCACCCACAACTTCCCCGTGCGGGAGTTCCTGGTGGACGGCAATCACGGCGACAAGCGGGTGCCCACCGGCGCCACCCTGCCGGTGGTGTGTGTGACCACCACCGCGGGCACCTCGTCGGAGCTCACCCCCTTTGCGGTGATCACGGCGACTGAGACCAAGGAGAAGGCGGCTATCGCCGGTGACTGCATCTACCCGCGGGCCTCGATCTGCGACCCGGAGCTGACCTTGAGCACCCCGGCCGCCGTGACGGCGGCCACCGGCGTCGATGTGCTGTGTCACTCGGTGGAGGGGTACATCAACGCCGACGCCGGGCCCTTCACCGACAGCGCGGCGGTGCAGGCCATCGGTCTGGTGGGCGAGTTTCTCCCCCGGGCGGTGGCGGACGGGACGGACCTTGAGGCGAGGTACTCGCTGTCTTTGGCCAACGTCTTCGCGGGAGTCCCGCTCTCCAATTGCGGGGCCTCGGTCATGCACGCTCTGGAGCATCCCGTCAGTGCCCACTACCCCGGGGTGCCTCACGGCGAGGGGCTGGCGGCCCTGATGGTGGCCTATTGCCGGCTGTTCCACGGACAGATGCCGGAGAAGTTCGCGCGGCTGTCGGCTTTGCTAGGGGGCCCGGAGCAGGCGGCGGCGGCCGCGGACACGGTGGCGGCCTTCCTGGACAAGGTGGGGCTCAAGATCGGGCTGAGCAGGTTCGGCGTGGACCGGGCCATACTACCGCGGCTGGCCGAGGACGCCCTGCGCTACATGGGCGGGGCGGCGGCCAAGACCCCGGGCTGCTCGGGCAAGGGGTGTCTGGTGCAACTGCTGGAGGAGAGCTTCTGAGTTCGACCGTCGTGGGAGACCGGACTTGATCGAGCGACCGGACTTGATGACCATCGGGCCGTACATGATCCTCCCGCTGCTGGTGGCCGTCCTCCTGGGGGTCCTCGCACGCCGTCGGGGGGCCACCTGGACACAGATCCAGGTGTCTCTCGGCGCCGGCCTGCTGGGGGCCTTCATGACCTCCAGCGGCTGGGTCTTCGCCGCCTACATCAACGGCGACCCCATCAACGTCTGGATGATACTGGGTTCCCAGATCCTCGTTGGGCTCGTCTGCGCCCTGGCGGCGTTCTTCTCCACCATGCCCACCGAGCAGGACCTGACCGACAAACTCCAGCAGTATGACCGAAGGAAGTGAACCCCAGCGTGGAACCCGTGTTTCTCACCTCACTTGTGCCCACCGCCCTCGAGGCGGTGGAGCAGTTCTCTGCCGCCGAAGCCGGATACCTGGAATTGTCGCTGTTCTGCGGCCCCCGGCACTTCAACCCGGCAGACGGCGACGCCGTGGATGCGCTCAAGCAGGCCCTGGCACGAACCGGGGTGGAGGTGTTCTCCGTCCACGCCTCCTTTGGCGCCACCTTTGACCTCTCGACCCTCGAGGGCACGGTTCGACAGCACGCCGTGGAGACCCACCTCGCCGAGATGCGGCTGGCCGCCGAGCTGGGGGCACAGGCCGTGGTGGTACACCCCGTGGGTAGCGGCTGTCCGGAGGCATCTCAGCGTGCGGACCGTCTGGCCGCGTCCGCGGCTTCCCTGTCGGCCCTGGCGGCTGCCGCGGTGGACCTGGGTCTGAACCTGGCGGTCGAGAACATGACGCCCCACAACCCCGCCGACGACCTGGATGAGCTGGTGGCTCTCGTGGACGGCCTCCACTGCCCCCGAGCGGGCTTCTGCTTCGACACCGGCCACTGCCACCTCAATGGTATCGCCCAGAGTCGGATGATCTCGGCCTTCGCCGACCGGCTGCATGTGATCCACTGGCACGACAACAACGGTGAGCGCGACGAGCACCTCAACCCCGGTGCCGGCAATATCGACTGGGAAGACTACTATGCCGGCCTGGCCGCGATCGGCTTCGACGCGCCGGTGACTGTGGAGGCGAGCAATCGGGGCCTGATCCTGTCGGAGTTCGTGCGGGTGGCGAGACTGGCCCTGGACGAGCGCCGCGCCATGTACGTGTAGCTCGGACCTTGACCGTCGCCTTCCGGTCGGCCATCCACCGCGGTATCCGCCGGCCCCTTTCCGGCTTGTTTCCCAGACGGTCCGCCGAACCAAGGAGCACTCCCGATGAGACGACTAACCGCCGTGCTCTGCGTAGCCCTGGCCCTGTGCTCTTGCGGGGCGGCATGGTCGTTGACCAACACCGTGAACAACCCGTCGTTCGAGGTGGATACCGATGGAGACGGCATCGCCGACGGCTGGAGCGGCGAGATTCAGGTGAGCAGCGGTGCCCGGGGCTCCTTCGCCATCGACACCGAGGTGAAGCGCTCCGGAAAGGCGGCGCAGCGCATCGACCATGAGAGCAACAACACCGCCTGGGTCCGGGTGAGCCAGGAGCCGGTGGCCGCCGTGCCCTCCGCCCTGTACCGCGTGAGCTGCCGGGTACGCAGCGAGGGTGCCTACCAGGTTCTGCTCTATGAGTTCCTCACGGGCAGCGAGCCGTACACCGGCCACAGCCTGGGCTCGGGAGGCCGGACCGACGGCTGGGTGGAAGTCTCGCAGATCATCACCACCTCCCCGCAGGCCAGGCACTTCAAGCTCTCCCTGATCGCTCAGGGACCGGGGAGCGTGTGGTTCGATGACGCGATGATCGCCCGGGTGGACGAGCTCCCGGGCGTTAAGGCTCCGCGGGTGGACACCGCTCCCACGCTGGACGGCGACCTGACGGATCCCGTCTGGGCCAATGCCCCGGAGCTCACGGACTTCTTGGTCCTCCAGGGCAAGGGGGAGCTTGCCGGGGTGCAGACCTCCGCCCGGCTGCTGTGGGACGAGAGCGCGCTGTATCTGGCCTTCGACTGCGAGGAGCCCAACATGGCCGGGGTGCTCGCCACGGCCACCGGTGAGGACCCTCACGTGTGGTCCGACGACTGCGTGGAGGTGTTCCTGAACACCGAACGCGACAGCTCTGGCTACGTGCATCTGGGTGTGGGGGCCGGTGGGGGCGTGTGGCAGGAGCGCACCATCGGCCGGGAGCGGTACCCCAACTGGTACACGTGGCGCAGCGCCGAGCTGCCGGTGCCGCAGTGGGAGGCCGCGGTGCAGCGCGGCGAGGACCGCTGGACCGCGGAGGTGCGCCTGCCCTTCGACGAGCTCGGCGGCACGCCGGGCCCCGGCACGGTCTGGGGCCTGCAGCTTTGCCGCACCCGGCGCGCCGGTGGCCAAGAGCAGAATTCCACCTGGTCGTACATCGATGGCGACAAGTACGCCCGCCCCGAGCGCTTCGGCGCTTTGATCTACGCCGGGGGTGTGGGCAATCGCCCGCAGTTCGTGGCCCGCCGCGTGGACCGCGACAGCTTCGAGCCCACCGTCATCCCCATGCCTCGGTCCCTACGGCTAGCTGAGGGCGCCTTCTCCATCGACGCCGAGACGTGGATCGCCATCGCCGATGAGAGCCAACGGCCGGAGGCCCGGTGGCTGCAGGCCGACGTCAAGGGCCGCTTCGGCCTGGAGCTGCCCATCAGGGAGGGGCAAGGTGGCACCGGGTGCATCGACCTGGGGGCGGCGCCGGACCGCCGGACGCCCGAGGGGGAGGAGAGCTATCGACTGCTCGTATCGGCCGACGGCGTCACCCTGCGGGCCCGGAGCCCGCGGGCGAGGCTCTACGGCGTCGGCACCCTCCGGCAGATGCTGGCCTCCGACCGCGGCACGGCCTTCTGCCGCTGTGCCGAGGTGCAGGACAGTCCCGGGTTGCAGTGGCGGGCCTGGCACATGGCCTCCCCTTCCGCCGCCGACCTGCCCACCTACCGCAAGATGGTGGACTTCCTGGCGCTGCTTGGGTACAACACCATCGTCTGGGAGGTGGACGGCAATCTGCAGTACGAGACCCACCCGGACATCGCCAGGGCCGGTGCCCCCACCAAGGCGGAGCTCAAGTCGCTGGTGGACTACGCCAGGAGCCGCCACTTCCGGGTGATCCCACAGCTCGCGGTGTTTTCCCACTTCGGCTTCGTCCTCAACCTCCCCGCCTACCAGCACCTGGCCGAGACCCAGCAGACGGTGAAGGGCATCCGCAGCCGCTTCAACTTCTGCCCACGCCACCCGGAGACGTATCCTCTGGTGTTCGACCTCATGGGCGAGCTGGTGGAGGTCTTCGAGCCCGAGGTCTTCCACGTCGGGATGGACGAGTCCAGTTTCGATGACATCGGCGTCTGCGAGCTTTGCCGGGATACCGAGCCGTGGGTGATCTGGGCAGAGTCGATCGACAAGCTGCACGAGTGGATCGGGGCCCGGGGCATGAGGATGGCCATGTGGGGCGATCAGTTTCTCCCTCAGCACACCGGCTCGGAGCCGCACTTCACCTCGCGCTCCATCGACAGGGTACCCCGCGACATCCTGATCTTCGACTGGCACTACAGCCCCAACCACGACTACGACTCGACGATCGCGTACTTCAAGGACCGAGGCTTCGAGGTGCTCGGCTGCCCGTGGTACGAGCCGGTGAACGTCTACGCCTTCGCCTCCGCCGCCGGGCGCAATGGGATTCTGGGCTACTGCGGGACCACCTGGTCGGGTGTCTCCTCGACGCTGAAACGGATGCCCCACCTGCCTGCTGCCTGGGTGATCGGGGGCGAGAACTCCTGGAGCCCGGAGCGCCCGGCCCTGGAGCAGATCGGCTACAGGCCGGTGCCCCAGTTCCAGCGCCTGTTCTCTCTGGGCGAGGAGCCGGTGGGGGACACCTTCAGACTGGTGGACATCGCGCCGCTATGCAATGAGGCCACCGTGGACGACGGCAGCGGACGGAGCCTGTTCGGTCACGGAGCGGACCTGGACCTCCGCGCCCTGCCCACCGGGGTGCAGTGGATTGGGGATGTCCCGTTCCAGATCCTCGACCCCGCCCAGACCGAGGGCAAGTCCTGTCTCGTCGTGGCCTCCGAGCAGTCCGGCGACCGCAGGCATCCGCCGGCGATCCATGAGATCCCGGTGGGACTGCGCGCCGAGGCCCTCTACTTCCTGCACACCTGCGACATCCCCGAGCCCCGCGAGCGCAGTCTGTACGCCACCCGCAATCCCCGCATCATCGGGGAGTATGTGATCAACTACGTGGACGGACAGAGCGTGAGAGTGCCGCTGGAGTATCTGGCCAACATCCACGACTTCAATGGACAGCGCGGTCCGGCTCAGGCCGTGGGCGTCTGGGAGGGGCTGTCGCCCCGGGGCGTCCTGCTATCGGTGGCCGCGGTCAAGTGGTCCAATCCTCGGCCGGAGGTATCCATCAAGAGCCTGGACTTCTCAGCGGCGCGGGGCGTGGACGTGCGCTCGGCCCTGCTGGGGATCACCGCCGGCTGAGCGGTATGAATAGCGTCCTGAAACAGAGTCTCAAGCGCGCGTTTGCGGTCTGCGCCGTCACCGCGGTCCTCGTGGCGACGGACCCCTTCACCATGGGTCTGTACCGCCACGTGGCGCCGAAGGGGAGGTGGGCCGAGGCGCTGGCCCAGGCGCTGACGTACTCGCTGGAGCTGCACATGGTGGCCATCGGGATCGTGCTCTACACGGTCCTGGTGCGCAGCGAGAGACTGCGGCGCCTTGCGGTGATTGGGGGCGCCTCGCTGACGCAGGCCATGACGGTGGATGTGGTGAAGACGCTCGCCGCTCGCCCGCGTCCGGCGGACCTGTCGGACGCCGTGGTCTTCGGCGCCGCCGACGACCTGGGCGGACGGTCCTTCCCCAGCGGCCACGCCACCTCGGCCTTCGCCCTGGCCACGGTCCTGGCCGCCTGGTATCCGCGATGGCGCGTGGCCTTCTACACCGCGGCGGTGCTTGTCACCTGGTCGCGCATCCACCTGGACCGCCACTTCCCCGGCGACTGCTTCATGGGCGCCTGTCTGGGCAGCTACATCGCCCTGTGCTTCATCCGCTATGTCTGGCAGCGCAACTCGCATCTGAACCGGGCGGAGATCGACGCGCAGCAGCGGCGGTAGCGCCGGCTCCCGGACGACACGGGCGACCGGGTGCCGGAGCAGGCCGAGGGCTTCATCGAGTGAACTGAGGGTGTGCCGGGGCCACCGGGCACTACGAGACAGGGTCCCCCGCAGCTCTCCCCGGTCGCCGAGTCCCGGGCCGCCCACTGGAGGAGACCGCCATGCGCCCGGCCGTTCCGCTGCTCCTGGCCCTCATCGCGGTGGCATGCCCCGCCGCACCCCCCGACATCCCCCGCCTGGATTGGCGGCAGCGGTCGGACTGGCTGAACGCCAGGACCGACGTGACGCCCGCCGCGGGTGGAGCTGTACGTTGACGGCTTGCCGGACATTCAGTGCACCTTCGCCCCCCCCCCGCGAGCTTGGCACTCCATCGATTGGTGTGTTCGTGGATCGCGGGGAGGTCCTGCTCCGCGAGCTGGCATCCTAGCGGCTGAGATAAGGCACCGGCGCCGGCCCGGGCCCGGCATGGGCCGATCGGCGGATGCGCCCGCCGGGCGAGCGCATCCGCGGTGCCGGGTTGTGCGGCACCCGGGGGAGGCCGTCCCGGCGCTTTACGGCATCGCCGGGTCCCACATGCGTCTCTTGTCCGCGGATCCGGGCCACGCGGACGGCCCCGTGTTCTCGACGAGCGTCTGTGTCGGCATCGCCTTCACGTGACCATCGGCGAATACGCAGTTGGTGTGCCTGTTGTGGCGCGGGGCGGGTGAGTTCGAGTCGTCGCCGGACGTGTCGTTCGTCAGGTCGTCCCAGTCCAGTAGATAGTATGGGGCGTCCGTCCAGTGGTCCACGTCCAGGCTGGGCCCCCGGGCCCACCCGCCGTCCATCACCAGGATGAGTTCCGAAGGGTAGTTCATCGCGCACAGCGCCCTTTGCCAGATGAGCTGGTTGCCGCCGTAGGCGTTGTGGGAGCCGTAGCCGCCGCGGTACCTGGAAGAGGCAGGGGCACTGGGGCAATCGAAGACCTGCACGTTCTTGGCGTAGGGTGTGATCTGGTGGTGCCACAGATAGTACCGGCCCGCAGTGCCGTCGGGGTAGGTGGCGTTCCCGGACCCGGCATCCAGCGCGGCGATGGGCAGGCACTCGTCACAGTCCTGCGCGTACAAGACCAGTGCCATCCCGATCTGCCTCAGGTTGGGTGCGCACACGGCCTGGCGCGCCTTCTCCCTTGCCCGCGCGAGAACCGGGAAGAGTATGGCCGCAAGGATCGCCAGGATGGCAATGGCCACAAGCAGCTCCATCAGCGTGAACGCCCGGCGCGCGGCCACGGCGCCGCCCCCTAACCATGCTCGTCGGTACGAGCTGTCGCGCGGTGCTCCGCCGGCGGCTCTCAACGACGATGCCGGCGAAGCCACGGGCGCTCGCGGATCAGTCCTTGCGCGGCCAGTACCACTCAAGCGCCACGGGGCTGTGGCCCTCCCAGACGGCAAACACGATCAGCGAAGTCGGGTACTTGCGCCCGAAGAAGCTGATCTTCTCCATGGCCGGCGGCGCGTCGGGACTGGTGGCCTCGAGGCAGAGGCGAAGCCGCTGCTGCTGGGGGGCCTGCAGGTCGCCGGCGGGAAGCACTGCATTCTCGAACAGCTCGCGCTGCTCCGGAGTGAGGGTCGCCAGCAGGGGCAGCACGGGCACGGCGGGCGCGGCGGTGTCGAAAACTCTCCATGCCGCCGCGTTGACCTGCTCTCGTCCGCGCCGGGTGAGGCCCGATAAGGACAGCAAGTACGGCCAGTCCGGGGAGGCCGCCGCAGTCTCGTTCGGCAGCATGCCGCGGAGTTGGTCCTGCGACAGCGTATCTCGACGTAGCTCGAACCAGAAGGCATTCTGGAGCACGTAGACCTCGCCCACCTTCGACCACCGGTACCCAAAGCGGCTGCCCACGTAGTCGAGAAGCTCCTCCACCGTGCCCAAAGGCTCATTTGGCCGCGGCAGCGGCGTGAACTCTCCGGCAACGGCCGGGAATGCGTCGGAGACGACATCCAGGCCGATATCGCGGTGCAGCATCTGCAGTGTCTCCGCCCACGAGTCCCCCGCAACGCCGGGATCGCCGGGGGGCAGCACCCGGAGCAATGCGGTCTCGGCCCGGGGTGCCGTGGGCCACGATGGGGGTGGTTGAAGGTACCAGCCCTCCGGGGGGGTCTGGAGCACCCCCGGGTGTCCGAGGCCGGAGGTCACATCGGCCCAGAATCCCGCCGAACCTGTGGTGCCCGTCACGTCACAAAGGATCACCCCCGCCGGCCTGGCGTCCGGCCAGTTCGGCACCGCGTAGGCCGGAACATAGCGCAAGCCCACGGCCGTAAGGGGGCTGGGCTCGTTGCACGCGGCTCTCAGGGCCTCCTCGGCCCAGCCGCGTTGCGCCTCCGACAAAGCCCAGGGGCGCACACGTACCGGGCCACCGAGCAGTGAGAGTATCGTTTTGTCGGTCATCGAGGCCACGAGACGGGCGACACTCAGTCCTCCGGGGGCGAGGATCAGGGGCATCAGGTTCCAGTGCCTGCGGACGATCTGCAGGTCGGCGGGCTTCAACCCCTTGGCACGCGCGGCCGCCACGTCGGCCAGAGCAACGGCCTGTCGCAGCGCATCGTCTCCGAGCAACTCCGGCGTCTCCGCCGATAGGTGCGCCAACTCGGCGCAGCCAACGACTATCCGCGAGAGCATCAGCTCCCGCGTCTTGGCAAGCTCCTCTCCCAGCCCCAGGTCCTCCGGATTCGAGCATACCGACCCGTTACCGATCGCGGTCAGCGTCGCGACCTCCACGGCCCGGGCGACGTCCGCCCGAGACGCGTCATTCACGAGCGCCGTGACATCCGGTTGCGGGCCGGGGCCGTCAAACCGCACGCCCTCGGCTTCGCCGCGATCCGCCAGCGCCTGTACCACCTCGCAGACGGGAACGTGCACCCTCGACAGCGTAACCACATCGTCATCGGCCGGGGCAGCGGGGCTCAGCCACAGGACGGCGGCGGCGAGCGCCGACCACACAACCGACACCGCCATCGATCGGGTTGGGAACCGCGCGGCGCGCTCACCAGGCGCACAGGAGCATGGCGTTCTCATTGGAGCCCTCCACAAGAGAAGAGTTCGCGGCCGATCAAAGCCACCAGAACCGCGCGCGCCCCATACCAGAGGCCTGCGTTGCCGGAGCCGCTTGAGCCGGTGGGGGCGCGCACCGACCACTCAATCTCACACGGGACTAGAAGCGTCACACACGGGAAGCCGCACGTGAGACCTCCGCCACAGGTCGTGCCATGGCAGGTCGCCTGAAGGCCGCAGGTATTGCTTGGGGGGCACGTTTCGGCCTCGCACGTCGGCTGCGGCGCGCACGTGTTCACCCCCGGACACGTGGCCTGCGTCCCACAGGTCTCCACTCCCTCGCACGTCGGGTTGCCCGCGCACGTGTCGCCTCCCACACAGGTGGGGTTTGGTTGGCACGTTGCCTGGGCACAAGTGGGCGCCTCGACGCACGTGGCGTTCGGCGGGCAGGTGGCCCACTGGCACGTGGGGCCAACGACGCACGTGTCGTTTGGGGCGCACGTGGCTTCGCAGGTCGGTTGCCCGCATGTGTCGCCAACGCAGGTCGGGCCATCGCAGGTCGTGTGGTACGTCGGCTGTTCGCAGAGCCCTCCGGGCCCATCGCAGGTGGCGGCAAGACAGGTGTCCTGTGCCCCGCACGTCTCGTTCGGCGCGCATGTGGGCTCCACGCAGGTCGGGCCCACGCATGTTGGCCCCGGGCAGGTGGGCTGGACCCCGCAAGTTACCCCCGGCGCGCAGGTCGCCTGGTTGCCCTTACCCGTACCGCTCCGGAGCCAGGGAGATCTGCAGCGGCATGTCCATGCCGCCGACGTAGAGGACGTCCCCGGTGGCGCCCGCGGGTATCCGCAGAAGCCCGAGGAGACGGACCATGCAGCCCGAGAGCCAGGGGGTGGAATGCCAGTTGCACCAGAGCCGGAGAGCCGGGGCAAGCACCAGGGCCTGAGCGGCAAGCACAGCCGTGGGTACCAGCAATGCGGTGGCCGCGCCCATGTGGTGCTGGGATGGCCGGGACTTGGCCGTGGCCGCCAGGGCGACTACCGCGGGAGCGACGCACCACGGCCAGGGCGTCAGGACAGCCACCGCGGCGGCAACGGGGATCGGCCAGACCGGACAGACCCAGGGCGCACTCACCAGAGCGCGAAGGCTGCAGACATAGACCACGACGCCGGCGATGAAGGCGGCGAGCCCGGCGCAGAGATGGGGATGCCCGAGAGCCGGAAGCACCAGCACCCATCCGACGCAGAGCAGGAAGCCCCCGATCCATGCGCCCTTCACCGCCCCTTGCCTCCCCGCGGACCGCGTTGAGATAGCCAGTCGCCCAGAAACAGGATGTTCCCCAGATAGTGCGTCTCCTGGTTCTCCAGGTTCTTATTGAGGCAGAAGAACGAATCACCGACAACCAGTGCTGTTCCCTTCCCGGAGCGAACCTCCGCCGCAAGCGGCCACGCACCATCCGATAGCAGTGCCGAGCCCGCGGCGTCGCGCACGTGCAGTGGCCACGCCTCGTAGAACTGAACCTCAGAGCCCTGCCAAGCCACGGAAAGCCGGCCCAGTGGCACTTCAGAGACGCTGACTCCGAGGCAATCGAGGAGTTTCTGGGCGCCGTGGCGCTGCTCGTGGCCGACAGTCAGGACGATCCGCCCTCCGCCGCCCAAGTGGCGCCGGCACAGCAGCAGGTCGGCATCAGAAAGCGACTTGAGGGGCGCCGGGATGACCAACACCGAAAGGTGAGAGACGCTCTGCCAGTCAAACCGACTAAGCACGTAGGGCAGGTACTTCTCGCGCTGCAGTGTCTGCACGAGCCCCCAGCACGCGTTTCCGCTGGAGTTTGCGAGCGATGTGAGGTTGACGTGGCTCAGGTCGATGCCGGCCCTCCTGGCGGCGGGGGCCTGGGGGGCCTGCGGGGCCACGGGCATTCGTGCGACGTGGCAGATGGCGCCGAGCACGAGAACCGTGGTCCCCGCTGCCGCCAGCCAGCCGATGCCCACCACTGTCCGCCGCAGCATCAGCAACCCCAACAAGAGGGCGGTGACGGCGATGGCCGTGTTGCCTCGCAGCGGGGCGAGCTTTGTCTGGCAGCAGGCCCAGCTAAGGACACTACGCACGAAGGCGTGCGACTGCGGCAGAGCGCCATTCTGGAACGCGGACGAGTCGCCGAACAGGATCACCTTGCCTCGCCCAAGCATCGACGATGCGGCCAGTACGAGATCGCCCACCGGCTCGTCGGGGCCTCTGTGGTTGTCGCCCAGGCCGCCCATCTGCACGTTTAGCGGATCGCCCCGATCCGCCCACCCATACCGTCCGATCAGCAAGGGCTCGGCAGGCCAGTGGATGTCCAGAGTGCCGCCCACGTTGGTACACGTGGCCGCGGCATCCGCGATTCCCCGCACTCCCACACCCGCTGGGTGGCTCCGCGCATCCACGGCCCACCACCAGTGGGGCACTCTTGGCCATCCGGCATCAGACCTGAGCTGCATCCCTGTCCCGTCCAGCAAGTCGTTCACGTGAGCGGTGAAGGAGCCGCCTCCTGTGTGGTCACCGACGATGAGCAGTGACTTCCCGCGCGCAACGTGCTGCCGGATGGCCTCACGCTCCGTGGGCTCGAAGGGCTCGAAGGGCATGGGCATCAGCAGTACCGTCACGCTGAATGGCTCCAGCTTCTGGCGGGTGAGCGGGCGCTCGAGCACAGCCGACCGGAAGCCCATGTCCGCCAGGTATAAGGGCAGCAGCCCGTACATCCCTCCGCCTGTCCTTCCGTAGCGTCCGTGTGCGGGGCAACTGTAGATGGTGTTGGCGGCCCCACGCTCCGAGATGAGGCCGACCGCCGGGGACATGCGGTGTTCCCGGGCCGGTGCGAACCAGATGCCGAAGGCGGCAAACAGCAGCACGAGGGCAGCCGTCTGGCGGAATCCCACCACGTCGGAGGCCTGCAGGACGGCGCAAGAGGCGTAGTGCCACACCCAGACAGCGAGGAGAAGCAGGGCGGTGAGAGGCTGAGCCGTGTTGGGGTCAAGCAGCGGGTGGTAGGGTCCGGCCTGGTAGGCGGGCATGTCGCGGGCGAGCAGGAGCACAGCCAGGGCGGCCCCCGTCGTCGCCATCGATACGGCGACATGCCGAGCGAACCTGCCCCACCGTCTGGTTTGCGCCAGAACCTCGAAGCTCAACCCGAAGAGAACGAGGAAAGCGAGGAGGCGAAAGCCCGACACCGATACTCCGTGTGCGCAGTCCTGGAGGACGAAGGCTGAGAGCGCCTTGGTGAGGAGTTGGTTCAGCCCACGCTCAGCATGCCAAGCGGCGGAGGAGAGCTTGACGGCCGAGGTGTACGCGATCCAAAGCACCGCCGACATGACGAATGGGCGCAGACCCAGGCCGTCTCTCGCCGGCGACACTCTGGACAAGGCCAGCAACAGGAGGAGAACGGCGATGCCGCCGCCGAACGCTCTGCTCAGTACGAGGCCGACAGCGCCCGTGCCTGCAACAGCCAGCAGAGGCACGAGCAGCGCTCGGGGCGTGCTCGCCTGTATGCCCCAGGACCTCACGACACTCCACACCAACAGCGCCGATGCCCCAAATGCCGCGAGGGCGGCGGCCGGTGTCGGCGTCTGGCCAAGGTCACGCGAGAGCAGCAGCATTGCGTACGCATACGCCGCTGCGGTCAGTACGCGAGGCTGCTCAAGGCACTCTCGGGCGGCACCGGCCAGCGAGCGGAAGCCGCCGACAGCTTGTCCAATTCCCGCCACAACCCCTCCGCGGACGCGGGACGTGTCCGCCCGCAGGCGAGCGTCGGCGACGTGTAGGCGCCTCTCGTGCTTCGGCAGGCACATTGCGGTAGGTGGTCTCTTTCGTGACGGTCCGCCGCAGGCGACGGCAACCTGCCGGCGGGGAGACCCAGAAGTCAGGCGCGTCAACGGGGTAGGCGAGGGAACATCACATACAGCGACAGCATCTGCCGATCCTGTGTGCAACACCGGACGAGCAGTGGGTGCAGGAGGAACACGCCTAGCTCGGCGACGCCCCGCGCCGTGCCAGACCACAGTCAGGGCCCACGGCCCAGCCATGCGCGCTCGGGGCCATGACGCTGCAAGCTGCGGTGGGAAAGCGGGCCCCCCTGGCCCTCACAGCCAGCTCCCGGGTGCGCCGCCGCTCCGGTCTGCGGCGAGAGCCCGCCGGACGATTCCTCAATCACGGCACGGATTATACTCTCCCCCCCGTCTAGTCAAGACAATTCCGCTAGAAGAACCTTTCCACAAGCATAATTGGGACTATTGCCTGTCTTGCACAAAGCGACCTCTCGTTTAAACCAGGCTCTCTGCAGGCTCAAGTCCCCCATCGGCGGGGCTGTGCAGGCGGGCCTGAACTCCCCGGGCCGCACAGCCCCAGGTACGCCCAGGCGCCCGATGCAGCGCAACGCGATGGGGCGATACCTGTCTCAGTGACGAGACCGCAGCCCGCAAACGCCGGCAATGGTCTCCGGCAAAGAGCGGGCAACCTACCCGGAGGTATCCCATCGATATGCCCATTCCCGACAAGCAATTGGCCGCAACGTGCGGACTCTTTTGCCGGGCCTGCAGTGTCTACATCGCCACTACCGAGGACCCCCAAAGGCTGGAGCGCCTGGCGGCGCGCTTCGGATTGACGCAGGAGCGAATGCGCTGCACCGGCTGTCACTCGGACACCCGGGGACCCTACTGCAGCACCTGCAAGATGGTGGTCTGCGCCGCCGAGAAGGGTGTGGACTTCTGCGGGGCCTGCGACGAGTACCCCTGCGACGACCTCAAGGTCTTCCAGACCCAGGCGCCGCATCGCATCGACCTGTGGGCCTCGCAGGAGCGCATCGCGCAGGTGGGCTACGCGCAGTGGTACGAGGAGATGCTGGTGGACTACTCCTGCCCACAGTGTGGGACGATCAACTCGGCCTACGATTTGGCCTGCCGCAAGTGCGGGACTGAGCCCAGTTGCCCGTATGTGAGCCGGAACAGAGCGGTGATCGAGGCCTTTCTGAGCCAGGGATAGCGCGGGACGGGGACGTTTCCGCCCTATGCTCCGGCCAGTTCCATGAGCCGGGCGTAGTAGGCCGGGTCGGCGGTCCGAAACAGGCCGTAGGTGGCCTCGTGGACCTCATCGGTGTACAGGTCGAGCTTCCGGAAAACCTCGAAGGCGAACTCCAGCCCCGCGGCGCCGGAGGCGGTGATGACGTCGCCGTCCGTCACCGCGGGCCGATCCTGATACAGCTCTTGGCCCGCGTAGCCGGTGGCGGCGATGTACTCGCGGGCATTGCTGGTGTGCTTCCTGGTGTCGAGCAGGCCGCCCCTGGCCAGAGCCGCCGTGGCCGCGCAGATGGCCGCCACCGGCACGCCGGCCGCCACGAACTGCACGGCTTTGGCGATGGCCTCGGCGCCCTTGCCCTCCTCCCATGCCAGGCCGCCGGGCAGCACCAGCATCGCGCTGTGGCCGGGCTCCACCTGCTCCAGGAGCATGTCCGGCAAGATGGTGAGCCCTCCCATGGTGAAGACGGGATCGGCGGTGAGCCCTACCGTCTTGATCTCGTAGCGTCCCGGATGCTTCTGGAGCATCGGGTTCCGGATCCCCACCGTCAGATAGCCCACTTCGTGGTCGGCGAGGGTGTCAAACAGGTACACGTGTACCGTCTCTATCTGCATGCGGGTGTTCTCCGTTCTGTGGTGTAGGGTCCGGCGCGGTGAAGGCCGGCTGGAAGTCCGGCCGAAAAGTCCGGCTGGTCCGTTTCATGTCATTCTGAGCGTCCATCTCGCGCAGCGAGATAGCGAAGAATCTCGCTGAATGCCAGGAGATTCTTCGAGCTGCTCCCTTCGGGAGCGGACGCTCTCAGAATGACATCCGCGGCGAGGGCGGGGTTTCCGGCCGCACCTCTACGGCGCCGGGTTGTCCTTGACCCGGGGCGTCTGTATCCCGTACGCGTTATCGCGGCAGTCGACGCGGGTCTCTCCCCCCGGCGGCCAGGGGCGAATGACCTTTGGTCCGGGCTCCTCGGCGGCGAACCAGTTGCGGCTGATGTCGGCCCCCTCGATGGGCACGCCGCGGATGACCACCGCACACTGCGCGGCGTCCAGGAAGCTGTTGTGGTGGATTCTGAGCCAGTCGCCGGCGATGTTGGTACCGTCCTTGCGGTCCGAGCCACCGTGGAGGTCGAAGTAGTGGCTGATGGCGTGGCCAAGCTCCACATTGTGCCGGGCCTCGTAGGCGTTTCCGGGTTTCCCCGTGCCGGCGATGGAGTGGCGGTTGTAGTCAAACACGTTGTACTCGATCAGTGCCTGCACCTGTTCCCCATAGCCCAGCGCCACCCCGTAGCCCAGACCGTTGCGCTGATTGTGGTGGATGTAGCAGTGGTGCACGTAGTGGTCGATGCCGTCGGCAAGGCTCACCGCGGCGTGGCTCCAGCCGGAGAGCTCGCAGTTGTCCACCTCCAGGCCCGAGAGCCGGGTGTCGATCCCCACGGAGTTGGGGAGCCTGTAGTAGTACGAGCCGGCGTCCTTGCTCTCCCGGCCACTGCTGAAGGCCCGGCGATGGTGGTCCAGACGGGTCCTGGGGTCCGGGCCGCGCACGCGCAGGCCGGTGATGCGCACATCGGGCCCCTCAGCCCGAAGCAGCGGACCGGTCTGGAAGGCATCGCTGTGAAGCAGCGCCCCGGGCGCCCCGTCCTGTCCCCTATTGCTCGCCAGCGTCACGCCCTCCGGAATGTGGAGTATCAGCTCCTCGGCATACACCAGTGCGGTGAAGTCCAGCTCCGCCGCGGGGTCCACAAACACCACCTCTCCCGGCTGCGCCGCGGAGAGGGCTTCCAGCAGGTCGTCGATGGTGCCGACCGTGTACTGCCCGTCGGTCACGATGGGGCCGTAGCCCTCACCGCCGCCGATGGGGCCCATCTCGTCGGGCCCGGCGCCGTAGACCTCGCCGTCGATCTCCACCCACGTCTGCCCAAGGTCCGGCATCGGCACGTCGTCCTCCCGAGCGCCAACCAGCGTCGCTCCCAGGAGCATCAGAGCACAAGTCAGGGCAACGGGGCATCGCATGAGGCCACCTCCGTAGGTCGCGGTCCTGTCCGGTGGACGTACGCCATGCGTTCGCCGCCGGCGTGTGGAGACCTCCGAGCAGTGGTGATTGGAGGTGCCCGATCCGGGGAGGTGCACGGGCGTCGGGTGGGCAACTGTGCGCCACGGTGCTCAACCACCGTACGGCGACCGACACACCGGAGGCCCTACCGTGTCACTTCCCGCCCCTTCCTTGCTCGCCCGCATCCGCCCACTCCGCCTGCAGCCCGGTGCTCGGGCCTCCGCCGCGGTGCTCTCCCTGCCCGTGCCTCCCGGCGTCGGCGATGTGGCGGTGAGCGGCGCCGGCGGTCAGTCGGTGCCCATCGCCTGGTGGCCCGAGAGGCTGCTGGACGGCGAGGAGCCGTCGCCCGCGACGGCGCCACGGGTGATGCCCTCCGCCTACCCGTCCGGCCGGCACCCGCGACGCCTGCTGGTGACGGCCTGCTCGCCCGGCGAGCTGCCCGACGAGCTCGGACTGGCCGCAGTTGACCACGTTACACCGGTCGGCGAGTGGGCGGGCCCCACATGGGAGCTCGCCGTCCTGGACAAGCACTACGCCGGCCGCCTGCACTGGGAGGTGGATGAGCTTGTCCTGCGCTACGAGGGCAAACGTCTCGGTCTGCGCCTGGGGCTGAGAACCCAGACCGAGGGCCTCATGTGGTGGGAGTGGGTGCGCTGCGAGACGCTCTGGTCCGGCCCGGCCTGCACCGCGATCCGGGCCTCCGGCTCCGCCTCCGCGATCCGCCTCACCGACGAGCATCCGGACTGCCGGGGCTCCGGCGCCTCCCCCTGGGTGCACCATCAGCACTGGGTGCAGTGCGAGGTCTACGCGCTGCTGTTTGCCAACGGAGTCATCCACCTCACGCTGCGCCATGTGAACAACCATCTGTACGATGACAACGGCCAGGAGTTGCAGGGGGTCGTTCCCGTCCTCGGCTTCCGGGGCGTCGGCTCGCACAGTGTGGACATGCCGTTGAGCGGCGAGACCGTGGAGCTGCATCTTGGCGATGGCATCGCGGTGAGTACCGAGGAGTGCCGGAGCCTGGCGTCGGCCGAGGCCCCCGGACGGGCATGGACCGAGGACGGCGTCACGGTGGTGCAGGCGTACGAGGGAGTGGACATCCCGCTGGGCGGCTACGGCCGCACCTGGCGACAGGAGGACACCGGCAGCGTGTGCCGGGCCCAGGAGCGGCGCATCCCCGCGGGTGTGGCCCGCACCGTGCGCTGCTGCCTGTCCCTGGGACAGGCACCGCCGCGGGTGGAGAGGTATGTGCTGCCCTACTGGTGGTATGGCCTGTGCGCCGAGCTGGGCCCCTCGCCGATGCTTCCGGTCTCGGACCTGCACGACCCGGTCATCGACGCCGCGGGACAGTGGCTGGCCACAAGTCAGCTTCGCGGCTCCTTCGCCGCCGGCTCGGTGCCCCGGGCGGCGGCACACTATACCGCCGAGGGGCAGTTCACCGAATCCGGCTGGGAGGGCGAGACGCCGTACAATCTCATCCGGTACTTCTATCGCAGGCCGTCGCCGGACGTATGGGAGGCGGCCCTGCGAGATGCGTACTTCATCGCCGATGTAGCCACCGACCACGTCCACTTCATGATGCACATGCACGGCTACCCCTTCGGCGCCATCTCCCTGACGATGAACCGCAGCCTGGGTCTGATCCAGGGGTACCTGGAGACCGGTGACCCGTACCTTCGAGAGACCGCCGAGAACATGGCGCTGTGCTCCTGGGCGCTGGATAATGCCAACTGGCCCCGGCGCTCGTACGGCCGAGATGCCATGTACATCCGCGGGCTGATTGCGCTGGAGGACTATCTGCCGGACCGCGGCCACGGGCAGCGGGCCCGGGAGGCCATCGGGCGCGCCATCGCCTGCCAGCGCGAGGACGGGTCGTACAGCGATCAGGGCGGCCCCGGCGGACACCACGCCTCGGGGAACCTGGTCATCAAGCCGTGGATGAACTTCATGGTCGCCGAGCCCATGCTCGACTGGCTCGAGCGCCACCCGGAGGATGCCGAGGTCGCCTGGTGCGTCCGGCGCATCTGCGACTGGCAGCTCACCACGATTGTAGAAGACGAAGAGGGCGCGCACTTCCCGTACGAGTGGGCGTGGGGCGACAACGTCGGCGCCCCGGGCGCGGAGCCGGGCTCTCCCGGCTCCAGGCATCCTCACGGCCGCCTCCCCGGTGTGCACTATCCGGCCAGGGCACTGCTATTTGCCACCCGGTACTTCGGCGACCCGTGCTATCTGGAGGCCTGGGAGCGCTGCTACGAGACACTCGGGGGCTATGAGCCCAATCCGCAGGAGCGCGTGGGACACAAGGGCGACCACGCCGCGAATAAGGCCGTGGAATGGCTCACGTGGTTCCAGATGTACCGGTGGTGGGCGCAGTGGGAGGGCGGCGAGTTGCGGGTGAGCCCATGTCCGTCGGAGCATGAGGACATCAGCGCGACCATCCTCACGCCGGAAGGCCCCAGGAGCGTGGGCGGCGGAGCACATTGCCCGTAGCCCGGTCCGGCGGTCCCCGGCAACCGTATACTCCGGCCTGCAACGGCGGCGCCGGTGGGTGCCTGCCTCCCATCACCCCTCGCACACCCGCAAGCACGGCACGGCCGGCGTGCAGCGGGTGCCCTCCACTGCGGCGGCCTCCAGGACCACCTGGCACTCCTGCCCCATCGCCTCAGCCGGGATCGGCACCTCCAGCACCGCCGGCCGGTTGTCGGCCGGGTCCGCGGAAGCCGTCAACGTGAGGTTGGCCACCAACGGCCATTCGCGCTCACCCGCCGAGAGCTTCAGGCCGACGGTGACCGCGCCTCCGGCGGGAGTGTCGGCCCCCAGACCCAGTAGCGCCCGGAACACCCCACCTTCCTGCGGCACCGCGACGGTCCACGCGGCGCCACAGCTCGCCGGGGCGTCACCTCCCAGCGGCAGCGTCAACACCTCCGGGCCGTAGGTGCAGCCATCGGCCAACGTCGTGGCGGCGATCTCCAGCGGGGTGGTCTCCGGGTCGCGAGCGGCGGCGGCCTTCAGCAGGTCCACGGCCGTCGGCGCCATCGGGACCAGCCAGGCCTGGTGGATGCCAACCGCGGCAGGGGCGGCGCCGTCGACCGGCCTGACCGAGAGCTCGAGCACACTCGACCCTGCCGGGAGGTCCGCGATCAGAACGCGACGCTCGCCCGGACGGTCCTGCGGGAGCGCCGTCCTCGTCGCGGCTCCCTCAGGCGAGGCGACGCCGATCTCGGCGCCGCCTGGGCTGTCTCGCTGCAGGCTCGCGGTGACGTACAGCCGGTGCGGGCCGGGCGCCGGCAGCCGGTAGCGCCCTCGGACTTCCCCGCCCGCGGCTGTGCCCACATGCAGGACCCTCTCGTGCTTCGCCTCGGCCCCCGGCCACGAGACCATGCACACATCGGCGCCCGCCCCGTCCAGGTGACCCGCCGCGACGGCGGCGCCGGGGCCGTCGGTCCACGTCGCTTCCGTGTAGGCGCTCAGCAGGTCCACCGCCGAGCACATCGCGTCGAACTGTAGCCGGTCGCCGACCGGATGGATGCCGCGGAACTCCCACCACAGCTCACCGAGAGAGTTGCGGCTGGAGGGCGCGCTGTGCGCGGTGAGGTCGACGAAAGGCTCCCTGCCCCACACCTCCCCGTAGGGCTCCTTGCGCCGGATCATCGTGGTGATCTTGCCCTGGGGGCTATCGCCATACATGACGCGGCGCCGCGCGGCCGGGTCGAGTCGGTAGCAGAGCAGGATCGGTCCCTCGTCGACAGGTGGCTCGGAGGCGTCGCGGGGGTACTTGAGGCACCGGCGGTTCTCGCAGATGAGGCGCTCTTGCCCCGGGCCCTGGGCGAAGGCGAAGGCCTCGCTGTGTGTCTCGAGCGGGTGGAGCGTCAGCGCGGGAGCACTCCGCAGGGGCATGTCGGTGAACGGCATCCACCCGCTGCTCTGCCGCAGGTAGGCGCAGACGCTCATGGGGAAGTGCGTCCCGGCGGCCGGGCCGCCCATGAGGTCGAACACCCCCCAGGGCTCGAATGCGGGCCCGTACAGGTCGGGCCAGCCGGCCAGTTGGTGGCCCATCTCGTGCATCATCACCGACAGCGGGAACAGGCGGATCTCCGACTCCTGCGGCTGCCCCTCGATGGTGCCGTCCGTGGCCGAAGGGGGCGCCTGGGACCACTCCGTGGCCGAGTAGCTGCTATAGGGCTCTGGCAGGCTCAGCCAGGCCTCGTCCCACAGCTCGGACAGCCCCATGATGCCCAGCACCTCCTTGCAGCGCCCCCAGCCGCGGTTGACCCCGCCCATCCCCCAGTCGGTATTGAGGAACACCAGAAGCTGCGGCATGCGGCCATCGTCCAGCCGCAGCTTCTCGGCGCAGCCCTCGCCCACGATCCCATTGGCGCGGAGCGTCTCGGCGACGATCACCGGCCAGCTCTCGCCGAACGGCTCCATGCCCCCCTTCCAGTGGGGGATCTTGGTGATCTTGCGCGGGATGCGAACCCAGTTGGCGACCTCGCCCTCGATGTCGATACGTCCATGGCTCACGGTGCGGAAGTATTCCCGTACGCTGCCGGCCAGCCTTCCGCCCTCAGGGGTCGTTCGCGGCCCATCTAGGGAGAAGAAGAGGTCTGAGAAGTACGCCCGAGTGTAGCGTTCCGGATGGGGGATGTCCTGGAAGTCGGCGAGAAAGACCTTGAGAACGGAGGTCTGGCGATGGGGCTGTGCGGCGGCCGTCGTGGCCGTGAACAGCAGGCAGATGGCGGCGCCCACTACGACTGTGCTCACGGCTACCTGAGTGTTCATGGCGTGCTCCTGAGGTGGAGTGGCCGATATGATGCCTGCTGTTCGCCGTGAACTGCTGCGGCGCCTGCGACCGCGAAAGCGACGCTCCAATCCGGCCTTCCCCGCAGGCGGAGAGGGGGGGCCGCGAATGAGGTGCCGTTCGCCGGGCACCTACATCGGCCGTCGGTAGACAGTGCTCAGAACCGCCGTGCCGGCGGGGCTCCAGGCCCGCCGGCCGTCCACCGTGAGCCCCCTGCGGCTCATGCCGGCACCATTCCCGGAGATGCGATGGCCTGCAGGGGTGGTGGCTCTCAGCGGGGCGGCCCCTCACCCACGGCCGCCACGCGGCCGTGACCTCTCCCGGTCGCCCGCTACGCGGGCTGGGAGAGGTAGGCGTCCCCGCCGCTCCCCGCCGCTCCCACCGCCGTTCGCCCCCCTCCCTTGACCTCGCCTTCGCTTTGGCGCATTATGCTGGCTCGCCGCCCGGCGTTGGCGGTCCGGCAGCGGTCCGGCAATTGCGGGGGCGTATCTGCATGCTGGTAACCGGGCGCCGTCGGTCCAATCCTGCCCGGCGAGGTCGGGGTTGAGGGTGTCCTCCCACAGAGACCGTACCGACATCGCGGTCCCGCTGGTGCGCCGAAACTACGTGCTTTCGGTGGTCAACGGCGCCTTGTGGATGCTGGGGAACCGCACGGCCGACCCGGGTACCGTGATTCCGCTGCTGGTGCTGCGGCTGGCGGGTGCGGAGTGGGCCGTGGGTGCTGCCCAGGCGGTGCAGGAGTTCGGTCGGGTGATGACCCAGGTGGTGATCTCCCGTGCGCTGGATTCGGTGCCCCGGAAGATGCCGGTCTACATCCTGGGCTCGGTGGCGCGCATCGCGGCCCTAGTGGGGGCCACAGTGGTCCTGCTCACCGGAGAGCAGCGCAGCCCGATGGGGATCCTTGTGGTGTTGCTGGGGTGCCTGTTCGTGTTGATGGTGGGGAATGGGATCAGCGAGCTGGCCTGGGGGGATGTGGCTGCCAGGTCGGTGCCCAGCAGTCGGCGGGGCGGCATGTTCATGTGGCGGCGAGTGCTGGGGCTCCTGCTGACCGCCGCCGTGGCCGCCCCACTGGTGGGCCACTTCCTGGCCCCGGACACGCACCTGCCCTTTCCCACGAACTACGGCATGCTGTACCTGGCGGGCACGGCGTTCCTGGCGGTCTCCTACCTGGCGTTCTTCTTCGCCGTCGAGCCGCCGGCCCATGCGGCCAGGCGGCGCCTGACGGTACGCCAGCATTTCGCCCGCGGCCTGCGCATCGTCCGGCGAGACCGCTCGTACCGGCGCCTCCTGCGTCAGAGGCTGCTGAGTACCGCGGCCTGGGCCGTCCCGGCGTTCTTCGTGGCCTTCGCCATCAGGGGTCTGGGGATGCCGGAGAAGTCGGCCGCCGGCTTCATCCTGCTGCGGACTGTCAGCGAGATCGGCGCCTCGGTGCTGGTGGGCCGGGTCAGCGACCGCATCGGCAACCGTGCCGTGATCCGGTTCGGCAATGCGATGACCCTGGTCACCTTCTCGCTGGCGGCGCTTTCGGCCCTGGCGCAGCAGGTCTCCGGGCTGCAGGGGGAGCCGGCCCCGGCGGCGATAGTGCTCATCAGTGCCGCCTTCTTCTTCCTGGGCCTCATGACCGCGGGACGCGAGGTGGGCGAGTACAGTTACATGCTGGACATCGCTCCGGCCGCCAAGAGACCCTCGTACATGAGCTTCGGCAACTTCTTCCTGCTGCCGCTGAGTTTGCTGCCGATCCTCGTCGGCTGGCTGGCACCGAGAGCCGGCTATCTGCCGCTGTTTGTGGGCGCGGCGACACTGGCCCTGGTGGCTATCGTTCTGGACCGCGGACTGGAGGAGCCCAGGGACCGGCTGGCGCCCGGAGAAGCGGCGGGATCGTGAGGGATGCGCCGCTCGCGGCCGGCGACCGACGGCCGTGCCGGGTGACGCACGAGGCAGCCGTTCGACCATTCGATCAACCAAGACACACAGGGGACCTGTCGGGATGGCAGCGATAGCCAAGGACCGGACGGACCTAGCGGTGCCGCTGATGCGGCGGAACTTCGTGCTCAACGCCATCAATGGGGCGTTGTCGATGGTGGCCGCCCGGGCCATCGACCAGGAGACCGTGGTGTCTCTGCTGGTGCTGGGCCTTTCAGGAGCCGACTGGGCCGTGGGCCTGGCGGTGAGCGTGCAGCACGTGGGGCGCGTGGCGACCCAGGTGTTCGCCGCCCGGGCCCTGGATCACACCGAGAACAAGCGTCCCGTCTACCGCTTCTACTCGGTGGCACGCGTCTTCGCGCTGCTGCTGATCTCAGGGGCGCTGCTGCTGGGCAAGGGGCAAGACCCTTCGCTGATCCTGGCCGCGGTCCTGGTGGGTCTGTTCGTGTTCATGCTGGGCAATGGGATTTCGGAGCTCGCGTGGATCGACATCACGGCCCGCTCGGTGCCCAGCGACCGGCGGGGCGGGCTGATGACCTGGCGGCGGCTCGTGGGCCTGATCCTGGCCGTCGCCCTGGCCGCTCCGGTGGTAGACTACTATCTGCGGCCCGGCTCAGGCTACGGCTTTCCCGCCAACTACGGCATGCTGTTTTTGTTCAGCACTCTCGCCTGGGGGCTTGCCTGGACGGTGTTCTCCTTCGTCAAGGAGCCCCCGCCGCACGCGGCCACTCGCCGTCTGACCCTGAGACAGCATTTCGCCCGCGGCCTGCGGATCGTCAGGCGTGACGGCAACTATCGCCGCCTGCTGTGGCAGCGTCTGCTCAGTGGGCTGGCCTGCGCCGCGCCCCCCTTCTTCATCATCTTCGGCAGTCGCGTTCTGGGCCTCGAGGCCCGCTGGGCGGCCCTGTTCATCACGGTGCGTACGGTCAGTGAGATTGTGGCGTCTGTGGTGTTCGGCAGAATCAGCGACCGGCTGGGCAACCGCGCGGTGATCGTGGTGGCCAACTGGTGCACGCTGGCGACGTTTGTGGTCGCCGCGCTCGCGGCCTTCGCGGCGCTCTCGGGTCCTGCGGGTACGGGGGGATGGCAGAGCTTGCCCGTGGCCCTGCTGGGGCTGGCGTTCGTGGGTCTGGGGTGCATGGCACCGGGGCGTGAGATGGGCGAGTTCAACTACATGCTCGATATCGCCCCGGCGGCCAAGCGGCCCTCGTACATCGGGTTTGGCAATGCGTTCCTGCTGCCACTGGGCCTGGCTCCCATCGCGGTGGGGGCCCTGGTGCCCGCCGTGGGCTACATGCCGGTGTTCGCCGGTGCGGCGGTGTGCGCCCTGCTGGCGATTGTCAGCACGATCAGGCTCCAGGAGCCCCGGGCACGGCAGATCGCCGAGGCCCGGAGCGCTTGCGGGCACCACTGAGCGCGGCCGGGCCGTGAGGCGTCCGCAAGAACCAGCATGGCCCGGCCTGCTTCCGCGGGCCGGGCCGTGTCGTGTAACGGGTTGCGGCTACATCTCCACGAAGTACGAATTGCAGGCCTCGTCGATCAGCTCCCTGGATAGCGCCGGCTCCTGGTCGTTGTACCGAGCGATGTCGATGAGCTGCTCCACCAGATCGCGCGGGTGCACGCCGCGCATCTCTCGCCCGGCCTTGACGTAGTGCTCGTCGATGAGGTACTTACAGCCGTGCTCGGTGTACTGCACCCCGCGGGCCTCGCAGACCCGCTGCAGCACCAGGCGGAACTGCTCCGATGTGGGATTGCCGACATAGACCTTGTGCCGGATGCGGCGCAGGAAGGCCTCGTCGACCAGGTCCTTGGGGGCCAGGTTGGTGGAGAACACCAGGAGCATGTCGAAGGTGACCTCGATCTTCATCCCCGTGTGGAGTGTGAAGAAGTCCACCCGCCGCTCCAGCGGCACCATCCAGCGGTTGAGCAGGTCGAAGGGCCTCACCTGCTGGCGCCCGAAGTCGTCGATGACGAGCATGCCGCCGTTGGCCTTGACCTGCAGGGGTGCCTCGTAGTACTTGGCCGTCTCCTCGTAGATCAGGTCCAGGTCGGCCAGTGTCATCTCACCGCCGGTAACCACCATCGGCCTGCGGCAGCGCACCCAGCGCTGATCCCACCTGCCTTCGGGTGGCGTGACCGGCACCCCGGCCGGCGGCTCGTCAGCGGGCACCGCCTCGTGGTTCTGCGGGTCGTAGACGCGGATGATGTGGCCGCCTGCGTCGATGGCGTGGGGGACGAGGATATGGCCGGTGAGCAGGCGCGAGCTGGCCTCGGCGATGGTGCTCTTTCCGCTTCCCGGCGGGCCGTAGATGAACACGGAATGGCCGGAGTTGATGGCCGGCCCGATCCGGGCGAGGGCCACGTCACTGAGCACCAGATGGGCGAAGCTGGTCTTGATCGACGCCGGAGTCACCTTGACGTCATCGATGGTCAGCGCCCGGACCACCTTGTTGTACACGGCAAGAGGCACCGGAGCCGGCCCCACGTAGTGAGAGCGACCCACCGCCTCCTGCGCGCGCTCGACGCCCTTGGGGGTGAGCACATAGCGGAAGCTCTGCTCGCTGAAGCCCTGGCCGCCCGTGACCATCGCCAGACCCTCGCGCTTGAGGTAGTCGAAGACCTGGTCCATCACATGGGTGAAGGGCAGGCGGACCTCGGAGCAGATCTTCTGGGCCGTGGATTCGCCGTACAGGTGGATGGTCTTGAGGGTCAGATCGGTCAGAAACCCCAGTGTGCAGCCGGTGGCGGCCACCGACTCGGGCTCGGAGATCAGGTCGAGCAGTTCCGTGTGAGACTGGCTATCCATGCTCATGCCCCCTTCGGCACCGCTACCGGCAATTGGCGTGCCGGACGCAGATGGCGCCCCCATCCGCGGAGGGCCCGCGACTGGGACGAGCGAGGAGCTGAGCCCTTCGGCTCCCCGTGACGGCGCGCCGCAGCGCCCGGGGCAGGCGGCAGAGCTCGCCGCGCCGGGCCGGGGCGCCGGGACCATCTGAGCCGCCGCGGGCCCGAACGGGCACCTATAGCCGCTCACCGATCCGGCGCGCCTTCCTCAGGACCTCTTCAGTCACTCCCCGACGCCGCTTCGTTCCGGGGCACGCCAGCTTGCCCACCATGCGGTACCCGCCGTAGTGGAGCACCTCGGTCACGGCCCGCAGGGCCCCGCTGCTCTGCCGCAGCAGGCGATCGAAGGGGAAGGGGGTCGTGCAGGTGGCGATGACCGCCGCCCGCTTGCCCTTCTGACGCGGAAGAGGCATGCCTCGCTCGGTCTCACCCATGAGCGCCGGCACTACGCGGTCGAAAAGCACCTTCAGCGGCCCGGTCATGTTCGCCCAGTACGTGGGGGTGCCCACGAGCAGCGCATCGGCCTGCGCGATGCTCTGAGCAATGCGGTGCCCGTCATCGGCGGGCATGACACAGTCCGCATCGGGCCGGCACTGCATGCAGCCGACACAGGGGTTCACGTTCAGGTCCTGCACATCCACCCACTCTACATCGAACCGTCCGCCGGTGCCGGCGACGGCCTCGCGCAGGAGCGTGGCGAGGGTACCTGTCTTGCGGGGGCTTGCATTGAGCACTAGAAGGCGCATTGGCCACCACTCCACGGTGGATGATCCCGGCCGAGGCCGGTGCTCTGTACTGGTACCACAACCGCCCGAAGAGCGCAATGGCGACACATACGGTTGGCGCTGGGATGCCGAAGGCGAGGACGGCGGCGCTGCTCCTGCGCTCCTCGGCGACGGGGCAGTAGGGCGCCGGTTGGAGGCACGCCGCCGCCGCGGGCCGGTGCCGCGCAGGCACGGCAACGGCCGTTTCCCGCTCCGATGCGCGGCGGTTGGGTTCATCGCGGCGTTCGAAGGCCCGCATGGCACTGTCTGCCCCTTGCGCCCCGCCGCTATCCCTCCACGTGAACCACCGAGACGACCTGGCCGCCACGCACTCGCGTGAAACAGGCCCTGGCCGTGGTGTCTACTGTCCCGAAGGTCCTCCGACCGGGGGCGTCCGCCACCATCAGCACATCATGCTCCTGACCCCGCAGCACCCGCAGTGCGAGCGCGCCGTCCTCGCCCTCCACCGGCAGTAGCTCCAGCCCCGTCACCCGCGCCTCCGTCCGATAGGGCTCGATGACGGACACAAACAGGGCCTGCCTGCCCTCCCGCCTGGCCACCACCATCGGGCACGGGCGCGGGGGATTGTGAGCCATGCCGGTGCCGAAGTACAGGTTCGTGTCGGGCACGCCCAGCATCGTCAGGCGCACATTGGCGCGCTCCTGCTTGAAGTCCGCGAACCAGGTGTCCGCGGTAACGGCCGCCGAGACCTCCAGCATGTGCTGATAGCCGGCGGTCTCGCCCGGCGGCTCGTGGCCGGCCTCCACCGGTAGGCCGGGCACCAGCTCGCCGAAGTTGTGCCACAGCCAGTCGTAGGTGTGCTCCTCCTCGCTCTCGACGGAGTACAGATCGATCGTGTAGCCATCGGTCAGGGCCACCGTGCGCTGCATGGCCACCCCCGGGTAGGCCGTGTCGCAGGAGGCCGTGGCGATGGCCAGCCCCGGCTGGGAGGAGAACAGCGTCAGCCTGCCCTCGGTGGCCTGCTGGCTGCGCCCATCGACGCAGACGGTGTTGTGGGCGAAGGTCTGCCGGTACCATGAGCCCTGCAGGGGGGCGCCGTAGGCCAGCCGGCCCGGATCGGGGGCCAGCTCGGTTCCCAGAGCGTGCAGGATCACGGTAAGCTTGTCCGGATGACCGTGGCCGCCGCCGTGGGGGCCGTAGTCAAGATGCACGTACATCTGCTCCTCCCCGGCTCCCTGCCGCAGCACGGCGGCCCCCAGGCCGGTGAAGTCGCGGCTTTCCAGGGCGAGGTCCGGAGCCTGAGGCAGCTCTTCCGCGCCCCATAGCAAGGCCTCGCGACTGTTGCGCTTGCCGCCCGCGGCCACGGTGAGGTACGTCGGGTCGCCGAAGCGGGCGAAGGCAAAGTCGTAGAAGCCGTGGCGGCCCTTGATGGAGAAGATGTCGCTGTCGTTGACCGCCGGGAACTCCAGGGACGGGGTCACGTACAGGATGGGAGCGTCGTACAACGACTTGTACACCGCGTTGCCGTAGAAATCGATTCCGGCGTAGTAGGCCGCCTCCGTGGTCCAGCGCAGGGCATCCAGAGCATAGTAATGGTACGCCGCGGTGCCCTCGTACCAGAAGCCGTCCTTCAGGACGCTGTTTTCCAGTTGGAAGACCAGGCCGCTCTTGCCGTGGATGGCGTGGGAGGCCAGCTCCTCATCCTGCAGGCAGAAACCCACCGCCGCCACACCCGCGTTGTGCCACGATTGCCAGTTGCTGATCCCCGAATCATTGCGCCGGATGGTCTGGACCACCTCGCGCAGGAACCGGTCCTCGATGGCCCGCCGGTCCTCGGGGGAGAAGCATGGGCTGTCGTAGATGAGGTCGTACCCCCACGCCACGCCGATGATGGCACAGGCCTCGTCCAGGGTCTGGGCAAAGACCCGGGCCGCGGAGCTGCTCAGCTTGTTTTGCACATTGTGCAGCGGGTAGGTGGTGTACTTGTCCGCATAGGCCAGGAGGATCCGGCGGGCCTTCTCGGCATAGGCCTCCTTGCCGGTGAAGGCGTAGGCCAGGCCGAGGCTCTGCACGGCGGACCAGTTCCGGCTGTGGGTGCCGGCGACGATCACCTGGTCGTACGGCCAGCCGGTGTATTCGGCGCCGCACCTTTGGCAGATGTGCTTGCCGTCCTCATGCCTCAGCCTCGCGCCGCACTTCTTGCAGACATAGTGGTGGCCCCACTGGCCTCCCTCATCCGGTATCACCAGCTCGGCCTCCACGGCCGCCTCGCCCTGTTGCAGGATGCCGTCGAGGACGGCCCGGGCCCACTCGTACTTCTCGGCCCTCTGCAGGGCTCTGTCGAGCAGGGCTCTGTCGCCGAACAAGAAGGGATGCTGCCGCCCGGGCAAGGGCACCGCGGCGCCCAGAATCACCTCGGGCCCCGGAATGTCGGGGATGTCGGATGGCACCTGCACGACGAACTCCTCCCTGGAGAGCGGGGCCTGGCCCGCCAGACGCGCCGGCGTCGCCGTCAGCCGCGCCGTGAGTTGTAGCGTCTCGCCCGCGGCGATCTCACTCGTGCGCTCCGGCAGGCCCTCGAGGTCGAAGGCCCCGGCGCCACCGGCGGGCCGCGTCCGACCCCCCTGCAGCAAGAACGAGCGCGGCCGCGCGGAGCGGTTGGTCACCGTCAGAGCGTAGGCCGTGGAGGTCGAGCCGTCCGGCGCGCGCTCAGAGCGCCCCGGCGCCACCTCCAGCTTCGCCGGATCGCGTACCAGGCGCACGTCGTCGAAGTACAGCACCGTGTCCTCCAGCGGGTGATGCTCCCACCCCGTGGCACTGATGCTCAGGTAGTCGATCTGGTCCCAGCCCTTGGGCTTCCTCGTCCCCTGGATGTCCTCTCCCAGGCGCAGGTTCAGGAGCTTCCAGCCTTCCCAGTCCACGCGGAAGTGGTGGAAGTAGTAGTCCCAGCCCTCCTTGTCGGCGGGATTGTCGGAGTTGCAGACCAAGGTCAGCCCCTGCCCATTGGCCTTTGCCGAGTAGACCCACAGGATGAGCCGGTCGTAGGAAGACCAGTCCGCCGGTACTCTGGCCGGCTGGATACTGGGATTGCTCTTGAGGTCTGCCCACTTGCCGGCGTACTGCCCGGACTTCACCTGCTCCTCGCTCTTGGTAAGGCCGCGCCAGGTGACGATCTCGAAGTCGCCCAGCACCAGGGTGTCCGGGCCCTGGGCCAGGGCGGCGGTGGCCGGCAGGAGCATTAGTATGGAGAGCAAGATAGACATGATAGGGCCTCCTGTGAGGGGTGATTCACGGTTCGACGTGCAGGGGCGGAGGGCCTCCGACCGGGGGGGGGGCGAGAACGGCGAGCAGGGGCGAACGGCGGAGTATACGGCAGACCACGGAGACACGGAGTGCACGCAGTTCCACGGAGAACGGCGAGCAGGGGCGAACGGCGGAATACACGGCAGACCACGGAGACACGGAGTACACGGAGTTCCACGGAGACCCGGGAACAAAGGCGGACAGCAGAGCACGTCTGAGAACGGCAGAGCACGTCTGAGAACAGCAACAGGAGAGGCGTCTGGGTGAGGAGCCGCAGACCACCGTTGACGCTGTTGACGTAGATGCCGACTCGCGACGCGCGACTCGCGGCTCGCCGACTCCCCGAGGAGCCTGTACGGAAGTCTAATGCTTTGGTATTTGGGCTGGGGGAAAGATAAGGAGGGAGCTACCTGTCCTGCGTAGAACGGTGGGTTGCCACCAACACCAGTCTCGCAGGAGGTAGCTCCATGACC
>Ga0334884_1000613_pt1 | contig 63007 bp, 35 predicted proteins | sample GraSluR1_MG_7_FD_207215 | JGI IMG/M metagenome (GOLD analysis project Ga0334884, IMG submission 207215) | Sludge microbial communities from methane-producing bioreactor in Wageningen University, Netherlands - Granular Sludge_12_05 R1 | ecosystem: Engineered > Bioreactor > Anaerobic >... | reverse complement strand
GTGGTTCACAGCGGATACCGATTCCCCTGCTACATCGGCGACATGCCGCACACCTGGGTCGGCGCCTGCTTCATCAATGCCATCCGCGGACTCTTCATTTACGAGGAAGGCCACGGCCTCGTGCTCGGCGCGGGCATTGATTCCGCATGGATCGAGGAAGGGAAACGCATCAACATTCAAAACGCGCCGACACGCTTCGGCCTGCTGAACTTCACCGTGGAGCGGTCCGGCAATAATGTGAATGTGGATTTGTCGGGCGCCGCATCGCCTTCCGGCGGCTTTGTGCTCAAATCACCCTTGGACCGCGCGATCGGAAAAGCATCGTTGAACGGAACCCCCGTTTCGGTGGAACCGGACAATTCCATCCGCATCACCAGCCTGCCGGCAAAGGTGGTTTTGGAATACCGCTAATCAGTAAGCGATACGAGCGTCACGGCACATAGCAGCCTCGACAAGCCCGGCATGACAAGACAGGTTACCGCATCCTGCGGGGCGCGGCGCCGGTGGATTCGCGTACAACCAGTTTCGCCTGCAAAGCGATCTGTTCCGGTTTGCTCTTCGGATCTTCGATGCGCCGCACCAACAGTTCAATCGCCTTGCCGCCGATATCTCTCAGCGGTGGGCGCAGGGTGGAGATTGGCGGCTGAAACCATTGCCCGGCTTCGATATCGTCAAACCCGACGAAAGAAATATCGCGCGGCACGCGAAGCCCCCTGCCCTGCGCAGCCCGAATCGCGCCCATCGCCATCAGGTCGTTTGCGCAGAACATGGCCGTGGGCGGCCGGGACAATCCCAACATCCGCTTCATTTCCTCGCCGGCCTCGCGATCGGAAAAGTTCGCGTCGCCGACGCACCGATTGTCGAATTTCAGCCGCATTTTTGAAAGCGCAGCCTGGAATGCCTCGAATCGCTCGACGCCGTCCACCGACATCATACTGCCGTTAAGGATTCCGAATCGCTTGTGCCCCATCCCCGCAAGATATGCAACGGCCTGTTGCACCGCCTCGTAATTATCCACCGACACCGTATCCACCGTTTTCCACCGCAGGTACTTGTTGATGAAAACGAACGGTACGCCCTCGGCATTCAGCGATTTGATCTCCTTCGTCGGGCGCGCATGATAGGCCACGTTGTAGATCAACACTCCGTCCACGGGCCAATGGGTCACGACCCGCGTGTAAGTGTCCGCCTCCTCGCTCCAGTAATCGGTCGAGAAAAGCATGAGGCCGTAATCGCGGCGGCGGCACTCGTCTATGATGCCCCTTACGATCGGCTGCACGTGTGGGTTGAAATCAGGAACTACGAGCGCGAGCACTTTCGTGCGCCGCCGCACGAGACTGCGCGCGACGAGATTCGGACGATATCCCAGCTTGGCCATGATTTCGCGGACGCGCCGCTTTGTCGCTTCGCCGATCTGCGGATCGTCATTGATCACGCGCGATACGGTGGGATGCGACACCCCCGCTTCCGCCGCGATATCCTTGATGGTGACCCGTCGCTTCATGGCTTATGGATATCAATTTCTGTTGCGGAACGCAATCGTGTGCGTGATATCCGGTCTTGCCGCTCACGCATCCCGTTGTATGATTTTCTCAGGCACTTGTCCCGCCTTGGCGGGATTGGAAAATCTTTCGGCGTTTTTTCCAAGCATTGGAAAAACAGGAGGGGAAGCCATGATTGCTGAACTGACAATCATCAGTGCGGCGTTCACGGCGGGGGCTGTCATACCTGCCGAGTTCTGCTGCAGCCGTATTTCACCACCGCTGTCCTGGAGCCAGGTTCCGGAAGGCACAAAGAGCATCGCGGTGTTGTGCGACGATCCAGATGCCCCGGCGGGCGACTGGGTCCACTGGGTGCTGTTCAATCTGCCACCGGACGCCACCGAATTACCCAAGGGCATGCCAACCACCCCCACCTTGTCGAACGGCGCGATACAGGGAACAACGGATTACGGTCGCAGCGGTTACGACGGCCCTTGCCCGCCGCCGGGCCGGCCGCATCGCTATTTGTTCAAGGTCTTCGCGCTCGACACGAAGCTTTCACTCACACCGAAAGCGCGCAAAAGCGACCTGCTGAAAGCAATGCAGGGGCACATCCTGGCGCAAGGGGAATTGATGGGCAAGTTCGGGCGGTGAATCCCCTCACCCCAGCCCTCTCCCTAAGGGAGAGGGAATATTATTTATACCGAGAAAAAGACCTCCTCTCTCTCGGAGAGAGGACCGAGGTGAGGGAAATAAGCCAACTCACCCTTCATACAGCGTGTTGTCCGGTGCGCCACCGGGGCCGCCCATTCCGCCGGGGCCATCCTCACCCAACAGATCGCCCATTTCCGCCTCGATCTTTTCCGGATCCTCGCCCGCTTCCAGGCGGCGGCACATCTCATCCATCTCCGGCGGCATATCCTCACCGGTTTCCGCGGCCATCTGTCGCATCATCCGGCCGAGCGAACGCGGATCATTTTCATCCAACCCATCCAGCCCGGGCGGCATGTCTCCGCCGGCATCTTCGCCCGACTTGCTTCGCTTCCCGACGGCCGCGAAGCGCGAGATCGCGCGCGACATTTTCGGATGCCCGCATTTCGGACATTTCGGCGGCTTGTGCGTACTTACGTTCCGGACAAGAAAATTAAAAACCTTCCTGCACTTCTCACATTGGTATTCGTAGATCGGCATACGCTCACCTGATTCTGATCATGTTCGCACTAACCCGCATGTTGCACCAGCCTCTCGTGCTGGTGCAATATGCAATCTAATGCTAACCATATCGGTTTTGCTTCGGCCATTAAATAGTGGTTTCAGGTGTCAGGTTTCGGGTATTTGTGAGCAGGTCGTTGCCGAGTGTCGTAGGACGGTCCTCTGGGCCGTCCCGAGGCGGCGCAGAGCACCGCCCTACTTACCCCCGGCCATGGAAAGCCACCACCCTGACACCCAAAGCCCGAAACCTCCCCGGAACTATAACAGCGACATCGCGTCCACATCCACGGCGCAGGTGATCCCCTTGGGCCAGCGGAAGTTCTGCAGTACTTTCCGAAGCGGGTCGGTCATGAGCCGCGTGGTTGGAGCGCGCAGCATGATCTGGTAACGATAAAGCCCTTTCGCCCTCGCAAGCGGCGCGGGCGCTGGACCGGCAGCAATAACGGATGGCGGCAGCAGGGGCGAAAGTTCTTTCATGAACGCCGTGCCGGTAAAAGCGAGCTTCTCTTCGCCTGGCCCGCGAAGCGTAAGGCAAATCAAATGTCCGAACGGCGGATATCCCAGTTCTTTTCTGAACTCGATTTCCTGGTCGTAAAACCCTTCGTAATCCAGCCGGCGGGCTGCCTGAATCGCGGGATGGAACGGAGTGTAGGTCTGCACGATCACGCCGCCTACTACGTCGCCGCGGCCGGCGCGCCCCGCCACCTGGGTCAGCAGCTGGAAGGTTCTCTCCGCGGCACGGAAATCAGGCATATGCAGGCTCATATCCGCAAACACGACGCCCACCAGCGTCACGTTTGGAAAATGAAGTCCCTTCGCGATCATCTGCGTGCCGACGAGAATATCAATCTGCCCGGAACGGAATTCGCCAAGGATTTTCCGGTGCGAATCGCGGGCCGTCGTGGTATCCGAATCCATCCGTCGAATCCGCGCTTTGGGAAACAGCTTGCCCAGGACAGACTCAACCCGCTGCGTACCGAACCCGGCCATCTTGAATGACGGATCGCCGCATTCCGCATTGGGACAACGCGACGGCACCTTCCGGCGCGTCGCGCAAATATGACAGAGCAATTCCTCGGACTGGCGATGATAGGTCAGCGAAACGCTGCATTGGTCGCACTCCGCCACGTATCCGCACTTGGGACAGATGAGCGACGTGGCGAACCCGCGCCGGTTGAGGAACAGCATCGTCTGCTCCGCCCGGTCGAGCCGGCGCTGGATACCCTCCACCAATTCCCGCGAAAAGACATTGGCGTGGCCCTCCCGCTCCGCCTCCACGCGCATATCCACGATGGTCACAGCAGGCATTTGCCGGTGGTCCACCCGGTGCGGCAGGCGCGCGATTCCGTACTTTCCTTTCATCGCGTTGGAATAGGATTCGAGCGACGGAGTAGCAGTACCGAGCAGCACGGCGCACTTTTCCATCTTCCCGCGCATGACAGCCACATCGCGCGCATTATAGCGTGGCGACTCCTCCTGCTTGTAGCTCGGTTCGTGTTCTTCATCCACGACGATCAAGCCAAGATCCTTAACCGGCGCGAACAAGGCCGAGCGCGCACCGATGACGATCTGCGCCTTTCCTTCGTGTACGCGATGCCATTCGTCGTGGCGCTCCCCTTCCCCAAGACTGCTGTGCAGGACCGCTATGCAATCTCCGAAACGCCCGCGAAAACGCTCCAGGGTCTGGGGCGTCAGCGAAATTTCCGGCACCAGCACCACCGCCCCCTTGCCCTTGTCCATGGCGTACTGGATTGCCTGCAGATAAATCTCCGTTTTACCGCTGCCGGTGACGCCGTAGAGCAACACCACCGGGGGCGCCAGGGTATCTACGGACTGCTTCACCAGCTTGAGCGCTTCCTCTTGCTGTGGCATCATTTTCAGCGGCTCGGTGCGGAGGATGGACTGATCCGCAAATGGATCGCGGCGCATGGCGCTTCGACCGATCTGCAGAAATCCTTTTTCTTCCAATGTGCGCAAGGTCGTGGTGGTTGTCCCCGCCGCGCGCGCGAGATGCGCTAGAAACATCTGCTTGCCGGTCAGCAATAAATCGAGCGCCTTCGCCTGCTTCGGCGCCTTTTTGCGAAGCTGCTCGACGGCAAGCTCGTCGGTTGCAAGCTGGGTCGGGAACACCATCAAGCGCTCCTTGAATCCGGACCCCTTCCGGCGAACGGCGCCGGGGAGAACGGTTCGGACCGCTTTCTCGACGGGACTCAGATAGTAGTCGGCAATCCATCGCGCAAGATCGAGGATGCTCTGCTCAACCAGCGCTTTCTTCCCGACGCGCTCGCGGATCTCCTTCAGCTTGGCGTGGGCGGAAGAATCAGCCAGGCTGACAACATATCCGCGCGCCTCGGAATGTCCGAAAGGGACAACGACCTGTGTCCCGACCTTGATCTCATCCCGAAGGCGCTCAGGAATGAGATAGTCGAACTCCTTATCCACTGCGATTTCCACGACGACCCTGGCGATAGAAGACATGACCCTATTCTCGACACGGCGGGCTGTCATGCAAGCACGTACATCGGCGGCATTGAAAACACCCGGGGCAACCCTTATTATCCCGCGCATGCGATCCGGTTCTTCATGCAGAATCATTGGGATGGTCCTGGGTGGTGTGGGGTTCCTCGCGGTCTTTTTCTTCTGCTCTATTGCCGCGGCGCAGAGTCCCGACATAAACATTCCGATCCCGACCAACGCCATTCGAAATGCCACCCAGACAATGGACCGCTATCACGCTGATATTTCCGAACGGGTTAACATTTCCGCTTTGCGGCTCGATGAATGGCTGGGCGGTGAATCCGAACTGGAGGAGGAAGAAGAGCAGGATGCCGTGTTGCGGGTTCGCCTTTCCCTGAAAGTCAGCCGGGATCAAGGCATGAAAGTGAATCCTTCCATGAGCGGTCACGCGTCATTGCCGCGCCTGAAAAAACGGGTCCACCTGTTCGCGGACAACCTCCGCCGGGGCGCCCTGCCGGGCGAGGAAGATGAAAGGACGCAGGACGATGAGTTCCGAGCCGGTATTCGTCTTCACCTCTACAAACAATTACGCTCACTCTTGAGCTGGGATGCCGGCCTGAGATTCGGTCCGTTCCCCCAGCCCTTTACGACGTTAACGGCGAGTTACAAAAGACCTGTCGGCCGCTGGACATTCCAATTGATTGAGCAGGGTTACTGGCAGGCAGGCGATGGGTTTGGAGAAGTCACAGAGATGGACTGGGATTACCCTCTGCGTACCAACTTGCTGTTTCGCTCCATTACAGCCGCAACGTGGGGCGAAACCACCAAGGGTGTGGAATTTGAGCAGACGGTAAGAACAACCTGGATCATCGAGAAAGGGCGGCGTTCTCTTCAGACCGGGGCCAGTGTATTTGCTCACAAGATCGGGGTGTTCGAAATGACGAACTACCGTATATACACCAGCTACACCCGTCGGTTGCACAGGCCCTGGCTATTCGGAGAAATATCGCCACAGATTGACTTCCCGAAGGAAGAAGATTTCGGGTTCACGCCTTCCATACGCATCTCAATGAGTGCGTATTTCGGAAAGAATCCGTAACGCTCCCATCGCCCCAACCCTCTCCCGGAGAGGAGAGGGTTCGCATTCAAGCGGCTTACTTCTTGGCGATTTTCGCCGGCCGCCGCAGCATTTCGCGGACGGTGTTTGGATCCAGTTTTTCCACCTTATCCGCGGCAAGGCCAAGGGCCACAAGACGCTTCTTCTGAACTTTCAGCCGTTTACGCTTCTGTGCATCACTCTTCTTCGGGCGGTTGGAAGGTTTATGCCTGTCTGCTTTGCACGTCATTGGATTCTCCTCGTTTCTTAAATAAGCGCCGGAGCATAGCGGGGTTATCTGCGTGAATCAACAGCTTTTGTCCGCGTGGTCAAAAACACCGAGCAGGCGCACTTCCCGATGCAATTCCTGCGAAAACATATGCTTAACGGCGGCGGCCATCATTTCCGACAGCGTAAGCACATCGCTCGCCGTGGCATCCTTCTCCGCGATGATAATATTTGCATGCTTTTCAAAGACATGCGCACCACCGACCCTCATTGTTTTCGCGCCTGCCTGCTCCAGGAACCATCCCGCCGCCTGTCGGCGTCCGGCTGCGGACGTCGGTTCGATATTCCGAAAGAAACTACCGGCGGTGGCCTGGGTGTGCCAATCGGGATGCCGTTCCCGGCGAAGCTGAAGAATTCTTTGCCTTTCAGCAGAAAGCGTTTCTTTATCTCCCGGGGCCAGGCGAAGTCGGGCCGACACGAGAATATCGCCGGATTCATGCAACCGCGAATGACGGTAGGAGAAATCGAACGCATCGCGCGCAACTTCCGAGAGTTGCCCTTCGCGGCTCAGCAATGTCGCGGAAACCATGACGTCGCCGATCTGCTTGCCGAAAGCACCCGCATTCCCTGCGATTGCACCGCCGATGGTACCTGGAATACCGCTTGCAAACACAAGCCCGTCGAGACCTTGACTGATTGTAGAGACAACAAGGTCATCGAGCCCCACGCTTCCGGAAACCTCAACAACTTCCTGCGCATAACGAGGATTGCAGACGGTCGTGCAATAGCGAATGATCACCGCATCAACCCCTTTATCGGACACCAGAAGGTTCGATCCGCCTCCGATCAAATGAAACGGCCTGCCACCCCGGGCAACGTCCCGCACGGCCTCCACAAGCGCCGCTGGCGTTTCGCAGGTGATCAGCACGGAGCACGGACCGCCCAATCGGAAGGTTGTGTAATCGCACAGCGGCGCGCATTCCCGCACCTCGCAACCGGTATTTCGCAGGGCACTCCAGTCCATGGCTATTCCTTGACGGGCGTGGAGGTTCCTTCTTCGATTCGCGCCATGAGCCAAAGGTAATCCGAAAGGCGATTCATCCACACGAGGATGAACTCGTTCCGCAACTGGCCGGCATCATGCAACCCAACCAGCCGTCGTTCGCACCGGCGGGCAACAGCGCGCGCGTGATCGAGAAATGCAGCCCCCGGATTTCCGCCAGGGACAACGAAGCCGTCCGGCAGATCCACCCTCTTTTCAGCCGCTGCGCAACGATGCTCTATGTCCTCCACGGCGGATGCATCCAATCGCCGTTCCAGGACGGACCGCTTCGACGCCATGGTGGCAACTTCCGCGCCGACATGGAAAAGCGTACGTTGAAGGTGAAGCAACGCTCCGCGATCGGCATCGCAGGCAACATGGGCGCGGGCGAGACCCAGTGCGCTGACCAACTCGTCCACCTCGCCGCAAGCGCATGGACGCGGCGAATTCTTCGAGACTTCCTCGCCGGAAAAGAGCCGCGTAGTGCCCCGATCACCTACGCGCGTGATGATGCTTTTTGGAGTGCTCATACTTCCCGAAGGCTGCCGCATTCCAGCCTGAAAGTCAACGACCCGAAGTCCTCTTGAGCGCAGCCATAACCCAGAACACTATGACCACACTTTGCAAAGTGTGGTCATAGCCAACTTCAACAATCACACCCGTTCCGGGCAACTACTTTGCGAGCCATTTCGAAATGAACGACCATACGATATCGAATGCGATCAACAGAATGATGATCCATTCCAATATTTCCAGGCGCCGGTTGGCGTTGCGATCACTGATTTTCTCGTACAGGTTGTCCACCGTCTCCAGCTTGCGCAGAATCCCGGCGTTCCATTCACCCAGGTGAAAGCGCTGTGAGGCCAGGCGGTACACGCGCGCCAGGTACTGGTCACCCAGCAATTTGATCGCATTGCTGACCCGCTCGAACAACATCGCGCCATCAACCTGAAACTGGCCGACCTGCCTCAACCCGGAACCGCGGGAAAGGCCGAGTACCTCCAGCGGTGTCCGATGCGTGACGCGTTGATAAGATCGTTCCAGTGACTCATCAAGCTGATGATCGAGAAAGCGAAGCTCCAGCAATTCGACATTGGCATACTCCAGCACAGCCCGCACATCGTCCATGTCGCGATCGAACGCCAACGCGGCGTTCCAGTCAATCATTGTCACGTCGTCGGGGCCGAATGCAATGCGACAGGAAATCGCGTCCGTTACCTCGCCATCGGACAACGCCTGGGTCTCCGCGCGCAAGACCTGCGCCATTTCAGCCGCATATCGTTCGTGCAACTGCGACACGGAACAGGCCGCGTCAAACTGTTCAACTTGGAAAACAAGATAGTCTTCCACGAAATCGGACACGGCCGGCTTGGAAACCGCCTGACGAATGGATTCGAGGAGGTCGTTCACCCGCTTCAGGGAATCGGCTCTCAGCACATCCGACTCGCAAAGTCCGGCGCTCAAGGCCCGCAAGGCCGACCAATCGCCCTCGAACGGAACGGCGTACGTAATGGAAACGCCGCCGAAATCGTAAACCACGAGGTCAACGGAAGGCACGGCTTCGGCCTCACCGACTTTCAGGGGCGTTATTTCCTGTGACATCCGCAACGGCGCAGGGCGATAATCGAAACACTTCGGCGCACGGCGGTTGGGCCTGATATCGCCATTCACGCTGCCCGAGCCGATGAGCGCGCGGCATTTTTCCAGATTTACCTCCAGGCCGATATCGTAGGCATAGAGAACGAAACAAATGCCTTTGCGCACGCGGAATTCCATATATCGCTTCGTCTCCATGGCAGGGAACCCTCCGTCTGCTATTCATCATACACATTGGGAGGACGGAAGGCAATTCGGGCCCCTCATCCTTTGTGCTTTGCAGAGCCCTACAGCCCGCACTAAAGTCGGCACATGAACAGTGTCCAGGAATATCTCGCGGAGAAAAAAGCGTGGATCGACAAGGAACTCGACCAGCGCTTGCCGCCCGCGGCGGAACGACCGGCGGCGCTGCACGAGGCGATGCGTTACAGCGTATTGGCGGGAGGCAAGCGAATACGCCCGATCCTCTGTATGGCTGCCGCGGAAGCTGTGGGCGGTTCCGCAAAAGATGCTCTTTTGCCCGCACTCGCTCTCGAGGTGCTGCATACGTACACGCTGATCCACGACGATTTGCCCGCCATGGATAATGACGCTCTCCGTCGCGGCATTCCGACTTGTCACGTCAAATTCGGCGAGGCCCAGGCCATTCTTGCGGGCGATGCGCTTTTGACGCTCGCATTCGAATGGACCGCGGAATGCCAGGCTCCCAAGCCTTACCTGCCGAATCAGATTTCGTTGGAATTGGCGGCGGCAGCAGGCAGTCGCGGAGTGATCGGCGGACAGGTGGAGGACTTGGCGGCGGAAGGACGCGCTCCGGATGCGGATACCGTGGACTATATCCACCTTCACAAGACGGCGGAGCTGATTCGCGCGGCGTTACGGATCGGCGCGATTTCAGCCGGAGCAAAGCCCGCCGAATTGGACGCCCTCACGATTTATGGATGCAACGTGGGTCTTGTGTTTCAAATCACGGACGACATTCTCAATGCCACGTCGTCAGCCGAAGTGCTCGGAAAAGCGGCCGGAAGCGATTCCGCGCGCGGCAAGATGACCTATCCCGCCTTGTATGGCATTGAAGGTGCCCGCAAGAAAGCGGAAGAACTTGTGGATCGAGCCCTGACCGAGCTCGGAAAGCTGAAGGGGCATGTCGAACCACTGAACCTCATCGCCTTGCACGTGCTGCAGAGGGATCGGTAAAAAAACTTCGGACCTTGAACGTTCGATGTTCTATCCTCCCAACTCATCCCATGCCACATCCGCTGCCCGTTCCGCACATCCACCCTCCCCCAGCGCCTGGCGAACTTGTTCAAGCCCAACAACCATCTGCGCACGCTCCGGTGTTTCGGCCAGCAGCGGCTCCATGCCCGCAGCAATATTTTCAGGTGACGCCTCGCCCTGGATGAATTCAGGACACAACTCTTTGCCGGCAACAATATTGACCATGCCGATCTGCTCAACCCGCACCAGCAATCGCGCCATCCAGTAGGTGATCGGCGACGTCCGATACACCACTACCATCGGACAATCCATCAAAGCAGTCTCGATAGTTGCCGTACCGGACGCAACCATTGCCGCCCGGGCTTGCTTCAGAACCTGTCGCGTTTGCCCCACCACAACCTCGCACCGGGCCCCTTTCAAATCCGCATCCCTCAACATGCTTCGGATCAAATCCGCAATCGCCTCGGACGGCGCAGCGATGAGAAATCCTGCATTGGCAAATTTTTGCGCCAGGATTGCCGCAGCCCCCAGCATCGGCGGCAGAATGCGGTGCACCTCCTGCACGCGACTGCCGGGCAGCAGCGCGACGGGAAGTTTTCCCGGCCATGGCAGGGCAATCGGCGCTTCCGCGCGGATTTTTTCGGCGACATCCACCAGGGGATGTCCGACAAAATCCACCTTCAAACCTGTCCCCGCAAATACGTCCACCTCGAAAGGAAAAATGACAATCAACCGATCAACAATTCGCGCCATCAGTTGAATGCGCGACCGATGCCAGGCCCAAACCTGGGGACAGACATAGTAGATCACCTTGATGCCCATGCGCTTCAGTTCCGCGGCGAAACGCAGATTGAAGCCTGGATAGTCCACGAGGATAACGGCATCCGGCCGCCGCGTGCGCGCCAGTTCGACCATTTCACGGAATACGCGCCGGAAAAAACCGTAGCGGCGCAACACCTCCGCGAGACCCATCACGGCCATCTCGCGCACGTCGTGTATGACTTCCATCCCTGCCGCGCGAAGCTCATCACCGCCGACACCGAAGAAACTCAACTCCGGATCGCGTGAACGCAGGGCACGCACTACTTGAGCGGCGTGCATATCCCCCGATATCTCTCCGGCGACAACCAGAACCGAACGCGTCATGAAACGCCCTCGCGAATTCGATGCGTGATCGCAACGGCCAGCTTCAACGCCTCCGCCGCGTGCTCACCCGAAACGACCGGCTTGTCCCGGCCCGCAACGCATCGAACAAATGACTTCAATTCATTGGCGAGAGGCTCTCCCTTCTCAATCGCAACCTCCTCCCGCTTGATCCCCACCAGTCCCTTTCGGTAAATTTCGCCGGTCTGGTTCTGGTAATCGAGCGAGATATAAGCATCCTCAAAAAAGCACCGGATCTTGCGCATGCGATCCTTGCTGATCCGGCTCGCCGTCACATTGGCCACACAGTCGCCTTCGAACAACAGGCGCACGTTGGCGATATCCTCGCTCTTGCTGAGCACCGGCACGCCCACCGCGCGAATGTCCTTCACGGGTTTGCCGACAAGGTGAAGGATCACTTCCAGGTCATGGATCATCAGATCGAGCACGACGCTGACCTCTGTGCCGCGCGGAAGAAGTCCTTCGCGCGGGGGCGGATAGGGAGCAAGACGGTGAGCTTCAATAAAGCGCGGGCGCGTCTTCCACTTATCCAGGAAACCAAGCACGGGATTGAATCGCTCCACATGTCCGACCTGCAAAATCACTTTCTTTTCCTGCGCAAGGCTCACCATTTCTTCCGCTTCAGCCGTGGTCGCCGAAATCGGCTTTTCGACCAGCAGATGGATGCCCTGTTCGATCAATTCACCCGCCACTTGACGATGCAAATCAGTGGGAACTACGATGCTCGCCGCCTCAATTTTCGAAGCCAGCTCGCTCATGGCCGAAAAAGCCTTTGTGCGATGTTCGCCCGCCACCTTCTCACAACGCGAACGATCGGTATCGAATACGCCGACCAATTCGACGTCCTTCATCTGCGAGTAAATACGGGCATGATGCTGTCCGAGACTGCCGACTCCGATTACACCGACTTTTATCCGACGGTCGCTCATGGCTGGTGCTTCCTCTGTTAGGCTATGACTCGATCTCAAAGGCCAACATGCAAACGCCGAGACGCTCTGCTTCGGCAATGACGCGCGCTCGCTCGAGAAGAATGGTCCGGCCCGCTTCCAATGCGAGAACCGACGCACGCGCCTTTCGCAATGTCTTCATGGTGTGCATGCCGATGACGGGAATATCGAAACGCATATCGTGACCGCGCTTGGCCACTTTCACAATCACGACACCCGGCCCGGCCAGCTTGCCTGCGCGCAGGATCGTCGCGTCGGTACCCTCGAAAGCCTCCACCGCGATCACGATGCCGTCCTTGATGACGACCGTCTGGCCGATATCCAGGCCGCTCGTTGCTTTCGCGATCCGCTGCCCCAGTTCGATATCCAACCGCTGACGTTCCGTCGGCGCGCCTTTCGTTAGCGGGCCGACAGCGGGCATGGCCGACTGCATGAACAGATGAGCAGGCAAGAGGCCGACCCCGAGCTTTTGCAGTTCATCGCCCACGGCGCCGAAGACCGTTTCCGCATTCTTCACCGGTAAGCGGGAGAGAAGATTCAACATGGCGCGATCTAACCGGACGCGGAAAATGTGCGTGGGCGTGATCTGCCCTACCATGACGGCTTGCTTGATGCCCACCTGTCTGAACGCATCGAGAAATGCGTCAAGTTGCCCAAGTCGCACCCACAGAACCTCATCCACCAACGAGGAAATCGCGCGATCCGTCTCGCCACGGAAAGCAACCGCAACGAGCCGCTTCACCCCCTGCTGCCGCGCAGACGCCGCCAGCTCAAGCGGATAAACGCCTTTGCCCGCGATCAAAGCGAGGGACTCTGGAATCTGTGTTTCCACCTTGTTTCTCGGATGCAACATCATGCCAGAGGATGCCGCTCCGCACAAGTCCCGGCAACAGCACAGACCGCTGAATATCAGCCGCAACAATTAGGGAACGGGCTCAACGGCTATGCGATAGTAGCGCCGCGCGGCGGTGTTGGTGTCCGTGAGGGTCATGACCCCGTTGCTGCCCGGTGCTTGCGTAACGATATGCCACAAGACGCCATCGAAAAAGTTCGATGCGGCAAACAAGCTGTAAACGCGGCCGGAAATGGACAGGAACTCGACGCTGCGCCCGTCCTGGGTCGTGAGGTCCGTCATGCGGAAATAGGATTCGTCATCCAGCGGATCGGTTCCCGCGATGTATTCTTCCAGATTGCTGAATTCGTCCCCATCGGAATCAACCGCGGCATCATCCGAGTTCAAGGGATCCAATCCATATCCGTATTCCCACAGATCGGGCATTCCATCTCCATCCAGGTCGCTCCACACGCCAAGGACCGCCATGGAAATCGGAATGATCTGCAACGGACGCAACGGATCGGTTGAGGTCACGGCGATTTCGGCAGGCCACCGCGTGCCACCCGGCAAGTCCACGGCGTTCAGCGATACGGTAACGACCGTCGCCACGCTGGGACCAAGCGTTCCGGAGTTGTTCTGCAACTCAAGCCACGCCCCATCGCCGGTCCCGGGATAAACGGCGACGTCATCCACGTACCATCCTTCGCGCGTTTTGCTCGAATCGGAAACAAAACGGAAACGAAAACGAGCGGTCTTCCCCGCATGCGCCGCCAGGCTGAACGTTACGGTTTGCCATCCGCCTGTGCCGGCGAAACACGGCGTCTCGGCAGGCAAGGAAGTGCCGGCGGCAAGAAGATAAGGATATCCACCGACCGGCGTAATTCGGGCGTAGCTCGCGCCGCCGTTGGTTGAGATTTCCACCACTCCGCCATCATAGGCGTATTGCGAATCCTTTAATTCGCTGTCCATGAAGTGCTTGAATGTCAATTGCGCCGACGGACCCAGCATCACCGGCTCGCTGACCAGCCGACTGTCCATGCCGTTTCCATATTCCCGAGTCGCGACCGAACCGCCATACCATGAATGAATCGGCGACGCGGCGCGATTGGTGCTGATATGCCAGAGATCTCCGGCGCCGTCGTGAGACCACGCACCGGCACCCGATTCGACGTCATCCCAAAGGCCCACACGCCAAACGGCTGCCGTCCAGCCCAGTGTCCCACCGCCAATGTTTCCAAGACCCAAAAACATATTCGAAGTAGTATTTTCAATAACAAGGATGTTTTCCATGTTTGTTGGAGTGATGATAGTCAGCACGGGCCACAACACGGCAAAGGCATGCGGCCCATTGGTCGTGCGCAGCCCGGCCGCATCGGTGGCCTCTACTCGATAGTTCAACACATCGCCGTCCGTCGCCGGGCCGGCGATGATTGCCGCGTATTGATTGGACACTCCTGATGTCATGTTCGACGATTGCCATGTATCGCTGTTGCGCCGCCACCAGAGTGTCGCGTTGGCCACCATGTAATTATCGGTCACGACCGCGGTGACCTGCCACGGCGCACCGGCGGTCTGCGGACTCGGCAACGGGACATGTTGAATGACCGGCGGCACCGGGAACGAACTTGCGTCACGCGGATCGGTGCGGTCGCGATATTCCATTAGATTCGAGAATTCGTCGCCGTCCGGATCATCATTCCTCCACGGCGTCAGCGATCCGAAATAGCGGTACTCCCACCAGTCAGCCAGATCATCGCCATCCAAATCCAATTCAGCGGGCAGATACACGGCGGCAGCGGAGCGTGCAGCACTCATGATGATGCTCGCAGCCGGATTCACCGCCGGGTTGGTCGCATCCGGTTGCCGCGCTCCATCCACCACCCACTGCGCGAATACATAATTGGTGCTTTGCAGCGTCCACGCCCACGGAGCGACAACCGTTTCGCCCGTCGCCCCCGCGAACCACCACGAAGACGTTTCCACCGCGCCGCGAACTGTCGAGGTCTGCGACAGCTCATATTGCACGCTCCACTGCCAATCCAGGATCGAATCCTCCAGCAAAGCGAACGTCACGTTGTGCGTCGAGCCCGTCGCGGGAACGCTGCCGCTTCCCAGCCAACCCGACGCGGAATAACGCGTACCGCTGACCGGCTCGGCCGGGCCGGCGAAGGCTTGAACAACGGCGCCGGATGCAAGCGCATGCAATCCATAAGCAGGGCTCGGGAAACCCGTTTCCAGTGGTGTACCGGTCACCAGAAGATTCCTGGTTTGCGCCACTTCAAACACATGCAGAACGGCAGGCGCATCCGAGGGCTCTGTTGTGATGAGCCCCACGCCGGCCATGGCCGACAGATAATAATGCACGCGCGTTCCCATCGGCTGGGCAGGCAACAGCGCCCGGTAAACATCGCCGGTCGCGCGCGCCATGAGCGCGGTTGAGAATGCCACAAGCGATCCGTTCGTATTCCAGAACACCTTGAGCTCGTTCGTATTGAGGAAAGCCGCCGGAGTAATCGCGGCTTCGATCGCATAGGTTCCGGAAGTCACAGCCGTGTTCGGGAACGGCGTATGCACGATAAGAGGCTGCACTCCGACGCTCAGAACTACGGGTATTCGTGACACAGGTTCGCTCGGATCGTTTGCGCTGATGATCATACTCTTCGCATACCGCGCGCCGGAAGTCATTCCGGCCGAATCGAAGGTCAGTGTAAGATTCGTGGCGCTATAGGATTCCACCACCCCATTCGTTGCGCTGATCAAAAGCCAGTCATTCGTGCCCTCGGTCGGCGTCACGACGATATCGTCAATGAACCAGCCCTCCGCGAGATAATCATTCACCACGTCCGAGCCCATGCGGAACCTGATAATGGCTTCGTGGCCAGCATAGGACGACAAATCGAACACGGCCTGGGTCCACCCTCCAACGCCCGCAAAAACGCCGATCCCAGCGGGCAGCGGTTGACCGAAACCGCCGTTCACGCTGTAGGGATATCCTCCGACCGGCGTGATCCGCGTGAACGATTCACCGGAATTGGTGGATAGTTCGACGACCGCTCCGTCCCATGCGATGGTGGCCGACTGCATTTCGAGATCCGCCCAATGACTGAACGACAACCTCGCTCCGGCCCCCAGTGCGACAGGCGGCGTATCCAACCGCGCGTCCATATTGTTAAGATAGGTTCCCGCCGTCTCATCGCCGCAATACCACGAGTGTGTCGGAGAGAAAGATCGCTTGGCGGTGATGTGCCATTGCTCGCTCGGACCACTGTGCATCCAGTTGTTGGTCCCCGATTCGACATCGTCAACCAAACCCTGCGACTCGGTTTGCAGGGTCCAGCTCAGCGTCCCCAGGCCCGCGTTTGAAACCACCAGCACCCGCCCGGTGGTTGCATCGGGCAGCATCCAGATATCGGAAAAATCACGCGGCGCCAATTCAATGTCCGGATGCCCAACAGCGAAAGCATGCGGTCCGTTCGTGGCCCACAATCCGCCCGCATCGCGCGCGCGAATCTCGTAGGCAAAGGCATCACCGTTGATGCCCGGCGCCGGGATATAGGCCATGAATTGATCCGCCGTTTGCGGCGACATGATCGTGTACTGCCAATCACCGCCATTACGAGCCCAACTCAACCGGACATCCGCGCTTACGAAAGCGTCCGAGTTGGTCCATTTCGCACCGACCAGTGTGAAATGGTTGGCCGGCGCCGCCATATCGTAGGCGATGGTACCCGAGCCTTCATCGAATCGCCAGTAGCCGATCAACCCGGCTTCCGTACCCCAGAGACGGTTGCTCATCGTCTCCCGGATTTCGTCACCCGACCTCACCACGTTCCACACACGCAACTCATCCATGAGGCCCTCGACGGCATCGTCGCCGCTGAATCCGCCTCCGTAAGAATCCTGGTCTTGCGCAAGAACAAGGATGCCTTCCGGACGGATCGGAACTCCTGGCGACAGCGCGCCGTCGAATTCCAGCGTACCGTTCTTGTACAGTCGCGTTTGCCCGTCCGACCCGCGCCACGTCACCGCCACATGCGTCCATTGCCCATCCGTCGCGCCGACTTGCGTGTTCGTGTAAACCGCGCCGCGATAAATCAGGAACGTGTTGTAATTATACAGAGTGAATTCGTTCGCATCGTTGAAGTCACCTGCAACCGCATAGGAAAAGGGCGTGCCGCGGCGCACTTTGTCACTGGACTTCATCCAGAACTCAACCGTGATGGCGGAGGTCGGAAAACTCTTCATCGCCTGCTTGATTGCATGATCTGAAACACCGTTGAATCGCACGGCCGACCCGGCAACGGAGGCGTCGGCAAGCCTGGCATTGTCAGTCACAACAGCCGACACCAGCCACGGGGCGATAGAGGTTTGCGGATCGGCCAACGGTGTGTGCAGGATGGCCGGCGGCGCGGGAACCGATGCGATATCCGTTGGGTCTGTCCCATCGCCATATTCCGCGAAGTTTCCGTATCCGTCGCCATCCGGATCGTCATTCGGCCCCCAATCCAGCGTACCGAAATAGAACAGCTCCCACCAATCCGGCAATCCGTCGCCGTCCGAATCCTGAGAGACAGGCAGATATCCCGCCACCGCAGTCTGCGCGGATGTCATAACGATGTCCACAACGGGATTGATCGCCTTGCCCAGTGTTCCGAACTGACGCTCCCCGTTCAAAGTCCACCCCGTAAACCGGTAATCCACACTTCCCAACCCGTGCGAGGCGGCCGCAAGAACCGTTGACGTAGTAACAAGCTCCGAAACCCAGACCGTCGAATCAATGATGCCTGCGGGGCTTGAGCTTTGAACAAACTGGTAATGCCTGGCCCACCACCACAGGATAAATGAATTGGTTTCGAGAGAGAAAGAGAGAGCATTTGTCAGGAGCAGAGGGGGTACGCTGCCGTTGCCGATCAGCGCCTCGCACTGGAACCATACACCGGCGTTGGTCACATCCTGTACCGACGCATGGATCATCGTCCCCCACGCATACGTATAGACACCGTAAGGCGGCACAGGCGATCCGATGGTTTCAGGAAAGCCCATGATTTCCAACCTGACCGGCGGCGAGACTGCAAAACGATGCAGGTTAGCCGGGGCATCGGAGGGATGGCTTACTCCCACGCCGGCTACAGTTGCCTGCAGATAGTAATACACTTCCGTCCCCAGCGGTTGAGCGGGAATGATTCCTATCCAAACGTTCTCGCCGCCTGTCGTCATGACATTGGTTGCAAAAGCATGCCCAGGCCCGTTGGTATTCCACAGCACCACGCACATCAACTCGTTCGTGTCGAAAAGGCCCTGCGGCTCAAGCGTCGCCGCAATGATGTAATCATCTACCGAGTTCGTCGTGTTCAGAAGAGGATCATGCACGATAATCACCGGCTCGCCGACAAAGAGCGACAACGGAACTGTATGGAGCGGCGAAACGGGATCATTTGATAGAACCTCGAGAAGCGCCGCGAACCGATCGCCATCGGATAACTCCGCAGCATCCAGCGTGATTATCACATCCGCCGCGGTTGCTACACCGATCACTCCACTCGTTGTACTGAGATTAAACCAGGAGCCTGTTGCGAACGCGGGCCGTAGCAGAATATCGTCAACATACCATCCCTCGCCCACCGCAAACGCCTCGTCCGAGCCGAACCTGAAACGGACCCAGACATCCTGTCCGGCGTAAGCGGTCATATCAAACTCGGCATGCTGCCAACTACCCGTTCCGGCGAAGATAGGCGTACCGCTTGCGAAAGGCGATCCATAGAGCCCGTGTGCGATATACGGATATCCGCCGATGGGCGTGATTTGAATGAAGTTAGTGCCGTCCGTCGAAATTTCTACCACACCACCGTCAAAGGCATAGGGCGGAAATCCCTCGTCTATCTCCGTGTCCGCCCAGTATCTGAACTCCAGCCTCGCCCCTTGTACGACGCGAATCGGAGGACTCAAAAGCCATGCATTCATTCCATTGTCGTAGCCCGGCTCGCCGAAGAAACCGCAATACCATGCATGCGTCGGGGAAAAACTCCGGTTCGTCGAAACGCGCCAGAGATTGCCGATGCCCCCGTGTGTCCAGCCTCCGGCGCCCCACTCTACGTCATCTTCCAGACCGGCTGGGGCGGCGGCGATCTGCCATGCCAGCGGCGCGTTACCGGAATTGGTGATTGTCAGCGTCCGCTGCGTCATCTCTCCGACCGCCAACCAGTTCAATTCGAGATTCGCGGGCTCAATTCCAATGACTGGATATTCCACTTCAAATGCGTGCGGCCCGTTGGTTGAACTCAGACCCGCTCCGTCCGCCGCCTCGATCCTGTATTCGAAATGGTCGCCGGGGCTCTCCGGTGGCGGTATCACCGCGACAAACGTATCAGGCACCGCATCGGCCACCATTCCCACGCGTTGCCACTCGCTCGCGTTGCGGCGCCACCACAAGTGCACCGATACCACCGCCGCATTGTCTGTCACCACAGCGCTGACCGGCCAGGGAGCAAACGTGGTCTGCGGATCCGCAAGCGCAGAGTGCACGATCACTGGCGGCGACGGCATGGAACCTGAATCCAACGGATCGGTCCCGTCCAGGTATTCACGCTGATTCGAGAATCCGTCGCCGTCGGCATCCGAAAGTGCATCGCCTGCACGCGACAGGCCGATGGCATCCAAAGCGTTCGTGTAAAGGCGAACCTCCATGATCGAACCTTCGAAGCCCCACTCGTCCTCATATCCACCGATATACAATGGTCCGGAATTCGGAATTATGCCGCCGGCCACCGCGTTCGTTACGCCCGCCGCGCCATCGGCATAGGCGACCAGAGAAACGTTGTCGTAAGTCGCCGCCAGGTGAGTCCACGCGCCGGTCGTCGTCGGGGCGCTCGCATGGTATGTCCAGAAATGGTTCACAAACGCCACGAGATCCGTGCTGCCCAGCCCGTAACCGTACAAACCGTATCCATCGACCCAAGTCTCATCCGACACTTTCACGAGCAACGTATGGTAATCGTAAAGGGCATCCGCTTTCGCCCATGCCGTCATCGTGATCGCAGAGGTTGGCATCAGACCCGGCGCATGGGGAACGACCACCCACTGGTCGCCGTCGAAATCGAGCTTCCAACCGTTGAGCAAGTCCTCCTGCCATGCCGCGCCGGCAATCATCCCGTGATGACCGTTCCCCGAGCTATCCCACGCGAGCGTGGTATGGGCCGTCACAGCTCCGTTGCTGTACGTGCCATGCCGTTCATTCCCACTGTCGTCGAAAGCCATCCCGCCCCCATCCGCGTTGAACGCGAACAAGAGTTCGAGATCTGTGTTCGAAAGCACGCCCCGGAGGGCGAGGTCCGCGACCTCTTTCGCGCGCAGAGCGCGGCTCCAGATCGCGACATCGTCAACCCTCCCTGCAAAGGCCGAGGCCACGCCCGGTGGCAGCATCGCTCGGCCGATCACGGCATTGCCGCCCACTGCGGAAAATGCGGAAGCAGGCATGGAGGTGGCTACGGCAAGTCCGTCCACATAGAGGACGCCCTCTCCGAGTCCCGAATGGTAGGAAACCGCGACATGCCGCCACCGACTGATCTCCATGACATTCGTGGCGCGCAACGCCAGAGAAGTACCGCCCCCGGCATCGAAGTATAGAAATGCAACATGGGCGTCCTGCTGCTCCCATGCCCATTCCGGAGAGACGGAATGACCGAACATGCCGTGAGTTCCCGTTACGACAGACGGGCGCACCCAGAACGCCATGGAGAACGAGTCGCTCGTGTCCCACGACCATTCGCCGGCGTACACATGACCGGTTCCATCCAATACCAGCTCGTCGCCGAATCGGCGGTCGAACACGTAATGGGCGACGGGACGGTTCGAATCGAAACCGAAGCCGTATCGCGCAGCCCACCAATCCGGAAGGCCGTCGCCATCGGAATCCAGACTCTCGGGGTAATAGTACGCCTTCGCGTAACGCGAAGTCGTCGTGATATGGATATCCGTCGCCGGATTCATCGCCACCCCGGAGGCCGGATAACGCTCGCCATCCACATTCCATTGACCGAAGCGATAGACCTCATCGCCGATTAAAAAGGACTCAGGCGCGGCCAGCGTTTCCGCCATCGAGCCCGGGGTCCAGAGAGAGGGTTGCCAGATGAACCACCCCTCATTCGCGCTCTGATACAACGCGTATTTAAGGTCCCACTGCCAGTTCAGCTCCGAATCCTCGCTCAATATGAAAGACACCTCCTGCGTCGCGCCGGAGACAGGCACGCTGCCATACCCCATCCATCCGGAACTTGTGTACCAAGACTTATCCGGCATGAAGACCTCCGCTTCGGCCTGCGCGTTGATCAGCGTGCCGGACGGATACAAATAGATCCCATAAACCGGATTCACGTTGCCAACCTCCAGCGGCGCGCCCGTTACGACAAGGCTCACCACACCGACCACGTCAAACGAGAGCAATGCGTCAGGCGCGTTCGTCGGATGGCGCGCGCCGAGCCCGTTCGTCCCGGTGACATCGAAGTAATAGTGGATTCGTGTGCCGACCGGCTGCGCGGGAATCAGCGCGCGGAACCGGTCGCCCGCAACTCGACTCATGGCGCCGGTGATGAAAGGTCCCTCAACGCCGCTCGTGGTCCATAACACATACGACCTGTTTGTGTTCACCAGCGCAAACGGGATCAGGTCGGCTTCAACGGCATAAGGATCAACAAGGTTTGTCGTGTTATGAACCGGAAGCGGCGCAATTACAGGCGGCAGACCGACCCGCAGCGTCAGCGGCACGCTGTTGCTCGGACGCGTCGGATCGTTCGAGCGGAACACGAGCGATCCCGAACGCACCGCGCCGTTCGTCAATCCCGTCGCGTTCAGCGACACCACGACAGACGTCGCGGTTTTATCCGTCAACAAGCCGTTGGTGGGATAAATCGTCCACCACCCGTCATTGCTGGAGGCGCCGGCCTGCTGAAGCGACCACAACAGCTCTGAGTGCCCGTCGTTCTCGACGTGCAACAGCACATTCGAAGTTCCGCCGGGTCGCAACCAGATCGTTCCGAAATTCGTGGGTGCCAGCACGCCGATGCCATACGCCACGATGAACGCGTGCGAGTTGATGGTGGAGAGTCCCGCGGCATCGCGCGCCACGATGGTGTAAGAAAACGAGTCGCCGCTCACGCCCGGCGCGGGGATGGCATTCGTGTAGAGATCCGCGCCCGCCGAATGAAACGCGGTGGTTGATGGCACCCCCCCATTACGCGACCAGATGAGGCTGACCGATGTCACCGTACCGCTATCGGTCACCCCGGCCGCCACGCGCCACGGCGCAGGTACGGGTTGCGGCGTAGAGATCACCGAATGAGTAATCTCCGGCGGCGTGGGAATAGAACCCGCGTCGCGCGGATCGCTGTCATCCAGGAATTCCATTTCGTTGCTGAACAGGTCGCCGTCGGCATCCGCGGAAACCATCACACCCGTATTCCCGAAGTAATACATTTCCCACCAGTCCGGCAACCCATTGCCGTCGCTATCCAGCGCGACGGGAAGATAGACGGCCACTGCGGTGCGCGGAGCGCCCATCACAATGCCCGTCACGGGATTCACCGCTCGATTGGTCGGATCGGGATGGCGTACGCCATCGAGGACCCATTGCGCAAAGCGATAGTTGGTGCTGCCGACCATAACCGATGCGACTGCTGTAATCGTATCTGCTGTGGCACCGGCAAAAACCCAGTTGGTAGTACTCAGGATGCCGGCCAGCGACCCGCTCTGCGTCAGCGCATATTGAGGGCTCCACTGCCAATTTAACTTCGAATTGGTCGTCATGACAAACGCAACCTGCGGCATCGCGCCGGTTGGAGAAACACTTCCCGACCCCAGCCACCCCATCGAAGCATAGCGAGTGCCCGCAACAGGTTCGCTGAACGCGGTGACGGAGGCCGTGACAGGTGTGTTTTCCGCATAGGCATGAATCCCATAGGCCGGAGCCGGTGCGGCAATTTCTGCGGGTGTCCCCGTCACGGTCAGGTAAACCGGCGGTGTAACGCGAAACGACAAAAGCGAAGTCGGCGCATTGGACGGATATCGCCGAACCGCGCCATCCACTTGCGCTTCAAAATAATAATAGACAGTTGTTTTCTCCGGCTGCGGCGGAATGAATCCCCGGTAAACCGGTCCTTCAACCCGGGCCAGCGCTCCGGTATGAAAACGGACGGATGCATTCGTGTTCCAATACAGGCGAAACGTGCCGGTGTCCGCCCCGCGCAACGAGCTTATCATCGCCTCCACGGGGATCGCATCCGTAGTATTGGTTGTATTTGCCCGGGACGCAGCAAAGACCGGCTCCCACCCCCCGCTGAACACCAGCGCATAAGGTTGCGGACCAAAAGGGACGTTGAATCCACTTACGCGAACCGTGTACACGCCCGACACTGCCGGCACGAAATCAATGCCCTCCACATTATTGGTTCGGTCCGGACCGGAGAACCCGTTCGGAAAATAATTCGAGCCGCCCGGCGCCGTCACCCGCAGGTCAAGATCGTTCACCAGTTTCTTACCCGCTCCGGCCGACGCAGGGTAATCGGAATAGGCCAGCGTAACGCGGCTCATGTTCGTGTGTCCTATGAAAAGCGCGTACACATTGGTTATACCGGTTGCCAATCGGTTCGTGTCATCCGCGGTAATCCGCACCGGCGCCGTGGGGAAAAGTGTGCGAGCGAGATCGGCCTGGCCCCACCCTTCCACGTTATTCGGCCGCGGTTGCGGCGGAATTTCGCGCGTGGCATTGGTGCCGTACTGGCCGGGAGTCAGCGAGCGCGCGCCGTTCAAAAGGGCCGCCTTGACCAGCGCGGCGCTTGGATTGGTCATGCCCTGCCGTTCCATGAAAAATTGCCGCACCAGCGCCGCGGCGCCCGCGATGAGCGGAGTTGACATGCTGGTGCCGCCGCTGAAGGCATAGTTCGTGTTGGGATGCGCGCCCCACCCCGTTCCCGCGCCGGGGGCCCGCGAACGCGCAGATATCACATCGGTGCCAGGCGCAACGATGTCGGGCTTGAAGCGCCCATCGTCGGTCGGACCACGGCTGGAGAATGCCGCGATGCCCTGCCGGATGCCGTCCGCGCTCTGCGAGATGTAATCGTTTTTAATAGGGTCGGCGCCGAACTTGGAGCCCCATGCATAACCCCAGGAATAACCGGTATACCCCCCCGTTCCGGGCGCGCGATCCGACTCAGCCGCACCGACAGTAACCATGTTTTTGGCTGTCGCGGGCGCGCCGATCGAATCCGGATCAACTACTCCGTTGTTGTTCAAATCACGCCCATCGTTACCTGCGGAGAAGATGAGCAGCATGTCCGGATAATCCCACATGAACTCGTCCGAGGATTGGGAATCAACAGTGTATTGTCCATAAACCGAGGAGCCCCAACTGTCCGAGTGAATGCGCGCGCTGTTGGTATAAGCTTCGAGGTAGAGCTCGTAAAGATCGGCGGGCAACCCTCCGAGTCCGCCCCCGGCATCCAGGACCGACTGATGCACCAACTCGGCCTCGTAGGCGACCCCGCGAAACTGGCCGGCGCTGCCGGCACCGCTTCCCAGGACAGAACCCGCCGTGTGCGTTCCGTGCCCGTCGGGATCACTCCAGTTACCGGGCCTTCCCCGGGCAATTGCGACGCGGATCCGTCCCGTGAAATCCGGATGCAACCCGGCCAGGGTTCCGACATCAAGGCCGGTATCGGCATGACCGATCACCTGGCGGCGCCCCGTTAACCCATGCGTGTACCAGACGTTGGTGACATTCATGTGATCCGACCGCACCGCGAAATCGTTGTGCATCACGCGCGGCAGAAATTCTTCGACCCACTGCACTTCGCCGCGCGAAGCAAGCTGCGCCAGCACGGCTTCCGAAGGAGTGATCCGCGCACGCACGAGGCCCCATCGGCGACCCGGTTGCGCATGAAGCACCTCGGCGCTCAAGTCGCGCAACAGGCCGGTCAACGCCTTCACATCTTCCGGCGCAAGCGTCCGCACCGACACCTCGACTTTAGGCCACTCTACATCGCCGGCTGGCTCCTCAGCCGCGCGCTCAGCCAATCGTTGCGCAACATACCGGAGAAACGGCTGCACTTTGTCTTCCGGCCGGTATTCGCCCATCCAACGCACGGAAGGAATTGCCGCCACCGCCGGCACGACTTCGGGCGCCACCTCGACAAGGAACGCATGATTCGGAATATATCCCCGGATCACTGCGCCTGATTGTTCCAGTTCCGTTTTCGCCGCGTCGGCAACAGGGCCTTCGAACTGGACGAGGTAAGGCGCGGTTCCGCGCGACGTGAGTTTCTGGACCGGCACATCAAGAGCCGGTCGCGCGGATGTATCTATGATTCTTGCGGCAAGTACGACGTCTTGAGCCTTGGAACCGGCGGCGAGAGATCTGACACGCTGCGCGGAAAATGCGTGCCGCCACTCAGCGATTTCATCGGAAAATCCACCCCGTCGCGAAAGAGCATTTCCATCGTTCCCAGGCGGTTTCGCATGATCCCGGAATTCACCCGCGGCGCGTTCTGCAGAACGAATGTTTATTGAACGGAGAGAGAGCAAACCTACAAAGGCAAGCAGGGTGGCAAATACAACCGTGACCCCCATCAACCTTTTCATAGATGCGACACTCCGTGCGTGCCGCCATGAGAAGCATAGTCAGCACTTATTATAAGGTACGACAGGAATCCGGGGGTGTAAAACAAGCGGATCACCGCCGTTACTGAATCCCCAGCGCGGCTCGAACGGCCTGGGTAAGGTCCGCGCCCCTCAGATTCCGGCCGATAATATTGCCGTTCTGGTCCAGGAGGTAGTTGGCGGCATCGCCAAAAAGACCCAATCGCCGCGAGAGTGTCGTGTCTCCTGCCACCTGAGGCCATGTCATATTATTGCCGCGAAGGAAAGCAGGCAGGTTCGCCGACTCGCGCTCGATATTGATTCCGACGATCTCAAATCCATTTTTACGATACTCCGAATACATGCGCACCAGGTTCGGCAAGTCGCGCTGCCACGGAGTCCATCCCTGCATCCAGAAATCAACCAGCACCACGCGTCCGCGGTAATCGGAAAGCCTGACAGGCCGGCCGTTGATATCCACCAACTCGAAATCCGGAAACATGCGGCCGGCGGCGGTGCGCGCCCGCTGCCGCGCGACCTCCATGGCCGTCACGGTCAGGGAATCGTCTCCGCGCCCCTGGGGGCGAGTCAGCGCCAGCGGTACGTTTCTTCCCTGTCCGCCGGTAAAGGTGTATGGCTGTGGATCGTAAAAAGGACTTCGCTTGAATTCGTCAATCAGTTTCCCTATGGAGCGCTCATCTCCAAGCTTGGCATAAATTTGGGCTTCCCGAACATACAGCCGGTTAAAACCCGGGATCGGGGCCACCGTTTTCAGCTTTTGACGGCTCTGCTGAACCACGGCCAACGCACGCTCGGGATCATGAAGGAGGTCGTCCATCACGGTGGCCTTAAGCAGTCGCGCTTCCAGCATGGTGGACCAGTCCTGATCGCGCTCCGCCCGCGCAGAAAGCACATCGAGATCGCCAAGCAGGCGGGTCCATTCGGAAGCGGCGAAGTATCCATGCGACATGGATTGAACGCGGCCGATTAATTCGTTAAGCTCTGCCGAATGCGGGGACGACGCGAAAACCGCGCTCCCGTATAGTAGAACAACCAGCGGAAGGCAACTGCGCAAGAACAATCGGCTTACGCGCTGCAACATGGCTATTGTGCCTTTCTGAACATGAAACCGGCTCGTCCGGTCTCAACTAACATATACACAAACAGGCTTCGCTAATCCAATCATATCTTGTGGTTGCATAAGCGGACAACGCGTCAAGAACAGGAGAATTCATCATGGAAACGGCACACGGTGAGTGGGAAGACTTCTTTGATGCCCATGCTGGCCAATACAAGAACGAGATTTTTGCTCAAAACACGGCGTTCGAAATTGATTTTTTGATCCGGGAATTGGGCATGCGTCCAGGACAGTCGGTGCTGGATCTCGGTTGCGGCATCGGACGGCATGCGATCGGGCTGGCGCAACACGGCCTGCGCGTGACCGGTGTGGATTTATCGCGCGGGATGCTGGATCAGGCGGCGGCCTCGGCGGAAAAAGTCGGCGTGAAGATCGAACTGATCCATTGTGACGCGCAGAGGTATCACGCCACAGAAGTGTTCGACCATGCCATCTCGTTATGCGAGGGGGCTCTCTGCCTGCTCGGTTCGGTAGAGGACCCGGTGGATCGGGACATTCACATTCTGAAAAATGTCTTCTTCGCGCTCAAACCCGGCGGACGGTTCCTGCTCAACGTGCTCAACGCATGCCGCTCCATCCGCGCCGCCACCGAGGAGGATGTGCGGGCCGGACGATTCAATCCCCTCACCCTTGTCGAGACGAGTCCCATCGTCGCCCAATCGCCCGACGGACCCATCACGTTTACGTCACGAGAGAGAAGCTACACCGCGCCGGAATTGGTGCGGATGCTGCATCAGGCGGGCTTCCTGGTGGATCACGTCTGGGGCGGCACGGCCGGAGCTTGGAACAAAGGTCCGCTACAGCTCGATGAGTATGAAATCATGGCGCTTTGCCACAAAAACGCATGATCCAACTGGCCTCTTGATCTGAATCCTGTGTTCAGACAGAATCCCCCCATATGAAAGAACTCTGGGCTCCATGGCGAGTTGAATACTTCAAGAAGGCCAAGGATAAGGGCTGTTTTCTCTGCAAAAGCTTTTCGGCGCGCAGGGACAGGCAAAACCATATCCTCACACGCGGCAAGGCCTGCGCGGTGGTCATGAACCGCTACCCCTACACGGGCGGGCATCTCATGGTTTGCCCCTATCGTCACGTTGACCAGCTCAAGAACCTTTCCAGCGAAGAGCACGCGGAAATGATGCAGCTCACCGTCCGAGCCATCGAGGTGCTTAAAAAAACAATCAAGCCAAACGGCTTCAATATTGGAATCAACATCGGCGAAGCCGCCGGCGCCGGCCTGAAGGATCATATCCATCTTCACATTGTGCCACGCTGGTCGGGCGATACCAATTTCATCACGGTAATGGCCGACGTGCGCGTCGTGCCCCAATCCCTTTCCGAGTTGTGGGGTATATTGCGCAAAGAGTTCAAAGACGAATGAGCGAAGCCACGATCCATTTCGACAATGCGCGCGAGGCCGTGGACATCTGCGGCCGCCGCGGAGAGTACCTGCCCCGCATGGAGAAAACGCTCAAGGTAAGCGTTACGGCGCGGGACCTCTGGATGCGCATCGAGGGCGACGACACACAGGTCGCGTTGACCGAGCGTTTCGTGGACAGCCTTCGCAAGGCGCGGGATTCGGGCGCCGTGCTCCGGGAGCATGGAGTCGTCTTCGCGCTTCGCGCGTTTGCCGAAGGACGCGAGTCGGACCTGCAACGCCTGTACACGTCGCGCATTGATGTAAGTCCCGGAAAGCCGCCGGTTTTCCCACGGACATTCGGGCAACAGTCCTACGTGGACGCCATTCGCAGTTGCGATATTTCGTTCGGGATCGGCCCGGCGGGCACCGGCAAAACCTACCTGGCAATGGCCATGGCGGTCTGTTCACTTCTGCGTAACGAGGTTAGTCGCATTATCATGACCCGGCCCGCGGTGGAAGCCGGCGAAGCCCTGGGCTTTCTGCCCGGAGACATGCACGACAAGGTGTTGCCCTACCTGCGGCCTCTTTACGATGCGCTGTATGACATGATGTCACCCGATGATATCGAGCGGAACATGGCGCGCGGCGTAATCGAGGTCGCCCCTCTTGCCTACATGCGGGGCCGGACGCTGAATCACGCTTTCGTCATCCTCGACGAAGCCCAGAATACGACTCCCGAACAGATGCTGATGTTTCTTACCCGGCTCGGATTCGACTCGAAATGCGTGATCACCGGTGACCTGACGCAGATAGATCTCCCCACGAACAAGACTTCCGGCCTGCTGGAAGCACGGCGCACGCTGGCCGCCGTGGACGGAATCGCAATTGCTGAACTCAGCGATTCGGACGTCGTCCGGCACGAGCTGGTTCAAAAAATAATTCAAGCATATCGTGCTGGTCGCACGGAACCCCGAAGCGGAAAGTGAGCGTGTCCGCATGAGTCCTGATTTCTTCAAGAAACGAAAAGCCCGCACAGAGCGGCTGAGGGCAAAGCAGCGCGGACTGGTCAAGGGGCATCGCGACGCCATCGTCGGCCTGCTGCTTGCCATCCTGTTGTGGGTTTCCGCCCTCGTACTGATCTACTCCGCCGGTGGAAGCCCTCAAACCGGCCTTGCCGAGGGGCAGCGGGCGCCGGTAACCGTCGTCGCAGCCGCGGACTTCACCTGCGTGGACATCCCCAAGACGGAACTCAACCGTCATCTGGCCGAAAAAGCAGTACCTCCTGTCTTCACCGTTAATCCAGTTCCGCAAACCTCATCGTTGAGAACGCTCGACAAATTATTCGATCGCATTCTGCAAATCCGGGAGAATGCCGAGACGCGGACCCCACAGCAGGATGCCGCGGAGGCCATGGGCTCGGCTATTGATCTTCTGGGCATTTCGCTTACCCCGGCGGAAACGCTGGCGCTGGCTCCAGCCGGCTCTGAAGTCCAGGTAAGAGATGCCATCCGAACAGCCTTGCGGCGCGTCTGGGCCGGCGGGATTATTGCGCCAACGGAACGCGACACCGGCTTCCAGGGAATCACCTCGGAAGGGGTATTGGTTATTCGGCGCACGGATGATACAACGACCTCTCCCCTGTCGGTTGATACCATCCCCACCCCCGAGGCAGCGCTCACCACAGCGGTGAATCATGTGCTTGAGCAACTCGAGGGAATTCGATTGTCGAAAGACACCCTCGCCGGCCTGCTCAAACCCTGGATCGTTCCAAACCTGCTCTATGATCCTTACTTGACAACCGAGCGCCGGAAGATTGCGCGGGACGAAGTACCGTTGGCCCGCATGACCGTACGCGCGGGCACTACCATCATTGAGGGCGGGGACCGGATCAACGCACAGAAACTGGCCATGCTAAACGCGCACGAGCAACGGCTCAGCGAACTCGAATCGCCGCACGACCGGTTGATACGGCGAATCGGAAACGCGGGACTGCTGCTAGCCGCCCTGATTGCCTGTATCGGGCTCGTTCAGATTTTGACCCCCGATGTCATCGGCAAGGAATCGAGAATACTACTGCTGATTGTTCTTTCCCTCCTCGTCATCCTGCCCTCAAAGGGGCTGCTCTACCTTTCACATGTTTCGCGAACCCTGCCGACCACCACCGTCGAGTTTGCCGTTCCGCTGGCGCTGGCTCCGGTCATCGCATCCGTGCTTCTCGGCAGCGCCATGGCGCTGCCCATCGGATTATGGGTGAGCTTTGCTGTAGCCATCCTCTTCAACAACAATTTCACACTGCTGACGCTGGGCCTGGTCGTAACGGTTGTCGCGGCGCTCTCGACGCGCCATGTCCGTAAGCGGTCGCAATTATACAGGGCCGGACTGGTGGTCGGCCTGGCAAAAGTGCTTTATGCAATCAGCATCGGCGCCATCCGCCAGCAGCCGGGGCAAGTAATTGCGATCCAGTCTCTCGTCGGATTAAGCAGCGGGCTGGCGGGAGGCTTTGTGGCCGCGCTCCTGATTCCCATTTTCGAATGGTTGTTCAAAATCACCACGGACCTGACCCTGCTGGAACTTTCCGACATGGGGCACCCCCTCCTGCAACGGCTCGCGATGGAGGCTCCGGGTACTTACCATCACAGCGTGGTGGTCGCAAACCTGGGCGAAGCGGCCGCGACACGCGTTGGCGCCAATTCATTGATCGTGCGCGTCGGCGCATATTTTCATGACGTGGGCAAACTTTCGAAGCCCGATTTTTTCAACGAAAACATGAGCCACCGCGAGAATCCTCACGATGACCTGGCTCCCACGATGAGTACACTGGTCATCACCTCCCACGTGAAAGAAGGCGTCAGCCTCGCGCGGCGCTATAACTTGCCGCGCTGCGTACTGGACGCCGTCGAACAACATCACGGGACGAGCCTCGTGTCGTTTTTCTATCATCGGGCAAAACAGGAAGCGGAACAGGCGAATGGCTCGAAAACGGCGGGACGGACACTCAACGAACAGGATTTTCGCTACGACGGGCCCAAGCCTCGATCCCGCGAAATGGCTATCCTGATGCTTGCGGATGCCGTGGAAGCCGCCGCGCGCTCGATCGAAAAGCCTACTCCGACCCGGATTGAACACCTGGTGAACGATATTGTGGACGGCAAGGTTCGTGACGGCCAGTTAAGCCGCTGCGATCTCACGCTTGCGCAGCTGTCCGAAATCAAGCAATCCTTCGTTTTCTCACTGGCCAACATGCTGCACGTTCGAATTGCATATCCTTCCGATGAAAGCAAATCTGCACAACAACCAGAGAAAACTGCGGGTTCATCCGACACCCGTCAAGCGGCTGATACGGCGGCTGGCGGCAGAAGCACAGAAACCAGGGCGGGCGACACAAAACCCGGCACCGTGGCATGAGGTGACGGTGGTGTTGACGGATGATGCGGGCATCATCCCTCTCAACCGGCGTTACTTTGGAAAAAACCGCGCCACGGATGTCATCAGTTTCGCGTTCGAAGCATTGCCCGGCGAAACGGATGGCTTAAGAGGCGAGGTTTTTGTCAACGCAGAGCGCGCCATGCAAATCGGACGGAGCAACGAAAAAACCGACCGGGAACTGGCCCTATATATCGCGCACGGAATCAACCATCTCTCCGGCGCGACGGATCACACGCCGCGCGAGCGCGCGGCCATGCGCCGCCGTGAACAGGCCTGGCTTCGCCGCGCCGGCAGCCTGGGGTACCTGGATGGTCTCGTTTCGGCTTGCCTCTCTTCCGCGCCTCGTTCATCTTGATCGCAGGTCCGGCCGCGGCCGGAACAGGAACCCAAATAACCGGAAGAATGGCTATGCTCGCCCGCATCACTAAAACCATCCGCAATAATGTCATTGTAGGTTTGATCCTTGTCACGCCCATTGTCATAACCGCATTCATCGCAAACTGGCTTTTCACGCTGACGACGGATCTCGTGATCGGCTTTGTTCCGCGAAGCGTGAGGGCCGCTTATCCGTTTACGATTTCCCCCTGGATAGCCCTGCTGCTCATGCTTATCGTCTTGTTCCTGATCGGCCTGCTCACGCGCAACATCCTCGGCAAGAAGCTCTACAAAATCGGGGATATGATCCTTGGCCGTATTCCTGTTTTGAACAAGATCTACGTGGGCGTTCGCCAGATCAGCGAAACGCTGGTGGACCAGAGCCAGAACTTGTTTAAAGATGTGATCCTGCTTGAATACCCGCGCAAAGGGCTCTACTCGCTCGGATTCGTCACGGGTCGAGTCCCGTCACATATAGTTGCCGGGGCGGACAGTCAAAAAGAGTTTCACGCCGTCTTCATTCCAACCTCGCCGAATCCGACTTCCGGGCTCGTAGTGTTCGCGCCCAATGAAGACATGCACCCCCTGCCTCTGAATGTACAGGACGCGATGAAACTTATCGTTTCGGGGGGGGCTGTATTCCCCGGGAGCGGACCGATTGACGACCGCCCCACCCTCCTGGACAAGCTCGAAGAATGGATGGCCCGGCAGGATAAGTCCGAGGCGCGAAAGACAAAGGCCGGAGACGCAAAATCGCTTCCGGGTAAAATGTGATCGAAAAGACCCAGGCCATTGTATTGAGGTACTACCCATTCTCTAACACCTCCCGCGTGGTGTCATGGTTGACCGTCGAGGAAGGCCGGATCACGACAATGATCAAGGGCTCTCAGCGGCCGAAAAGCGGCTTTCTTGGACAATATGATCTCTTCTACACCTGCGAGCTTGTGTACTACAGGCGGCCGCGCTCCGGAATGCACATCGCACGCGAATGCAGTCCGATCAAACAGCGCAACGGACTGCGCACAGACTGGAAAGCGTGCGCAGCAGCGTCTTATCTGGCCGACCTCGTGTCGCGGATCAGCCCTCCCGACGCACCGCATGCCGAATTGTTCAGCCTGCTGGATGCGGGGCTCGATCATTTATCCGGAGGCACCGCCGGCTCCGAATTTCTGCACTGGTTTGAGCTCAAGCTGCTTGAGCGGCTCGGGCTGGCACCGCGCCTGCAACACTGTCTTGCGTGCAATGGCGCACTGCGAACAGGTGAGCGGCGCTCCCGCTTTTCCTATGCGCGCGGGGGCATTTTGTGCCACGCCTGCTCCCGAACCGCTTCCGAATCCCTGCTCCCGATCGCGGCCGACACGGTCGCCATTATGACTGCATGGCAACGCGCGCAGAACGCACAGGCCGCGTTGTCAACCCGCTGCACTGCGAGACAGCTTTCGGACATCGAAAACCTGTTGGGCCTTTTCCTTGTGTATCACCTCGACGTCCCTCTCAACAGCCGCCCGATTGCACTGAACATTATGGCCCGGAAGGTGGGAGCAAATTCCGCTTGAGCCCCGCGGAACAACCTTCTAGCCTCAAACCAAGGTATCGACTGCCATGCTTAAAGACTTGTGGAACATAATACTCAAGGCATTCATTGTCGCCGGAGTTGTTTTAACGACCCTTTTCCTGGTCGAATTGCTGCGAATTTTCATGTTTTTATATCGTATCACCCCTGTCCTCGGTTTTGCCTTCGCTGCATTTCTCCTGGCCCTTACCCTCATCATAATCGCGCGCTTCATAGTGGCCCGGCGACGATCGCCGCCCGTCCTTGTAGCTCCTCCGCTCGGCGACCCGAACACAGCTACTCACGCGGAAATGGTTGCCTATTGCCGCTATCTCGCCCGTTACCTCGACCGGCTTTCTGAAAATGAAAACCTCGACAGCGCACAGCAGACTGCAGCCCGCGAGCAAGTGGCGACAATCAAGGATGTGCTGCGCGCACATCCGCTGAACGAAGATTTGCGCATGACCATTCGGAAATCGGAGAGGGAAATCATTGAACCTCTTCTCGCGGAACTGGGAGAATTGTCATCCCGCGAAGTACGTCACTGTGTTCGCGATGTCATGATCGGGGTCACCTTAAGCCCCTATCCGAGCATGGACCTGCTGATCGTCCTTTACCGCAATTTTGCAATGGTCACCCGCGTGATCTCCATGTATCGCAGCCGACCGGCATGGCGTGAGCAGTTCATGATCCTGCGCGATATTCTGGTTGTGGTTGCAACAGTCAACTTCATCAACCTGAACCGCAAATTGCTGGAAAACCTGTTTTCACAGATCCCGGTGGTCGGACGCTTTATTGACGACATCGGCCAGGGCGTCGGCGCCGGCATTCTCACCTCCGTGGCAGGACACGCAGCCATTGACCGTTGCGCCGCATTCAAGGGGTGGGACCGCGAAGCGGAAGCCGCTTCGCTCGCGGCACGAGCTACCCGGTTTCTCGTGGATGTGCGTCAGTTATTCACCCACGACCTGCTGCCTGAACTGAAGAGTCGTATCCGGGCAGACGTGCCCGAAGAAATAATCAAGGAACCCGGGTTCTGGGATTCCATCGAGCGGGGGATCAACTCCGCGGTAGACCTGACCGGAAAAGCGTGGGACAGCTTTGTCCGCAAACCCGTGGTCGCGAGCGCTCAAGGAGTAGCCATGGCGGGCGGTGCGTTGGTGCGGGGAGGTTCTTCGGTTGCGCGTGCGTCTGCGCGGCATACGAGGACGGCCTATCATGGATTCAGTCGCGCAATTGGAACTTTTGCGGAACGTATTCGATACACATTTATCGGTCGGCGCATGAAATAACGACCAGGAAGAATCAGTTCATGATCAGAAGTCCCAAAAAACACCTGCTTCCCAGCTCACCGGTTCCCGTCCCCTTCGGCGCGCAAATCGTCAAGCAAGGAGTGCAATTCACCGTTTGCAGCCGTCACGCCAAGCGGGTGTGGCTGATGTTGTTCGACACCCATGACGCCGCGACCCCAATTGAGGAAATCGAACTGACCCCCGGGCAAAATCGAATCGGCGATATTTGGCACGTTCACGTGGATAACGCGCGGGAAGGCCAGTTCTACTTGTACCGCATGGAGGGGGAAACACCGGAAGGAGTTCCGAACTTTTTCGATCCAAATCAATGGCTGCTGGACCCTTACGCCCTGGCGGTCGCCGGTTCGCCGAAATGGGGTGATCCGTTCGGCATGGCACCCGGTAATCCGCCGAAAAGCGGTCCACGTTTCCCCAAGGGGGTCATTGTTCGCGACGATTTCGACTGGTCAGAAGATCATACGCTGCGCATCCCCTTGCGTGATACGGTCATCTACGAGGCCCATCTGCGCGGGCTCACCGTGCATGCCAGCTCAGGGGTTGCGCATCCCGGTACGTATCGCGGGTTGATCGAGAAAATTCCATACCTGCAGGAGTTGGGCATAAACGCCGTCGAGCTCCTCCCGATCCAGGAGTTCAACGAGATGGAGTACTTCCTGGAGAATGGCCTGCGAAAAAATCTCCGCAACTACTGGGGGTACAGTACCCTCGCTTTTTTTGCGCCCAACAGCCGTTACGCCGCTTCCGGCGTGTATGGCCAGCAGTTACGCGAATTCAAGGAGATGGTGGTCGCCCTTCACAAGGCGGGCATCGAACTGATCATGGACGTCGTGTTCAATCACACCGCTGAGGGTGGAGATGGCGGCCCCACCTATTCGTTCCGCGGACTGGATAACTCCATTTATTACATGATGGACGAGCAGGCGCAGCATTATCAGAACTATTCTGGCTGCGGAAACACGGTGAACAGCAATCATCCCATTGTTCGTTCGTTCATCATGAATTGCCTCCGCTACTGGGTTCTGCACATGCACGTGGACGGGTTCCGCTTCGACCTGGCTTCAGTACTGACCCGCGGACCAGACGGGGAGTTGCTGCCGAATCCCCCGATCGTTGAGCAGATCGCGGAAGATCCGGCGCTACGCGACACCAAGATTATCGCCGAAGCCTGGGATGCCGCAGGCACTTACCAGGTCGGAACATTTCCAAATGAGCGCTGGTCGGAATGGAACGGATTGTTCCGGGACGATATCCGGCGCTTCTGGAAGGGAGAGCCGGGCATGCTCGGCCGCATGGCAACACGGCTGACGGGTAGCGCGGATTTATACGAAAAAAACGAGCAGGCGCCGTTGAAGAGCATCAACTTCATCACCTGCCATGATGGATTCACCTTGCGAGACCTTGTCAGTTACAACGAAAAGCATAACGCGGCCAACGCTGAAAACAATCGCGATGGAGAAAATCATAATTTCAGCTCAAACTACGGCGCGGAAGGACCCACGCACGACGAACGCGTTAACGCGCTCCGAAAACGACAGCAGAAAAATCTGCTCGCCACTCTTTTTCTCTCCCAGGGTGTGCCGATGATCGCCGCCGGTGATGAATTCTCCCGCACTCAACAGGGAAACAACAACGCTTACTGCCAGGACAACGAAATCAGTTGGTTGGACTGGTCGCTGCTGGAGGCCCACGCGGACTTGCACTCCTTTGTGCGGCAGTTGATCGCATTCCGCAAGACACACCCCTCGCTGCGTCGTATTCGGTTTTTCAAGGGAGCCGCCGAGGAGAGTCAGAAAGAAGCGGATATCCTCTGGGTGGGCCGCGACGGCAAGGCCCCGGACTGGGAAAAAGACTCCGCGGTCGCGTGCCTCATCAACGGCAGGAAAGAATACACGGGCGCCACCGAAGATGACGGGCATTTGTTCATGGTGTTTAATGCCGACACAAAAGGCGCAACCTTCACGGTGCCCACAGCGCCGGGCCGGCCATGGACCATGGCTCTCACCACGCATGACCGCGAGCCGACCTGGCTGAAACGAAAAAACATCTTCACCGCTCCCGCACGGTCAACTACGGTTTTTGTTTCCTCGCCCTGACCGGCCTCTTTGGTTGTGCGGTTTCCGCGCTGATCCATTGGAGAAAGGCCGGATTGCCGCCTGCAACAGGAACTGTGACCGCGCAGGGAACATGATAACCGTGCAATTCGCGGACACGCCTGATCACGGCCTTCGAAAGAGCCGCTCGCGTCTTTGCAACGAAGGAAACCTCTTTCCCCTGCTGCACACGCCCCTCCCACCAGTAGATGGAATCTATTCGCCCAAGAATATTAACGCAGGCCGCCAGACGCTCCTGCACAAGAATCTTGCCGATTCGCAGCGCCTGACACCGATCAGCAGCGGTAATATAAATCATAACATGCTTGTTCATGCCCATGCCTCCGCTTTTTCCTCGAATTGTGCCCTATGGCGCCCCTACCCACAAACCCTAACCCGCATGTTGCACGAGCCCTCGTGCAACATGCCCCCGAAGGGGCGAAGCAGAGGCGCTTTGCGCCACGCTTCGGGACAGCCCCGAACCGACGTTCCGTCTGGTTCGGCCTGCGGTTCAACACCTTCCCAAGGTGTTGAACCGCAGGTGCATATTGCACCAGCCTCTCGTGCTGGTGCAATATGCAGGCTAACGCGTCTATCCGCCAGGGCGCGGACTGGGTATGATTAGTTCAGGCACAAAAGACGTGGATTGTTCCGTGTTCGGCACGTTTTTTGCTTATAAAAAGCTGTGGAGCAGTACCGATGATGTGGCGAAATCAGAGGATAACAGCGGTGCGGGACAGAGCCTGTCTCTGTCTTCAGGGCTTGCTGATTTGCACCATTGCCTTCTTGTCGGGTGGTTGTGGAACCATGCCGAATTCATACGTGCCGGCCACTGTTGGACCGATTGACAATCCCCAACCAGGCGGACCGATCGAAGTCCGCATCAGCACAAGCCAGGACAATGCCTTCGTTGGAGACAATCTGTATTTTTCCGTCATCATTCGGAATCGTGGCAATGAGCCGGTCTGGATACCCCGCAACCCGGATGTCCTTCTGAGTTGGGTTTATCCCAATGGCCAGAGAGATAGTTTCATGAGGGAGTTCCCACCCGAACAATACTTTTCCGATGCCGACGCCATCCTGTTGAAGCCCGGGCAGCAAATGACGAGAACGGTTGTCGTGAAAACTTACTTCTTCCCAAAGCCGGGCATTACTGAATTTCGTGCCCTCGTTCACGCAAGCCGAAATACGAATCCGGGCTTGCATCCCTTCTGGCATGGACAGACCGAGTCGAACTCCTTCGGCGTCATGGTGAAGAACCCAAAAAAAAAGGTTCTACGTGGTGAGCAAATAAGCGGAATGGCAGCTCCGCCACCCCCATCATCCTGATCGGCCAAGGACAATCCACCCTCGCGCAGGCAATCGAGTAATCCCGGCTCTCGCCGGCCGATCTCGCCAGAGATCCTTCATCCCCTTTTCCACGCGGAACGGATGCGCTTCGTCCGCGGCATTAAACACAGCGACGATTTCCTTGTCTTGATTGAAGCGGCGAAATCCGAGCAACCGCTCATGGCCCGTCTCGATCCAGCCAAAACCTCCGCGACGCAACACTTCATGATCTCTTCGCAAGGCGATTGCGTCCTGGTAGAAGGAAAGCAAGTCATGGTTCGGGCTGCGCGCTGTTGGATGAACCGTTCCTCGTGGAGCATGAGACTCCGCTTCGTACTTCAGATCATCCCAAAGCATGGGTTGCCTGTTGTCTGGGTCATTCGCGCCCCACATGCCGACTTCCGTTCCATAATAGATCATCGGCGCACCAATATAGGTCATCTGGAAAATGGCTATTTGCTTCAGGATTTCATGCGTGCGTCGCGACGGCCTGGTGGTGCGAAGCTCCGGATTCCCGGCAACCCCCGAAAGCCCAAAGTAACTCTCCCAGTCCGCTTTGATCGGCAACTGATTCTCCAACGCCGTGGCTATCCGGCCCAGGTCGTGTGAATCGAGGAGATTCTGCACAACATAATTGACCTCGGGCGGGTAAGCCCGCCTCAGGGTATCCAGTTGGCGCCGCAAAGCGCGAACGCCCAGCGCGCCAGGCCCTGCGCGAAAGAAACGGAAAACTGGGAACAGCCACATATAGTTCATCACCGAATCAAATTCATCGCCGCGCAGATAGTCGTCCGCCAGGCTGACCACTTCGGCTGTCAGGAAAGCATCGGGGTTGATCGCCTTAACGAACTTGCGCCAATCCTTCCAGAACTTGTGGGGGACGCAAAACGCCACATCCAGCCGCCACCCGTCAACGCCGTCTCCGGGATTGCCGTCGCCGTTCGGGTCCATCCATCGCCGCGTGATCGCATACAGGTAGTTGCGCACAGGCTTCGCGAGATTGTGATTTGAGCGCGCCAACTCGGGCAGTGTTTTGTGACCGAACCAACCACGATACTCAAACGTACCGTCTCGATTCCACTTTTCGACACGGAACCAGTTCCGAAAGCGTGATGCGCGCCCATTGAGCTGCAGGTCTCGGAACGCAAAGAACCGGGTCCCGACGTGGTTGAACACGCCGTCCAGAATGATGCGCATTCCGCGCCGGTGAACGTCGGCAATCAACTCCACGAGATAGCGATCCGCAGCCGTCCATATCCAACTCCCGGGATTTTCCGTTTCGCCCGCGCGAGCCATCAGGCTCAGATCGCCATCGCGGTCCGGCCCCAGTGTGGGATCAACATGATGAAGACATGCGGCATCATACTTGTGCAGCGACGGTGCCATGAAAACGGGATTTAGATAGATCGCGTTGATCCCCAGATTCTGAAGATAGTCCAGCTTTTCGCGCAACCCGACCAGATCTCCTCCGTATCGCCGGTGATAAACTGATCTTCGGAATTCGCCGAGACCGGTCTCCCAATCATCGCGGGAATACCAATCGCTCCCCCACTCTTTAACACGCCAGCCGGGGATCGGATGGTCCGCTATATCCTCCACGCGTGGGTCGTTTGCGCAAAGCCCGTTGCGGAATCGTTCGGGAAACACCTGGTACCAGACGGCATCTTTAGCCCACTCCGGCACAACCACGGCTCGGGAAACAATTGATTTACGCATAGGAACTCCGGTTGCCGGAATATACCCTGTACTCAATCGGTATTATAGGGGGCAATTTCAGCCTGCGACAACGAACTGCGCCTCTGGAAATCATATCCCCAAACGATGCTGTCCTGTATACGGAACAGCAGACGCGAGGAATCATTTGTCCACAAAATCCGCTCACCCAGGTCAACGCGGAGGTCGGTATCGAGCGGAAGTGAATAGAAAGCGGTGCGCCACAGCTTTCCGTCGCGCACACGGATTACAAAGCTGTCCTTTACATAACGGCTGCGCATCAACCGCGCCGAGCGCTTGCCGTCCGGAGAATCAAGCTGCTGAACAATCCAACTGGGTGGGATCAGAATGCGCAGGCCCAACCAGAGCAGGACCAACGCGGACACAAGCACCACCAGCCATCGGGGCACCCAGACGCCCGAACCGCGCGCCGCCGATCGGTAATCGCGCACCATGTCACACCTTCCCTCTTTCAGGGCGCTTCTTCCGGAGCTTGATTGGTGATCTGCGCAGGAGCTTCCGCCGCCCTGTGATTCGAGAATTGGGGCAGTATAAGGCGAACCACGTCCCTATAGCTCAAGAAAATGAGAAGGATCAGAAGCGTGAAGAAAAACGTGTTCATCAGCAGACTGAAGATTCGGGCGTTTACAGGACGGCGAGTGATCATCTCCAACAAGCAGAAAACGATATGCCCCCCGTCGAACGGAGGCATGGGGATCAGGTTGATGATCGCGAGGTTTACATTAATAAAACACGCAAACCAGATGGCCACCATGAAACTGTTCTGCACCGCCCACCAGAAGATGACGAGAATGGCGACCGGTCCGCCCACGCCCTGCGCGGCCGCTCGTGCCTGTGCAGGAGTAACCAGCGCCCGGATGAAGCGGAATATCGCCGTGGCATGCCCCTTGATTTGCGAAGACGGCGTCGGATGGACAACCGAATCATAATCCATGTCGAGCATGCTGAAGCCCACGCCGATCAGAGCCCGCCCGGTGTCCTCGTTATAGCGCGGCGTTACGCTGACCGTCACCTGCTCACCCGCTCTCAAGACAACGGCCGGCACTTCCTGGTCACGCGCTTCGTTCACAAGCCATATCAAGTGTTCTCGGCTCCAGAGTACCTGATTGTTGAATTCGATAATTCGATCGCCCGGACGAATACCTGCCGCTTCCGCGCTGGATCCCGAAAACACGCTTCCGACGTCACTGAAATTGACCGGATGAATTCCCTCCACGGACCACACGCCGATGATATTCTTTTCCGTAGGGACCTTGATTTCGCGCACGCCTTCAGCCGAACGGACCCCCAAGCTGACTTCTTGGAGCAGGGCCGCCTTCATGGCGAAATCGTCCCAGTTCGCAACGGGTTCGCCGTCCACCGAAATGATTTCGTCGCCGATACGCACGCCCGCTTCATAGGCAGCGCTGTTTGTTTCTGCAAAGCCAATGATGCAATTGCGCTCACGGGGAGAAGACGGTTTCCCGATCCAATACACGAGGTAGGCAAGAAATAGCGCGAGCACCATATTGCCCGCCCCTCCGGCCAAGGCTACGAGGACGCGCTTCCAGGGCGCCACGCGTGGCAACTCCTTCGCTTCTTCGCCTTCATCAGGCTTGCGGTCTGAAGGATCCATCTGGGGAAGCGCAACGTACCCTCCGAATGGAACAAGCCCGATCTTATAGGTCACCGAACCGACCTTGCGCTTCCAAATCGCGGGCCCGAAACCAATCGAAAAAACGTCCACGATCATGCCGGACCAGCGCGCCACAAGGAAGTGCCCCAGCTCGTGAACAAAAACGGTTATGCCGAAAAGAAAAAAGACCGCCGCCGCTGTGTACAATGCAGACATTTAGTTTCTTCACTCCATGAAAAACCGGACATACGCATACATGGCGGGCGCTGCAAACAACAAGCTGTCCAGCACATCCAATATCCCGCCCATCCCGTGAATGATACGGCCGGAGTCCTTCATTCCCGCCGCGCGTTTAAAAAGGGATTCCGTAAGATCGCCCACAATGCCTGTAAACGCAAGCAGGACTCCCAAAACAAGAGCATCTCCAAGGGACATGGGCAATACCCCCATGCGACCGCGGGAGACAAGAAGGAAAAGGCAACTGGCCGCCACGCCCGCCAGAACACCGCCAAAACATCCTTCCCAAGTCTTCGCTGGCGATATCCGCGGAATGAGCTTGTGACGCCCAAAAGTGCAGCCGGTGAAATACGCACCGATATCCGTCATCTTGACCACCAGGATGAGGTAAACGAGCATCCAGCGGCCACCCGAATCTCCCCACTGCATTAGGATTTTCGTGAAAAAATTGAGCAAAAAAGGAACATACATCACACCGAGCAGCGTCCCGGCTATCGTAACCAACGGCCGCGGATTGTTCTTTTGAGGAAACTGCCTCAAGAAAATCACTGTCACGGTGGCGAACAACACCAACCAGTCGCTGTCGTGCGGAACCCCGTCCCCCTTGAGCAGAGAAAACCAAGTCGCCGCGATCAACGCCCAACCGCCCGCAAGCCCGACGAGTTTGAAGTGCGGGATCCCCGAAGCGTCGAGTAATCCATAAAACTCCCAGAGCGCCAAGCCACAGATCAGCATTAGGACAAGCAGTACGCCAACCGGGGGCAACCAGAACGCGGCGGCAAACACCGCCGCTCCCATCAGGAGACCGCTCCTTATTCTATCCTTCAACATAACACTACATCCCTTACTTGATATCTCCGAAGCGGCGATGACGGCGTGCGTACTCCTCGATCGCCTTGCCAAACTCATCTTCCCGGAAATCCGGCCAAAGCACTTGCGTCACATAAAGTTCGGCATAAGATAATTGCCAGAGCAGGAAATTGCTGATGCGCATCTCTCCGCTTGTTCTGATCATGAGATCCGGGTCCGGCAAATCCGGCGCGTACAGGTGGGCAGCCACTGTTTTCTCGTCAATTTCCTCCGGCTTCAACTCCCCCTGTTTTACGCGCCGGGCAATAGCGCGAACGGCATCCGCTATCTCGGCCCGGCCTCCATAACTGAGCGCCAGCGTAAGGTTGCCATCCTCATATTTCTCCGTCGCGTTGATTACGCGTAGCAATTCCTTCCGCACACTGGCCGGCAAATCCTCCATGCGCCCGATGACCCGCAGACGAATACGGTTCTCGTGTAGCTCATTTTCCTCTTTGGTAAGGAAGCGATGAAGCAACTGCATCAGCCCACGTATCTCTGCCTGTGGCCGTACCCAGTTTTCGACACTGAATGCATAGAGCGTCAGATAGCGCACGCCGAATTTCTTGCAGGCCCTCAACGCAGCCCGCACGGATTCGGCCCCGGCTTGATGCCCCTTGATGCGCGGCAAACCGCGTTGTTGCGCCCAACGGCCGTTGCCGTCCATGATGATCGCCACATGCTGCGGGACCTTGGACTCTGATGTCTTCATGGTCACATCTTACTTCTTCAATCGCATTGTGCTTGCGCGCCGGGGGCCAACCGAGAGAATCCCGACGGGGACACCCGTAAGTTCCTGTAAACGAGCAACATAAGCTTGAGCTTTTCGAGGCAAGTCCTCGAATCGCGTCGCGTCGCGTGTTGATTCACACCAGCCCTCGACATCCTCGTAAACCGGCTTGCACTGCTCAAGCGTGCGTGCACATGCGGGGACAACGTCCAATCGCTTGCCGTTGTATTCGTAGGCCACGCATACACGGATGGTCTTAAACTCATCAAGAACATCCAGCTTGGTGACCGCCCATTGATCAATACCGTTCACCATAACCGAATAGCGGGCCACCAAGGCATCGAACCATCCGCAACGACGCGGCCGTCCTGTGGTTGCACCAAACTCGTGTCCCAGCGACCGCAGTCGCTCACCCGCCTCATCCTTCAATTCCGTTGGGAATGGGCCTTCGCCCACGCGGGTCGTATACGCCTTCACCACGCCCACCACACAGTCAATTCTGTGAGGCGGCACCCCCGTACCCGTGCAAGCGCCACCCGCCGTTGCGTTTGATGATGTGACAAAAGGATAGGTCCCAAAATCAATATCCAGCATGGTGCCCTGGGCACCTTCGAACAGGATGGATTCGTTACGACGGATCGCGTCGCTCAAGAGCGGAATGGTGTCCGCAACAAAAGGTGCGAGCGTGGCAGCCACGGAACAATACTGCTCCAGCACAGCACTTTCATCCAATGGCGGCGCATTCAAGGCCGAGAGAATGGCATTCTGTTCTTTAAGCCGGGCGCTCAACATCCCCGGGAACGATGGGTCCACCAAGTCGCCCATACGCAGTCCGACGCGAGCCGCCTTGTCGCCGTAAGCCGGCCCGATCCCCCTCTTGGTTGTGCCGATTTTCAGTTCGCCCGAACGCGCCTGCTCACGCGCTTCGTCAATACTCCGGTGATATGGAAGGACGACATGCGCACGATTGCTGATGACGAGGCGGCCGGCCGGATCAATCCCGCGCTTTTGCAAGCCTTCCAACTCTTTCAGCAAGGCGACAGGATCCACAACCACACCATTCCCGATTACACACTTTTTATCGGGATGCAGGATGCCGGATGGGATCAGGTGAAGCACGTATTTCTCTTCGCCGACTTCGACCGTATGCCCCGCATTGTTGCCGCCCTGGTAACGAACAACCCAGTCGGCGCTCTCCGTGAGAACGTCAATAATCTTTCCCTTGCCCTCGTCACCCCACTGGGCCCCTATGAGTACTGTGTTCGGCATGGCTGATAATTTTCCTCTCGCGTGCTAAACTATAGCAAAAACAAAAGCCCTCAAATGCTGAATGGAGGGCTCTGGCGAAGCTATGGGAGGGTATGAGAACGGATAAAGCGGGTCAATGTTAAACAGGCGGATCTGATATCAGTTAATGGTTATTGGTTTGTCTCCAGATCATGCCCAAGACTCGACCCCTCGACTTTCGGCGAATATTGCAAGACCCTAATCTACAAACCGATACTTCAAAATGCAGCGAAGGGCGGAAAAGCCATCCTTCCAGGTAATTTTTTTCCCTTCTGCATAAACGCGGCCATAATAAGAGATCGGGACTTCATAAATCCGCCAGCGGCCCCTGGCAATTTTTGCGGTTACCTCGACCTCAAAACCGAAGCGATTCTCTTTCAGGGTTATAGATGACAGAACCTCTTTACGGAAAACTTTGTAGCAAACCTCCATGTCGGTCAGGTTCAAATTGGTCATCATGTTCGAAAGGGTTGTGAGAAATTTATTCCCCACGTAGTGCCAATAGAAAACCACCCGATGAGCGCCTCCTCCGAGGAAGCGCGACCCGTAAACCACGTCCGCACGATTATCAAGAATCGGCTGAAGAAGCCGCGGATATTCGTGTGGATCGTATTCCATATCCGCGTCCTGGATCAGCACGACGTCACCGGTTGCCTTGGCAAAACCCGTACGTAATGCAGCGCCCTTGCCGCGGTTTCTGTCATGGAATTCCGCCTTCATATTCGGGAATTTTTCGGCGCAGCGACGAAGCACATCACGTGTGCCGTCGCCGGAGCAATCGTCCACAACCACGATCTCCGTCTGCAGGCCTGTTTTTACCGACGAGACCACGTCGAGAATATGCTCAATCGTGCCGACCTCGTTATAGACAGGAATAACCACCGACAGTTTCACATAAACCTCCAAACCTCTCTCAGCCTATAGGCAACCCGGATACAAACTCCAGCGCTTTTTTTGTTCGGCTACTCAAGCCGGATATGATCAACATGGAAGACATCTCCCGCCTTTGCATCCCCGAGGAAGATCGTCAAATAGTTGAGTTGCGCCAGATCAATACGACGGCCTTCCGGCGTGCGCAAGTCTTCATCAATCCCAACACACAGGCGGTTGAAGCCAGGATTTAAAGGCATCCTTCTCTGGAACCGATCGCCGTACTCCGGTGACGGCTTGTCATCCAGGCGAATCCATAGCGTCCTTGGCGCATCAGACGCCATGGCCAGATCAAGGCATAACATCTTGTATCGCATCCAGCCACGCGGCCATATAGCGAGCGATATGCCGGGATATGATGTTTGATCATTTTTTATGAGAACTTCCAGCGAATGATGTCCATGAGTGGCGTACCGCTTCGAACGATTTATCGCGCACCCGTGTGCCTCCCACAATCCCAATGACGCACGGCTTTCGAAGGACGCAAGAATCGGAAATCGCAATGCCGAGACAAGACGCGTCGTAAGGACAGAAGCTGGATCCCACAAGGCTATTACGGACAGAAGCGCGCCACAAGCGATCAATACAGCGCAGAGGAGAGGCTTCGGTTGCCGACGCGACAAAATAATCAGAAGCGCCACCGCTCCACCTGCGGCGCCGGTCCATACATCTTTCAAATCCCTTTCCTGCCCCAGCCATGGCTGAATCCATTCGATAATCCCTGCGAGGAGTACAACACAGGTAAAAGTGAAAGCGGCTCGCCACGCGATTCTGCTCACGAACCCTGGAACGCAAAATATCTGACGGGCAAGAAGCGCGAAAAACACAAAATGCATCAGGTCGAATGCCGACGCCCACAAATGGACATCCGATACTGTAATCCGTGCAAGCACCAAGATGGCAAGCACAGACCACACGACGCGAGACATGCGATCCTTCATGGCCATGGGATCATCGTTGTCCCGGGATCATGGACCGTTCGTCAACCATTGGACGCGATACATCCTGAACCGCCTGTTGGTGGCGCCAGCATCCTCGAAGATGAAGTCGCCGCCATTGGTGGACAGGAAATACGGGATCTGGAACGGCGGAACGCCCGTAACCGCATTGATCCACGCAGGGGGACTGGTCTGCAGGATATTCGTCGAATACTGCACCTGGTAATGTTCATTCCACGCCCCGCGCCAGCGTATCCGGGGCAACTTGGTCACCTCGGATACCTGGGTGATTTCAAACTCGCCATAGAATATCTGGAACCGTGAATCATTCGCATCCCAGTAGTTGGTATTGGATTCGCCGACCACTCTCCAGTACCCATTCCACGTATTGAAGAAGGGGGTTGTCTGCCAGATAATATACTCTTGATACGCACTTAACCCCGAAGCCAAGTTATACCAGGTCAATCCGCCATCCCCGGAATACTGCACCGAGAAGGTTTCCCCTAAAGGCACGTTCTGCACCGTCCATATAAGCGGCCACAAGCTGTTCGTTTCACCGATGAACAGCGGTTCATTCAAAACACGCGCATAAACAAACGCATTGGTGCTACCCTTGCTGGCAAACTCGGTACCGCCATATGCACCAAGGTTTATACGGTTGCCGCGCACTTCAGGCTCCAGAGAATAGTCGGACCCCGGATTCCCGCGATCAATTCCCCATGAGTCCTGTCCGTCTGTAGTCCATCCGCTGCCATCCACAAAACGCCCCACCGTGGATTGCAGATGGAAATCTCCGCCATTCACATCAGCAAAGAGCGGGTTTGTAATCGCGCTGCGGAAATCGTGCCCTTCGATCAACTGCCACTCCATGAGATCTTCATAAACATCATAAATCGTTGATGACGGTGATGGCTCAACGAAATGATAGATATTGTAATCAATGAACGAACTGCGCAACACATTGGAATCACCGGCCAACGCTACCGCATTATTTTCAACTACGTAGAAAATGCTGTTGTGCAGAACGTTGGACTCTGTTGACCCCGCGGCAGAATAGCCATAGCCTTTATTTCCAACAAAGGTACAATTCTCCGTGACCGTTGTCTTCGCCCCTGAAACAAGAACGCCTCCAATCAAATTGTTCCACAAACGCAAATTTCGATTTGTCGCACCTATGGCACCGGACAGCACAACACCGTAGTTGTTGGATAACGCCAAGACCCTTTCGACAACCGAATTTCTGCTGTTCTCCAAAAATATTCCACGAAACGCATTCTGAACCACTACATCTCGAATCGTTATCCTGGATGCTGGGACCTCGAAGGCGTTGGCATTCAGATTGTTTCGATTAAATACGCTTCCACCGAACGCATAATTGGTGCTGCCCTGAACAATCAGATTGCCTGAATCATCGTCGCCGCCACGCGACCATATAAACCGAACTGGAGCTGTAAGCGTGTATGTTCCGGTATCAACGTATATGACATCGCCACCCTCGACATCGTATGCATCTAGAATTCCCTGTACGCTGTTCTTGGGGGAATTGGTTGTAAGTCCATCGCTGAGAGGATGACCTGTAGCGCGCGTGTAGACATCACCAACCGTGCTTGAATCATTCACATAAAACTTCAAGGGCGTATTGCGAACGGCGAAGTTCGTCGCAGACTGGCTCTGCACCGAAACATTTGTTTGCAGCACAATACGCCAGAGGGCTTGGAGGCTGGAAGGAACCTGGGTCGTATCCCATATATACTGACCGGCTGTAGCCGACAAGCTGCTGACCACGGTTGTCCACGTCGAACCGTTATTCCACGAATACTCGATCCGGACCAGGTCCCCAGCGCCCAGATTCCCTGTCCTCCAACGCAGCGTGTTCGTCCCCTTCATGACACCGCCATCGTTCATGCTCATGGCCTGCAACCAGGCATTCGTGCGACTCTTGCTGGCCTGAACCGTATTCCCGAATGCCCCCATGTTCACCCTGAATCCATTGGGAGCCGGCTCGTTGGTGTACGCGCTCGAAGGCCGGCCCATATCAATACAGGGCGAGTGGACGGTGTCATTCGTCCAACCTGTCGGAGTCCAACGTCCCGTAGTGGATTTCAGGTGATAATCCCGCCCGGCCTCATCAGCAAACAATGGATCAACCGATATGCTATTCAGATCCTGCCCTGATTCCCGCTGCCAATACAGAAGCCGTTCCCAGCTCTCAATGCCGACATTTCCGATCCAAGCGCCATTCCGGGCAACAAGATTATTGTAATCCGAAACCAAGACGCCGCTTACCTTGTCAATGCAATAGCGGCCCGAACCATCGGCCACAAGGATGTTGTTTTCCAAAACCGCCGTACCGGAACCCGTCTGCCTGAATTGTGTCCCCCCACCGGCAAGCGTATTATTACGCAGAGTAATTTCCCCTCCGCTCATGCTGACCGCATTACCGCTACCACCGTAAATCAATGAATTCTCGAGGAAGATATTGGTCCCTGAAAGCGTAATTTGACCACCACCAACGGTAAGACGACGCAGGACGGAATCGCTACCACCGATGGCCGAAACAGATCCACCGAACACTTGAACATCCTCGAACAGCTGTGATGGCCCGGAAAGCGATACCGTGCTATTTGTAAACAGCATATCACGCAGAACTACGTTGCCTCCCACAGCGGAGATATTGCCCCCAACAAAGGCCATATTCCGAAGCGTAACATATTGGCCGTTGATTGACAGGATGGTGACAGATCCGCCAACACTCGCACGGTCGAATAAGCTCACCAACGCATTCGTATTCCCAATCATAAGCACAGGCATGCCTTCCGTGCCCGCATCCTCAGCCCCCCAGACAGCCATGTCGTTCGTCGTAATCAGATACACCCCTGTGTCAACGTAGATCGCGTCTTCTCCGACCAAATCCCAATTTTGCAGGCCATTTTTCAGCGTCGTTTTGGGAATGTGAGGGAAAATACCCAGATTGGTGTCATTGCCGACCGCAGTACAATAAACATCACCATTGGTTGATGAATCGTTGAGAAAATAGGTGAAAGGTCTGTTTCTCAACAGGAAAAAGGTGTCCGTAATATTGAAGATATTTGTATCCGCCTCCACGGTCACTCTCCAGCGCGCCAGGGGGCTGGACGGCCAAACCTCCGACTCATCCAGGTTTTTCTGTGCGCTGTTCCACAGGTAGCGGTAGTTGGTCACACTCAAGCCTGCGTTTGCAACGATGGCCGTCCACGTGCCCCCATTGTCGGGCGAGTAATCAAGCCTCACCGTGTTGGTGGGATGCACATTCACCGCGTTCCACGTGAGATAGAAGATATCCTGAAGCCGTCCACCCGCCGCTGCTGTAATGGCCTTGACCCATACGTTCGTGCGACTCTTGCTGGCCTCTGTCGTATCGCCATATAAACCAATATTGCGGCGAGCACCATTCGGATCCGTCTCATTGGTATACGGACTGGAAGGAGCCCCGTAATCAATCAACAAAGAAGTGACCGTATCCGTATATACATACGACCCCAAGACAGGAACATAGCGTCCCTCTTGGCTCAAAGGATGATAGTCAAAACGCAAGGGGTCCGCAAAAAGTGGGTCTGCGTTGATTGAATGCAGATCCTGCGTGGTCGCCATATTCCATTGCGGCAACCCAACCATGGGAACGCCGACAACATTGCCGATTGCAGCAAGATTGGTTGTAAACAACACATTATAGTTCGCAACGACCTGGCTGTTGGTCTGAATGAAGTAGCACATCCTCCCCGACCCTGAAGCATAGAGAACCGAATTGCTCACCCCAATTCCACTATTCAGAAGCGAAATTGCGTGGTTTGAATTCGACCATATTACACAAGACTCCAGAGTATTGCCTGCAGATGCAACACTTCGAATTCCAACATCAGAACTTCGAGTAATGACCGTATTCTTCACTTCATTCGGCCCAGAGTTCAGGAAGCTGATCCCGGCACCAAACGAGTTACAGACCACGAGATTGCTGAGAATGTTTTGGGCACTGGCAAGCTCGAAGTGAACAGCCGTATCTGCATTTGTAATGATAAAATGGGAAAGAGTTACGTGGCTGACACCCCGCAGATTGAATACTCGATTCGCCGAAGCTCCTCTGAGGGTAGTGCCGCCGGCCGTGCGATTTGTGCTTCCGATTATTGTGACCTTCGCAGTGCTTGATCCGCTGTGCGACACATTCAACTGAATAGTATCGGACCAAGGATAAAAACCCGTATCTACATACACAATATCGCCGGGGTCCAGATCGAATGTGTTTACAATGTCCTGTATCCTCGCCTTAGGCTGATCCGGCCGATATCCAAGATTGGTGGCGTTGCCCGGGCTTGTGCAATACACATCTCCAATAGAATTGCTGACGTTAACGTAGTAGGATATCGGCGAATTTCTGATTGTGAAATGCACAGGATTTGTAGCCGTTACCATGGGATTATCTTGATAGGAAACCCTCCAGTAAGACAAAGGGGAGGAAGGAATTGCAGACATATCCCAGTTATACTCACTAGACAAGACGTTTACATTCGAAGCTATCACGCTCCATGTTTGGCCTCCATCCGTTGAGTACTCCAACCGCACCAAGTCGGAAGGCTCCATGCCACGACTCAACCACACTAATCGTTTCTCCCCTCCAACAATTCCTCCATCCGCCAAGGCTGCTACCAGCAACATTCTTTCGGTCGTGTTAGTCACCGAAAGACTGGCTTCTTCCGTATTGCCGTATAATCCCGCGTTAAGCCTACCCCCATTAGGCAATGGTTCATTTGTATACACCGCCGACGGATTTCCCGCATCAATAGCCCATGACGTATTGGTATCTTGTACCCAATTTGTCCCCGCGGGAGACCAACGGCCCGCCTTGCTACGAAGATGAAAATCTCCGCCGCGCGCATCGGCAAAGAGCGGATCCGCCATTAAACTGCGGTGATCTGCGCTAGCACCAGTCTGCCATGAATGCAGGGTTGGAAATTGCTGGCCTGATTGTATATCACGGCCAATCGCACCTCCAGGCAGTTTGCGGAATATGTTATAGTCTCCCCCTATACTGCCGGGTCCGATTTCATAGATCAGTGCATTCGTTGTCGGCACATCGAGGATGGAATTCTGGATCGTCATTCCTCCCGATGTCACCTTTACTGCGCCCACGCTATTGGACGAAATCACGCCTGAATCCCACACCCCGGAACCGCCCGCTAACAGCACCCCCCACCCGGAATTCCGCCAGGAGACACAGTGCTCCATAACAAACGGCGCCACGTTCTGGATGAGAAAGCCATCCGTCGCATTGCTGTATACCTCAACCCAACGGAATGTCGCGTCAACTGTGTTCCTTGCATCTACAGCTGTAGATCCTCTCCCGAGCTTGAGGTTTTCAACCACCACATAACGAGTGTTATCCAAGCGCAACAAAGTACCGCTCCCGCCCCTTGTGATAACGCTTCCACCCGCGAGATAATTTGTGCTTCCCTTAAGCAAAATCACCGAATTGCTTTCACCCCTGCGCTCAATATCGAAAAGCATCACATTGTTTATGCTGTAAACGCCGGTATCAATGTAGATGATATCCCCTGCTCCAATCGGATAGTTGGTCACAGCTGTCACGGGATCAAGAATTGGAGATCCGGGGGTCAATCCTGTATTTGCGGCGCTTCCCGGCGACGTACAGTAGACATCCCCGTTTGTATGGATGTCATTGACATAGATACGCAAAGCCGCGTTTTTAACGGAAAACTGCCTGTCCACCATATCGCTGACGGTCTCATCGCTCTCGTTGACAATTCGCCAGAGATACCGATTCCCGGGCGGCAGCATTGACACATCCCACTGGTAAGGACTCGAATCATGTACGATGTTGCTTGCAATTAAAAACCACTCAATACCTCCGTTTCGAGAGTACTCAAGACGAAGATTGGTGTTGTTCGTCATACTTCCAGAAACCCATCTCAACGCCTGTGTGCCACTGATAGAACCTCCGTCGTTCACAGAAACAGTTAAAAGCCATGGATTCGTTCTGCTTAGTCCAGCCTCTGCGGTGTTCCCATATAATCCCATGTTGATCCGCGCACCGTTCGGGTCCGGCTCATTGCTGTACGCAGAAGAAGGATCGCCGGTATCAATCAATGGCGAATTAGGCATTTCGTGGAAGTCTCCGGCCAAGCTGTTGGTAAACAGAGGATCGTGGCTGAGAGTATTGAAATCTTTGCCAAGCGCTCGTTGCCAATCCGTCAACGTGGCATAAATATCGTTGCCCCCAATAGATTGGACTTTCTCTGCAACCAAGGCCCCGTTCTCGAATACATAATTATTGTAATCAGCCGTAATCACTCCCGGGGTTGTTGCCTGATCCATGTTGTATACGCGCTGCCCATAACCGGATGCATGCAACACGGAATTCCTGAATTGATGCGACCCGCTCTGCTGAAAACTAACCGTTGTAGGATTATCCCAGAAAACGCAATTCTCGAAGAGCATGGATCCCGATTCTCTAGTGCTTACCCCCACGGGACTTGCGTATCCAAGACAACCACGAAACTCCAAGCGGCTTGCTCTCAGCAAGGAATAGGCTGCCGTAGCATGATTTTCGCTGCGTAACCCGACAAACCAACAGTCGGAAGAATCAGACACATTCAGGCCAACGGCCGCATTTCGCAGCGTCATGTCACGCAGCTCAATTCCGGAAGCCGTATCAAACCGGAACACGGCCGTTCCAGCACCAGGAACCTGACGATTTAATACCGAACCTCCCGCCGCCTTGTTATAGCTGCCGATGATACGCACCGGGTTTGTCACATTGCCGGAATCAAGATCGGTGATGAGAATATCGGCTGTCAGATTATAAGTTCCTGTATCAACATAAATCCGGTCGCCCGGCTCCAATTTGCGGGAATCTATAACAGTCTTTATCGAGAGAGCGGGCGCATCCGGCGAATATCCTGAATTTGTTAAGTGCCCTGGCTCTGTGCAATATACATCCCCGTTTGTGCTGGCATCATTGACGAAGTACCAAACGGTACCGCCTACATTCGTCGCCAACGTTAAATACTCATCCGATATGTCATAGATGCCGGTGTCCGTGCAGCTGACCACGCGCCACAGACCGGCAAAACTGCGTCCGAACTTCGTCGTATCCCACTCAATAGATCCACGCGCTGCCGGGGAATTGGACGTCACTATATTTGTCCAGAAAAGACCCGCTACGGGTGAAAAATCCACGTTTACATAATGACCTGTAGCTATGCCGCCTGCCACCCAGTGGAGCGTAACCGTCCCGAAGATCGTTCCGCCATCATTGAGCGTCAGAATAGAAAACCATCCATAATTCGTGGGTGTTTTGCTCGCCTGCCAAGTATTGCCATACGCCCCGATGTTAATCGCTTTTCCGTTTGGTATAGGCTCATTGGTGTAAGGGCTTGATGGATTACCGGCATCTATCAATATCGAATTAACTGTATCGTTGGTCCATCCATTGATCAGGGGATCGAAACGCCCTAACGCCGCTCTCGTCTTGAGGCGGAAATCTCCGGCGGCCGGATTGGCCAAAGCAAGTGTACCCGTCGGCGAAAGCGTAAAATAGTCACGTCCCAATGCAGCAGACCATCTGTATACATTCTCATAACGAGATGTCGATCCGCCAAACGTGCCGGAACTCACTCGCCCACCTGCAAATGCACCATCCTGCACGTATATACAGTTATAATCCGAACTCCATGCGCCCCGAACATCGAAATAAGCAAAGGAATTGCTGCCGAAGCTTCCAATCAAACTGTTTTCAATCAATAATTCGCCGGTCCTGAGGACGGGAGATTCCTGCACGACTCCATAGAACCTGTTCGACCAGATTACCGCATTTCGGACAACACCGCTCCTTGAGTCGGAGAACGTCACCCCACGATTCGAAGTATTTCTCACTATCGCATGGCGAATCTCAACATTCTCTGACAGCTCGACACTGACCCCATTTACGCCTTCGATGCACTGCACCCGGTCCATCGCCGCATAATGAGAGCGAAATACACGCACTCCCGTTCCTGCACCCTGAACAGCAATATCCCTCAAAGCAACGCCCGGTGCATCTTCAAAAAAGAATCCTACCCCCCCTCCGCTTTTTACAAGCAGCGTACCACCTGCCGAAACATTGGTACTGCCTTGAATCAGCAACCGGTTTGTCGCCAACCCTTCCACCAGGGGCGCGCGGTTTGTGCCCCATTCCGGCATCCACGTTGAAAAATAATCCAACCGAATACTGTCGGCTATCGGGGGATAGCTGCCGGTATCTACATAAATGGTATCGCCCGGCTCCAAGTCCCATGCACTGATGATTCCTTGAATCGTATCTTTGGGCGATGCCGGCAGCACACCATTGTTGCCTGCTGCACCCGGTGCTGTTGTATAAACATTGCCGTTTGTACTGCTGTTGTTTACATAGAAACTTAAGCCCTGATTGCGAATTGCAAACAAACGCTCTGTCTGTGCCTGTACAAAAGGATCTGTTTCGCTGATTACTCGCCAGACACCCCGTATTGTAGAATCCACGGTGCGCGTATCCCACACATATTGTCCGTTTGTGGCTGGAAGACCCGCAGCAATCGTACTCCAAGTGGAACCACCGTCTGAAGAGAATTCAAGCCGCACTGTATGCGCGGTAGCCGCCCCTACCGCAACCCAGTTAAGCACTTTGACCAACTCGCCTCTCCCGCCGTCATTCATGCTTACCGTTATCAAGCGTGCATTCGTTGGCGTTTTACTTGCCTGCCAAGTATTGCCATAAAGGCCGATGTTGACCCGAGACCCATTTGGGGATGGTTCATTTACGAACGGCGAAGAGGGTGCGCCGGCATCAATTAGTGGCGAGGAAATGGCGTCCGAAACAAAGGTCTCCGACGTTGGGTTAAACCGTCCTGCCGTGCTGAGCAAATGGAAATCGCCTTGCAAGGGATCCGCAAACAACGGATCTGTCGTAAGACTGTGTTCATCCAAACCCAGCCCCCGGGCCATGCGAGAGACTGTCTCGTACACTCGCGGAAATGGAGATTGAGCCTGAAAAGCCGCCCGAGCCCCATTTGTCAGGAATATACAATTATAGTCTGCCGCAAACAATCCTCCAATGGGAATTGAATACGCATAAGAATTAGTGCCATATACGCCGATGATGCTATTCGAAACGGAAAGCGAACCACCGGATAGTATAACCGCGGTTTCATTGGACCACAGGACGCCATGCTCCCAATTCATTCCAATAACATCTACGCCCCGAATACCGACCGTCGCATTCCTCGCCACACAATTTCTGATCCGGGTCCGCCGGCTTCCAAAAGCAGAGAAAGCGCTGCTGCCACCGACTGAAAAAACCCTCTCAAGCGTCACATCATCACTGGATCCAAGAACCAGGGCGCCATCTGTTGGGCGAAGATACAGATCCCGGAACACCAATTGAGGAGAATTGGTCGTTGCAATAAGAGATCCCGACCCGAGACGTTGAAGTACAGTGCCTCCGACTGCGTGGTTCGTGCTCCCCTGAATCGTGAAAGGGATCATCGCGTTTGTGTCACCGCTGTGAATCGCTGTCAGAGCGATAGGAGCAGCGCTGGTATAAATGCCGGTATCAACATACAAGGTGTCCCCCGGCTCAACAGCCCATGCCGAAAGTATGGATGATATGGAAGGCTTGGGAGAGGAAGCGGTCAGCCCTGTATTGGTTTCCGCCCCAATGGCCGTCGTATAGACCGCCCCATTCGTGCTCCCGTTGTTAACATAAAAGGATACCGTTCCATTGCGAAGACTGAAAAATACATCGTTTTGATCCCATACGGATGGGGAGGGCTCCGATACAACCCTCCACAAGCTTTCGAGCGAAGTCGGTTGCGCAGATGCGTCCCATGAATAAACGGCATTTGTTGCTGGAAGATTCGTTGCAACGGTCAACCATCCAGCCCCGCCATCGCCCGAGTACTGAATCCGGACCGTGTGTCCCGTAGCCGCACCCCGCGCAATCCAATAAAAGAGAACATTGGAAGCAACCGCCAACCCCCCGTCATTATAAGACACCGCAATAAGCGAAGCGTTCGTGGGCGTTCGACTGGCTTGCCAAGTGTTTCCATACAATCCGATATTAACGCGCCTGCCGTTCGGTTCAGACTCGGAACTGAAATCGGCCAAGCGGTTGCCACTGTCAACCAGCACAGAAGTCACTGTATCGGTTGCGACACCCCCCGCAAGCGTGAACCGCCCGGCCTGACTTTTCGGATGGAAATCCCCGGCAGACGGATCGGCAAGACCCGGATCGTGACTCAAGCTGTAGGCGTCATTCCCAGTATCATATGACCAACGGGAGAGCGACTGAGCCCTCCCGCCAGCCACGCGGGCCCCGTTGGTCACCAACACGCAATTAAAGCCTGAACGCAGCACACCGGAAGATATTCGAAACGCCATGGCATTAGTCCCATACACAGAAACAACGCTGTTCGAAAAGCCGAGCGTATTGGGCCGACCCGACGAGCCCACATTCGTCGAGCCAATCATAACTACGGCGGACGAGTTCGACCACAGTACTCCGTTTTGCCAGACCGTATTGCTTGAAGCGGCATGAAACAACCCGGCGACGGACGAGTTCCTCGCCACACAACGACGCAACTCGGCATCCTCGTTGTAATCCAGATCGAAGCCACGTACACAACCATCCACAAATACCCATTCCAAGAGGCATCCTCGTGTTAACCGCAGCCTGACGCCACTGTACGCATTTCGTAGATTCAGATTGCGCAGTTCAACTTGAGCAGCTTCCATGATTACTATCGCCGCATCGCCACCTTGCCGATTTATGCTCGTTCCGCCCGCAACATAATTCGTGCTGCCCTGAATCACAACGCGCGGACCACTTGCCGTTCTTGCCGCATCAAACTGCGTAACAACAATATTGCTGCTTATGTTAAAAGTTCCCGTATCAACATAGATCACATCGCCAGGCTCTATATCATACGCATCCAGAATCTGTTGAATACCGGCCTTCGGGGCGGAAGGCAAAAGACCGGAGTTACCAGAAGCCCCGACTGCCGAGCAATAAACATCGCCGTTTGTACTGGAGTCATTCACATAAAATCTAATCGGCGTGTTTCTGACCCCAAAAGGCCTATCTGTCCGATCCGAGATCGTCGGCTCTGTTTCTGAAATGATTTCCCACACCCCGAGCACCGTACTCGTAAAGCCGACTGTATTCCATACATGGACCCCATCTGACGCAGCCAATCCTGTCGCCACATTGGTCCAATTAACTCCGCCGTCCCATGAATAGCGAATACGCACCGCATGTCCCGTTGTCGAACCCCGCGCCACCCAGTAAAGGGATACGCTTCCCTGCAGGCTGCCTCCGTCATTCGCTGTTAGAACGGTCAGAGAAGAGTTGGTTGGCGTTCTGCTCGCTTGATAGGTATTGCCGTAACGGCCGATATTAATCCGCTGGCCATTGGGTAGCGACTCGTTGGTAAACGTGGATGTCGGCTTGCCCGCATCCAGTAACGGGGATGTCGAAGAATCCAATACAAATCCGCCGCTTGAAGGATTGTATCGCCCGCCCTGACTCAGCAACCTGTAATTACCATTCTCAGCGTCTGCAAATCGGGGCCACCGACTCACGCTATGCAGGTCCTGCCCCTGATCCAAACTCCACGAACTTAAGGTCTCGTACTGTCTCGGGAAAACAGACGCCGACACCTCCCCAACTAACGCACCATTGGTCACAAACACAGCATTGTAATCCGATGTAAGTGCTCCTACCGCAAAAACAAAGCCGACTTGCCCCGCGCCAAGACTTCCAATTACACTGTCAACAACGGTCAAGTCTCCCGCCCCGGCTTGCGGAACCAATTCCGACCGGGCTTGTTGAACGCCTATGTTATTGGACCACAACAGGCCGCTTTGCCAGACCGTTCCCGTGGAACCCAGGTTGCTCAATCCATTTGTCAACATCCCCACTGCCGAGCAGTTGCGGAAGAGAACCGAAACTGAAAAATCAGCCGCAAAACCACTGCCGCCAGCGCGCACGTCCACACCCTCTACCGTACAATCTCTTGCTCTCTCCAGGAGCACTCCCCTGGCCGCGTCGCGTACGGTAAATTCCTGGATAAGAATACCCTCGGTATTCCGCACAATGATACCGTCCCTTTGATTAAAACGGAGCACACTACCGCCCTCCGCAAGATTTGTACTGCCCCTGATGACGATGGGGTTGGTAGCAATTCCGGCGAGGACTTGATCAATTAACACGCTTCCCGGCTCGTTATAGACTCCCGTATCCACTAAAACACGGTCGCCTGGCATAAAATCGTATCGCAGAAGAATGTCACGGAGCGAATCCAGAGGGGTCGCCGGTGAGCGCCCATCATTCAACGATGAACCCGGTTCAGTGCAATACACGTCTCCGTTTGTGCTTGCATCGTTGATATAATAAGTAAGCGGCTCGTTGTTAACGCCGAAGAAGTTGTCCGTCTCGTCATAAATCGAGGGAATTAATTGACTGACAACACGCCAAACGCCAATTGGCGTAGACCCATAAGGTGTCGTATCCCATATGACAACTCCCGTATTGGCTGAAACATTTGTAGCGATGTTGGTCCAGGAGACGCCACCGTCCCGCGAAAAATCCACATGCACCATGTGGCCCGTGGCGCTTCCACCAGCAAGCCACCTTATTTCATTGGTTCCGCTGATCGTTCCTCCGTCGTTCAGCGTCAAGGCAACCAACCATCCGCCTGCCGGTGTTTTACTGGCTTTATCGTCATTACCATAGAGACCGATATTCACGCGCCCCCCATTGGGCATTGGTTCCGCGCTGAAGGCAGCGGTTGGATCGCCAGCATCAATCAGGAGAGAACTCTGGGCGTCTGCAACAAAGTTGTTGATCAACGGGTTGAATCTTCCCGTGGTGCTGAACAGATGGAAATCGCCGCCAATGGGGTTCGCAAACAAAGGATCATGGGTAAGGCTAAACAGATCATTGGTCGTCATCTGTTGCCATCGGACAAGACTTCTGGCGACCGCGGTCTGCTCAATCCCGACGTACGCACCGTCTTCCGTCAGCAGATTATTAAAGTTCCCCGAAACACGCCCTCCAAAACCCAGCGTGAAAATATACCGGCCCAAGCCGTAAGCATGCAGAACCGTATTGCTGACACCGGCACTTCCGTATGAATTAAGAAGAGCGCCTCTTTGATTTGACCAGATTACAGAAGAAACAACAGACAACCAGTTGGACACACTTTGAATCCCGTAACTTTGATTTTCCGCCGACACCACGCGGCTGAAAACAACATTTGTGCAACTGGCCACATCAAATCCGTTTGAACTATTCCCTATGGCGCGAACCCGTCCAAATGAAATCTCGCCACCACCGCTTAGACGAAGACCGATGTTTGCACCACGCACAACGACGTTCGACAGGGCAATGCCCTGCACATTCTGGAAATGTATCGCAACGGATCCCGCATTTGTTCTGGCGCGATCAAACACCGTGCGACGGCCATCTACATCGTTTGTACTACCGATGATATTAATGTAATTGGTGGGGTGTCCGCTGTGACGCTTGCCCCAAACAATATTTTCATTATTTGTATAGAATCCCGTGTCTATGTATATTGCATCGCCCGGCTCGAAATCATACACCGTCAACGCGCGAGCTAATGAATCCAAGGGCCTATTGCTTGTCGCAACCCAGTTGGTGAAAGAACCCGGCGCAGTCGTGTAGACATCAAATGCGGTATTCGCATCGTTAACAAAAAAGCTCAGGGGAGCATTTCTCACAGCGAAGAAATTGGTCGTCTGATCCGTCAAGGATGGGTCCGTCAAGCTGGTCACTCGCCACAGCCCAGCAGGGGTGTTGTTTGTTGTCGTCGTATTCCATGTGAACAATTCCAGTGAAGCGGCAATTCCGTTGGTCAACACACTCCAGGTCTCGCCCCCGTTCGGCGAATATTCGATTTTTACATTGTGCCCCGTGGCGGCTCCACCCACCACCCAATGCAGCGTGCTGGTTCCTCGAACCCAACCTCCAACCCTCAGGCTGGCAGCATAGATCCATGCATTGGTTCGGCGACGACTGGCTTCAGGCGTATTTCCATAAAGTCCAATGTTAATTCGCCCCCCATTGTAGGGAACTTCGTTCGTGAACGGCCACAACGGATCTCCCGCATCAATCAATGGTGATGTCACGGGATCAACTCCGGGAAGCCAACCGGACCCAGCCACCCAGCGACCCTGCACCTCTTCTGTCATTTCATGAAAATCAAGAGTGTTTGTACCACCACCGAAAAACGGATTGTCCTGGAAGCTCATTTTCTCGCGCGCTGTCAGATTCACCCACGCGGAATGAGTGTCTATTTCCTGATTGAGATTCGCGATGTAGCCCATGGGCGCATCGTTTTGCATATGGAAGCAGTTGTAATCTCCCAGGATATTAGTCATTGTTGCACTGTAGTAACCATAGCTCCGGGCGTTTGAAGCACCGACCACGCTGTTTGAAATCGCAACGAATCCGCTCTCCGCCCGAACACCGGATTCCGAATTGTTCCAAAGCACTCCCTTGCTGAAAAAGGCTCTCGAACCGGAAACCCTCAATCCCCGCGTCCCGCTCGCGCCGACGCAATAATCCATGTGAATGCCCTGGGAACCACCTTGTACATCAAAAGCGGTCCCTCCCCCATAAACTTGCACATTCGAAACCCAGATGTTGCTCGCGTTGTTAAAAAGCAGCCCGTAAGTGCTATTGCTGAAAGCAATGTCGCGTATCTCCACGTACTGGGCGCCACTGGCAAAACTGATCCCGGAACGCGCGACAATCGTACCGCCTGCTCCGAAATTTGTGCTGCCCAAGATGTATATATTGGCGTTTGTGTTGCCGGAATCGAGCGATCCGATCACGGGAAGATCAGCAGGAAATACATCATAAAAGCCGGTATCAATATAGACAATGTCCCCCGGCTCAACATCATGATCATCCAAGAGCGATTTCAAGGTTCTCTTCGGACTTCCTGCCGAAGTTCCCAGGTTCCCGTTATTTCCCGGAGCTGTACAGTAGACATCTCCATTCGTACTCGAATCATTCACGTAGTATTTGAAGGGGCCGCTTCGGAATGTAAAATTGGTATACGTTGTGGCGCTGAAATTATTGGTGTCCGCATCATAGACTACCCGCCAGCGCGCAAAATAGCTTGATGCGTCTATATTTGTGCTTACCCATGTATAAGAGCCCGCGGAAGCCAGGATACCCGTCGCCACAGTCTGCCATGTTCCGTTTGACCCCCGATCAAGCGAAAGCTCAATGCGTACCGTCGCCCCCGCAGGATATCCGGACGCTCTCCACAAAACGCTGTCGGTCGTTCCCGTCCCCGCAGTCAACACCCCCCCATCGTTGTAGTTCAAGACCTGAAGCCATGCGTTGGTACGGCTTTTACTGGCCTCACTCGTATTGCCAAAGATACCGATATTAACATTACTCCCGTGCGGCTGAGGCTCAGCGTTGAAAGAGCGCAAGGGATCACCTAAATCAATGCATGGGCTATGATCCGAATAGGTTATCCAAACCCCATTTGAAAACGCTCCGACAACGCTGCGGGGATGAAAATCCAGATTCGCCGGATTCGCAAAAAGCGGATCAAGGTACGCAGAATTCCACCAGCCTACCCGGGCTTTCTGAAACTCATTGAGACTCGGATATCCGCCGCCCAATGCTGTATTCCAGAAAATATTATAATCCCCTGAAGCCGGAATTGTGACGCTGAACGCAGTGCCTCCAGCAATTACACTGTTACTGACGGAAAGGTAAGACGAGTTTCCGATGCGGAACGCCTCTGCATTATTCCATGAAACTCCCTGATCCCAAGACGAACTGACTTTGTCGCAGGAAAAACCATACTGCGAATTATTTGCCGCAACACAACGGATATACGCATTGGCAAGGCTTTGCCCGTCTGAATGAAATCCGGCCTGATTGCCTGCCGCTATCACGCCCTGGATAACTGCGTTGGCCGTATTATTGAGAGACACACCTCTCCTGCCACTACGTACGGTCAGATCGCTGAGCGTCACATATGGCGACCCGAGCAGTTGAAAACAGTCCTGACCTGAATTGTTTCGCGCAAAAACACTGCGCCCAGCAACAGAATTGGTACTTCCCTGAACTGTAACGGGGCCGACCGGA
>Ga0334884_1000601_pt1 | contig 63830 bp, 63 predicted proteins | sample GraSluR1_MG_7_FD_207215 | JGI IMG/M metagenome (GOLD analysis project Ga0334884, IMG submission 207215) | Sludge microbial communities from methane-producing bioreactor in Wageningen University, Netherlands - Granular Sludge_12_05 R1 | ecosystem: Engineered > Bioreactor > Anaerobic >... | reverse complement strand
ATTACTCAAACAGTTATTTTTAGAAGATATGGAGGAGGTTATTCTAAATTAATTTTCAAAGCTAATTATAAAAATAAAGAACAACTTTTTTATTCTGGTGGGCTTGATGATAAAGAAATATGGGAATATGCGAGAATCATAGATGTAGATGCAAGTGGTATTTTTCTAACAAATAAAAAAATTAAAGATGATGTATACATTGAAAAATACCAAGAGGGTAATGTAGATGAAAATTTAGTATGTTTTAGTAAGAATGGATCTTATTATGGATTTAATGTAATGTTTGCAGGTTGGACTAAACAATTTATTGGTGAGTTTGAAATAGAGGTTGAGGATTTAACTGATCTTTATATAGATAGACAAGAAAATATGGATATTGTAAATCCAGAGTACGAAGTTCTTAATTACGGTACTTTTAAGAGATGGTCACCTTATTCGGTTGATTATGACTATTTCTATTTTGTAAGTAGTCGTGCGGTTTATATATATGATGGTGAAACAGCTGAGTTGTATAAAACCATTGAAGTTGATTCGGATATTTATGGAGTAAGCTACGGAGAATCCGGTGGAGAAGATGGTGGAGAAAAACTATTGATTGCGGTTAAAGATGAAAAGCAGTTTAAGGTTATGGAATACATTATAGAATAATAATCAATAACTTATTTTAAAAAATCTATGACTTATGTTATAGATTTTTTTGAATATGTGTGCTAAAATGAATTAGTTAAAAAAATTCATTAGAGGTCAAATTTAGGGGCTTATATTGGATAATTCTAAGGAGAATTGAATGAAGATATCAAAAACTATGTTTAAGGAATTTAGTAGATGTAATAGAGTATATCATTTAGATGAACTATACAAAAAACAAGGGTTTTCTTCTAAATTTGATTCAGAAAATGAAGAGATTTTAGAAATCCTTAATTTGATGTTTGATGAAGAAGGTGAAGATTTAATTGCTGATAACGCTAAGGTTGAAGCGATGATGGAATATTATAATCAAGTAGAAATTTTAGCTATGGAAATGGCTAAAAATAAGTTTAATCTTAATATCTTATATGGAAATACTTTTAAAAGTCAAACAAAATGTTCTTTCATTGATCAATCAAATCATGAGTTTTATAGTTATCTAGATGGTTTTTGTGAGGAAGAAGAATCTATTTATGTGTTTGAAGTAAAAGCCACTACTAGTAAAAAATTTAGAGAAGAATTTAAAACTAAAGATAATGGAAAAGAATCTTTATTTATATATAATCATAGCGATATATTAGTATTTAATCCTAATTTTATTCAAACTAAAATGGTTGAAAAAGCATTTAATAAATTAAGTGATATAGGTAAATATATTTATGACTGTGCAGTTACTTATTATTATTTAAAAAATGATTTAAAATATAAGAATAAACTAGTTAAATTTTATTTAGCTGTTTTAAATAGTGATTATGTATATGATGGAGTAAGTAGTTTAAAAGAAGAAAATAAAGATTTTAAAAAAGTAATAGATTATATTGATATTACTAGTTTATTAGAAGAATATTATTTAACTATTCATGAAGAAAAACAAGTTTTAATAAATAATTTAAAAAGAGAAGATATTCCTAAAATAGAATATGGTAAAAAATGTGGTTTTAAAAAACAGCCTTGTATGTTTTTTCCTGTTTGTTGGGATAAGTTACATGTAAAGGGAAGTATTTTAGAGTACTTTAGAGTAACGGCTTCTAAAGGAATTGATTTGTATGAAAAATTAAATAATGATGAGATTTCTTTATTAGATGTTAGCGATAATATGTTAACTCCTAATCAATTAATTCAAAAAAATGTCTTTATAAAAGACTATGTTCATATCGACAAAGAAAAAATATCAAAGGCAATTAAACTAATAAAACATCCGATTTATTATTTAGACTTTGAAACTTTTGCATCTCCCGTACCTAGGTTTAAAGGAGAAAAGCCATATGCTCAGTCTCTTTTTCAATATTCACTACATATTGAAAAAGAACCTATGAAGTGTGACTTTGATAAAGATCATTATGAATATTTAGTAAAAGATACTAGTGACCATAGAAGAGAATTAATTGAAAAGCTAATTAAAGATATTGACTTAAGTCGTGGCGGAAGTGTAATTGTATATAATGAATCTTTTGAGTCTACAAGATTAAAAGAAATGGCTTTAGTTTTTCCTGAATATGAAGAAGAAATAAACAAAATAAGAAATCATTTATTTGATCTTCAAAATCTTTTAAAAGCAAAATCGTCTTTATATCAAAGTTTAGGCTATGATGAAGAAGAAGCTAAACTAAATCCTTATTATCATAAAGATTTAGTTGGAAGCTATTCAATTAAAAAAGTTTTACCTATTTTTTCTAATCTAACATATAAAACGCTAGATATACAAAACGGCGGTGAAGCAGTAATTGCTTATGCAATGCTTGATAAATTAGAAACTGAAGAAAAAGAGATTTTAAGGAATAATTTAATTAAGTATTGTAAACAAGATACTTGGGCGATGGTTTTAATATTACATAATATTATTAAGGAAATAGAAAAATGAGATTAGATAAGTTTTTGTCTTTTAATCAGTATGGTTCTAGGCGTCATGTTAAAAAAATAATTAGAGATGGTGATGTTTTAGTTAATGGCGTGGTTATTAAAAATGATGATTTTATTATTAACGAAGAACAAGATGAAGTTAAGGTATTTAATAAGATATTAGAATATCAAAAAGATATTTATATAATGTTAAACAAACCACAAGGAGTGGTTTGTGCTAATATTGATAATTTAAATAAAACTGTTGTTGATTTATTAGAAGGAGTTAAAAAAGAAGGTCTAGTAATATTAGGAAGACTTGATAAAGATACTGAAGGCTTATTAATCATAACTAATAATAAAAGGTTATCACATGATTTGCTTTCGCCTAAACATCATGTTTTTAAAAAATATTATGTTGAGTTTAATGGCGTTTGGAGAAGTGATTATTATAAAGCTTTTGAAGAGGGGATTTATATTGAAGATAAAGCCTATAGTTATAAGACACTTCCGGCTAAAATAGAGGTAAATGAAAACAAGGCTTATGTTACTATATGTGAGGGGAAGTATCATCAAGTAAAGCGAATGTTTTTAGCGCTTGGATTAAGAGTTAGGTATTTAAAAAGAGTTGAGTTTAATAATATTAAATTAGATGAAAGTTTAGCTCTTGGTGAATTTAGAAGTTTAACAGAAATAGAAATTGAAACATTAAAAAAAGTACTTTAAAAGATATCTTTTAAAGTACTTTTGTTTTATTCTATAACGTAAATTATTTTACTCCAAACAACATTGAATGTTGTAATACTATATTCATGATATACATCATTTAAGTTAGGATCGTTTGTAATAATGAAAGTGCCATTGTCAGTAACTCTATACCCTCTAATAACAATTAAGTGGCCACCTGTAGTATATAAGCCTTCCATATCACCTCTTACTGTTGTTGCAACAGGACCAACAGTTTCTAGATGATAGAATAACTCTTCTAAGGAATAAAGTCTTTTAACGTAACTTGTTTCACCGAATGATGACATAGTAACACAGTTATAAACCCAGTTTCCGTAGATGCCATGAACATAATCTTTTGCAAGACCTGCAATGTATCTGTGTTCATATGGATCCATATTAGAGAAACTGTGGCCTTTGTATTTTAAAAGCATTGTTGAGCTAGTAGGACTACAAATAACACCACCAATTGTTGGAACAATATTTTGGTTTAACATAGGAACTTCATAATCTTTAAAACCAGTTATTGAATTTGAATCTATTTCATAAGTGTAATTTGGAATTTTTAAAGCCATCGCTACAAAGTTTGCAACAGGATATTCATCAGTAAGATAAGTTCTTCTTAGTGTTAATTTATATTGAAAAGCATTAGAAGTTTTATCATTCTGGATTTTTATTTCATCATCAAGCATTTTAACAATAGTTTTGTCTTGGTCAGCGTAGCCATTTTGTAAGCCTAAACCAAAAACACCATATGTTAGATAATCGCTCCATAGTCCGTCGATTCTAACTCTAATTTGAAGTTCGCAAGTTCCGCTAGCATCAGTTGTTGCTCCCCAAGTTCCGATTAATTCTGAATAATCTAGAGTTTGGATGATTTTAGAAGTATAAGTTCCATTTAATGCAGTATCAGCTAAAATTAATCTTTCGTTAAATAATCTTACGTTATCAAACTCACCATCAAAATCTTTTGAAAGTTCTTTAAATAAGTGACCATTAAATTGTTTTGTATTAGCAGGAATTGAGGCAATGTTTAAATTAAAAGTATGGGTCATTGTTTGGTCTCCTTGAGTTGTTAATGTTACAGTTAAATCGACAGTTGTTGCTTCTGTTTGCATTGAAACATAACCTTTGTTTGAAAAAACGTTTTGATTACTTGAGTCCCAAGCGGCAGTCACGTTGTATAAAAAACTAGTTGGAAGTATAATAGAAGAATCTATTAATTCAGGGAAAACGATGCTATTTAAGGCGATTTCTAGTTTGGTTTCATCATCTGGTGGTAAAACGTTGACCGAAAAAGATTTGGTTACAGAGGCTGTAGAAAATCTAATATTTGCCATTAAAGTAACTGTTGTTGGATTCATTATTACTCCAACGATTCCATCTTTGTTTAAAACGCTACTAGCAGTAGAACTCCAAGTGATTCGGGCATATTCAATTGTAGTAGGTAAAACTAAATTTTCACTAGTTTCACTTGGTAGAATTAAGTCAAGTGCAAAGGCTTCTAACTCATCATGATAGTCAGGTGTATATAAGAATACATCAAAAACTTTACTAACTGTTTTGCCTTCATATGAAAGAGTTAAAGTAAGTGATACTAACTGATCTTCTTCATAAGGATAAATTACGCCTGCATCATCTATAACAGTCGGTATGTTAGATTCCCAAGTAGCAGTTATGCCTTCTTCAAACGAAGTGGGAAGAGTAATATTTTCGGTTATATCTATAATTTCAGTTGGTATAGAAACGGTATTTATTATTTTAGTTAAGTCAACTTTTTCATTACAACCTGTTAAAAATAATAAAAAAATTAAAATTAGATATATTTTTTTCATAAATAAACCTCGCTTTTTGTTTGATTATAACATTATTTTATAAAATATAAAAGCCAAATGATATAAAAAAAACATATTCTAGGCTAATTTAAATTATTGACATATGTTTTTTGGAGTAGTAAAATATCTATATCAAATAAAATTTAAAAAAGTAGGAGAAATTAATGAGAAAGAATGTATGTATTTTAATTGTTTTTGGGTTTTTTTTATTTTTATTAGTAGGATGTAAAACTACATCAATCATAAGTTTTGATTGTATGGGAGGAGAGTTTAGTGATGGAACAAGTACTAAAAATCTAGTTGTTGGAGGTGATTTAGCGTTACCTACTGCTCCAACAAAAACCGGTTATACATTTGTGGGTTGGTATAGTGATTTAGAATATCAGGAAACTTTTGATATAACAAATTCAGTTGAAGAAAACATTATAGTTTATGCTAAATGGAATGCAGTTGAAGCTTCAATAGAAGAAGTTATAATCTCGTTTGATTCAAATGGTGGTATAGGTGATATGGAAAGTATTGCTTCGGATATTGAGTCTGATATTGTATTACCAGAAAATACTTATACAAAAACTAATTATAATTTTATAGGTTGGGCTACAACTTCAAGCGGTAATGTTCAATATTTAGATGAAGATACAATTGTTGATGTAGAAAACGATATTACTTTGTATGCAATTTGGGAAGGTGGCGATATCAACATCACTCTAGATTATACTTTTTTTGAAGTAGAAGTTGTCGCAAAGTTTAATGATACTTATAGTAGTATATTAAATACTGCAACAAGTAATGGATATACATTTGATGGCTGGACTCTAGATTTAGAAGAACCAGTATTTAATATAAATACAACTTTGATAGATAATATTAATAGTCATAGAGTTTATGCGATATGGACAGCTAAAGAGTTCGATGTAAATTTTGATACAGATGGTGGGTCTAGTGTGTTACCAATTGAGGTTACTTATGATGACTTGTATGGAGTTTTGCCTACTACAGTAAAAACAGGATATACATTTGATGGCTGGTACACTGCTTTAACTGAAGGTGATAAAATATCTAGTAATTCAACCGTGAAACAAGCATCTGATCATACCCTATATGCTAGATGGTTGCCTACACCTTACACAGTTACTTTTGATAGTAATGGTGGAGAAGAGATAGATGATTTAACTGTATATTATAATGCGCCGTATGGAATATTACCAATAGCAGAAAAACAAGGATATACATTTATGGGTTGGTACACAGCTTTAATCGAAGGAACTTTAATTGAAGCGACTACTGTTTTTGATTTGACTGAAAACCAAGAATTATTTGCTCATTGGGAAATTGAAACATATGATATTACATATAATTTAGATGGTGGGATTAATCATATTGATAATATTAGTAGTTATGATATAGAAGATGATACTTTTAGTATTTTAAATCCGACTAAAGAAGGATATACATTTGATGCTTGGTATACTAATAATGAATATACTGTTTTAGCAGATACAACTATTGAGAGTGGTTCTTTTGGTGATATAGAATTATATGCAAAATGGACTGCTAATATTAATGACTTAGTCTTTGATGCAAATACAGGTGAGGGTAGTATGACTACTCTTCAAGCAGAAACAGATGAAACTATTACTTTGCCTAGTAATGCTTTTACAAAAGTAGATTATGTTTTTGTAGGTTGGGCTATTACTCCGACTGGAGAAGCAATCTATCTAGATCAAGCAGAATATACAATGGGAGTATTAAGTGAATATACTCTTTATGCTGTTTGGGGAATGGCTTATACAATTACCTTTGATAAACAAGAAGGTTATTCAGGAAGTGATACAATAGAAGCGGTTGTTGGCATGGCGATGCCGAGTGCAACAGCACCTTCTAGAAGTGGATATGATTTTGTTGGATACTATACGGAAGTAAGCGGTGGTGGTGTTCAGTATTATGATTCTTCAATGAATAGTATGAAGAATTGGGATATAGAAGCAGATACAACTCTTTATGCGCTTTGGGAAGCTAAGGAGTATATTATAACTTATCATTCTAATGGTGGAGTTCAACTTGACCCACAAACAAAAACTGTGGTTTATAATAGTGTGATTGGAGAATTGAGTGTACCTGTGAGAGTTGGATATACTTTTGTTGAGTGGAATAGTTTATCAAATGGAGAGGGTACAACTTTTACTAGTGAAACTATATATGCTGAAATTAATAATATATCGATTTATGCTATTTGGTCAATTAATCAATATACTATTACTTTTGAAAGTAATGGAGGTAGTGTAGTTAGTTCGATCACACAAGATTATAATAGTGTAGTTAGTGCTCCTAGTGATCCTACTAAAGATGATTTTGAATTTGCTGGTTGGTATAGTGATGAAGAAATAACTGAATTTTATGTATTTGATAGAATTCCAGCAGAGAATATTACTCTTTATGCTGATTGGGGAACAGAGGGATTAACATATACTCCTGCTGGTTTTGGTGGATCAAGTTATTCGGTTTCTAAAGGTTCTTTACCAACAGGTACACTTATTGATGTAGTGATACCAAAAAGGCATTTAGGGGTTAAAGTAACTGAAATTGGTAATCAAGCTTTTTTAAATGTTTTCTTTAGATCGGTTGTCATACCTGATACAATCTTGTTAATTGATGACTATGCTTTTTATGGCTGTACATTAAGTTCAGTTCAAATTCCTGATGGTGTGATGAGAATAGGAATATTGGCATTTTCTGGAACAGAAATATCTAGTATTATAATTCCTGAGACAGTTACCGTAATCGAAGAATATGCATTTCTAAATTGTAATTCTCTAAGTTCTGTAATATTTGAAGAAGGAGTTTTTAGTATTCAAAAAGGAGTTTTTGAAAATTGCACTGCTTTAACTAGCGTTAATTTGCCTTCAACGATTCAATATTTGGGTTCAAATTATGGGGATTATGCAGATGCAATATTTAAGGGGTGTACATCTCTTGCGAGTGTGACAGTAAATGCTTTAGTTCCTCCTACTATTGAGGCTGAATCGTCTACGATTTTCCTTAATACTTCGTCTTCTTTAGTAATATATGTACCATCAGCAAGTGTTGATCTATATAAGACTGCAAATGGTTGGTCGGATTATGCTAGTATAATTGTAGCAATTCCTTAAAAATATTAAAAAATATATATAAACCTTAAAAAGTTCTAGAAAAAATGCCTAGAACTTTTTATATTTTATTGGACTAAAAAAAGATAAAAAAACTATTTAAAACGCTTGCATTTTATGATATAATGTTTTTATGAGCGCTTTCATTTTGGAAAAAATCGATAAAAATTTTGAAAATAGTAAGTTTATAAATAGTAATCTTGATTGGTATGATGTTTTAAATATGAAAGATTATGTGAAAGGGCTATATTGGTTTAGAACTAATTCTAGCTTTTCAAGATTAAGTGAATCATTAGATGTAAGAGATAACTTAAAAGTATTATCTTTGATGCCAAGTGGAGCTTATATTGAATTTGAAAGTGATACCGATGAAATTTCAGTAGATGTTGAATTAGAAAATAGTTATTATATGCCTCACATGACCGCAATTGGTCAAGCAGGCTTTGATTTATATGTAAAAATTAAAAATAAATTTATATATTTATCAAGCACTAAAACAAAAGATTTGAAATATCAATATAATTTATTTAAAAGCAAGAAAAAAGTATTAAGAATTTATAGAATTTACTTACCAATGTATATAAAAATTTTAAGTTTAAGTTTAGGTTTAGGTAGAAGTGGTATAATAAGAGTGGTATCAGATGATAGGCCATATATTGTAAGTTATGGTACATCTATTACTCAAGGAGGCTGTGCTTCAAGGCCTGGAATGAGTTATACAAGTATATTAGAAAGAAACATTGATTATAAAGTTTTAAATTTTGGTTTTTCAGGCAATGCCTATTTAGATAAAAACATAGCCCTTGCAATTAATGAGATAAGTCCTGAGTATGTGATTGTTGAAGCGGCAGCTAATTGTTTGGAGAGGAGAGAGTTTGAAGAAGACTTAAAAGAATTCGTAAAGCTAGTTTCTTGTAAGGCTAATGTATTAGTCATTAGCTACTTTCCTAATTCTAGTGAATTAGTTGATGATGTAAAAAAAAGAATGATAAGACAAAACACAATAATTATTAAAAAAGTTATAAAAGAGTTGAACAAAAAAAATATTTATTTTTTAGATGGATTTAATTTATTAAAAAAAATGTGTTACGACGAAACGGTCGACGGAGTACATTTAACTGATTTAGGCTTTTATTTCTTAGCTATAAAGCTAAGAGACAAAATAAAAAAAATAAAACGTGAGGTGGAAGAAAAAAATGTTTAAAGCGAAAAAAACTTTATTACTATTGTTTATGTTATTAGTGAGCATAACGTTGGTGGCTTGTGATGGTGGTGGTGGAACCGTAACTCCAACAATTGCTTTCGGGGATGCTGAAATTACTTTAGAAGTGGGAGATGACCTTACTTTAAGTCCTACTTTAACTGGAATTGACAGCGTTAGTTTGGTTACTTTTACAACATCAAAACCTGATTTAATTAGCATTAGCGGAGCAACAATTACTGCTATTGCTGCAGGTAATGCAACTGTTACTGCGACTTTATCAACTAATAGTGCTGTATCTGATACAGTTATTGTTAGAATAACTTCATCAACTACAAATGCTTTGACAGCATTAGAAGTTAGTTCGGTTGATACATTCTTAGGCGTAGGTGGAAGTGCAATGTTAACAGTTACACCAACTCCTTCTACTGCATCTAATGCAGTAACATGGAGTACTAGCGATTCGGCTGTTGCAACAGTGTCTGCAGCAGGATTAGTTAGTGCTGTAAGTGTAGGGGCTGCTACAATTACTGCAACTTCAAGTGTAACCACATCTATAACTGGTTCAATTAATATTTATGTAAATGAAGCAAGTGAGCCAGGAACAATTACAATTTCAGGTAATTCAAGTGTTGTAGTAAGTGGAACAAGTCAATTAGCTGCATCATTTGAAAATAATTACTATTCAGCTATAACTTGGGTTTCTGCAAATAACGCAGTTGCAACAGTTTCTGAAACTGGTCTTGTAACTGGTGTTGCAATAGGTTCTACAACTGTTCAAGCAATGGCAGGACCTGCTAATGAATATACTCAAAGTATTACTATTACAGTAACTGCAGGAAGTGCAACTCCTACAATTAATATTACTGGTAATAGTAGTGTTCAAGAAGGCGCAACTACTCAGTTAAGTGCTCAATTAAGCATTGGAACTGGAACAATCCTTTGGACTTCAAGTGATACTAATAAAGCAACAGTTTCTACAACTGGTCTTGTAACGGGTATTGCTGCTGGTAATGTAGTAATTACTGCAACTTTAGCAACAAACTCAAGTGTTACAAAAACATTTAATATGACTGTAGCTCCTGGCGGATCTGCTACTATTTCTATTTCAGGATCTAATCAAGTTAATGAAAATGAAATTATTACTTTAACTGCAAATGCATCTGTAAGTGGTGCGGTTCTATGGACATCAAGTGATGTTAATGTAGCTATAGTTAATAATGGCCAAGTTTATGGTGTTGCTGCAGGTACTGCAATAATCACTGCAAGTTTAGCTGATAATACAAGTGTTAATTCAAGTATTACAATAACTGTTATTGACCCTAACGCTGGTGGCGGTGGTGGTGAAACTACTACTATAGCTATTACTGGTGTAAGTGGTGTTACAGTTGGTGCAACTCTTCAATTAGGATATACTATTACTCCAACTCCTACAGGTGCTGTTAGTATTGAATGGATTTCAAGTAATCCTCTTGCTGCAAGTGTAAACTCAAGCGGATTAGTAACTGGTGTATCTGTTGGTACAGCTGTTATTTATGCAACAATTGTTGGAACTTCAACTACAGGTTCTGCAAATATTAGTGTTACTGCTCCTGCAGTTGATCCTACTATTCAAGCTTCAGCAAGTAATTCAACAATCGTAATTGGTGGATATACTCAAATCAATGCAACAACTGATCCAACTGGTGAGGCTGTTCAATATACTTCTGCAAATACTGCTGTTGCTACAGTTGACCAAACTGGTAAAGTAACAGGTGTTGCTGCCGGAACTGCTACAATTACTGTTTCATTAGTAAGTAATTCTTCAATCAGTGCAACTGTTACAATTACAGTTCAAACTGCAACAGGCACTCCTATTGCGCTTACTTTAAGATTAGAAGATATGAGTAATAATCCAGTTGATTATGTATTAATTGGTGGTATTTCAACTCAAGTAACAATTACAAATATTTCTGAAACTGGTTCTTCTACTAGATATGACTTTGATTGGTCAAGTAGTAATACAGCAGCAGCTACAATTTCTAGTGCTGGTACTATTACTGCAGTTGCAGCTGGAACAACTACAATCACAGCTGAACTTAAATCAAATCCATTAACTAAAGGAACTGTATCTATTCAAGTATTAGCTACTGCTCCTCAAACATTAACAATAACTGCAACTAAGACTAGTATGGCAGTTGGTGAAACTTCTCAATTAAGTGTTGCTGGAACAACGGTTACATATTCAGTTGAAGAAGGTCAAGAATGGAAAGCAACAATTGATTCGGGAACAGGACTTGTTACTGCAAAAGCTCCTTCTACAGTTACAGTAACTGCAACTTCAACTACAAATCCATTAGTTAAAGGTACAATTACTTTAACAATCACAGCAGCAGCTGGTGCATTGAATGTAAAAGTATATCAAAGTAGTGCAATTGGCGGATCTACAGGCACAAGTTTAACTTCTATCTCTAAAGCTTTAGCTGATAGCGCAGCTGGATATTACCAAGTTTATATCTATGATGCAGGTGGAGCAACAATTAGCCGTACAGCATGTACAATGACAACATCTAATACTGCTATTTGTACAGTTAGTATATATGGATCTATTACTGCTGTTACTACAGGAACAGTAACTATTAGTGTTACATATGGTACTAACCAAGGTAGTGTAAGTCTTACTATCACTGCATAGTTTAATCAAAGTAAATTTAGGTATCTATTTAAAAAATAGATACCTATTTTTTATTGAATAAAATCAAGAAAAGTAGTATAATTTATAATTAGTGGAGTTAAAATTATGGATTATTATGCAATAGATTTTGAAACTGCCAATGCTTCTTTAACAAGTGCTTGTAGTATTGGAATAGTAGGTGTAAAAAATGGCGTTATTAAATTAGAAGAATATTATTTAATTAACCCAGAAGAAGAATTTTGCGAGCAAAATATCTTAATACACCATATTAAAGAAAGTGATGTTAGAGATGCTTTAACATTTAAAGAAGTTTGGGAAAAAATAAAAGAGTATTTTATAGATACTTATGTTTTTGCTCATAACTCGTATTTTGATATTAGCGTATTAAAAGCTTGTTTGGATAAATACAAAATTGAAAAACCAAATTTTCATTTTGGTTGTACAGTTCGTATTGCTCAAAAAATATGGAAAGAAAATCTACCTAATGTTAAACTTTCAACAATTTCAAGATATTTAAATTTAAATCATAAGCATCACAATGCTTTAAGTGATGCGTATGTTTGTGCTGAAATAATAATACTAGCTGAAAGAATGAATTCAGTGTCTACTCATATAGAATTATATGAAGCATTAGGATTATCGTTTGGAGTTTTGAATAAAGATAGATTTTTTAATACATGTAATAAATATACTTCTAAGATTAAAGCTAAGATAGAAAATAAAGCTTTAAAAGAAAAAGTAATAGTAATATCAGGAAAACCAAAAAACCTAACTAGGAAAGCCTTAATTGAAAAGTTGTTAATAAATGGAGCATATGTAGATAAATTAATTAATAGAAGAACTGATTATTTTGTTGAGTTAGATAATTGCGTTAAAGATATAAAAGATAAAGCCTTAAAGATGAAGACTGAAAGTCATTTAGAAATTATTGATGAGGCTAAATTGCTCTCATTACTGGAGATAAAATGTTAAAATATGAAATCGACCAAACGTTTGAAAACTTATCTATAACTGAGTTTTTTGAAAAATTTCATCTTTCAAAAAAAATGATTTATTTGTTGAAAACAAATAAAGATGTCTATATCAACCAAGAGAATAAAAACTTTGAATATATCTTAAATTCAGGCGATATTTTAGAAATTGATGAAACAAAATATGAATTAAACAATCTTGAGATATGGAAACAAAATTTAGAAATTGTTTATGAAGATTCAGATGTTTTGATTGTTAATAAACCAAATAATGTATTAGTTCATCCGGATGGTGTAACTAATAAAACTTTAAGTAATATAGTGAGTTTTTATTATCAAAAAAATCATATTGAAAGAAGTGTTAGACATATTCATAGACTTGATTATCAGACTAGTGGAATGGTGATTTTTGCAAAAAGTTTTTTGGTTAATAGTTTTTTATCTTGGCAGTTAGAAAACAATTTGATTGAAAAGAAATATCTAGCTTTAGTAGAAAAATTCGGATATAAAAACTTAGAAATCAGTTCGAAAATTGCTATGGACAGACATGTTAGCAACAAATTTCGAGTTTCAGATAAAGGTAAAGAAGCTTTGAGCGTTGTTAAATATCTAAAAGATATAAACAATTATAAATTATTAGAAGTAAAAATTTTAACCGGAAGAACTCATCAGATTAGAGTTCATTTAGCATCGATTGGATCTGCAATTATAGGTGATGACATATATGGGTCTAAAATAGATTCTGATATGTTTTTACATCATTATAAAGTCTCTTTTATTCATCCTAGAGATTTTGAAAGAAAAGAATATGTTTGTAAAAAAGAATTTAAATTTTAGTAAAAAATATTACTAAAACTTTGATTTTACTACTAAGGCCTTAAGCAAATACTTGATTTATTTTAAAAACAAGGTATAATTACAGTAGTATGCTATTATAAAAAGCAGCTGAAGAGGAAAGAAAGTTGAAAATTATTAATTTAAGCAAATTGTCCTCTTTATTTTATAAGATATATAAAAGGTGATTGATTTGGAAAATAAAAAAATATCTTCAGCACAATTTGTTGATGCTTATTTTCCTGTAGTTGATGGGGTTGTAAGAGTAGTCAGTAGTTATGCTAATACTTTTACAAAACAAGGGAATGAGTGTTGTGTTGTAGCTCCTAGGACCAAAGGATATATTGATAATGAACCTTTTGAAGTTTTAAGAACTTCGAGTTTTACTGTTCCTGTTTTTGAATACTGTGTACCAATACCGGATAGAAAAAGTAGAAAAATAAAAAAATACTTAAAAACTCATAATTTTGATATATATCATTTACATTCGCCTTTTACGATGGGAACATTTGCTATAAAACTAGCTAAGAAAAATAAAGTTCCAGTTGTAGCTACCTTTCATTCGAAATATTACGATGACTTTTTAAGCATTACAAAAAGCCCTAAATTCTCTAGATTTTTAGTTAAAGTAATTTTAAAGGTTTACAATAAAGCTGATGCTGTTTGGACTTTAAACGAAAGTTCAGCTACTACTTTAAGAGAGTATGGATTTAAAAAAGAAATTACAGTAATTCCTAATGGGACTGATTATGTGATACCAAGTAATATTGTAGAATTAGAAGAGAATGCATCTAAAAAATATAATATTACAAAAGAAGATAATTGTTTATTATATGTAGGTCACTTAATCTGGCAAAAAAATTTAAAGTTAATTTTTGATACTTTAAAGGTTTTAAAAGATGAGGCTTTTCCTTTTAAGATGTTAATTGTTGGGGATGGCTATAATGAAAAAGCTATAAAAAAATATGCTAATGAATTGGACCTTGACGATGTTGTTTTCTTTTTGGGTGAGATTACTAATAAAGAAGAATTGCATGGGATTTATAGTTTAAGTGATTTGTTCTTTTTCCCATCACTTTATGATACTTTTTCCCTAGTTGTAAGAGAAGCGGCTGTTTTAAAGACACCATCGCTTTTATCTAGGGGGGCTAATGCATGTGATGGGGTTACTGATAATTTAGATGGCTTTATAGAAGAGGCGAGTCCTATGGCTATGGCATTAAGAATAAAGAAGATTTTTTCTGATAGAGATGTTATAGTTAAAGTGGGTGAAAATGCAGCTTTAAACATTCCGCTTAAATGGACTGATGTAATAAAAAAGGTAGAAAAACAATACCAAGAAGTTATTAATAATTTTAAAAAATAAAAGATAAAATAAAAAAAGCAAAAAAAATTAAAATTTTACTTGCTTTTTTTTTATTATGTTATATAATATACAAGGCTGTTTTTCAGGCAATGATATCCGAGGTTGCTGACACGCTAGGTAGCGTTGTAGAGTGTTAGGGTAATTCGGGTTTAGCCGAGCTACATTAAAAAATGGATGCGAAAGGAGAAAAGTAAAATGGCAAAACAAGCTTTAAGAATCAGATTGATCTCTTATGATCACCGCTTAATTGATGAGGCGGCAAAAAAAATCGTTGAAGCAGCGAAAAGAACAGGTGCGATAGTATCTGGTCCGATTCCTCTTCCAACAGAAAAAGAGGTTTTCACAGTAATTCGTTCACCTCATAAGTACAAAGATAGTCGTGAACAATTTGAAAGAAGAACTCACAAAAGGCTTATTGACATTGTTAAGATGGAACCAAGTACTATTGATACATTAGTACATTTAGAAATTCCAGCTGGTGTTGATATTAGCATAAGAAACAAATAAAATGAGTAAAATAGGAGGTGAACACTCATGGCCAAAGGAATCTTAGGTAAAAAAATTGGTATGACACAAATTTTTTCTGAAGAAGGTGTATTAATCCCTGTAACTGTAATTGATGTTACTGGTAATATCGTTCTTCAAAAGAAAACAGTTGAGACAGATGGTTATCAAGCTGTACAACTAGGCTTTAGCGAAAAAAGAGAAAAATTAGCTAATAAGCCAGAAATTGGACATACTTCAAAAGCAAACACTACCCCTAAGCGCTTCGTTAAAGAAATTGCTGGGGAAGAGATGCTGGCTTTCGAAGTAGGTCAAGAGGTAAAAGCGAATATATTCACTAATGGTGAAATCGTGGATGTTACAGGAACATCAAAAGGAAAAGGGTATCAAGGAGTTATTAAAAGACATAACTTCCATAGAGGCCCTATGGCTCATGGATCAGGTTATCATAGAGGGTCTGGTTCTATGGGATCAATTGATGCTGCTAGAATTAAAAAAGGTAAGAAATTAGCAGGTAGAATGGGCGGAGAAACAAAAACCATTCAAAATTTAGAAATTGTTAAAATTGATTTAGAAAAAAATGTAGTGCTTATTAAAGGTAATGTACCAGGAGCAAGAAACTCTTTTGTAATTATTTCAAATGGAGTTAAACAAGATTCTAGTAACATTAATCCTGAAGCATTAGCATAGGAAGGAGACTATAATGCCAAAAGTTAAGGTTGTGAACCAAACAGGTGCAGAAGTCGGAAAATTAAATTTAAGTGATGAAGTATTCGCAATCACTCCTAATATGCAAACTGTATTTGATGTTGTATATGCTCAAAGAGCTGCTATGCGTCAAGGAACACACTCTACAAAAAATAGAGTAGATGTTAGAGGTGGTGGAATTAAGCCATGGCGTCAAAAAGGAACTGGACGTGCTCGTCAAGGTTCTATTAGAGCACCTCAATGGCGTGGTGGTGGAATTGTTTTCGGACCTAAGCCAAGAAGTTATAATGTAAAAGTAAATAAGAAAGTTGTTCAAGTAGCATTAAAATCACTTTTATCAGATAGACTTGCTAGTAATAATTTAGTAGTAGTTGATAAAATTGAACTTGAAGGCTTTAAAACAAAAGGATTAGTTGAAGTATTAACTGCTTTAAATGCTAGTGGAAAAATTTTAGTTATTACAGCAGAAGAAGATTTCAATTTATCTCAAGCAGGTAGAAATATACCTAATGTATATGTTCAAACAAAATCACATTTAAGTGTTTATGATATGATCAATGCTGATATGTATATTGCTACTCAAGATGCAGTAAGCAAATATGAGGAGGAATTGAAATAATGAAAAATCCGTATGATGTAATTGTTCGTCCTTTGGTTACTGAAAAAACTGCAAAATTAGCAGAAACTCATAAATATACTTTTGAAGTAAAACAAGGTGTGAATAAAATTGAAGTAAAACAAGCAGTTGAAGAATTGTTTAAAGTTAATGTCACTAAGGTTAATATTATCAATGTTAGAAAAAAAGAACGTAAAGTTGGTAAGTATGCTGGTTTACGTGCAGCTGTTAAAAAAGCTATTATTACCTTAGCTGAAGGTCAAACACTAGATGTGTTTGAAGTATAGGAGGATTTAGTAATGGGAATTAAAAAATATAATCCAACGACTAATGCTCGTCGTGGAATGACAACATTGTTAAATGAAGAGATAACATCAGATACTCCTGAGAAAAGTTTACTAGCTCCTTTAAATAAAAAAGGTGGTAGAAATAATACTGGTAAAATTACTGTTCGTCATCAAGGTGGTGGAAGTAAGAGAAAATACCGTATTATTGATTTCAAAAGAGATAAAGATGGTATTATCGGGACTGTTGCAACTATTGAGTATGATCCAAATAGATCAGCAAATATTGCATTAATAAATTATGCAGATGGTGAAAAACGTTATATTATCGCTCCTAAAGGAATTAGTGTAGGCCAACAAATCGTTTCTGGGTCTGATGCTGATATTAAAGTAGGTAATGCAATACCTCTTGAAAAAATTCCAGTAGGTACTACAATTCATAATATTGAAATGCATCCTGGAAGAGGAGCTCAACTAGTTAGATCAGCTGGAGCTTCTGCTCAAATTTTAGGGCGTGAAGGTAAGTATGTATTAATCCGTTTAACAAGCGGCGAAGTTAGAAAAATATTAAATGTTTGCAGAGCAACAATCGGTGAAGTTGGTAATTCAGATTATGAATTAGTAAACTTAGGTAAAGCTGGTAGAAAACGTCATATGGGTATCAAACCTACTGTACGTGGATCTGTAATGAATCCTAACGATCACCCTCATGGTGGTGGTGAAGGTCGTACACCTATCGGTCGTAAAGCTCCTCTTACTCCTTGGGGTAAAGTAGCACTAGGTTTAAAAACTCGTAATAAAAAGAAAAAATCAACAAATCTAATTGTGCGCCGTCGCAATGGTTAAGAAAGGAGAAAAATAAATGGCACGTAGTTTAAAAAAAGGACCTTTTTGTGATGATCATTTGATGAAGAAAGTTGAAGCATTGGCTTCAAGCAATAAAAAAGTTATCCAAACATGGTCACGTAGATCAACAATTTTTCCCGATTTCGTAGGTTTCACTATTGCAGTATACAATGGTAAAGAACATGTTCCTGTATACGTTACAGAAGATATGGTTGGGCATAAATTAGGTGAATTTGCTCCAACAAGAACATATAGAGGACATGGAAAAGATAAGAAGGCAGGTAAATAGATATGGAAAACATGGCAATCGAAACAAAAGCAATCGCCAAGTCTGTACGCATTACTGCTAGAAAAGTAAGATTGGTTGTTGATTTAATTAGAGGAAAAAGTGTTACTGAAGCACTAGCGATTTTAAGGCTAACACCTAAAGCTGCAAGTCTTCCAGTAAGTAAAGTAGTAAAATCGGCTGCAGCAAATGCAGAACATAATGACAAATTAGATAAAAGCAAATTATATATTAAAAAAATCGTTGTTGATGAAGGACCAACAATGAAGAGATTCCGCCCAAGAGCAAAAGGTAGAGCTGGGTCAATCTTAAAAAGAACAAGTCATATTACTGTAGTCCTTGCAGAGAAAGAATAAAGGAGGAACGCATGGGTCAAAAAGTCAATCCAAATGGAATGCGATTAGGTATAATACGAACTTGGGATTCTAAGTGGTATGCTAGCAAACTAGAAGTTCCTAATTTATTGCATGAAGATTTGTTTATTAGAAATTTTGTAAGTGAATTTTACAAAAAAGCATATGTTTCAAAAATTGAAATTGAAAGAGCAAAACAACGTATTATGTTAACAATTTATACTGCTAAACCAGGAATTGTTATTGGACGCGAAGGCTCTACAAAGAAAGAATTAGTAACAGTTTTAGAAAAGAAAACAGGTAAAACAGTATTTATTAATATTGTTGAGATAAAGAGTCCAGACTTGGATGCAGCTTTAGTTGCAAGAAATATCGCTGAGCAATTAGAAAACAGAGCATCTTTTAGACGTGTTCAGAAAATGGCTATCCAAAGAACTATGAAAGCAGGAGCAAAAGGAATTAAAACTGCTATATCAGGTCGTTTAGGTGGAGCTGAAATGGCACGTAGAGAAGGTTATAGTGAAGGCACTGTTCCTCTACATACGCTAAGAGCAGATATTGATTTCGCTATAGCTGAGGCTAATACTACTTATGGTAAATTAGGCGTAAAAGTATGGATTTGCAAAGGAGAAGTTTTACCAGCTAAAAAGAAGGAGGCAAAATAATATGTTAATGCCTAAAAGAACAAAATTTCGTAGACCTCATCGTGTTAGTTATGAAGGTAAAGCAAAAGGTGCAAAAGCTTTAGAATTTGGTGAATATGGATTGCAAGCAACTAAGGGTTGCTGGATCACTAGTAAACAAATCGAAGCATCACGTATTGCCCTTACTCGTCATATGAAACGTGTAGGTAATGTTTGGATAAGAGTATTCCCTCATATGGCTATTACTAAAAAACCATTAGAAGTTCGTATGGGTGGCGGAAAAGGTGCTCCTGAAGAGTACGTTGCAGTAGTAAAAAGAGGCACTATCATGTTCGAAATCGGTGGTGTTGATGATGAAACTGCTCGTGAAGCATTAAGATTAGCATCTCATAAATTACCAGTTACAACTAAAATAGTTGTTAAAGAAAGTGGTGAATTAAATGGCTAATACAAAAAAAGAAACTAAGAAGCCAGTTGAAGTAGTTCGCAAATCAAAAGTGGCTACAATTAGAGATATGGATGTTCCAACAATTGAAAAAGAAATCGCAGAATTAAAGAAAGAGTTATTTAATATGCGTTTCCAAAGCGCTGTTGGAAAATTAGAAAACACAGCAGCAATTAAAAAAGCTAAGAAGCAAATCGCACGTATGAAGACTATTCTTACAGAACGTGCTAATGCGCTTAAATAGGAGGCTTATATTATGGAAAGAAATAATCGTAAAGTCTATATGGGCAAAGTAGTTGCTGATGTAGAAGACAAAACAATTAAAGTTGAAATAACTACTTATAAAAAACATTCATTATATAGTAAGAGAGTTATTTATACAAAGAAATTTACTGCTCATGATGAAGAAAATCAAGCAAAAGTAGGCGATATTGTTAAAATTATGTCTACAAGACCTCTTTCAAAAACTAAGAGATATCGTTTGATCGAAATCGTTGAAAAAGCAGTTATTCTATAGGAGGTGTAAGATATGATACAACAAGAATCGAGATTACGCATAGCCGATAATTCAGGAGCTAAAGAAATTTTAACAATTAAAGTATTAGGCGGAACTAGAAGACGTTATGCAAATATTGGAGATATCATCGTTGCTACTGTAAAAACTTCAACTCCTGGTGGAACAGTTAAAAAAGGTGAAATAGTAAAAGCAGTTATAGTAAGAACAAAAAGCGGTTTAAGAAGAAATGACGGAAGTTATATTAAGTTTGATGATAACGCAGCTGTTATTATTAAAGATGATAAATCTCCTAAAGGCACTCGTATTTTCGGCCCAGTTGCTCGTGAATTACGTGATAAAGAATTTACAAAAATCATTTCTTTAGCCCCTGAAGTTCTATAAGGAGGACCTAGATGAATATTAAAAAGGGCGATACTGTTAAGATTATTAGCGGTAACCATAAGAATCAAACAGGAAAAGTATTAAAAGTATTAGTAAAAACTAATAGAGTTGTTGTCGAAGGAATGAATGTTGCATCTCGCCACACAAAACCTTCTAACTCACAACCTAATGGTGGCATTGTAAAAAAAGAAATGCCAATGGATGCTTCTAATGTACAATTGATAGATCCATCTACTAATAAAGCAGGACGTATTGGTTTTAAAGCAGAAAACGGTAAAAAAGTTCGTGTTTTCAAAAAAACTAATACTGTACTAGATAAGTAGTTAGGAGGAATGAATAAATGAATCGTGTTTTAGAGAATTATAAAAAAAATGTACAAAAGGCTTTAGTGAAACAATTTTCATATACATCTATTATGCAAGTTCCAAAATTGGAAAAAGTAGTAGTTAATATGGGAGTTGGTGATGCTATCCAAAACGCTAAATTAATTGATGCTGCATTTGAAGACTTAAAAACAATTACTGGTCAAAAACCTGTAATTACTTATGCTAAAAAATCAATCGCTGCTTTTAAATTAAGAGAAGGTGTTGCTATTGGATGTAAAGTTACTTTACGTGGGGAAAAAATGTATGAGTTCTTTGATAAATTAGTGTCAATCTCATTACCACGTGTTCGTGATTTTAGAGGTTTAAGCAAAGAGTCTTTTGATGGCCGTGGCAATTATACTGTAGGGATCAAAGAACAATTAATCTTTCCTGAAATCGTTTATGACAAAGTCGTAAAAGTAAGAGGAATGGATATCGTAATTGTAACAACAGCTAAGTCTGATGAAGAAGGCAGAGCTTTACTTGGTCTACTTGGTATGCCATTTAAGAAGTAAGGAGGCGACTTATGGCTAAAACATCTTTAAAAATTAAAAATAAACGTAAATCAAAATTTAAGGTTAGAGAATATACACGTTGTGAACGTTGTGGTAGACCTCATGCTGTATATCGTAAATTCAAACTATGCCGCTTATGTTTTAGAGAATTAGCGCACAAGGGACAAATTCCTGGCGTTACTAAAGCAAGCTGGTAATAATAAATTGGAAGGAGGCCATATAAATGGTAATGACTGATCCAATTGCTGATATGCTTACACGTATTCGAAATGCTAATCAAATGAAGCATCCTACTGTAATGATACCGGCATCAAAAATCAAGTTAGAAATTTTAAATGTTATAAAAAGTGAAGGTTACATTACTGATATTGAAACTGTTGAAGACGGTATTCAAGGTCAATTAAAAGTAACAATGAAGTATACTGATAAAAAAGAAAGAGTAATTAAAGGTATTAAGCGTATTTCTAAACCAGGTTTACGTGTTTATGCAAAAGCCGTTGAAATGCCCAAAGTATTAAATGGTTTAGGCATTGCAATACTATCTACATCAAACGGAGTTATGACTGATCGTGAGGCTCGTCAAAAGAGTTTCGGCGGTGAAGTTATCGCTTATGTTTGGTAGTAAGGGGAGGAAATTATGTCACGTATAGGTAATAAAATTATTCATATTAAAGCGGGGGTTAATGTAGATGTTAAAGATAACTTAGTGACTGTAAAAGGTCCAAAAGGAGAATTATCATTTGCAACTAATCCGGATATTAAAGTTGAAATAGAAGGAACTGATCTAAAAGTAACTAGACCAAGTGATTCTATTAAACACAAAACTCTTCACGGAACAACTAGAGCACTAATTAATAATATGGTAGAAGGTGTATCAGAAGGTTACACTAGGCGCCTTGAAATAATTGGTGTTGGATATAAAGCAAAAGCAGCTGGTAGAGTATTAGAAGTAAATGCTGGATACTCTCATCCTGTAAATCTTGATATCCCTGAAGGATTAAACGTAGAAACTCCAATTCAAACAGAGGTAGTAATTACCGGAATTGATAAACAAAAAGTTGGTCAATTCGCATCTGAAGTTAGAGCTATTCGTGCTCCTGAACCTTATAAAGGAAAAGGTATCCGTTATAAAGGTGAAGTTGTTCGTCGTAAAGAAGGCAAGAAAGAAAAGAAATAGAAAGGAGCATTATAAAAGTGATTATAAAAAAGTCGCGTAATGTGACAAGACAAAAACGTCATTTACGTATTCGTAAGAATTTAATTGGTACAGCCGACATTCCACGTTTAAATGTTTTCCGTTCTAACACTAATATTTATGCTCAAATAATTGATGACACTTTAGGAGTTACTTTAGTTAGTGCTTCAAGTGCAGAAAAAGAGTTAAAATTAAAGAATGGCTCAAATATTGAAGCTGCAAAAGCTGTTGGTAAAGCAGTCGCTTTAAGAGCAAAAGAAAAAAGTATAAATGCTATAGTATTCGACCGTGGTGGTTATTTATATCATGGTAGAGTAAAAGCATTAGCTGAAGCTGCTCGTGAAGCCGGCTTGAAATTTTAGGGGGTAAAAATTAATGCGTGATGCAAAAGAAAAAAGACCTAATAAAAAAGAGGCAGTTAGTGTTATTGATAAAACATTTGAAGAACGTGTTGTAAGTATTAACCATGTAACAAAAGTAGTTAAAGGCGGTAGAAGATATCGTTTTAGTGCTGTTGTTGTTGTGGGAGATAAAAATGGTCGTGTAGGCCTAGGCACAGGAAAAGCAAATGAAGTTCCAGATGCAGTTAAAAAAGCTGTTGAGGATGCTAAGAAAAATTTAATTAAAGTAGAAATAGTAAATACTACTATTCCTCATTCAATTACTGGTGTATATGGTGGAGGAAAAGTATTTTTAAAACCTGCTAAAGATGGTACTGGAGTTATCGCTGGTGGACCAGTGAGAGCTGTAGTTGAACTTGCAGGAATTTCAGATATTCTTTCTAAATCATTAGGATCAAATACTCCAATTAACATTGTAAGAGCTACAATCGAAGGATTAAAAGCTTTAAGAACAGCTGAACAAGTTGCAGCTATTCGTGGAAAAGATGTAAAGGAGATTATCTAATTATGGCAAAAGAAAAAGTTATTACAATAAAATTAGTCAAAAGCTCTTTTGGTAGAAAACCAAATCAAGCAAGGACTTTAAAAGCTTTAGGCTTGAGTAAAAGAAATCAACAAATCACTAAAATAGATAACGAAGCAGTTAGAGGTATGATTGCTACAGTTAGCCATTTAGTTGAAGTTGTTGAAAACTAGGAGGTTTAGCATGAAATTACATGAATTAAAACCTGTTGAAGGTGCTCGTCACAGCAAAAAACGTGTTGGACGTGGTACTGGTTCTGGACATGGTAAAACAAGTGGCCGTGGTAACAAAGGACAAAATTCAAGAAGTGGTGGTGGAGTAAGACCTGGTTTTGAAGGTGGACAAACACCATTATTCAAAAGATTGCCTAAGAGAGGATTTACTAATGTAAATCGTAAAGAATATGCAATCATCAATGTAGAAGAATTAAACTGCTTCAAAGATGGTAGTGAAGTTTCTATTAATGATTTTGTAAAACAAGGCTTAATTAATAAAAGATATGATGGTATCAAAGTTTTAGGAAATGGTAAGTTAAGTGTTAAGTTAACTGTTAAAGCTAATAAATTTTCTAAATCAGCTGAGAAGATTATCGCAGATGCTGGTGGAAAAACAGAGGTGATTTAATGGCTGCTTTTAAAAACTCAAAATTTTGGAACGGAGTGAAAACTTTTTTCAAAAATAAGATAACAATAATGTTGCTTTTTACTGCGCTATTTTTACTTATTTATAGATTAGGAGTTTTTATTCAATTACCATTTATTGATAGAGATTTTTATACAGATATTTCATCTTCAATGTTTGGATTTTTAGATGTATTTAGTGGTGGTGCCTTATCTAATTTCTCGATTTTAGCATTAGGTATTAGTCCATACATTACAGCTTCAATCATTATTCAACTTTTAAAAATGGATATTATTCCAGTATTAAAAGAATGGTCTGAAGAAGGTGAGACAGGAAAACAAAAATTAAATCAATTAACTAAGTATTTAGCACTTGGTTTAGCGTTTGTTCAATCACTAACTTTAACTGTTGGAATTTCAGTTACTTATGAAAATACATTATTTATCGCAGGTACTGATGTTACACCATTCTTATTTGTATATTTAGCGATTGTTGCAACTGCAGGTACTGCTTTTGTATTATGGATTGCTGAAAAAATTACAAAAAGAGGTATTGGTAATGGTACTAGTATGTTAATCGTAGCTGGTATTTTAGCATCTTATCCTGAAATGTTTAGTGAATTAATTAAAAAGTATTTAACTGAAGGTGGAGGTACTGCTGGTAATATTATTACTTTCTTTGTAGTATTAGTGTTATTCTTGGTAATTATTATTGGGATTGTTTTTATGGAAGCAGCTCAAAGAAAAGTTCCGATTCAATACGCTAATAGACCAGCAACATCAACATTTAGAGGAAAACATGATTCAAATATTCCGATTAAGTTAAACTCTGCATCTGTAATTCCGGTTATCTTTGCTGGTACTTTAATGAGTATTCCAACAACTATAGTTAACTTTATGGATGAAACAAATACAACTTATTGGATTAAACAAATCTTTAGTTATTCAGAACCAATTGGTTTTGTATTATATATGATGTTAATTTTCGTATTCTCATTCTTCTATTCATTTTTACAAATGAATCCGGAAAATATGTCTGAGAATTTACAAAAACAAAATGCATATATTCCTGGAATTAGACCAGGGGCTGAAACAGCATCTTATATTTCAAGATTAATTTTCAAGATTACAATGTTAGGTGCAACTTATCTTGCGATTGTTGCAGCAATTCCAATTGTAATGAGTATGATTTTTGATTTACCAGCCTCATTCCAAATCGGTGGTACTAGTTTGATCATCGTTGTTGGTGTAGCTGTTGAAACTGTAAAACAAATGAAAACTCAAAAGCAAGAAAAACAATACCGTGGATTTATATAAGAGGGTGAATATTGTGCGTTTATTATTGATGGGAGCACCCGGCGCAGGCAAAGGGACTCAAGCAGCTTTACTAAAAAATGCGTATAATATTCCCCACGTTTCCACTGGCGATATGTTTAGAGAAGCGATTAAGCTTGATTCAGAATTAGGTAAAAAAGTTAAAGCTTATATGGACAAGGGTGAATTAGTACCAGACAGTGTAACAGTTGAAGTTATGGGAGATCGTCTAGCAAAAGATGATTGTAAAGATGGTTTTTTATTAGATGGTTATCCAAGAACTTTAAAACAAGGTCAAGAATTAGATTTACTACTTAAGAGACTTAATATAAAGCTAGACAAAGTTTTTAATTTTGTAGTAAAAGAAGAAATTTTGATTAGAAGAATTTTAGGTAGAAGAGTTTGTAAAAAATGTGGAGCAGGCTATCATGTAGATACTTTAAAACCAAAAGTTGAAGGTGTTTGTGATGTTTGTGGTGGTGAATTAATATCTAGAAAAGATGATACATATGAAACTATCAAAAACAGAATTTCAGTTTATGAAAAACAAACTAAACCATTGGTTGAATACTACGAAAAACAAGATTTGCTTGTAGAGTTAGATGGTTCTAAAGATTTAAATGAAACTTTTGTAGAGATTAAAGATATTCTTGGAGGAATGAATGATCACAATTAAAAGTGAGCGTGAAATTTCACTTATGAAGCAAGCTGGATTTATTGTAGCTTTAGCACATAAAGCTGTTAAGGAAGCTATAAAACCAGGTGTGAGTACATTATACTTAGACCAAGTAGCTGAAAAAGTAATCAAAGAGAATAACGCCACACCCTCGTTTAAAGGATATGGTGGATTCCCTGGGTCTATATGTGCCTCAATTAATAATGTTGTGGTTCATGGTATTCCTAGTGAAAAAAAGATTTTAAAAGAAGGTGACATTATCGCTATAGACATTGGAGCTTGTTATCAAGGCTATCATGGCGATAGTGCAATGACACATGCTGTAGGCAAAATTAATGAAAATCGTCAAAGATTATTAGAGGTAACGCAAGCAGCATTATATGAAGGACTCAAATTTGCTCAACCCAATAATCATTTATCAGATGTTTCTCATGCTATAGAAAAGTATGTTTTAGAAAACAAGTTTAATGTTGTTAAAGAATTTACTGGACATGGTATCGGAAAAGCATTACATGAAGATCCTTACATTCCTAATTTTGGTGAAGCTGGACATGGTCCGGTATTAAAAGAAGGTATGGCTTTAGCTATTGAACCAATGGTTAATGCAGGAGGATCTAGAGTCAAAATATTACAAGACAATTGGACTACTGTGACCCTTGATAGGTCAGACAGTGCTCATTTTGAACATACAGTAGTTATTACAAAAACAGGTCATATAATATTGACAAAATTAGAAGGGAGTGAATTTGGTGTCTAAACAAGATGTTATTGAATTAAAAGGTACAGTTACAGATGCTTTGCCTAATGCGATTTTTAAAGTCAAATTAGAAAATGGGCATCAAATAGTGGCACACGTTTCTGGTAAAATACGTATGCATTACATAAATATTCTACCAGGTGATAAAGTGACTGTAGAACTATCACCATACGACGTAACACGTGGCCGTATTACTTATAGACATAAGTAATTCTAAAGGAGGAAAAGAAATGAAAGTCAGACCATCAGTAAAACCAATATGTGATCAATGTAAAGTTATAAACCGTAAAGGTAAAGTTATGGTAATTTGTAAAAATCCAAAACACAAACAAAAACAAGGATAATTAGGAGGAAAATAAATGGCACGTATTTCTGGTGTTGATGTCCCTCGTGACAAAAGAGTAGTTATTTCATTAACTTATATTTTTGGTATCGGGAAGACAACATCTATTAAAGTGTTGGAAAAAGCAGGCGTTAGTCAAGACAAACGCGTGAAAGATTTAAGTGAAGAAGAATTAACAAGTATTCGTCGTGAAATTGCACTTTTAAAAGTTGAGGGTGATTTACGTCGTGATGTTAGTTTGAATATTAAGAGATTAATGGAAATTGGAAGCTATAGAGGCATGCGCCATCGTCGTGGATTACCTGTTAGAGGGCAAAACACAAGATGCAATGCAAGAACTCGTAAGGGTAAAGCTAAAACTGTAGCTAATAAAAGGAAGTAGGTGAGTAGATAATGGCTGTTAAAAAAGTTCGTACTAAACGTAAAGTTAAAAAGAATATTCCTGTGGGAATAGCGCATATTCACTCAACTTTTAATAATACTATTGTTACTATTACAGATGTTGATGGTAATGCAATTACATGGTCAAGTGCTGGTTCTTTAGGTTTTAAGGGTAGTAAAAAATCTACTCCATTCGCTGCACAAATGGCATCAGAGGCTTGCGCTAAAGCTGCAATGGATAGCGGAATGATGAAAGTTGAAGTTACTGTAAAAGGGCCTGGTCCTGGTCGTGAAGCTGCCATTAGATCACTTCAAATTGCTGGATTAGAAATTACATCAATTAAAGATGTAACTCCAATCCCTCATAATGGTTGTCGTCCGTCAAAAAGACCTCGCGGTTAATGAAAATAAGGAGGTAGTAACGATTGAGAAAATTTGAATTTATTAAACCAAGAATTTCAGCTGAAATCAATGATTCAGGAGATTTTGGTAGATTTGTCATTGAGCCATTAGATAGAGGTTATGGGATTACTTTAGGAAACTCTCTTCGTAGAGTTATGCTTTCATCTATGCCTGGAGTTGCAATTTATGCAATGGAACTTGAAGGTGTAGAACATGAATTTATGGCGTTGCCTGGAATTTTAGAAGATGTTACTGAAATAATTTTGAACCTTAAAAATGTAGTTTTAGCAATATCTGAGGATGTGCTTTTTAAAGCTATGCCTAATGCCAATGAGGAAGTATACCGTTTAGAATTAAACGAAGTTGGTCCAAAAGTTATTACAGCAAAAGATTTTGTTTGTAGCAGTGAGTTAAAAATTATTAATCCAGACTTAGTTATCGCAAATTTAGAAGAACATGCTGTTTTAAAAGGTGAATTCTTCGCAAGAAGAAGCGTTGGATATATTAGCGCTGAGGCTAATAAGGCTTTAAACAAAGATAAATCTGGAAATAAAATAATTGGAAGAATTGCAATCGACTCAATTTGTACACCAGTTACTAAAGTACAATATGATGTTGAAAAAGTTAGATTCGAAGATAATGTAGATTGTGATAAATTAATTATAAGAGTTTGGACAAATGGTGCCCTAAAAGCTCAAGACGCTATGTCACTAGCTTCAAAATTCTTAATGGATCATTATTCAGTAATTTCTGTATTAAATGAAGCAATTAATGAAGAAGAATACATTTATGAAAAAGCTGAAAAAGTGTCTAATAAAAAATTAGAAAAACGTATTGAAGAATTAGATTTATCAGTTCGTTCATATAATTGCTTAAAACGTGCAAATATTCATACAGTTGGAGAGTTAACTCTTAAGACTGAAGAAGAAATGATGAGAGTACGTAATTTAGGTAGAAAATCATTAAAAGAAGTTGTTCAAAAATTAAGAGAAATTGGTCTTGATTTAAAGAGAACTTATGATTCTGAGTATGAAGAAGATGATTACGAAGAAGAAGATGATTATGATCTTTCAAAAACAATTCTTGACTTAGATAAGGCTGAAGAAGATGATGAAGATTCTGAAGTTGAAGAAGATCAAGAAAACAATCAAGATATTCTTGATTCAGATAAACAAGAAGACTAAGAGGAGGATATTATGTCAAAAGGTTATCGAAAATTAGGCCGTAATAGTGCCCAAAGAAAAGCATTATTAAGAGACCTAGTAACAGACTTAATTATTAATGACCGTATTGAAACTACTCTTCAAAAAGCTAAAGAATTACAAAGGCTAGCTGACAGGATGGTAACATTGGGTAAAGCTAATACTTTAGCTTCACGCCGTCAAGCAGCTCAAATGGTAAGATTTGAATTAGTTAATGAAGAAGGACAATATGCAATTCAAAAATTGTTTTCTGAAATAGCTCCTCGTTATACAGAACGCAAAGGCGGTTATACTAGAGTGTTAAAATTAGGACCACGTCGTGGAGATTCTGCGATGATGGCTATTATTGAATTTGTATAAAACCTCAGAAATGAGGTTTTTCTTTTTTTTGTATAAATAACTATTAAATTATTTATATGTTTAATTTTGATTGTAAGTGGTGTGAGATAAAAAAGACCAAATTAAAATTATAGTAGTGTATAATTATATTGTAAAAAACATCAAAAAATGTTAAAATAGGTAAATAGGTGTGCTATGAAGAGATTAGATTTTTTAGTAATATTCTTAATAGTTTTAATTTGTATTGGACTTTATGTTGCTTATTTTAAGTATCAAGTAACAGAAGTTAATAAAATAGATGTTTATTATCAAAATATATATTTAGAAAGCTTTTCAATTGAGACAGAAGAAACTATATATATTACTTCTAATATAGAAAGAAGTGTCGTTATAATTAGTTATAGTGAAACTCAAAACGAATATGAAATAGAAGGCATTACTAAAGAGATAATAAATACTTTTTCAATTTCAAACTATCAAGTTAGAATGATTGAGTCTAATTGCCCTAATCATTATTGTGAGGCGATAGTTATAAACAATCAATCAAAAAGACCTATTGTTTGTACAAATGGCATAGTAATTAAATTGTCAAATGATGATGTTGATATAATAATTTAAAGAGGAAAATTATATGATTGAATTAAAAAATTTAAATTTCGCATATACAAGAAAAAATAAAGCGGTTAATAATGTTTCACTTGAAATAAGAAAAGGTGAATATATCGCTATTCTTGGTCATAACGGTAGTGGTAAAAGTACTTTGGTTAAATTAATTGTTGGCTTATTAAAAGCACTATCGGGCGAGATTATAATTGATGGAATCAAATTAACCGAAGAAACAATTGATGAGGTTAGACATAAAATAGGAATTGTTTTTCAAAATCCTGATAATCAATTTGTTGGAGTTACAGTAAAAGATGATATTGCTTTTGGGCTTGAAAACAGACAATTTTCTCGCGAAAAAATGGTTAAGTTAATTGATGAGTTTTCTAAGAAAGTTAGAATGGAAAAGTTTTTAGATTATAATCCTGAAGCTTTATCAGGCGGAGAAAAACAGCGTGTTGCTATTGCTGGAGTTTTAGCTTGCGATCCCGAGGTTATTATCTTTGATGAAGCTACTGCGATGTTAGACCCTAAAGGTGTAAGAGAAATAAATGAAATAATAGCTTCACTTAAACATCAAAAAACAATTATTGTAATAACTCATAATTTAGAAGAAGCTGTTTTTGCTGATAGAATTGTAGTTATGAATGATGGAAAAATAGTAGCAGTCGGAAACCCAAAACAAATCTTTAAAGACAAAGATATATTAACTGAAAGTTCACTAGATATTCTAGAAAGTATGAAATTAATTGAAGAGATTGAAAAAAGTAATTTAAATGATAAATATAAGATAGAGGATGTATTATGGGAATACACTTTCAAGAAGTAAGTTTTGCATATTATGTTCCTAAAAGTAAAAAAAAGCCAATAAGTTTTACCTTAAAAAATATTAACTTATCAATTGATAAGCAAGATGAATTTATTGCAGTTATTGGTCATACAGGCAGTGGAAAGTCTACATTGGTTCAACTAATGAATGCTTTGTTGATTCCTACTACTGGGAGTATTAATCTTTTTGGGAATATAGTAGAACATAATAAAAAACCATTACTAAAGCCTATTAGAAAACAAGCGGGCTTAGTTTTTCAGTTCCCAGAGTATCAATTATTTGAAGAGACTGTTATAAAAGATATTTCTTTTGGACCTAAAAATTTTGGTTTTTCTAAAAATGAAGCGCATAAGAAAGCTTTAGAAGCTGCAGAAATGATGAATATTAAAGCAGAAATGCTTGAAAGAACTCCATTTACTTTAAGTGGTGGTGAAATGAGAAAAGTTGCGATTGCAGGAATTCTTGCAAGCAATCCTGATGTTTTGATTTTAGATGAACCAACCGTAGGGCTTGATCCTATTAATAAAAGAGAAATGTTAGAATTATTAAGAAAGTTTAATCAAAAATTACATAAAACAATTATTATAATTACACATGATATGAATGTAGTTGGTGAATATGCTAAAAAAGTATTGGTCTTAAAAGAAGGTAATATTATACATTTTGGGGATAAAGACAGTTTATTTAGTAATGAAGAGAAGGTTAAAGATGCTAACCTAGATTATCCTGAAATGGTAAAAGTATTAAAACATTTAAATAAAAAACTAGATTTAAATCTTAATGTATTACAGTATAATAAACTTGATGCTTTTAAAGAACTAAAAAAGATAATTGGTGAAAAACATGAACAGTAAAATTGTTTTTGGCCAGTATTATCATTCAGATAGTTTGTTTCACAAAATGGATCCAAGATTAAAAATAGTTTGCTTATTTTTAGTGATGATTACTATATTTTTAATTAATAATTTAGCAATATTGGGAGGTTTTTTAGTTTTTATTTTAACTTTAATCAAGATTTCTAAAGTGCCTTTTTCAAAGTTTCTTAATAGTTTAAAATTTATTTTTATTATGCTTATTTTTACTGTCGTTTTTCAGTTATTATTTAATACCGGTGGGGCTTTAATAGTAGACGTTGATTTTAATTTAACGTATATTAATTTAAGTATTATAATTGTGTTATTTATATTATATTTTCTATCAAAAAAAATAATTAAAAAATATCGTTTTTTATTATTTTTAGTAGTTTTAGTTGTAGCGTTTGTAATTCAATATTATTTGAATTTTGGTGTTAGTATAGTTGATTATAATATTAGCATTTATGAACAAGGGTTTTTAATTTCTGCTAAAATAATTTTAAGGATTGTTTGTTTGATTTTTATTTCATCACTTCTAACATTAACTACTAAACCAACAGATTTAAATAATGGTTTAGAATCATTGTTTATGCCATTAAAAATAATTAAAGTTAATACTAGTATTTTAGCAATGATGATTTCGATTGCTTTGAGGTTTATTCCAACTCTAATAAATGAGGCAGATAAGATCTTAAAAGCTCAAGCATCGCGCGGAGTTGACTTCTCTGAGGGAAGATTAAAAGATAAAATCACTCAAATTATAGCTTTGCTTATCCCTATGTTTGTTATTGCATACAAAAGAGCTGAAGATTTAGCCTATGCAATGGAGGCTAGAGGCTATATTCCTGGGGAAAAACGTTCTAGATTAAATGAATTAAAATACAAAGCAAGCGATTGGATAATGTTTAGTTTTTGTATAGTTTTATTAGGAGTTTTTATTTATTTAAAGGTAGAATATAAAATATGAGATTTAAATGTATTGTTAAGTATGATGGAACACTATTTCATGGTTTTCAGGTTCAAAAAGACTTAAGAACAGTTCAAGCTGAAATAGAAAGAGTTTTGTTAATAATAAATAAGAAAAAAACTACAATTTATGCATCAGGAAGAACTGATAGTGGAGTTCATGCTTTAGCTCAAGTATTTCATTTTGATACGGATATAAAGATGAGTGAAGCTAATTTGAAAAATGCGATAAATTCAAGACTTCCAAAAGATATTTTTGTGGTATCGGTTGAGAGAGTAAGTGATGATTTTCATGCTAGGTTTTCGGCTAAAGCTAAAGAGTATCATTACTTAGTTGAAACGGGAGAATATGATCCATTATTAAAAAATTATAGGTTTTTTTATAAATACAATAATTTAGATGTTTTGAGGATGAAAGAAGCGGCTTTAATCTTTGTTGGAAAACATGATTTTCAAAGCTTCACAAAAAATCATATTTTAGAAGACTTTGAAAGAGAAATTTTTTCGATAGAAATTGAAGAAAAAAACAGCCTTTTAATTTTCAAATTTAAGGCTGATGGCTTCTTACACAACATGGTCAGAATTTTGGCTGCAATGTTAATAGAGGTCGGGAGATATAAATACTCTCTTGAGCAAATAAAATACATTCTAGGGCAAAAAAACCGCAAATTAGCCCCAAAGATTTTGCCATCATCAGGGCTATACCTTTATAAAGTATATTACTAGGTAAAAAAAGCCAAAAATGAGTAAAATCGTAATCTATTAAAAATTGATAAATTTTAAATAAAAAACAAAAAGCTTATTTTCGAAGAGAAAAATAAGCTTTTTTTATCGTTAAATTTATATATAAAAAATCCTTAAACTGAAGCCTTGTTTGCATGGTGCTGTTTGATTCTTTTTTTGATAGCAACATAAAGTATTACAATCATTAAAATTATTAGGTTAAATAGTACAATTGTAGCACCAGTTGGCCACTCTGCATAGTAGCTAAAAACAAACCCACAAATTATAGAAATTTCTGATATCATAATTGAGATAATAATTGTTTTTAAGAAACTATCACCAATTAGAATTGAAGTTGCTACTGGAACAATTAATAAGGCCGAAATTAATAGCACTCCTATGGTATCAATAAAAACAGAAATAACAATTGCAAGAATAATAGTAAGCATCATTTGCATTGCTTTAACTTTTAACCCACAAACTTGTGCATAAGTTTCATCAAAACATAACTGAACTATTTGTTTATAGAAGAAAATTGAGATTAAAATGATTGTAATTGTAATAATTACTATAACAATTAATATTCTTAAAGAAACATTATAGATATTTCCAAATAATAATTGATTTGTAAGGTTAGAAGTACCACCACCACTTAAAGAAATAAATAAACTACTTAAACCAACACCAAGTGATAAAACAATAGGCATTGATAATTCTTTATAGTTTTTATATAAACTTCTTAGTTTTTCGATAATAAAAGTGCCACCAATAGAGAAGATTACTCCTAAAACTATAGGGTCTATAAACCTTATCATAACGATTTTTGATAAATAAACTCCAATACAAACTCCAGCTAGTGAAAAGTGGCTTAAAGTATCTGCAATAAATGAAAGACGTTTTATTACAACAACTGTACCAAGTAAAGGAGCTAGTATCCCAATTAAAATAGCTGCGATAAATGGCCATCTAATCCATTCTTTTTCAAACAACAAAGTGAAAAAATTAAGCATCATAGTAAGATTCATTATTTTTCACCTGCCTTCTTAAAAGAATAACTTAAGGAGTCATCTAAAAACAAGTAATAATCAGTTAAGCCATCAACAAATTTTAAATCATGACTGATTAGAATAATTGTTATTTTTTCATTTTTTAATTCTTTTAAAATTTGATAAACTGCTTTCATATTTTCAACATCAACACCTACGGTTGGTTCGTCTAAAATTAAAAGTTTTGGTTTAGTTAGTAATGCTCTTGCAATAAAGATTCTTTGGATTTGTCCACCTGATAAATTATTAATGTTTTCATCCATTATTTTAGTTAATTCTAATCTATTAACAATAGTTTCAAAAAGCTCATCTTTTTTCTTAACATAAAATGAAGTTAAAATCTCTGAAACAGTGATTGGAAATTCGTAATTAAAGTTATCTTTTTGAGGAACATAACCAATGTTTCTAAAATACTTAATGTCATTAATATCAATATCATCTAGATAAATCATTGAGTTAGGTATTTTAACAAGTTTTAAAAGGCATCTTATAAAGGTTGATTTTCCACTGCCGTTTTTTCCGACGATAGTTAAAAAATCTCCACTTGCAAGTGAAAATGAAAGATCGTTTATAATTAGTTTTTGAGTATAACCAAAGGTTAGCTTATTTATATTTACTCGCAAAACCACCACCGCCTTAGAGTAATTTTATCATACTGAGTTTATTTTCTCAAGTATTAAAAAAAACATTTATTTTTTTGACTAAATGTGAGATAATAGACAAGAGATATATAATAGTAGGAGAAAAGAAAAATGTCTAGTGGGATTTTTATTACATTCGAAGGCGGAGAAGGTAGTGGTAAAACTACTTTAATAAGACTAATAAAAGAACATTTAGAAAGCAAAAACTACCAAGTGGTTTCAACCAGAGAACCAGGCGGAAGTAAAATAGCTGAGGCGATTAGAAATATTATTTTAGATGTTAATAATCCAGACATGGATTATAAGACTGAAGCCTTGCTTTATGCAAGTAGTCGACGACAACATTTAGTTGATGTAGTAATTCCAGCTTTAGAAAAAGGTTGTGTAGTTTTGTGTGATAGATATATTGATAGTTCTCTTGCTTATCAAGGCTATGCAAGAGGTTTAGGAATTGATGCAGTATATAAAATTAATCAATACGCTACAGAAGGTATTTTACCTAAACTAACATTTTTTATCGATGTTTTACCAAATGTAGGCTTATCTAGAATTAAAGATAATAATCGTGATCAAAATAGACTTGATAAAGAAAAGATTAAATTTCACGAAGCAGTATATAAAGGCTATAAGTTAGTTTCGAAAAAATTCAAAAAAAGAATTCATGTTATAAATGGTGCTCGAGAAATAACTGAAGTTTATAATGATATTATTAAAATAATTCTTGAAAAAATCTAAGGGAGAATAAAATGAATTTTGATGATTTAAAAAACAATCAAAAGGAAGTACTAAGACTACTAGAAAATACTTTTTTAAAAAATAGATTAGTCCATACTTATCTATTTGAAGGAGTAAAAGGAACTCCTAAAATAGAGGCGGCTTATTATTTAGCTATGTTAATATTATGTGAAGGTAAAACAGATAAAAAACCTTGTTTAGAATGTAGACAATGTCTAAATACAATGGCGTTTAATAATATTAATGTTTATTTAGTAAAACCAGAAAAAGAATCTATAAAGAAAGAACAAATAAAAGAATTAGAACATGAGTTTGCTCATAGTGCATTAGAAGGCGGTAAAAGAGTTTTTATTATTGAAGATATCGATAAAGCTACTTCAGAAGCAGCTAATTCGCTTTTAAAATTTCTAGAAGAATCAAATGATAATAATTATGGTATACTGATTACAGATAATATTCAAAAAGTTCTATTAACTATTAAATCTAGAAGTCAAGTAATTAGTTTTAGAGAAGTACCAAAAGCTACTTTAATTCATGAATTACAATTAAATGATGTTTTAAAAGAAGATGCTTTAATTTTTGCGAGTATTACAAATGATTTTCAAGAAGCTTTATTATATAATACAGATGAAAAAGTAAAAAAAATTATTGAGTTAGTTAAAGAAATAGGTAGGGTTTTAATATTAAGAACAAGAAGTGCCACAGTTGTACTATATAAGAATGGATTATTTTTATTAAAAGAAACATCAAAGAAATATCATAATATATTTATTGATTTATTAATTACGTATTTAAACGATCAATTATTATGTTTATCTGATCAAAAAGATAAAATGGTTTTTTTTGAAGAAATTTCAAAAATTGAAAGTTATATAGTAAACGATATTGCTAAAACAAGTAGTTTAATTGAAAAGTTATTTGAATTTAGAAATCGTTTGAATTATAATGTTAATATTGAATTAATGTATTGTCAGATGTTAGAGGAGATTGCGAGGTAAATATGATAAAAGTTGTAGGCATCGGGTTTAAAGAAGTTGGTAAAATATACTGGTTTGATCCTAAAAATTTTCAACTTAAAAAAGGTGATAAAGTTATAGTTGAAACAGTTCGTGGAATTGAAATGGGTGAAGTCATCGAAAATATTAAAGAAGTAAATGAAAAATCTCTAGAGCATGAATTAAAAGCTATTATGCGAGTAGCATCTTTAAAAGATATTCAAAGACAAGAAGAAAATGAAGCTCAAGCTTTAAAAGATAATGTAATATGTAAAAAATTAATTTCAGAACATAAATTAGAAATGAAACTTTTGGGTTGTGAATATACTTTAGATAAACAAAAAATGATTATCTATTATAATGCAGAAGGTAGAATTGACTTTAGAGAACTATTAAAAGATTTAGCATCAACCTTTAGAGTTAGAATTGAACTAAGACAAATTGGCCCAAGAGAAGGCGCTAAGATTGTGGGAGGCTTGGGTACTTGCGGTAGATGTTTGTGTTGTAAAACTCACATCAGAGATTTTGGTGTTGTTTCTATGAAGATGGCAAAAGATCAAGGTATGAATTTGAGTTCAAATAAAATTGCTGGAGTATGTGGGAAACTAATGTGCTGTATAGGTTATGAATTTCCTATGTATGAAGAATTAAGAAAAAAAATCCCTGGAGTTGGTGAAATAGTTGATACTCCTAATTGTAAAAACTGTAAAGTAACTAATGTTAATTATGTTAGTGAAAAAGTAACTGTTTCTAATGGTGAAAAACTTGAGACCTTTGAGGCTAAAGAAGTACTTAGAAAAGGTAAACCAAAAGAAGAAAAAATAAATAAAGAAGATTTAACTGATGATATTAAGGGATAAACATGAGTGAAGAAATAATTCATGAACTTTTAGGATATAAACATATCCAAATAGTTCAACGTCCTGATATGTTTAATTTTTCATTGGATTCGATTTTACTAGCTGATTTTGTTAGTGTTAAAAATAGTGTGAAAAAGATTGTTGATTTAGGTTGTGGTAATGCTCCGATTCCACTTTTCTTAACATTAAAAACAAAAGCTTTGATTTATGGAATTGAAATTCAAAAGGATGTTTATGATTTAGCTTTAAAAAGTGTTAAGTTAAATAAGTTAGAAGATCAGATTACTATTATAAATGCAGATTTGAAAAATATATATAAAACAATTAATGCTAATAGTTTTGAAATTGTTATTTCAAACCCGCCTTATTTTAAATATTTGCCAGGTAGTAATATTAATAAAAACGATTATCTAACTATTGCAAGACATGAAGTTTTAGCATCTTTAGAAGATATCATAATAGAAACAAAAAAACTTCTTGTAGATAAGGGACAATTCTTTTTGATTCATAGAACAGAAAGACTATCAGAAATCATTGTTTTACTTAATAAATATAAATTTAGTATTAAAAAAATTAGATTTGTTTATCCAAAAGTAGAAGATGAAGAAGCTTTATTAGTTTTAATAGAATCAAGGCTTAATGCAAGTGAAGGAATGAAGATTGTTAAACCTTTATACGTTTATGAAGGGGAAAATATTTATACAAAAGAAGTAGAAAAAATATTCAATTTCCCTAAACAAAAATAATGTAATATGATATAATCATTTTAAGGAGAGTGATAGTTATGTATTTAAGTCTTTTATCAAAGGAAGAAAAATTTTATTTTATTGATTTGCTTATAAAAGTTGTTTCTATAGATGGTGGTACTAATGAAACTGAATTACAAGTTATTAACCGCTTGAAATATGAAATGGGTGAAGATATGTCTAAGTATAAAAAAAGTAATACTTCGACTGAAAAATTGATTGAGTATTTCGCACAAAAATCAAAAATTACTAAAAACTTAATTTATATGAATTTAGTTAGTGCTTCTATTTTTGATGATTTTTATAGTGTTGAAGAACATTTATTGTTAGAAGAAATTCAACAAGCACTAGATATTAACGATAAAGTAAAAGCTGAATTAATGCGCGTTATTTATGCTGAAAGAGATTTAAGAAATAAAGCACTAAAGGCGATTAGTGGATGATTATACAAAAGTCAAATCTAAATGATATAAAAACTCTTTATTTAGTACCAACACCAATTGGCAATCTAGATGATATGACATATAGAGCAGTTGATGTTTTAAATAAGGTTAGTTTTATTTTTGCAGAAGACACTAGAGTGACTAAGGTATTACTTAGTCATTTTAATATTAAAACGCCTTTAATTAGCTGTCATGAATATAATGAAGAAACTAGAATTAATTTAATTTTAGAAAAACTGAATAATGGTTTAGATGTAGCCTTAGTAAGTGATGCTGGAATGCCTTTAATAAGTGACCCGGGGTATAAGGTAGTAAAAGCTGTAATTGAAGCTGATTTTAATGCAGTAAGCTTGCCAGGAGCTAATGCTTCTTTAACAGCTTTGGTAGCATCAGGGCTTGCGACTGATAAGTTTTTATTTTATGGTTTTTTAGATCATAAAAATAGTAAAAAAGAAAAAGAATTAAAAAAATTAGTTGATTATAAAGAAACACTAATCTTTTATGAATCGCCTCTAAGAATATTAGAAACATTAAAGTCAATAGAAAAAGTAATGGGTGATAGAGAAGTAGTTGTTGCTCGTGAACTAACGAAAAAATATGAAGAATATTTAAGAGGCAATGCGAGTGAAATAATTAAAATGGTTGAAAATATAAAAGGAGAAATTGTTTTATTAGTAGAAGGCGCTAAAGAAGATAGTGTTTTAAAAGAATTAAATGATAAAACAATATTAGAACATTATGATTTCTATTTGTTTCAAAAAATAGATACTATGGATGCTATGAAAAAGGTAGCTAAAGATAGAGGGATATCTAAAAGTGATGTTTATAGTGAAGTAAATAAAAAGAAAAAATCTTAACTAGATTTTTCTTTTTAATTTTTAAAAAGTATTTTTGATAATTATAATAAAAGTGATATAATAGTGGTATGAGATAAAGGAGGAATTATGAGAAAGATTATAGTATTTTTAATGTTTATAGTTTTTGGTTTAAGTTTAACAGCTTGTGAGGAAAATGAATTGGCCATACAAAAATCTGTAGCTAAAATTGCGATTGAAGCATATCTACCTTTACTAGATCAAAATACACTTTTGGTATATGATTGGGATACTTTAGAAAGTATTGTCGAAGAGGCTCAAGACAATATAGATAGTGCTCTTGATAAAGCAGGAGTTGATAGTGTATTTGCTACTGCCAAAACTGCACTTGATGCTTTGATATTAAACGAAGAAACAAATAATACAATCAAAGCTGATTTTTTAGAAGAATATGGATATGAATTAGTTGCTAGATATTATGGTAGATATAATGATGCTTTTGTATTTTTCATAATTGATTCAAATGAAACAGAAGAACCATCATCTAAAATTATAAGTATAGAAGGCTATGAATTTAGTTATAATACTTTATGGACAATGCTAGCATGGAAAGATGGAGTTTTTTATAATTTAGAAGAAACAACAGTTTTTGATGATGAAATTTTGACTCAAACTAATGTGGAAACAATTCATAATATCCATACTAATTGGAATTAAAAAATAAAGTCTAGATAAATTTAAAAAAGAAAAATCTTAAGTAGATTTTTCTTTTTTTACATATACAGTAATATTGCTTAAATCTTTATATATAACAGTAAATATTTCGTTATCTGTTTCTTCAACATGTGCATATCTATAAAGTAATTCTAAAGAAAGCAAACCATTCATTTTGATTAGGTATTCATACAACTCTCTTCGTCTTTGTCTAGTCATGTTGTATTCCCACCAAATTTTTGGTTTAACATGGAACTTTGTTAAATAGTCTTGTTTTATTATATATAGTAAGCAATCTTTGTTTTTAGTTTTAATAGTATTATAAATGTTTTGAGTAATGTCTTCAAAACATTGAAGACAATCTAGTTGTTTTGATAATGCTAGAAAAGTTTTATAAGGATTTAGTTTTAGTGTTTCGAAAAGATATTTCATAGTTCTTGGGAAGTTGCCTTTATTGTAATAGATATCAAGGCCCTTACAAACCATTTTGATTTCTTCTAAATCGGTTTTTGATAAATACTTATTTTCAATTACTTCGTATGGACTATTTGTTTGAAAAATGTATTTATGTTTAAGTTTAGTTTTGCTAATTTTAGTACCTTTTAATTCTTTTAAAAAGCCTAGTTGTAATTCTTTTGGAAAAGTCATAAAAGTTTTATTAAAAGTGTTTTTAAAGGAACCTAAATTTTCATAAGGAAGTCCTGCTATCAAATCTATATGTGTTACCATAAAAGAATTTAATTCTTTTATATTTTTTAAAAGGACTTTATTGTTTTGGACCCTATCGATTTCCTTTAATGTTTTATTATTAAGCGATTGAACTCCAATTTCAAATCTAAGCATATCAGACCTAAAAGTTTTTAAAAGTTTTAAAATGTCTTGAGTAATATAATCGCCTATAACTTCAAACTGAAAGGTTGTATGATTATTATCATTAGCTTTAATATATTTCAATATTTCTAATGTGTAAGGTACATTTACATTGAAACTGCGATCTAGAAATTTAATAGTTTTTACTTTCTTTTTAAGTAAAAAAGAGATTTCTTCTTTTAACTTTTCGCTTGGAAAAAATCTTACTGGTTTATCGGTTGAGGCTAAACAATAACTACATTTGAAATAACATCCCCTACTACTTTCGATGTAAGCAATGCGATTTTTGAAGTCTTTGTTTAAGTGATGAGCGTGTTTTATATTAAAAATTTCTGGTTTTTGATCAAAGGTAAAAAAGACGTGATTTAAGATTTTGTAATATAAATTAGGAACTTCTTTTAAAGATGTTTTATTAACTAAAGCATCAATTAAATAATTAAAACTTTCTTCTCCCTCGCCTTTTATAACGTATGAAACATTATATTCTAGTAGGAAATTATCGCAAGAATGAATAACTTCAGGACCACCTAATAATATTTTAAAATGTTTAAGATTTGGTAAAAGTTCTTTGATTTTTTCAACATTCCAAATATAAACAGAAAAACCTAATAAGTCAGGTTTATATTCATTAATATAATCTAGAATTTTTTGATTTTCATCTTTAATACTATATTCGATAAAGTCACATGGATATTTGCTATTAGCAACTATTTGGTAAATTCCATATGCAGGATGAATATATTTAGCATTAATACCTATAAGCAAAATTTTCATAAATAAGAAAACTCCTTTAACTTTAAAACAATTATACCATAAATTTCTAAAAGTTTAATAAAAAAATAAAATATGTATAAATAAAAAACTGTTTAATTAATGATGCTAGAAAGGTATGTTTAGACTATTTAGAAGAAAATTCGCCACAAGCTGTAATTCTATTTTGAAAATCTGCATAAAGAGTTAATAAAGAGTTTTTTGATATTTCATAAACCATGATAATATCATCAGGTAGTTCTAAATTAGGAATAATGTTTTTGATAATAGAGTTTTTATTTTTTAAAAAAGTTTGATTAAAAATTGTGTTTTTTTGATTAGTAGTATCCATAATAGCAATATAGAATATATTTGATTCTACTAGATCTTGAAACATATGACTACCAAAAGAAAGTTCTGGTACAAAACCAACTTCAGCATCAGTATATTCAACAATAATTCTAAAATTAGAAATATCAGAAAATGTAACTGGGATTCCTAATTCAGGAGAAGTAGTCCCGATTCTTCCTGGAGTAATTAATAACAGGTTTTTTTGACTGTTTTTATAATGGCGATTTATAGTTCCTATTATGTTTGCTAAAGTTGCTTTTTTAGAGTATTTTAATTCATAATATTTTTTAGCATCAATATAAACGATTATATCAATATCTATTTTTGCAGTATTGCCCATAAAAGTATTCGATACTTCAAATAATTTTTTTTGATTAGGTATATCTGGGATTTTTTGACTAGTAGCAGTTTCCCAGACTGTTAAAGGACGACATTGTAAAAGGTTAATAACAAATTTTCCTTCAGGATTAAAATTTATTGTGTATTCGATATCAACAGGAGTTTGATAGTGTGTTTGAAGAGTTTGTAAGATATTTTTTAGGATTTCGATTAAAAGTTTGTTTTGGACAACACCAAGACAAGATAAAAATTGTACTGCTTGGTATTGACCATTATCACTTAAATATCTTTCAGCTTCATAGTCGTGTTCGAAAACTATATCGCTATACCATTTTGGTAATTGAGTTAATAGTTCTTTTGCATCAAATTCTTCGAACAAATTTTTTGCTATATTTATAACATCAAAAGTTTTTTGAGAATAAGTATGCTTATCTTTTTCTTGAATCAGATTTGTTTGTTCTGGTCTATCAAGGTTTACTAATCTTGGATAATCTTTATCAGTTCGTTCTACTGCTTTTGTACCTAATCCAGCTACTAATCGTAATAGTCCTGCCTCTGCACTAAGATCATTACTCCAACGATATAAACTATATGAAAAACCAACGCCTGCAGCACAAGGCATAAATATATTATCAAATTTAGTTCCACTAACTCGTTGAACTAAAATAGCCATTTGTTCATCTGATTTATCCATGCCTCGCTTTTGTCTATATTCAAGAGCAGATTGACTTAAAGTACTTGCATAAACAATACGTACAGCATTTTCGAAGGCTTCTAAACGTTCTTCAGGACTAAAACCGTTAGCACAAAAAACTGATTCATATTTTCCGGCAAAGGCACTGCCGAAGTTATCTTCTAAGAAACTACTTGAACGAACTATTATTGGAATTTGACCGAAATATTCAAGCATTCGCTTGAATTGATTTTGAATTGATTGTGGGAATTTACCTTTTAAAATAGCTGCAGATAATTTTTTTGCTATAGTAAAATAGTTTTCCTTTTTCTTTTGAGCGATATGTATTTTCCAAAGTTTGTTTTCAACTATGAAAAAATAAAATACATCACTACCTATATAAAAAGAATCATGAGGTTCTATGTAATTTGAATATTGAGGAAGATGCTTTTCGATGATTTTCCTAGCTAAAAGCATTCCGCAGGATTTTCCACCAATTGCTCCAGTTCCTATTATTCTTTCTTTGATATTAAAAAAATCATTAGGAGAAAGATTGTTAGAAATCATAGTAGACATTTTTTTATTAGTAGTCATCATGCTTTTAGTGATTTTCATAATGGTGTTTTGAGTTAAACTATCTTCTTGGAAAGATTTTTTTGCTTGCTTAAAAAATCTTTCATAACTATCAATATTTTGTTCAGCATGACTTTCTTGTTCTAAATGAATTAAATTATAATAATCAGCTAAATCAACACTATTTGTAAGTGGGATAAAATCATTATTAGAATCTAATTTATGAGGTAAGAACATATCAGCTGAATATCTATTCCACACTTTTAAAGGATGAATATATAATTCAGTAGAGTTAGAATAGATGTTAATTAATAATTGGGTTGTTTCTTGAATCCGAGCGATTGTGCTGTAGTCATGGTGACCTCTTATAACAGGAAAATAAGCCACAGTATTTAGCTCAAATAAAAAAGGACAAGTAACACAAAAGAAATTGCCCATCATTAAATCTGTTGACCAAGCAACTTGTAAATCAGAAAGACAATCAAAGACATAGAAAGCATCAAAACCTTCTCGTTCAATTATGTCATGGACTGCAATGGTAAAAGTTTCAAATCCTAAAGTTGGGTTTAGCGTATGAATTTTTAAACCGGTTTGTACATCTAATATAGGTGGGTGTTGAGCAAATCTAATATAGTTGATGTTTCTATTATCTAGAATAGCTTGCTTAGTAAAAGCTAAAGCCATTTTTTTAAAATCAGTTAAGTCATTGACCTGCATAACGACATTATCACCTAGCCGAATATTATCTAAAAGATTATCAAGACTGGAAAAGCCTGATTTGATTGGTTTGAAATTCATTTTTATCCTCCTTGGTTAAGATGATTTTTTAAGTAAAAAAGGCGTTATTAGTTATCTAATAGCGCCTTTGCTAATCTTATTATATCATTCAAATAATAGTGGGTCAATTGTTTTTAGGAGTATTTAAGTTATTATAATGTGATGATATTATAGATTCTTTCTCTATGAAAACCTTGACAAATAATAATAATAATAATAATATAGTGGTGTATTTTTTTAAAAAATTTTCAATAAAAGGGGAGAGAAATTGTGAGAGGAAAAGAAAATTATGTGAGCAATGTATCTAGAATATCTAGATGCATTATTTTAGTTTTGGTGTTTGCGTTGGTTTTTAATCATTTAAATTTAGGCTTATTGAGCAAATCAACTGCTGAAAGAATTTTGGATAGTGGAGAAAATAAAGTCACTAATATATCGTATGAAAGAGATTATTCAGAATTAGAAAATATTGAAGAAATAGAAGAATTAAGAACTGAATTTTCTAAAACATATTTAAAAGCTGCTGGCATTTATGAGACACAGTATTATGAAGAATCTATTCACTTTTTTGAAAAAGGAAAATTCGAAAATATTGATAATACATTAAAAAATATAGACGGAGTATATACTAATACAGCTAACCGATATTCAGTAGTATTTCCAGAAAAATTAAATTGTGATTCAAGTGTAGAAATAAAAAACAATAATAATATTTTAAAATTATGTTATCCAAAAATAGAAAATTCTTCAGCTGAATTAAATGAAGAAGCTAGTAGAGAAAGTATTAATCTAAAGGATAGCATTGATTATGTAATTAATCCCAATGAAACACTAAATTTTATGGTGTCTCAAAACAGCGTTAAAGAAAATGTTATTTTAAATAAATATATTGAAAATTATGTTTTTTCATATATTATTGAAACCAATTTGAGAGTTGAAAAAATACAAGACGAGTTGTATTTTTTTGATGGTGAAGAAGTCATATATAAAATGAATAAATACTATATGTATGATAACGAAAAAAATGCTTCTTACGAAATAGATTTTAAAATTGAATCATTAGGCAATCAAAAATATGAAATTTCAGTTGTTCCATCGAATGATTTTTTAAAGAAAGCAGTTTATCCAGTTGTAATCGATCCTGAAATTTTAGTTTTAAATGGTGGGTTTTCAACTGATATATTATCAATTACGACAGTTGATAAATATACAAACACAGTAGCAGTCTCTTATATAGAAGATGACTTTTCAATTGTTAAAAAGACAGAGAGTGGTATTGATAAAAGCAAGAGAGCATATTTAGATGCTTGGATACCGGGAATTAATGAATTACCATTTATGGAAAAGTTAGTTAAAAATCAATTTATGTATGCTTATCTAGAATTGCCAACTGTAAGTTGTGCAACGTCAGGTGATGCAAAAGCAATATTGAAAAATGTTGAAAGTATGAGCACACAAAATATTGAAGTAGGGACAGTTTTTACTACTACTCTTTTAAGTGAGCAGAATTTTAGTGCGACTGATTCTTTTTATCATAAATTTGATATTTATGATTTGATTGCTGATAATTTAGATCAATTATTAACAGGAGATATTAACTTATTACTAGAATTGTCAATAGAAGGTCCTAATAATTCTAGTGCAACCTATGAATCAAGTGATAATTATTGGTTTCCAAAACCAACCTTTATATTTGGCTATATTGATTATTCAGGGCTAAGTGATTATTATACTTATGAATCTTTGCCAATATCAGATCAATCGAATGTATATGTAGCACATAATAGTGGTAATTTAACTTATGTTAATAATTCATATTCTGATGGCAATTTGCTTAACTTATCTTTGATTTATAATGCGAATAGAAAACATATTTTTAGTCCATATGGTGGCTATGGTTTTAATATTAATTATAATGAAACTTTAGAACAAATAGGTAGTGGTTGTTATAGTTTAACTTTAGGTAATGGAAGAGTAGTTTATTTCTATCAAATTAGTGAGTATGAGTATTTAGCAAACGATGGCAGTGGAGATATATTAGAATTTGGTGGAAGTTCTTATTATGATATTATTTCTTTAGATGATACGCGCAAGTGTTATAATCAATATGGAAAACTTACAAATATATATACGGATGAAGCATTAGTCGAAGGCATTACAATTACTTATTCTAATGGGTTAATATCAAGAGTAAGAGATAGCAATGGACCAAGTTGTCAGGGCAGTTACATTGACTTTTATTATGATCAACTTGGTAATTTATTTGGTAGTGCAGTTTACAAGTATGATCCAACAAGAACTAATATTAATAATGGTTATATATTTACTGATGAAAATTATTATGAAACGTATAATGGGAAGTTATATAATATTTATTCTACAACATACAATAATGGTACATATTATGATAGTATGGTATCAATAAATTATAATAGCGAATCTCACATAAGTGGAATTTATGAATCTTCTACAGGGCTTCCAGGGTATACGTTTGAATATGATAATCAAAACCGCATCACTAAAGCAAAAGTATATGGAAGTGGCTTCTCTAATGGAGCATATCTAGACTTTGATTATGATTCAAATGGCAAAAAAACAATTATAACAGATGCACTAGGTAATGAAGTCAAATACACATTTGACCATTATTATCATACAAGCTCGATTGAATCAAGTTTTGCGAATGAAAGTGATGGATATACAGTCTTTTATCAATATAAAGACATCTTTTTTGATGAAGATGGATATCCAATTTTAGAACCAAATTATTTATTAAATCATAAATTAGTTACGCAATCTAATACTTTTAAAAATGATGTTGGTTTAATTAGTAATCATGGATTTGAAGTTGTTGGTAGTGGGACTAATATTAACAGTTGGATAAAAGATGTATCAGGAACTTCAACTGCGAAAGTTGAATCTTCGCTTATGCTTTATGGTTCAAAAGTTCTAGAAATTGATAAAAAAAGTGTTAATGATACAGCTAGAGTTTATCAAGAAATACCAGTTGAAAATGGGAAACAATATGTTATTAAAGGATATATAAAAAATACTAATACTACGGGCGATGGTGCATATATAGAGGCAACAGCGGTAGGATCGGGTTCACTTACACCTTTAGGAACAATCGGATATGTTAAAGGAAGTACCGATTTTAAATATTGTGAGTATAAATTTGTAGCTAATTATGATGGCGTAGCAAGAATATTTTTAACTAATACATCGGTAGGGAAAGCTTATTTTGATCAAATTTCAGTTAATACTAATTATACTGATACGAGATATAATTATTTAGAAAATGCATCTTTTGAAAAAAATATTTCAAGCGAATGGAATACATCTAGTGTATCTTTAGTAGATAATGATTCATTTATTAATAATATTGATTTTGGTAAAAGAGCTGGAGAAAAATCATTGCTAATTGGACCAGCTGGTTATGCGACCCAAGAAATTGAAATAATGGGTAATGCTAATGATTCCTTTGTTTTTGGAGCATATGGTTTGTATGAAAACTATATGGGTGATTGCACAGTTTCATTAACAGTTCATTATTTAACTAATCCTTTGTCTACTCAAACAGTGTCGTTTAAGTTTGATTCTAAGAATCCAAACGAACAATATTTGATGCATAAATTAGTAGCTGAACATGATTATTATAAACTAACAATTAATATATGTAATAATAGTTTTACAAAAACATGGGTTGATAATGTTGCTTTATATAAAGAAGGGTATGGAATAAATATTACACATTCAGATTATGGATATGTTGAAGAAATATTTAATGAAATTACAGGTAAAACAACTCAAATAGCATATGATGAAAATAATAACGTAGAAACTATTACAACAGATAATGATGTTGTAAATTATGGTTATGAAAATTATACTAATTTTCTTAATTATGTTGAAAGTAAAAATATTACTACTGTCTTTAATCTTGATCAAGATGGTAATATAGAAGATATGAATTCAACTGGTGCAGGTTCTGAAATATTAGCAAATTATAGTAGTACTACATATACAGCTGATGGAATTTTCCCTGCTACAGACACCGATGTCTATGGTAATGTTACAACCTATACATACGATTATTTAACAGGATTGGTTAAGAATGTTATTAATAGTAGTGGTGTAGAAACTGATTACACACATGATGCAATTGGCAATACAACAAGCATTACAATGAGTAAAGATGCTAGTAGTAAAACAGTTTCTTACACATATGATTCAAGAAATCGTTTAACATCTATTACAACTGGAGGGCTAGAATACGCAATTACTTATAATTCTTATGGTGATGTTAAGACAGTTTCAGTAGGTGGTGAACTTTTACTAACTAATAACTACCAAAATGAGAATTCTACTACTGGGGTTTATACAGGTTTAGTAGAAGAAAAACAATATAGTTATGGAACAGTGTCTTTTGAATATAACGAAGAGTTAAAAGTAAGTAAAGTTTATTATGGGTTAGCAGCAGCTTTAGAGTATACTTATAATGATTATGGAGAAATATCAGTATGTAACGATTTAATATCAGCGGTTACATATTATTATAATTATGATTATCAAAACAAGCTTATTAATGTAAATGCTACAAATGGAAATAACGTAGTTTACAGTTATGACGAGAACAGTAATTTAGTAAGCAAACAAAATATCAATGGTATAAACCAATATAATTTTGAACAAATTAATAATTTAATGGAGTATGAGGTAAAAGAAAACTTAACTCTAAGAGAATTGTTTGAAGATGAGAATTTTCAGTTTACAAGTTTTCTAGGAACTGCTGATGTATTGTGGAATTATGAAGAAGGTCTTTTAACATATGATGGTACAAATTCAAGCAGTTCAGATGCTAGAGTATATACAAGTATAAAGCCATATATTACTAATGGTAGCACTGTATATTGTGCTGTTGTTGGAAGAACAACTAATGAAACATCAGTAAAATTTTCAATATATTCAGATGGTACTTGGAAAGATTCTAATACGGTAACATCAAATGAATATGAATTAATGTCAATATTAGAAACAGTTAATAGTACATCAGGAGACACTTTATTTTCAACACCGAGGCTATATGGAGTTGAAGCAGAGTTATACCAAATAAAATTGATTAATTTAGAAGCAGTGGGATTAGGAAGTTATACAAAAGCACAAATGGATGAGTTGTATGATTTATATTTGAAAGCTTTAAGTATAGAAGATACATTAGGAGATACATTAACTAGTGAAGAAATATATGATAATTCTGAAAACTTAATGTTTAAAAAAGAATATTCATATAGCACAGATTCTTTTGCTCAATTAAAAAACATAGCATATTATGTTAGCCAATCACCAATTTTAACTAAATTTGAATATGAAACTGCAATTGTTGGTGAAGCAGAAAATGCAAAAGAATATTATACTGGTAAAATTAAATCTATAGGATATTATAAAGACATAAATAATGTATCTACTGAGTTTTTAAGATATGAGTATGAATATAATGCAGAAGGCAAGATTGTTGAAGCAATTGGTTATAATGGTTTAACTATGGTTTATCAAGAATATAATGAATATGATATTTTTGGTCAATTGATTGAACAAAACATTATTTTTGATGATATAGATTATACTTCAATATATAATTATGATTCAAGAGGAAATATTTATAATTACTCTATAATGGATAATATAGCTAATGATTATATATATGGAGCATTTTTTGGCTATGAATCCTCAAATTATAAAGATGAATATGAGGGCGGTGAATTATATAATAAAGGAGATTATTGGTGTAATAACATTTATTATTCATCTACAGGACAACCATCTGATTATTTTTGGGGTTGGGATATAACATACAATATGCGTAGCGTTGCTAGCATATATGGTAATGATTTTTCGGCTGATTATGCATATAATGCTTTTGGAATTAGAACTAGTAAAATAGTAGCTGATAGTAGTTATAACTATGAAGAAACTTCTTATATTTTAGAAGGAAATAATATAATAAGTGAAATCCATTCAGGTCTTAACAATTACCAAATAGATTATTTCTATGATTCAAGTGGTAATATTATAGGTTTCACCTATAATAATTCAAAATATTTATACCTAAAAAATATCCAAAATGATATAATAGGAATTGTAGATGAAAACAATGAAGTAATAGTAAAATACTATTATGATGCTTTTGGAAAAACAATTAAAATAATAGATTCATCATTAATAAATTTAAGTCAAATAAATCCATTTAGATATAGAAGTTATTATCTAGATAATGAAACAGGTTTGTATTATTTAAACAGTAGATATTATGATACATTAACATGTAGATTTATTAGTATGGATGCAGTAGAAATATTAGATTTAGAACAAGATAGTATATTACAATACAACTTGTTTAGTTATTGTTTGAATGATCCGGTTAATATGGTAGATGATGTAGGTTATGCACCTCAATATATAGATTCGCAAAGTAATTCTGCAGTTGCCAATATAAGGTGGGGGCTTAGTACAATTGAAAATAGCGGTTGTGGTGCAGTTGCTGTTTATAATGTTTTAGCATATTATAGTAATAGTATTCAATTTACAGAAGTTGTTAAAGAACTGTGTAGGATGGGGGCACCGATGGGGCTTGGGTTTTTAGGAGCTAACCCGTTAATTATGTCTAGGATGTTAAAAAAGTATTTTTCATATGTAAAAACTATAAGTGGCATTAATTTAAGAACTGTATTTTACAGATCACCAACTGAACAAATAATCGTTTTATATAAACATAATACAGGACTACATTATGTAGCTGGAGTAAGACCTCCGGGATTTACATTGGGGAGATGGTGGTCTTGGTTTATGTTTAAAAATGAGTCTAGTGTGAATGGTAAAAAACTCTTTTCATATAGTGACTATATGAAAGTCTTAAAAGATGAAAAGTCTGTAGTTTTAATGGTTATAGCAGTAGGCCAAAAGAAAGCATGGTGGTAAATCGTGGGAAAAATTAAAATTATTGGAATGGTTTTAATGCTTATATGTTGTTTGTCTCTTTATGGTTGTCAGAAATATCCTGTACCAAGTTTGGATAAAACGAGTTTTTTTGAATCAAATGATCCTAATATATGGTTTAAAAATACTTTAGAAAGTGGGTTTATTGGTGGTGGGTTTGTTGGTGAAATAATAATTGGTGAAACAGTATATGAATTATATATGCATTTTAATTGGAAAACTGGAGTAGTAAAGTTTTACCCAGTAGAATATTATCCGCCAAATATTGACGAACTTGTTTATAGTGTTTATGATGGTCATTATTCGTATGAAGATGAAGAATATTTTAGTGGGAAGTATAAAACTTATTCAAATAAAGTAGTTGTAAGTGATATTATTTATGAAAATGAGGAATTTGATTTAGGTGAGCAAGAAATCACTTTTTTAAAGAAAAAATTCTCTGATTCATATTTATATCCAAGTACAGATAACATACAAATAGATGAAGGAACCACTTATATTGATAAAATGGCTTTTTATGGACAAAATGAAATATTAAATATTAATATACCTTCAAGTGTTACAGAAATTAAGAAATATGCTTTTGGGGAAATGTCAGCCAATATTATTTTTAATGAAGATATAAATTTGACTACTATTAGAAGATCAGCCTTTAGAGAATATTTAGGAACTAATATCGTAATACCTAATAGTGTTACTACTATTGAAGAATTCGCTTTTCAAAATTGTATTAACTTACAAAGTATTACATTACCAATAAATTTGAATTCTATTAGTGATATGGCTTTTTATGGTTTAACTAGTTTACAAAGCATTATTATACCAAGTGAGGTAACACATATAGGTAAGTTAGCTTTTCATAGAGGTTTAGGTTTAACAGAAGTAATACTACCTAATAACCTTGTAAGTATAGATGAGTACGCTTTTTCATTTTGTGATTCTTTAGAAAGTATTATTATTCCTGAAAGTGTTACTTCCATGGGAGCAAATGTGTTTAGAGGTTGTAATAATTTAACAATATATTGTGAGGCAAACAGTCAACCGAGTGGTTGGGATAGCGATTGGAATAAAAGAGATATACCTGTTGTTTGGGGATATACTGACTAAGAAACAAATAAAGAAATGGTTTTAAGCACATATTAAGAAAATAGTAGATATATGCCATAATATTAGTAACTAAGAGAAATCATAGAGGGGGAGTATGAAAAAAGGTTTTTTAATAATATTTATACTTGCCATAATATTTTCAGGTTATTTGCTCTTTGAGGGCTATAATTATGATAGGTACTCAGGAAAAAGACCAATTGATTATCCTCTAACTAAATGGGAGTCTGAGTTACCAAATATTACTTTTATAGTTCCGTCCATTGATGAATTAAATAATAACGAATTAGAATTATCTGGTTCTATAAATTTGGTTGGTGAAACAAAAGAAATTACTGTTTGGTTTCCTAATACAAATCTTGTTGTCATTAAAGAAATAAGCGAGGATTTGTATCTTAATTCTTGGTTAGAAGGCAGCTGCAATTTTAGTCCTGAAAACTTGATTGTTACAATAAACAAAGATAATGATACACTTTTTAATGGTCAATACGAAACCATTACATTTGTAAGAAGTGATTTGGAATAGACTATAAGTAAGATGTATATTTAATTGAATCATAATTTAATGCAAAATCTTACAGTAATTAAAAATTATGATTAAAAGGGTCTCTTGTTTAAGAGACCCTTTTAATATGGTTGAAAATTAAACAGTATATTAAGTAGTTATAATGATGAAGAAAATCCATATCTTTTGACTGCAATTTGATAATAATTGAAAATAATTTAGGTTTTAACAATTACAAAATTGGTTATAAAAATCATAAAAAGAGATAATCTGACTTGTTTAATTTAAAGTGTTGTGTTATAATGCTATAGGTTACATTCTAAGTATTTAAAAATGGAGGTTTAGATATGTCAAAAAAAGTTTTTCAATCAATGGACGGGAATCAGGCTGCAGCCTATGCATCTTATGCATTCACTGAATTAGCTGGAATTTATCCTATCACACCATCATCACCTATGGCAGAATATGTTGATGATTGGGCAAGTAAAGGGAAAAAGAACTTGTTTGGTACACCAGTTAAGGTTGTTGAAATGCAATCAGAAGCCGGTGCTGCTGGTACAGTTCATGGTTCTTTACAAGCAGGTGCACTAACTACAACTTATACTGCAAGTCAAGGTTTATTACTTAAGATTCCTAACATGTATAAGATTGCTGGTGAATTATTACCAGGAGTTATTCATGTAACTGCAAGAAGTATTGCAGCTCAAGCATTATCAATCTTTGGGGATCACCAAGATGTTATGGCAGCAAGACAAACTGGTTTTGCAATGCTTGCAACATCAAGTGTACAAGAAGTAATGGATTTAGCTGGTGTTGCTCATTTAGCAGCTATTAAATCTAGTATTCCTTTTATGCATTTCTTTGATGGTTTTAGAACAAGTCATGAAATTCAAAAAATTGAAGTAATGGATTATGAAGTATATGATAGACTACTTGATAGAGCAGCAGTAAAAGCTTTTAAAGATAGAGCACTTAATCCTAATAATCCGGTAACACGTGGTTCGGCTCAAAATGATGATGTATATTTCCAAACTCGTGAAGCTCAAAATAAATATTATACAAAAATACCTGCCATCGTTGAAGAATATATGACAGAAATTTCAAAAGTAACAGGAAGAAAATATGCTCCATTTGTATACTACGGAGCCAAAGATGCTACTGATATTATCATAGCAATGGGTTCTGTTAATGAATGTATTAAAGAAGTAGTTGATTATTTAACTAGCAAAGGTAAAAAAGTTGGTTTAATAGTTGTTCATTTATATCGTCCTTTCTCAATTGAACATATGATGAAAGTTATGCCTGAAACAGTGAAAAGAATTGCTGTATTAGATAGAACTAAAGAACAAGGTTCAATTGGTGAACCTTTATACTTAGATGTTAAAACTGCATTCTATGGTCAAAAGAAAGCTCCAATTATTATTGGTGGTAGATATGGATTAAGTAGTAAGAATACTACTCCAGGACAAATCTTTGCAGTTTATGAAAACTTGAAAAAAGGTCTTCAAGCAATTAATAGTTTCACAATTGGAATTGAAGATGATGTTACAAATCTTTCATTACCAATTGAAAAAGAAATAAATGTTGCAGGAAGCGGTGTATCTCAATTAATATTCTACGGTTTAGGAAGCGATGGAACTGTAGGTGCTAATAAAAATACAATCAAATTAATCGGTGATTCAACTGATTATTATGCACAAGCATATTTTGCATATGATTCTAAAAAATCAGGTGGAGTTACAAGAAGCCATTTACGTTTTGGTAAAAACCCAATTCGTTCAACTTACCTTGTAACAGAAGCAGATTTTATCTCTTGTTCACTTGATACATTTACTGAAAGATATGATATGCTTAAGTATTTGAAAAAAGGTGGGACTTTCTTACTTAACACTGTGAGAAGTGCAACTGAGGTTGTTGAATTCTTACCTAACTCATTTAAAAAAGCTTTAGCTGATAAAAAAGCAAAATTCTATATTATTGATGCAATTTCACTTGCAATTAAAATTGGATTAGGTCACAGAACTAATACAATTATGCAAGCAGCATTCTTTAAATTAAATGAACAAATTATGCCTTATGCTGAAGCTCAAGAATTAATGAAACAATATGCATATAAATCATATATTAAAAAAGGTCAAGATATTGTTAACTTAAATTATAAAGCTATTGATAAAGGCGCTAAAGGTCTTAAGAAAGTTAAAGTTGAAAAAGCTTGGAGTACTTTACCAATTGAAGTTAAAAAAGAAGATCCAAATAGAATGGCATTTGTTAGAAAAATTGCTGATCCAGTTAACGCTATAGAAGGTGATAATTTACCTGTTTCTGCGTTTAATGGTTATGAAGATGGAACTATGGAAAATGGTTCAACTGCATATGAAAGAAGATACATTGCATCGTTTGTTCCTAAATGGGATCCAAACAATTGTATTCAATGTAATCAATGTGCATTTGCATGTCCTCATTCAGTAATTAGACCATTCCTTGCAACTGAAGAAGAAATTAAAAACGCACCTAAAGGTGTTAATACAATTCCTGCAATTGGAAAAGGTTATGAAGGTTTGCAATATGCAATTCAAATTTCTGTAGCTAATTGTACAGGTTGTGGTGTTTGTGTAGCACAATGTCCTGGTAAGAAAGGTGTTAAAGCCTTAGAGTTAGTTGCAATTGAAGAAGCAAAGAAAACAGAAGCAGTAGCTGATTATTTCTTTAATGAAGTAACTTATAAAACTAATTTAATGGATATTAAAGCAAATCCTAAAAATTCACAATTTGCAAAACCATTGTTTGAATTCTCAGGAGCATGTGCTGGTTGCGGTGAATCTACATATATTAAAGTTATCACTCAATTATTTGGTGATAGAATGTTAATTGCTAATGCTACAGGATGTTCTTCAATTTACGGTGGAAGTTTCCCTTCTACTCCATATACTAAAAATGCTGAAGGTAAAGGTCCAGCTTGGGCTAACTCATTATTTGAAGACAATGCTGAATTTGGTTTTGGTATGCATATGGCTGTTGAAACAATTAGAAATCATATCGGAATGATTATGGAAGAAAAAGCTAATTGTGAAGGCTCAAGTCCTAAAATGAAAGAGTTATTTAATACATGGCTAGCCAATAGAGATAACGCTGAAATAACTTCACAAGTAGCTAAAGAATTAGTCCCAATTTTAGAAAAGAGTAAATGTGAAGTAGCTCAAGAATTATTATCATATAAAAACTATCTTGTAAAACAATCTCAATGGATTATTGGTGGAGATGGTTGGGCATATGATATTGGTTATGGTGGCTTAGATCATGTAATCGCTAATAGAGAAGATGTTAATATTTTAGTATTAGATACAGAAGTATATTCAAATACAGGTGGACAATCTTCTAAATCAAGTCCAACAGCTTCAATTGCTAAATTTACAGCTGCTGGTAAACCTGGTAAGAAGAAAGACTTAGCTTCAATTGCTATGAGTTATGGACATGTATATGTTGCTCAAATTGCACATGGTTCTAGTCAAATGCAAATGTTAAAAGCAATTAAAGAAGCAGAAAGTTATAATGGTCCTTCTTTAATTATTGCATATTCTCCTTGTATTAATCACGGTATTAAAGCAGGAATGGGTTCAACTCAAAAGCAAGCTGCTTTAGCTGTTGAATGTGGATATTGGAATTTATTCAGATTTGATCCAAGACTAGCAGAAGAAGGTAAGAATCCGTTTGTAATGGACTCTAAAGAACCTGAATGGGATAAATATGATGATTTCTTAATGTCTGAAACAAGATATAATCAATTAAAGAAAATTAATCCAGATAAAGCCAAAGCATTATTAGATTTAAATAAATCTGAAGCTCAAAGAAAATATCGTATGTATCAAAGATATTTAGCAATGGATTATTCAAACGAAAAATAATTATTATAAATAATTAATAAAAGGCGAAGTAATAAGAGTAATCCTCTTTATACTTCGCCTTTAATATTTTAAACTTCTTCTTTTTTGATACAGAATATAGCGTATAACGGAATTGATTTAATAGAGTTTTCAAATCCAAAATTTTTTGTAGAAACTCTAATAGAGTATTTTGGATTGTATCTACTAGTGTAGATAGTTAGACTTTTTGATTTTACATTATTAGCAGATTTTACTTCTATTGGAATTGCAGAGCCATTTTTTTGTATCACAAAATCAATCTCTGCTGTTCCGTTTGATTCCCAATAATAAAGATCTATATTATTAGCCTGCAGTTGTTCTGCAACATAATTTTCTGCTAAAATTCCTCGATATTTATCAGAAGTAAGAGAATCAACTAATATTTCATTAGGAGCAATTCCTGATTTATAACAAAGCAATCCTACATCTGAATAATATATTTTAAAAGTATCGATTTGTTTATAAATATTAATGGGGTATTTACCTTCAGTAATTTTTATATTTTCTAGAATAACACAAGCAGCTTTTAACCAACTTAAACTTATTTCATATTCTTTTGCTCTTGCTTTTGATTTTATTAGATTATATTGAAACTTTGTGTTTTCTTTTGCTAACTGTGAAGGAAGCGAATTAAATACTTCAATACTTTTGATAGTTTTATTAGTATTGGCATATTTTGCCATATCAGAAATATATTGTTCTGATATAGTAGCTTGTTCTGCTTTTACTAAATTGAAGTTTTGATATTCTAAATAGGCTTTAACAGCAGCTGGATATCCACCTACAACTAGATAAGTTTTATATAAACTAAGCGCTTCTTCATGAAGTATTGAATTAAGCGGTAACATTTCTTTGTAGCATTTTTCAATATTGTATAAGAGATTTTCATTTACATTCATTAGAAATTCTTCAAAGGTCATAGGATACATAGTTAGCATAGTAACTTTACCTACAGGAAATGAAAAGTTACCTCTATTAATAGATAGTCCTAATAAACTACCTGCTGCAATTATATTATATTGAGGGGCTTCTTCATAAAAATATTTCAGAGAAGTTAAAGCTTCTTCGCAAGCTTGAATTTCATCAAAAACAAGTAGTGTGTTGGCTTCTGAAATACTTTGTTTTATATAACTAGCAATTTCTAAGATTATTCTTTTTGGGTCTAAATCTTTAGAGAAAATCTTTGTTAGATTATCTCTATCTCCTTCAAAGTTTAAATAAATAGTATTATCATAATGTATCTTTCCAAATTCTAATAATGCATATGTTTTTCCAACTTGCCTTGCACCTTTTATTAATAATGGTTTTCGATTGTTAGAATTTTTCCATTTAAGTAGTTCTGTTTGAATTATTCTTTTCATTTTTTCTCCTCCTACTAATAGTATTATATAATAAATTAATACAAAAATCAACTATTATTACACTTTTACGTTGGAAAAAGTGTAGAGCCATTACACTTTTACTAAGGAATGTTTTTTTGAAAAATAAAAACATCCCTAAAAAAAGTATTAGAGATGTTTAAAGTATCTTATTTTGGGCTAGTAATAATAGGCATTATTACAGGGCGCCTTTCAGTCAGACTATAAATGAAATTACTTAATTCTAATGAGATATAAGTTTTAAGTTGTTTTTGAGTTGTAGTTTTATTATTTTTAAAATAACTATCAAAAAGAGTATTAGCTTTATCTTTAATAGTAGCGATTAAAGTTTCTGAACTTTTTGTATAAATAAAACCTCGGGTAACTATTTTTGTTTCAGCTATTCTTTGATCAAATTTATCTAAAGTAAAGATAGCAGCAAGCATACCATCATCTGATAAAGACTTACGTTCTTTTACTATTTGTTCATCAACTATATTGTTGTTACTGTCGATATAAGTAATGCCTGATGGTACTTGGTAGTTTGAGAAAACTTTGTCTTTAGCAAAAGTTAAAACATCACCAATACTTAGAATAAAACAGTTCTCAGGATTTACTCCAGTTGATATGGCTAGTTCTACATGTTTTTTAAGCATTGAATATTCACCATGAATTGGTACGAAATATTTTGGTCTAGTTAAAACTAACATTAGTTTAAGTTCATCTTGTGAGGCATGTCCTGATGTATGAGTATCTGCAAGAGGACTGTTAATTATAACATTAGCACCTGCTTTAAATAATTTATTAATAGTTCTATTAATACTAGTTTCGTTACCTGGTATGGCAGAAGAAGAAAAGATAATTGTATCTTTTGGTATAATCTTAATATGATTATGAGTTCCATCTGCGATTCTAGATAAAGCTGCAAGTGGTTCACCTTGTGAACCAGTACTTAGTATAGTTAAGTTTTTAGGAAGAATATGTGAGAATTCTTTAACTGAAATAAAGGTTGATAAAGGAGCTTTAATATAGTTTAGTGATTTTCCTACATTAATTGTTTTTTCCATACTTCTTCCAAAAACAATTACTTTACGATTGCTATAAACACTAGCATCAATTATTTGTTGGACTCTATGAACATTAGATGCAAAGGTTGAAATAATAATTCTACCTTCAATGTTTTTAAACATTGATTTAATACTTTCACCAATCTTTTTTTCAGAAACTGAGAAATTTGACTCGTTAGCATTAGTACTATCTGATAATAAACAAAGAACACCTTCTTCAGAATACTTAGTAAGTTTTTTGTAGTCTGCTTGCGGACCTAGTGGTGAAAAATCAAATTTGAAATCACCAGTATGAAGTATATAACCCAAAGAGGTTTTAATAGCAATTCCAAAAGAATCAGGAATGCTATGATTAGTTCTAAAAAAAGAAACTTTGAAGTTTTTAAAATTGTAAATACTATTATCAGAAAATTCAATTATATTAGCGGAAATCCTTCTATATTCAGAAAGTTTACTTTTAAGTAAACCGCAACCTAAACCATTAGAATAAATTGCTGGTATTTTAACTTTAGATAATAATTGGGGAATTCCTCCTATATGATCTTCATGACCATGAGTTATAAATAAACCAACTATCTTTTTTTCGTTTTTTTCTAAATAAGTAAAATCAGGAATAATATAATTAACTCCGTAATTTTCATCAGGGAAAAACATTCCTGAATCAATTATAATAATTTCTTCGCCACATTCAACAATATACATATTTTTACCGATTTCATTTAAACCACCTAAAGCAAAAATTTTTATATTGTTATCATTAAAATAAGGTATTATAGGTTTTTGTTCCATAATTGTTTATGCTTTATACTTCGGTATCATCAACTAGGCTACTACTATTTTCAGGGATTGAAAATGGTTGAGCTTTATTGATTCTATCGATGTATAAAATTCCTTTTAAATGATCGTATTCATGTTGGAAGACAATTGCAAGCAAGTCTTTCATTATGACAGTTTTTTCTTCTATTTCATTTGTAACATAGTTAAAGAAATGAGCTTTGACAGTTATTATTTTAGCTCTATGGACTATGCCTTCAATGACAAATTTTTCAACTGATAAACATCCTTCTCCATCAGGCAGGTATGTTTTTTTTACAGATTCAGAAATAATTTTAGGGTTGATTACTCCAAAGCGTTGAGTTATACCTTTATAGTCAACTAGGTTAATTGAAAACATTTGTTTAGAAATATTTATTTGTGGGGCAGCAAGACCAACCCCTGGTCTTATGTCTAATTCTTTGGCTTTTTTTTCATCATAGCCATTTTCAAGATATTCATCCATTAGATAAAGTGTTTTTATATCCTCATCACTAAGAGGTAAAAAGACCTCTTGAGCTCTAAGTCTTAATGTGGGATGATCATCTTTAATGATGTCTTTATTTGTTAGCATGTGTTTCACCTCATATATTATATTAATACAAATTGAATAAAATTACAACTATTTATTACTTTAATCAATAGTTTAGAAAATAAAACCTGTAAAATTTGTTTTTACAGGTTTTAAGTATCTTGATTAATTTATGTCAGATATTTTATTGATATCTAAGTTAATTCTACCATCTTTGATTTCAATAATTCTATCAGCTTTTTCTGCTATATGTCTATCATGTGTAATTACTATAAAAGTGGTTTTTAATTCTTTGTTTATTTTTCTTAATAAATCATAAACTTGTTCAGTTGAATCACTATCTAAGTTTCCTGTTGGTTCATCAGCTAGAATAATTTTTGGATTATTAATTAAGCTTCTAGCAATAGCTACTCGCTGTTGCTGTCCGCCGGACATATTAATAGCTAAATTGTTTTTTACTTTTTGTAGACCTACAATATCAAGTAATTCATTGGCTTTTTGAAGTATTTCATTTGTTATTGGTTTACCTGAAATTCTATAAGGCATTAAGACATTTTCTAAGGCAGTAAATTCTGGTAAAAGATAATGAAATTGGAAGATGAAACCAATTGATTCGTTTCTTAATTTTGAAAGACTTTTTTTTGAAAGTTCTTGAGCGTTAATATTATTAATAATAACATCTCCGCTTGTTGCTTTATCAAGAGTACCTAAGATATTTAAAAGAGTTGATTTACCACTACCAGATTGACCAATAATTGAATTAAATGAACCTTCTTCAAAACTTAGGTTCAAGTCAAATAATACTTGAGTCGGGAATTTTGAATTAAGATTATATATCTTATTAATATTTTTTAGTTCTAATATATTAGGCATTTCTGATCACCTCGATTACTGTTAGTTTAGAAGATTTTCTAGCAGGGATTAAAGCAGCTAAAGTTGATGCTGCTAGTGCGATAAAAGCTGATAATATAATAAAGTCTACTTCGATTGTTAATGGGATTACTGGTTCTCCGTTTGGTTTTAAAGCAAAAGTTGCGAATGAGTAACCAAGGCCAACACCTAGTAGGACTCCAAATATTGCTCCAAAGATTCCTAAAATTAAACCTTCAAATAAGAAAATTAAACTAGCTGTCGAATCTTTTATGCCCATAGCTTTTAAGATTCCTATTTGTTTTGATTTTTGCATTACAGTGATTGCTAATACTGAGGCAATTCCTAAAACTACTGAAATAATAACAAATACTTGAATCATAAGTGATGAAATACTTTGGCCTTGTAAACCACTTAATAATTCAGCATTTTCATCCATCCAGTTTGTAGTTTGAATATTATCTTGAATAAAAGTTGAGTTTAAAGTAAGAGATAATTCTTGAGCATCAAAAACTTCAGAAAGTTGTGTTTCAATTGAAGAAACACTAGAAGTTATTTGCAAGATGCTTTGAATAGTTGAAAGACTTGAAACACCCCAAGTTGAGTTGATTATTGCTACATTAAAATCAAAGAAACCTGATATTGTTAGAGGATATTTGATTGTTGCGAATTCAAAATCGATTACATCACCAACATTTACGTCTAGATCTTCTTTAAGCGATGCGCCTAGCAATATTTCGTTATCTAATAGGGGTAAATTGCCCTCTGTTAGTTTTTTATCGAAATCGTATATCTTATTTGCTTCTGTAAAATTAAAACCTCTAAAACGAATTTCTTTTTTTGTAGCTATATCTTTTTCTAAGATTCCGCCAATGTCAATAGTAGGAGATGCAATTGTAATAGCTGCTGATTGTTGCTTGATTGTAGTTAGTAATTCTTCATAGTCAGTAATAAATGTATCATCTGTTTTTGTAAAAGTTATATGTGAAGAAGAGCCAATTGTTGAGTCAACTAAACTGTCTTGCAAACCGCTTATTAAAGAACCAATGAATACTTGAACACTAACACCAACTGCAATACCTAAAATGATGATTAATGTTTGGCGCTTGGCTGATTTTAAAAAGCGCCAAGCGATACTTAAAGCTAGCTTCATTTGGCCACCTTCTTTCCAAAATCAATAATTTCATTAGCATTATATAAGATATAATCATGTTTGATTGAGTCTAAAGCATTTTGATTATGAAATGCTTGACCGCCAAGAATAATAGAAACTTTAGGAAAAGTTTCTTTTAGTTCATCTGTAATCTTTTTAGTGATTACTAGGTTATAGTGATTAGTTACACTAATTCCTACAAAATCTGGGTTAAGAGATCTAACAGCTGAAATAATATCATCCTTAGGAGTGTTAGCTCCAATATATTGAGCTTCAAATCCTGCTAATAAAAAGTAGTTAGTACTAATGATTGCTC
>Ga0334884_1000599_pt1 | contig 63957 bp, 52 predicted proteins | sample GraSluR1_MG_7_FD_207215 | JGI IMG/M metagenome (GOLD analysis project Ga0334884, IMG submission 207215) | Sludge microbial communities from methane-producing bioreactor in Wageningen University, Netherlands - Granular Sludge_12_05 R1 | ecosystem: Engineered > Bioreactor > Anaerobic >... | reverse complement strand
TCATATTTGCTGGAGAAGACCATCACCTGTACACTTTGCCTGTTGCCTGTGAGTATCATGTCTATTACATAGGAAAAGGATACCATCTCTATGTAACCGTAAATTACATCTGACAACTCTTTGCCGGGGATAAAGTATATGGAGCCAATGATTATCAGGTCGCAGTAAAGGAATACCCTTCCGGGAGAGGTTTCCCGGTATTTGGCTATGATAAGGGCAATAATATCTGTCCCTCCTGTACTGCCACCCTCCATGAAAATCATTCCTATTCCTATTCCGCTCATTGTGCCTCCAATAAGTGCGTTTATAAGCTTGTCTTCAATATCTGACACCCACGGGATCAGAGGCAAAAATTCAAACATGAGCGTTGCCATTGCAATGCAGAAAATTGTTTTGAACCCGAATGCTTTGCCAAGTACCAAAAACCCAATAAGCAACAAAATTCCATTTATTATCAGGTAGGAGTATGCCACTTCAAAACCGGTAGCATAATTTATCACAGAAGCAAGACCACTAACACCTCCACCAGCTATTTGGTTTGGAATAAGGAAAGCTGTCCAGCTGAAAACAAAAATAAAAAGCCCTATTGTCATTATCACATAGGACTTGATTGTTTTAAAGATATTGTTGTTCATTATATTTTTGGAATAGAAATTTCTCCTTTGCTATATGTCACAGCTTTTCCTTTGAGCAATATACGACCATCTGCCATGATGCAGTGCATGGACCCGCCCCTTTGGCTCAATTGTTTTGCAAACATAGTGTTTTTTCCTGTACGTGCGTGCCAGTATGGAGCCAATGTGCAGTGTGCCGATCCCGTTACAGGGTCTTCCAGTATTGTAGATTGGGGTGTGAAATAGCGTGATACAAAATCACTCTCTTTTCCAGGTGCAGTTATTATAACCCCTCCGGGGTCCAAATTTATCTCGTCAAAAACGGCGCGGTCTATCTCTATGTTCCGTATGTCATCTTCACTTTTGTATACAAGCAGGTAGTCGCGGGCTTTATATACCTCTACAGGCTTTATGCTGAGACTGTCATACACTTCTATAGGTAATGTGGCTTTTTCTCCTTGCCTGGTAGGGAAGTCCATTATGTAACTGTCATCTTCTTTGCTGACAGATACAACTCCGGAACGAGTGTCGAAATGGATGTTGCTCCCTTTGTAACCCAGGTGAAAGAAAAGCACATGTGCAGAGGCCAAGGTTGCATGACCGCATAGGTCCATCTCTATGTCCGGTGTAAACCAACGTAGTTTGTACGAATCTCCCAGGCATTGTACAAACGCAGTTTCCGGAACAGCATTTTCCTTTGCAATCTTCAAAAGCACGTCATCTGGAAGTTGTTCTTCCAGCAGGACCACTACCGCTGGGTTTCCTCCAAAAACCTTATCGGTAAAGGCATCTACCTGGAATGCCTGTAAACTTTTCAGCATACTATATTTATTATTTTCTTTGGTACAACTATGACTTTTTTCACAATTGCACCGGAAAGGTATTTTTGTGTGTTCTCATGTTCCCGGACAATTTTCTCAATTTCCTGAGATGTCATTGAATTGGAAAGAGTTAGTTTGTATCTTAATTTGCCATTGAAGGAGACCGGGTACTCGAAACTATCTTCAATTGTATATTCATGGATATATTCCGGAAATTTTGCCTGTGACACAGAGGTTATGTTTCCAAGTTTGTGCCATAACTCCTCTGCCATGTGAGGAGCAAAAGGAGACAACAAGATTACCATAGGCTCCAAAATTTCCTTTTTGTTGCATCCTGAATCGTATAGTTCGTTTAGGGCAATCATGAATGCACTGACACTGGTGTTGAAAGAGAAGTTTTCTATGTCTTCCTGAACCTTTTTGATGAGCTTGTGCAGCACTTTCAGCTCTGCTGGTGTTGCCTTCTCTTGTGAAACGGAAAATACCCCATCTTTGTAGAAAAGTCTCCAAAACCTTTTCAAAAAACGATGGACACCATCTATCCCGTTAGTATCCCAAGGTTTTGATTGCTCCAATGGACCCAGGAACATTTCGTACATCCTCAAGGTATCTGCTCCGTATGTGTCGCAGATGGTATCGGGGTTGACCACGTTGAACATGGATTTGCTCATCTTTTCCACGGCCCATCCGCAAATGTATTCACCATCTTCCAGAATGAACTCTGCATTGGCATATTCGGGCATCCATTTTTTGAATGCTTCCATGTCTAGCTTGTCATTGTGCACCAGGTTGACATCTGCGTGTATTTCCGTTGTATCGTATTGGTCTTTGAGCCCGTAAGATACAAATTGATTGGACCCTTTTACCCTGTACACAAAGTTTGAACGGCCTTGGATCATCCCTTGGTTTATGAGCTTTTTGAATGGTTCTTTTTCACAAACGTACCCCAGGTCGTATAGGAATTTGTTCCAAAAACGCGAATAGATAAGGTGACCTGTAGCGTGTTCTGTACCGCCTATGTATAGGTCCACGTTTCTCCAGTAGTTGTTGGCTTCTTTGGAAACCAGAGCTTTGTTGTTGGAAGGGTCCATATAGCGCAAATAATATGCGCTGCTACCGGCAAAACCAGGCATTGTGCTCTTTTCCAGTGGATAGCCATTATATGTCCAATCCTTTGCCCTAGCCAAAGGGGGCTCGCCCTCCTCGGTTGGCAAGAATTTGTCCACATCGGGTAACTCCAAAGGCAAATCCTTTACATCCATGGGTGTCGGGACTCCCTCTTTGTAACAGACAGGGAACGGCTCTCCCCAATATCTCTGCCTTGAAAATATTGCATCGCGTAACCTGAAATTGACTTTCCTTTTCCCCAGGCCTCTTTTCTCTACCTGGTCAATTGCTGCAGGAATAGCCTCATTAACAGTCATTCCGTTCAGGAAACCGGAGTTGCACATTATTCCCTCTTTGGCATCGAAACTTTCCTGTGATATATCGCAACCCTCTATCAAAGGGATTATCGGAAGATTGAAGTGTTTGGCAAAAACATAATCCCTGCTGTCATGTGCAGGTACAGCCATGATTGCTCCCGTCCCGTATCCGGCAAGCACATATTCCGAAATCCAGACCGGGATTTGTTTGCCGGTGAAAGGATTGATGGCGTGACTGCCACTGAATACACCGGTTACATTACGGGTTTCTGTCATTCTTTCCCGTTCTGTTTTTTTCTTTGCACTGGCAAGGTATTCATCTACGCTTGACTTTTGCTCCTGAGTAGTGAGTTTTTCTACCCATTCACTCTCTGGTGCCAGCACCATGAAAGTTGCCCCGAAAACAGTGTCTGCACGTGTTGTGAAGATTTCCAAATCGAACTCCCTGGTCCCGTTGGAAACCTTGAAAATCATCTCTGCACCTTGCGAACGGCCAATCCAGTTTTTTTGCATCTCCTTGAGGGAATCGCTCCACTCCAGCTCTTCCATATCGTCCAGCAACCTTTGGGCGTATGCAGAGACACGAAGTTGCCACTGTTTCATTTTACGTTGTTCCACAGGGTGGCCTCCCCTTACCGAGAGTCCCTCTTTTACTTCGTCGTTTGCCAGTACTGTTCCCAACGCCGGGCACCAGTTTACCGAGGTTTCTCCAAGGTAAGCAATTCGGTAGTTCATCAAAACATCTGCCTGTTCCTTTTCACTCATGGAGTTCCACTGCTGTGCGGTAAAAACACGAGTTTCCGTATTGGCCGCTTGGATGTTCATGTTTCCCTCTTTGGAAAAGATTGCGGTGAGTTCTTCTATCTTATGTGCCTTGTTGGTGTTGTTGTTGAACCAATGCCCGAACATTTCCAGGAATGCCCATTGGGTCCATTTGTAATACGAAGGCTCACAAGTTCTTACTTCCCTGCTCCAGTCGTATGAAAAACCAATACGGTCCAGCTGTTCGCGGTAACGCTTTATGTTTTTCCCTGTGGTTTCCGCAGGGTGTGTGCCTGTTTGGATAGCATATTGCTCTGCGGGTAGCCCAAATGCATCGTAGCCCATAGGGTGAAGTACGTTGAATCCCTTGAGTCGTTTGTACCTGCTGTATATGTCACTGGCAATATAACCGAGCGGATGGCCAACATGTAATCCTGCTCCCGAAGGGTAAGGAAACATGTCCAGCACGTAAAACTTAGGTTTTGAATTATCGGTTTCTACTTTAAAGGTCTGGTTTTTTGACCAGTAATCTTGCCAGTGCTTTTCGATCTCAAGAAAATTATACTCCATTTTACTACTTTTAAAAACAGCCACAAAAGTAATAAAAAAGCGTCAATATCAGACAGCCTCTTCCACAACTAGGTCCGATCGTAGGTTGGCTCGGATAAAATTCTGACGGTCAATTGTGTTTTTGCCCATGTAAAACTCCAGCAATTCGGGGATGTTGTCGTCGTTGCCAAGACGTACCTTTTCCAATCTTATGTTCTCTCCAATGAAGTAACGGAATTCATCTGGAGAGATTTCGCCAAGTCCTTTGAATCTTGTTAGTTCTGGGTTGGAACCAAGTTTTTTGATTGCCTTGTCCCGTTCATCTGCGCTGTAACAGTAGTGTGTCTCTTTTTTGTTCCTTACCCTGTAAAGAGGTGTTTGGAGTATGTAGAGGTGTCCTTGCCTTACAAGGTCAGGAAAAAACTGGAGGAAGAAGGTGAGCAGTAGCAGCCTGATGTGCATCCCGTCCACGTCTGCGTCTGTGGCAATAACAATTTGGTTGTATCGCAGGTTTTCCAGGTCTTCTTCTATGTTAAGTGCAGCTTGTAACAGGTTAAACTCCTCGTTTTCGTATACAATTTTTTTTGTGAGACCGTAGGAGTTTTTGGGCTTTCCCCTCAAAGAAAAAACAGCCTGGGTGAGCACGTCACGGCTTTTTGTTATGGAGCCGCTTGCAGAGTCACCTTCTGTAATGAAAAGGGTGCTTTCCATTGCCCTTTCGTTTTTATCGGTGTAATGTATTCTGCAATCCCTTAGGTTTTTGTTGTGCAGGCTGGCTTTTTTTGCCCTTTCCCTTGCAAGTTTTTGTATTCCGGAAATTGCTTTGCGCTCTTTCTCCGATTCTTGTATTTTCTTTATTATTGATTCTGCAATGTCGGAGTGACGGTGTAGGTAGTTGTCCAGCTGCTCCTTTATGAAATCTCCGATAAAGTTACGGATGCTTGTTCCTCCTGGTGCAATCTCCTTTGAACCCAATTTTGTTTTTGTCTGGGATTCGAAAACAGGTTCCTGTACTTTTATGCTGACAGCAGCAATCATGCTTTGTCTCACATCGCTAGGGTCAAAATCCTTTTTGAAGAAATCCTTGATTGTTTTGGCAACTGCTTCGCGGAATGCAGAGAGGTGGGTGCCTCCCTGGGTGGTGAATTGCCCGTTTACAAAGGAAGAGATGCCCTCTCCGTAATCGTTTCCGTGGGTTATGGCAATCTCAATGTCGTCTCCCTTGAGATGGATGGGAGGATACAGTGGCTCTTTTACAAGGGATTCATTCAGAAGGTCCAGCAACCCGTTCTTGGAAATGAACTCTTGTCCGTTTAGCTTTATGGATAGTCCAGTGTTGAGGTAGGAATAGTTTCGCAACATGCTTTCTATGAACTCCATATTGAAAACAAAGTTTCCGAAAAGCTCTTCATCTGCGATGAAACGTACAAGTGTCCCGTTCTTTTCATTGCTAAGCAATCTTTCCTCTTGCAAAAGTTCGCCCTTGCTGAATTCTGCATATTGGCTTTGGCCATCACGGAATGACTGGATGTAAAAGGAGCTTGAAAGGGCATTCACGGCTTTTATGCCAACGCCGTTCAATCCAACCGACTTTTTGAATGCCTTGCTGTCGTATTTTGCTCCGGTGTTCATCCGGCTTGCCACATCTACAAGGGATCCCAACGGAATACCCCGTCCCTGGTCCCTCACAGTGACAACCCTCTCTTCTATGGTTATTGTAATGTTCTTTCCGTGCCCCATTGCATATTCGTCCACGGAGTTGTCCATTACCTCTTTGAGCAGAACGTATATACCATCGTCGGGAGAAGAACCGTCGCCAAGTTTGCCTATGTACATCCCGGGCCTTTTGCGGATATGTTCGTTCCATTCAAGGGTTCTGATCTCTTTTTCGGTATATGTGTTCATGGTTGTTTTTTGAAATTCCAGGCAAAGTTAAAAATTTTTCACAAAGAGTTCTGCTATCTGCACGGCATTGGTGGCAGCACCTTTCCTTAGGTTATCTGCAACAACCCACATGTTTATTGCATTTTCACAGGAGAGGTCTTGTCTTACCCTTCCTACGAATACTGTGTCTGACCCTTGGCAATGGAGAGGCATAGGGTAGGGAGGGTTGTTTGACAGCGATACCAGTTTTACTCCCGGAGACAGATTGAGAAGATTGGATACCTTTTCCATATCGGGTCTGGAATGGAACTCTGCATTCACAGATTCGCTGTGTCCTCCTTCTACGGGGACCCTTACGGTAGTGGCGCTGATTGCCAAAGAATGGTCGTTGAATATCTTTCGGGTTTCATTTACCATTTTCATCTCCTCTTTGGTGTAGTCATTTTGGGTAAAGAGGTCTATTTGAGGTATAAGGTTTTTGTCTATTGGCCATGCATATGCACGGTTATCGGGGATTTTGCCCTCTCTCTCACTGTTTAGTTGTGCAATCCCTTTTATTCCACTGCCAGTCACAGATTGGTATGTGCTTACAACAATCCTTCTAATGCGGAAAGCTTGATGTAACAGGTTGAGTGCTACAACAAGTTGTATTGTGGAACAGTTTGGATTGGATACTAAAAAATCATTTCCATCCAGACTATTCCCGTTTACTTCGGGAACAATCAGTTTTACATTTGGGTCGTTCCTCCACCTGGAAGAGTTGTCAATGACCCTGCATTTTTCTTTGGCAAAAAGAGGGGCCCATATGCCTGAAACATCTGCACCTGCAGAGAATAGTGCAAAATGGGGCTTTTTTGATAGTGCCTCTTCTATTGTCACAACCTTTACATGCTCTCCTTTCCACAAGATTTGTTTGCCTGCAGAAGCCTTGGATGCAGCGGGAATCAATTGGCTGACCGGGAAATCGCGCTCTTGCAATAACTCTGTGATTTTTCTGCCAACAAGTCCTGTGGCGCCTATTACTGCTACTTTCATAATGATGCTTTTAATATATCGTTAAGAACTCCGCCTGCTGTTACCCTTGCACCTGCACCTGCACCGGTGATGGTTATTCCGTTTGGATAGTTGTGGGTTATTATTGTTATTGAATTGTTTGTGCCACATACGTGGTAAAGTGGGTTCTCAGGTGGGATTGAGAGTGGCTTCACAGAACAACCATGGGGTGTGATACGGGCAATGTACCTCATCTTTTCTCCTTTTGACAAGGATTCTTTGAATATTGACATAATTGCCTTTTCTTCTTGTTCCAGCCTTTCTGTCAAACCATCTGTATTCACGTTCAGGATATTTGCCGGGACTGCAGGTTCAGATTCTATTTGCTCCTGTTCCAATGGAAAACCACACTCCCTGGCCAAAATGGTGCATTTTCTCAGGACATCTGCCCCACTCAAATCTACAGATGGATCGGGCTCGGTATATCCAGACTCCTTTGCCTTTTTTACGAGGGTTGCAAAACTCTCTTTTCCATTGTATTCGCTGTACAGGTAATTGAGGGTGCCAGATAGTATGGCTTGGACCTCTGTTATTTTTTCTCCACTTTGTATGAGCTTTGCAATGGTTTCTACAACTGGTAATGCAGCTCCGGCAGTAGTTTCGTATAATAAGCAGACTCCCTTCTTAGCAGAGATGCTTTTAAGGGTATTCCATGTATGAAGCGAAGCAGAAGGGGCAATCTTGTTGCAGGTAACCACAGAGATGTTGTTGTCCAGAAGTTCCCTGTACAAAGAGGCTACGCTTCCGGATGCTGTACAATCTGCAAAAACCGCTTTACCCGGAAGTTCACTCAAGATTTGCCGGATAAACATGTTTACATCACCATCAGTTCCTGTTTCGCGGATATTCATGGCTTGGCTTGTTGTTATCCCTTTCTTGCTCAATATCATTTTTGACGAAGTGCACAAACCGGCCAACACCAATTCCAGATTGTCCTGTGATAGTATGGTTGGCTTCCTCTCGTTGATCAGTTTGACAAGTTCTTTCCCGACAGTGCCGTACCCTGCAACATAAAGATATACCTTGTCTATTTTCCCGTTGCCGAAAAACCTGTCATGGATGAGTTTGATAGAGTTGGGGTAATCTTTTGTACCTACTATGACAGAGATGTTCCTCTCTGATGATCCTTGTGCAATTGCCCTGATGTTTATACCTGCATCGCCAAGTGCTGTGAACATCTTGCCTCCGGTGCCAGACTGGTTTTTCATATCGTCCCCTACCAGGGAAATTATTGAGAATCCCTTTTCTACAACAACAGGGTTGACTTTACCAAGTGAAATTTCGTATGCAAATTCGGCATCCACTGCTTTCCCTGCCTTATCTGCTACTTTCTCTTCTATGGCTACACACATTGTATGCAGGGAAGAGGCTTGTGTAATGAGGACTATGTTGACTTGGGCTGTTGCCAATGATGTGAAAAACCTTGCAGAGTAACCGGGAATTCCAACCATGCCACTCCCCTCCAGGGAGATGAGGGCTATTTGTGTGCTGCCCGAAATTCCCCTTATTTTATCCCTGCTGTCGGGAGGGGAGTTTTCTATGACAGTATACGGGCCATCGGGATTGAATGTATTCCTTACCATTATTGGAATGCCTTTTTTTATTGCAGGCTGGATTGTAGGAGGGTAAACCACTTTTGCACCAAAATGCGAGAGTTCCAATGCCTCTTTGTATGATATATGTTCAATTGTACTGGCTTCGGGAACCAACCTGGGGTCTGCAGTCATCATCCCGTCCACATCTGTCCATATTTCAAGTACCCTGGCATTTATAGCAGCTGCAAACAGGGATGCTGTGTAATCTGACCCCCCTCTTCCCAACGTTGTAGTCTTACCTGTTGCATCGCTTGCAATAAAGCCTGGGACTATGTAGAGCCTGGTCCCGTTGGAAGCTAGATAATTTTTGATATTCATGTATGTAGCCTGTGTATCTACTAAATTTGAAGAGTTGTGCAGGAATGTCTTTACAAGGGAGCGGGAATCTGTCCATACATTGTTTATGCCCTGTGAATTGAATTTGGCAGATATTATAGTTGTGCTCAATAATTCCCCAAAGCTCATAACAAGGTCCAAAGAGGAGTTTGTTAGCTCCCCCAAAAGGTAAATGCCTTCTAGTATGCCTCTTAGTTCAGTGAAAAGAGACTTGCATTTGTCCATTGGTATACCTCTGAAATCTGCAGGGATTATTCCGTTTATTATTGCTATGTGGGATTCTTCCAAATCCTTTGCCAATCCTTTGTAGTTTGGATCTTTCAAGGAGGCAAGGGTTGCTGTTTGTATTAGTTTGTCGGTACAGCCAGCTATTGCTGAGCTAACCATTATCGTTTTGTCGCGTAATGATGCCTGTGCGGTTATGGATACTGCTTTGAGGATATTGTTACCGTTGGCAACCGAGCTGCCACCAAATTTGAGAATTTGCATTGCTCTATAGTTTAAAGTGTTTTTTTACTATTTCTTCGGTTTGTTCATATTCCAGCAAAAAGCCATCATGGCCATAAATGGAGTTGATCTCTTCGTATATGGCTCCAGGAATATGGTTGGCCATTTGTTTTTGTTCTTGGACCGGAAACAGGAGGTCACTTCCTATCCCGGTCACAACCGTTGATGCCTTTATGCTTCCCAATGCACATGATATCCCCGACCGGCCTCTCCCGCAATTATGGCTGTCAATGCATTTTGTGAGTTTGAAGTAGGAGTATGCATCAAACCTGTCTGCCAGTTTTTTTCCTTGGTATTGTTGGTATGAACAGGCTTTGGATGCAAACAGTTGTTCTTTTGATTCCTCTTGCTGGGTATGGTTGTATCCTTGGTAAGACCTGTAAGAGAGCAGAGCAATGGAGCGGGCTGCTTCCAAACCGCTTTTGCCACCATCCGTCCCTTGTTGCTCCATGAAGCTATCGTCTGCCAGCAAAGCCATCCTTTGCGATTCATTGAATGCTGTACCCCAGGGAGAGACCTGTGCATTACAGGCTATAAGCAAAAGGTTCTTAATGTTTTCGGGATACATGATGCTCCATTCCAGTGCCTGGAACCCCCCGATGGAAGCACCTGTCATAAGGAAGATCTCCTTAATCTCCAGGTGGAGTCGCAAAAGGTTATGAGCTTTTACAATATCCCTCACTGTTATATCGGGAAACCTCAATAAAAAGGGTTTCCCGTCTGGTGCAATTGATGCAGGGCCAGAGCTGCCATAGCAAGAACCCAGCATATTTGCGCATACAATCGTATGTTTACGTGTGTCAAAAAGTTTCCCTTCTCCAACCAAACCTGGCCACCACTCCTGTGGGTTTGAATTTGCAGTAAGGGCATGGCATATCCAAATCACTTTTTTCTTTGGTGAGACCTCACCCGAAATATGATAGCATATCTCGGGTGAGTGCAGGATTTCACCATTTTCCAGTTCAAACTCCCCTTCGTATTTGAAAATCTTTTGTTCCATTTGCATGTTGTTTACCTGGATATTGATTTGAATGCGTTGCCAAGGTCTGCTTTTATATCCTCTATGTGTTCTATGCCAACCGATATGCGTAGTGTGTTTTCTCCGATACCTGCAGCTGCCAGTTCTTTTGCAGAGAGTTGTGCATGGGTTGTAGAGGCAAAATGGCTTATCAATGTTTTGTTGTCTCCAACATTTACAAGATGGCTCAGGAGTTGCAACGAATTTACAAAGCGTGCGCTTGTTTGACGGTCACCTTTTATTGTAAAGGAAAGCACACCTCCGAATCCTTTTCTCAGGTATTTTTGCCCGTTTTGGTGGTTTGGATTTCCTTTGAGCCCCGGGTAGTTGACACTCTCTACATTTGGGTGAGTATCCAACCACTCTGCAAGCTCCTGTGTGTTTGAGAGTATCCTGTCCATCCGCAGGGCTAATGTTTCAAGCCCTTGCAATATCAAGAAAGAGTTGTGCGGGCTTATGCAGCAACCCCAGTCACGCAGTCCTTGTGCCCGTGCCTTTACCGCAAAAGCTATGTTACCGCCGGGAGATCCTGCACCGAACTCTTTCCAGAAATTGAGCCCGTGGTATGAGTCCGATGGTTGTGTAAGAGATGGGAACTTGCCATTGTCCCAGTTGAAGTTTCCACTATCCACGACAATGCCGCCCAGTGAGTTTCCGTGCCCACCAATCCATTTAGTAGCTGCATGGGTAATCACAGCTGCACCATATTCAGAAGGACGGAAAAGATACCCTGCTGCTCCAAAGGTGTTGTCTACAATAAGGGGAATAGAGTGTTTTTTGCTTAGTTGTGAGAATTTTTCAAAATCGGGAATGAAGAAATCGGAATTTCCGATGGTCTCTATGAAAATTGCTTTCGTTTTTGGATCGATCAATGATTCGAATGATTCTGGTTGGGACCCTTTGGCAAACCTGAATTCAATTCCCAGGGATGCAAAGCTGGAACGGAATTGGTTGAGGCTTCCGCCATATAGCGAAGATGAACTCACAATATTGTCACCTGCACTTGCAATATTTTGTATTGCAAGGAATTGGGATGCTTGTCCAGAAGATACAGCAACAGCTGCGCTGCCGTTTTCAAGGGCGGCAATGCGTTGTTCCAACACAGATGTGGTGGGGTTTGACAATCTTGTGTAGATATCCCCGGGAGTGGTCAGGTTGAAAAGGGACGCCGCATGGTCGGAGTCATCGAACAAGAATGAGGAGGTTTGGTAAATAGGTGTGGCGCACGGGCCATTACTGCCGTGTTTTATTTTTCCTGCATGTACAAGCAGGGTTTCATAATGATTGTTTTCCATTGTGATTGGATAATAATGATGTTGTTCAAAAAGTCTTTTGTGATGTGGACGTTTGTCCATATGGCTTTTTCGGGGTTTTCCCGATGGACCCTCGAAGGACCCGGAACTTTAGATATGCATCTTGCGATGCATTCGCATCATCATCATCCATGAAGAGAAGGAAGCAGCAGGAACCACCGTGTCCGTATTCACGGCAACGGTATTAGTGTTAAATATGAAGTTACGTTTATACATTTTGTGCTGTTCCGACGACAAAACTATAAATTGTAATTATATTCTGCAAATTTTTAATTAAATGGCTATATTTGCCGCCGTCAATATCTTTGACTTATCTTTATAAATAATAGAAAATCAGTATTATACATATGTTTCATCAAGCTACGGAAATTAGAAGGGATTTATTGAAAAGGGTATGCGAACTTAGTTTCGAAAACAGACTGGAAAAGGAAATTGACAGGATCCCGCTTGAAATGAGACCCAAGGCAAGCGCAATAACAAGGTGTTGCATACATAAGGACAGGGCTGTTATTAAATACCGTTTGATGACAATCTTGGGCTTCAATGTGTCTGACGAAACCGACGAACTTACCAGATTATCTGATTATGCAAAGATGTCCAAAGAGAGAACCGAGTTTACTGATGTGATGCTTACGGTGGTGGACGAGGCTTGCAGCTCTTGTGTGAAGCATAACTATACCGTTACCAATCTTTGTCGTGCTTGTGTGGGAAGGCCATGTACATATGCTTGTAATAAAAATGCAATAAGGGTGACCAACAAAGCAGAAATTGACCAATCGTTGTGTGTCAATTGCGGAAGGTGCCTTAGCGCATGCCCGTTCAATGCCATTGTTTATACTCCTGTGCCATGCGAAGAGGCTTGCCCGGTTGGGGCCATTACAAAGGACAGGTTTGGAGTGGAGCATATTGATTGGGACAAATGTGTCTATTGCGGACTCTGCAAGGAGGCATGTCCTTATGGGGCCATCATGGAAAAAACCTATTTGGTGCAAATAATTAGGGACATTCTGGATAGTGACAAAAAGATGGTTGCAATGGTAGCACCGGCTATCGCCGGCCAGTACCAGGCTCCCCTAAACAGGATATTGGATGCTGTGAAAAAATGTGGTTTTGATCAAGTTGCAGAGGTTGCTTCGGGGGCAAACACCACATCCCGAAATGAAGCTATTGAATGGGAAGAGAGGGTTGCAGAGGGTGGTGAACCTTTCATGACTACATCTTGTTGCCCATCCTACACGCGCTGGGCCGAGAAGCAACTACCTGCAATGGCCCCGTATATTTCCCATACCAGGACACCGGCATCATACACTGCCCAGGCTTTGAAAGAACATGACCCATCTGTCACCACAATTTTCATAGGTCCTTGCCTTGCTAAAAGGGTAGAGGGATTCAAAGACCCTAATGTCGACTATGTAATGACATTTGAAGAACTGGATGCAATGTTTGGTGCATTGGGTATTGTGCCCGGGGATTGTGACAACATGGTGTTTGACCCTTCCATTGAGAAAAGTGGGCGGCAATATGCACGTTCCGGAGGTGTTTCATCTTCCGTGGCACAGTATGTGAAAGACAAAGAAGCACTAAAACCTTATGTGGTGAGCGGACTAAGCAAGGAAAATGTCAGGTTCCTGAAAGGGATAGCTTCAACAGGCAAGAGCGAAAGCAACATGATTGAGGTCATGATGTGTGAGGGTGGCTGTGTGAATGGTTGCAGTACAATTACCAACCACAAGATAGCTACAAGGCAAATACTTGCTTTGGACAAGTCAGATAATTAAAAAAAAAGGATATGAAACGGGAACTTGTTATTTATACAGAAAAAATCAACTGCCAGGACTGTTATAAATGTATTAAAGTTTGCCCGGTCAAATCTATAAAGATAGAAGATTTCAGTGCTTCTGTGATAGAGGAGACCTGTATCTATTGTGGCAAGTGTATTAATGCCTGTCCGGTCGGGGCCAAGAGGTACAGGGACGACACCGACCTGGTAAGGGAGTGGGCACAAAACGGACAAAAGATGATAGCTTGCCTTGCACCCTCATTCCTGTCGGATTTTGGTGACGAGAAATTAGAAGACTTATTGAAAGTCTTCTATTGCCTTGGTTTTTCCGGCGTATCGGAAACAGCCATTGGTGCAGATTTGGTTGCACACGAAACCAACCGTTTTTTGACAGAGACAGACAACGAGGTTGTTCTGGCTACATGCTGTCCATCTGTTGTAAATTATATTAAAATTTATTATCCGGAATATGAGAGCCATTTGGCTCCTATTGTCTCTCCAATGATTGCACATGTGAGGTTACTCAGGGCTGCCGGCTATGCAAACCATAAACTTGTTTTTGTGGGACCGTGTATTGCAAAAAAAAGGGAGAGCGATATATATGAAAATGAAACTGATGCCGTTATAACATTTGAAGAGTTGCATCGTATGATGGAGGGCGAAGGGATTTACTTCTCCGATATGGAGAGGGTTTCACTCCCAGAAGGGTTTGTAATAGGAGCATCTGAACGTGCCGGACTTTTCCCTGTTGACAACGGAATGATCAGCACAATGTGCAAGGAGGTGCAACCTGTTGATGCAGGGTTCATGAGCTTTTCCGGAATGAAATCTGTCATGGAGGTTTGCAGTGAGCTTGAAAGCTGGAAACCGGGGAAAAAGGTTTTTGTGGAGCTTATGGCATGTGACGGAGGTTGTATAAAAGGTCCTGCCACAAGCAATAAAGAGGGAATCGCAGCAAAAAGGAACAGGCTGTTGCGTGAATTTGATGCTTTCCGCCGTTCGGGATTGGCTGTTTCTTTGCCTAAAAAGGATGTGGACCTCTCTTTTGATGCCTACAAGGTTCCGTATAAAATCAATTGCCTTTACAGCGAAAGGGAAATTCAGGAGGTACTCAATTCCATGGGAAAAACCAGTAAAGAGGATGAACTTAACTGTTCTGGCTGCGGGTATGACAGTTGCAGGGCCTATGCTGCTGCTCTTTTGGATGGTAAGGCAGAGAGGGAGATGTGTATTTCACAAATGAGAAAAGAGGCTCAAAACCAAGCATCTGTACTACTAAGGAAAATGCCTTACGGGGTAGTGTTGGTAGATGAGAACCTTAGGATTGTGGATACAAATGAGAAGTTCGTGGAGCTTGGCGGGGAGGAGATAGCCATGATTTCTGAGGCTTTGGGTGGCCTTGGAGGTGCCGACCTGCGTAAGATTGTACCATACCATAAATATTTCCAGTCGGTTATTGCAGGAGGTGAAGAGTCTGCCGAGTTTGACGTAAGGGACAATAACCGCAACATCCGGCTCTCCTTGCTCTCAATACAACCCAACAAGCTGGTGTGTGGTATTATCCAAAACATGGATGATTCCCAGCTTGTAAAAGATATTATCTCGGAAAAGATAAGGGAGGTGATAAAACACAACGCCGAGTCGGTACAGAGGATAGCATACATACTTGGGGAGAGTGCCTCGTATACCGAGAGCATCCTTAACATGGTAATAGATTCCGATAAAAAACCAAGATAGCCATGTTTTTCGAAGAGGATGACAATAATTTTTTTATTGAAATAGCCCACTCCCAGCAGTTCAAAATGGGTGAGGTGGTAGGAGGGGATGTCTTTATATCTACCATGATCAAAGACGAAAACCGTTTTGTTGCAGTTTTGTCGGACGGATTGGGCAGCGGCATCCGGGCCAATGTGCTTAGTTCTCTTACGGCCTCAATGGCAGTGAATTACAGATTGCAACACAGGCCATTGTCCGACTCCATGAGGAGCATACTGGATACCCTGCCCGTCGATCCCCGAAAGAGAATAGGTTATGCAACCTGTTCTGCTGCCGAAATTGACCTGAACGGGGAGGCCCACCTTTTTGAATTTGACAATCCAGATTTCATAATCTTCAGGGGAAACACCTGCATAGAGCCACGCAAAAAGAGCGTAAGGCTGGCAACATCACAGGGAGACAGGGTGTTGCTGGAGTCCAAGATAATGCTTTTCAAAGGAGACCGTATTATCATGCTCAGTGACGGTGTAACCCAAAGTGGTTTGGGTTCCAGGAGTATGCCCATGGGTTGGGAGAGGTCGATGGTTATTGATTTTATTAAGAACTACCTGGAACGGCATCCCGATGTGTCGGCAAGGGAACTTTCCAAAGTAGTGATGCAAAAAGCACTGCACAACGATCTTTTTGAAGCAAAGGACGATATCACCTGTGGAGTGATTTACCTGCGGGCACCAAGGAGGTTGCTCATATGCACGGGTCCGCCCTTTGACCCTGGCAACGACAAAGAGATGGCAAGAATCTTTGATACCTATCCCGGACGCAGGATCGTATGCGGAGGCACTACTGCACATATACTTGCCAGGGAGCTGGACAGGAAAGTCATTGGAGACGGAAGGCAGCAGGTAAAGACAAACCTGCCCACCTCTGCAAGGATGGAGGGTGCCGAGCTGGTTACAGAGGGTATCCTTACCCTGGGCCATTTGGCCGACCTGATCCAGAGTTACAAAGAGGGATACAAACCAGACAACTCTCCGGCAGGGGAGATTCTCAAGATAATCATGGATTCCGATGTGATAGATTTTTTAATGGGAACGCGTATAAACGAGGCTCATTACGATCCGTCACTACCTGTGGAGATGGAGATACGCAGGAATCTTATCAGGAGGCTCAAGGTTGTTTTGGAGAGGGTTTTCATGAATAAGGTAAGAATTAAGTATATTTGATGTCGTTAACCTAAACGATATATCATGCTTAAACTTGAAAATAACCATTTGTATTTTTTTTACTTGTCTGTTACTTTGATTCTTTTGCTTTTATTGACAACATCTTGCAAAAGCAACCAGGAAAATTATGTGATTTACGATTTGTTGCCCGAGGGTACCTTTACAAAGGGCATGGAGGGGCCTGCAGTTGACAGTGAGGGTAATCTCTATGCTGTAAACTTTGGTGAGCAGGGTACTATCGGCAAAGTTACTCCTGATGGTGTTGCCAACCTATTTATCACTTTGCCAGAAGGATCGATTGGAAATGGAATCCGTTTTGACCGGGCAGGCAGCATGTATATTGCCGATTACACAGGCCATAATATACTTCGAATTAAAAAAGAGACATCGGATGTGATTGAGGTTTATGCCCATTGCAGCGATATGAACCAACCCAACGACTTGACTGTTTCGCCCGCAACCCAGGTAATCTATGCAAGTGACCCTAACTGGAGGGATTCCACCGGGAATTTGTGGATTATTCCCGCTCCCGATTCGGTTGTTTTGGTAGAGGAAGGGATTGGTACAACAAACGGGATAGAGGTGAGCCCCGACGGGAAAACCCTGTACGTAAATGAGTCCATTCAGCGGAAGATATGGAGGTACGATATAGGTGCCGACAATATGCCTGTAAACAAAAATGAGTTTTACTCCTTTGAAGACTTTGGTATGGACGGCATGCGTTGCGATAATGAAGGGAACCTGTTTGTAACACGACATGGCAAGGGTAGTGTAGTGAAGCTCTCACCCAAGGGAGAGCTACTGCATGAATACCAACTGAAAGGGAAATTACCCACCAACCTCACCTTCTCCAACGATTTTAAAAAGATATTCGTAACCCTTGCCGACAGGGGTTGCTTTGAAGTTATTGATTTTACCCCGTTGGATTATAAACAATTAGTTAAGCAGAATGAGGTTAAGATTATAGACATTGAAGCTGCTGTTGGTACCGGGCGGGTAATGGAGCTGAGCGAGATTGCCGGTAAGGTTCAATATGTACCTTTGGAGACCACCAAGGAATCCCTTGTAAATGGGGGTATTATAACTCTCAGTTATGTGAACGGCCTTATTTATGTGATGGAAATGTCCCAAGTCAAAATATTTGATTCCGGTGGTAAGTATCTTTCGACGGTAAACAGGCAGGGGAGAGGCCCTGAGGAGTATACAGACATAATAAATGCCGGTGTATTCCCGGAAAACGGCAACATTGTTGTAATGACCTCTGCAGGGACACTTAATGAATATGATATTGAAGGCAATTTCATATCCCGGGTCAGATTACCGGAGCTGAAGGACCATTTTCTTGTAAATTGCTTCAAACAGGACAGGAATACTTATGTTGCATCTGCTCACCAGCTGGATCATAATCAACCTGGCTGTTCGGTGGTTGTTTTTGATTCACTCTCCAGTATCAAACTCAAGATACCGGCTGTAAATGAATCTCCGGATCCAAGGGTTATGAGGGTTCCGTTTTTGTATCGGTTTAGGGATAAATTAAGGTTTATCCATATTGATTCTAAGGTGGATACTATTTATTCCATAGCCACGGATTTATCTGTGGAAAGCCCTTTTGTTTTCAATTTCGGAAAGTATAAACTTCCCTTTGACCAACAAAACTTCGTTGATATGCTTGCTTCCAAAACCAGTAACTACATCACCCTTACCTCTGTGGTTGAGTCTGATAAGTACATTTTCCTAAGGTTTGATTTCCGGGGAATAAAAACCGAATCGTATGAAAGAAGTCGGAACATTGTATGTGCTTTATTCAATAAAGAAAGCGCAGAGTTGACGTTATTAAAGGAGCCGGAAAACGGCAAGCCGGGTCTCAGGAATGATTTGGAAAACGGACCAGTTTTTTGGCCCTATGCCGACATCCATGATAATTACATGGTGTCAATGTATACGGCCGATAAGTTCATACAATTTGCTGACAGTACCACTGCTTCCGGCAAATTAAAGGAGACAGCGGCAAGAGTGAAGGAAGATGACAACCCCGTGGTTGCCATTGTTAAACTGAAATAATTTTTTTTTGTCTCCATAATGTCCGTAAGCGGAAATTGCAATAACCATTAATTCATTATCATGAATTTCGTATATTAAACGATGCCTTTCGGAAATTCTACGTGACCAGGTTTCAATTATGAATCCTTTTAGTTGTTCAGGCTTGCCCGCACCTCTCCTTGGATGCTCTTCAAGCTCTGTCATTAGTCTGGCGATTTTATTTATAATTTTTTTATCGCCAGACTTGATGTGTCAAACGATATCAATCTCGGCTTGTTTGGTAACCTTGACTGAATAACTCATAAACCTAGTTTATCCTTGATTTCGTTCCACGGTTTTGTTCTTCCTTCAACAGCATCTATGCGACCTTTCTCTATATGGTCTAGGTTTAAGGAATTGTCAAAGTACGGGTCATTGCTTGGACTAGGATTTAAACGTATTTCTGTACTTGGTGTTAGCTCAATGATACCTCCCTTGCTTTTTAAGGCAACCTTTTCTTTAAAAGCAAGTTGAAGGTACTTACTTATATTGTTTCTGAATTCTGTGACTGTAAGTAGTATCATAATTTAAATAATTTATGACATAAATATGTACAAAAATAGTACATATTCTGTTTATAAACAAAAACTGTTGTTAAAATAAAAGGGACTACCTTTTTAAGACAGTCCCTTTTATTTTTTTGGTTTAATGCTTACTCAAATTTTTGAAGCAGCAGTTCCATCAGTTTTACAGCTGCACCCGATACTGTTGTGCCGGGGCCGAAGATTGCTACCGCACCTGCTTTGTAAAGGGCATCGTAGTCCTGTGCCGGGATAACCCCGCCTACAATCACCATGATGTCTTCCCTTCCTAGCTTTTGCAACTCACCTACAATCTGGGGAACAAGTGTTTTGTGACCAGCTGCAAGGGATGAAACCCCTACAATGTGCACGTCGTTTTCCACTGCTTGTTTTGCAGCCTCTTCGGGAGTCTGGAACAGAGGTCCCATATCTACATCAAAACCACAGTCGGCATAACCGGTAGCTACGACCTTGGCTCCGCGGTCGTGTCCGTCCTGACCTAGTTTGGCAATCATGATACGGGGCTGTCTGCCCTCTTTCTTTGCGAATTCGGCAACCAGATTCTTGGCTTTTTCGAATTCGCTGTCGTTTTTAACCTCACTTGAGTATACACCAGTGTTCATACGTATAATTGCTTTGTATCTGCCGGCAACTGCTTCGCATGCATCGGAGATCTCTCCCAGAGTGGCTCTCTCTTTTGCTGCCTCTACCGCAAGTTCCAGCAGGTTGCCGCTCTTTTCACGGGCTGCTTTGGTGATTGCTTCGAGTGCGGCTTTGACTTTGGCCTCATTCCTGTTGGCGCGGAGCTCTTTTAACCGTTGGATTTGTGATTCCCTTACTTTTGTGTTGTCTACATCCAGGATCTCGAGCGGGTCCTCTTTTTCCATACGGTACCTGTTAAGACCTACGATGGTGTCGTTCCCGGAGTCAATGCGCGCCTGTTTGCGTGCTGCAGCCTCTTCTATACGGAGTTTTGGAATTCCGGTCTCAATGGCTTTTGCCATTCCTCCCAGTTTCTCTACCTCCTCTATGTGTGCCCAAGCTCTCTCTGCAATCTCGGCAGTGAGTTTTTCTACATAATATGAGCCAGCCCATGGGTCAAGTGATTTGGTTATGTTGGTCTCTTCTTGTATGTAAATTTGGGTGTTCCTTGCAATACGGGCAGAGAAGTCGGTAGGCAGGGCAATTGCCTCGTCAAGTGCATTGGTGTGCAGTGACTGGGTGTGTCCCAGGGCTGCTCCCATGGCCTCAATGCAGGTACGGGCAACATTGTTGTATGGATCCTGCTCTGTGAGAGACCATCCCGATGTTTGGGAGTGGGTCCTCAACGACATGGATTTCGGGTTCTTGGGGTTGAACTGTTTTACCAGTTTTGCCCAAATCATCCTGGCTGCTCGCATCTTTGCAATCTCCATGAAGTGGTTCATTCCGATTGCCCAAAAGAATGATAGGCGGGGTGCAAATTGGTCTACATCCATACCGGCAGCGATACCGGTCCTTAGGTATTCAAGACCGTCGGCAAGGGTGTATGCCATTTCAATGTCACAGGTGGCACCAGCCTCTTGCATATGGTATCCCGATATAGATATTGAGTTGAATTTAGGCATGTTGCGCGAGGTGTACGAGAAGATGTCACCGATTATCCTCATTGAAAATTCGGGAGGGTAAATATATGTGTTCCTTACCATGAATTCCTTTAGGATGTCGTTTTGGATTGTGCCCGAAAGCTCTTCCAGTTTTGCTCCCTGCTCCATTCCTGCTACTATGTAAAAGGCAAGCACGGGAAGCACGGCTCCGTTCATGGTCATGGATACCGACATTTTGTTGAGGGGGATCTGGTCGAATAGTACTTTCATGTCCTCTACACTGCAGATGCTCACACCTGCTTTACCAACGTCTCCGACTACCCTGGGGTGGTCGGCATCGTATCCGCGGTGGGTTGCAAGGTCAAATGCTACCGAAAGTCCTTTTTGACCTGCTGCAAGGTTTCTCCTGTAAAATGCATTGGACTCCTCTGCAGTCGAAAAACCTGCATATTGCCTTACGGTCCATGGATTCATTACATACATGGTGCTGTAAGGTCCTCTCAGGAAGGGCGGGATACCGGCTGCATAGTTCAAATGCTCAAGACCTTCGAGGTCGGATGCATTGTAGGTGCCCTTTACCCCGATTTGTTCGGGAGTCATCCATACCGGTTGCTCTTTGCCGGCCGGGGCAGCTGCTCCGCTATATTTTAATTCTGAAAATTTTGGTCTCATATCTGTTACTTTTTTATTCTGCTAAATTCCGAGTTGTTTTTGATATTGCTTTAGGGTATCAAGTACATTGCTCTTGACACTGATGAAGTTATTGATGCCTTGTGCCTCCAGGTCTGCTTTGCAGGCAGGTTCGCCGGCTACTACAAGGATTGCTTTGCCAGAGAGCAGTTTGTTGATTTCCGGTACTGACTGAGCATATTCATCATCGGAAGAGCAAGCTACAACTATGTCGGCGTTGGCTTCCAGTGCGGCTTTGACTCCCTCTTCTATGGTAGCAAAACGGGTGTTGTCGGTAACTCCAAACCCGGCAACTGCAAAGAAGTTGCTTGCAAACTGAGCTCTTGCACGGCAAAAAGCAAGGTTGCCGAATGTGAGCATGAATGCTTTTGGTGTTTTCCCGCTGGTTTCTGTTGCAAACCTGAGTGATTCGAATGCTTGTGCTCCACGGTATTTTTCTATAGGCTCCACAATCGGGTTGTTGCTTTTGGCAGCACCTGCACCGCGTGTTACAACATCAAGGGTAATGTCTTTGTCTGCCTTTTCGGAGAAATTTGGGTATTGGTTGGTTCCCAATAATATTTCACGGCGTGTGGCAATGTTCATATCCCTTTTTGCTGCCGATGCTTTTACCTCTGCCTGTATGTAACCCTCTTTAAGGGCGCTTACATAACCTCCTTTGCCCTCTACTGTGGTAAAGAGTTTCCATGCTTCGCCGGAGATGGATGCAGTGAGGTTCTCAATATAATATGAGCCGGCTGCCGGGTCGTTGATCTTGTCAAAGTGTGCCTCCTCTTTGAGTATGATTTGTGTGTTGCGGGCTATCCTGTTGCTGAATTCTGCCGGTTCGCGGAATGTGTAGTCAAACGGGAGCACTTCAAGTGAATCAACTCCTGCAAGTGCTGCACTCATGGCCTCTGTTGTCCCACGTAGCATGTTTACATATGCGTCGTAAACTGTCATGTTCCATTGCGAAGTAACTGCGTGGATGTTTATTTTTTGTGATTCGGCATTGCTTGCACCATACTCTTTGGTGATGTTGCTCCATAGCATCCTTGCTGCACGGAATTTTGCAATTTCCAAAAAATAATTGGGACCTATTGCAAATGTGAACTTGATCCTGGAGGCAGCCTGGTCTGCTGTAAATCCTGCAGAGATTAGCATTTGCATGTATTCGCTACCCATTGCCATTGCAAAACCGAGCTCTTGCACAATTGTTGCACCTGCATCGTTGAAAGCGTAGCCTTCTACTCCGGTTACCCTGATTCCGGGATACTCCTTGACAGCTTCCATGCAGCCTTTGAGGGTCTCCAGGTAATTTTGGCAGCAATAATTGCCGGTTGTCGTAAGTGTCCTGAGCGGGTCAAAATCGAAGGATGCCTTAATATCTTTCGGATTTACACCGTTTTTGGCAGCATATTCTGTAAAGGCCAGTATAATTTGGGCCGAGGCACATGAGCAACCTTCGAAGTTGATTTCGGTCTTGGCAAGGTCAACACCTTTCAATAGTACAGCCATTTTTTCAGTCGAAATCTCTTTTTGTCCGTCTACGCAAAATGCAACTGAGTCAACTCCTCGGCTAATTCCCCTAACAGCCTGCTCATTGGCTTTTTGGAAGCTCTCCCATGCACAGTACCCTTGGCGTACAAGCCATTTGTTTTGATCTTTGGTGCCCCTTACAAAAGGAAAAGCACCTGGTGTGCTGCCAATGTGCTTCAAATTTTCCAGATCCTCTGCGCGGTAATAAGGGCGTACTGCAAACCCCTCCATTGTTTTCCATACGAGTCTCTTATCATAGTCGGCCCCTTTGAGGTCCTTGTTGATTACCTCTTCCCACTGTGATGTCGGAACAGGTTGAAACTCAGCAAATAATTTTTCTGCCATATCTATATTGTTATTTATTTGAGTGTTGTCAAAATAATTCCGCAAAGTTACAAATTCTTTCGCGAATTATTAAACCTTTGGTGTTATTATTAGTCATAAAGACAAACGAACCAATTAAAGGAAATATTAGTATGAAAAAGGTTTACATTACATTGATTATGGCCATGATTGCCATTTCAGGAATGGCTCAGGAGCGCCAACCGGAGGGCAGGGGTTATATGGGGGCAAATCCAAGGATGCTGGAACCGACCCTTACTGCAGAGCAGTCACAAGCTATTGCTGGTCTAAGGAGTGAATTGAGCAAAGAGTTGCTGCAGGTGAACAACCAAATGGCAGAATTGAGGGCTCAGTTGAGAACTCTGCAACAAGTAGAGAAGCCAGATTTGAGGGCAATTGACAAAAAGATTGACCAGGTTACCGACCTGCAAAATAAAAGGATGAAGCTGGTTGCCCGCACAGAGGCAAAAATTCGTGAGAACCTCACAGAAGAGCAGAGGTTGCAGTACGATTTGAGGAGAGGTAAAAGGGCATCACATTTCAGGAATGTACGTAAGGAGCGTATGCCAATGAACAATATGCCCGGGAGCAGGATGGAGATGCCAAAAAGGCGTATGATACAAGATTAACCACCTTTTTCCAGGTCGGCTGCTTTCGTGAGGTAGTCATCCATTTCAGTACCGGAGTTTTTTGCTCCGGTATTTTTTGTTTCCGGAGTTGGGCTTTCTGGTTTGTTCTCTTTGTTTTTCAAGATGGCTTTGCGTAACTCGAAGTTTTGTCCCAGGTATTTCCTTCTTACTTCAGGATTGTTTGCAAGGGTCTCGGCAGTACCGCTTTCCAGTATGCTTCCTTCGTACAGCAGGTATGCCCTGTCTGTAATTGCAAGGGTTTCATGGACATTGTGGTCTGTTATTATTATGCCTATATTTTTGGTCTTTAGTTTGGCTATGATGTGCTGGATATCTTCCACAGCAATTGGGTCCACTCCGGCAAAAGGTTCGTCAAGCAAAATGAATTTTGGGTCTATCGCAAGTGCGCGGGCAATTTCGCACCTTCTGCGTTCCCCTCCGGATAATTGAACACCCAGGTTTTTGCGCACCTTATGGAGGGAAAACTCATCCAGCAACTGTTCTAACCTATCTTTCCTTTGACCTCGGGACATTCCGGACATCTCCATGACAGACATGATGTTGTCTTCTACACTTAATTTCCTGAAAACAGATGCCTCCTGAGCCAGGTAACCCAGCCCTTTTTGGGCTCTTTTGTACATCGGCAGGTCTGTAATCTCTTCATTGTCAAGAAAAATTCTGCCTGCATTTGGCTTGATGAGCCCGGTAATCATGTAGAAGCTGGTGGTTTTCCCAGCTCCGTTAGGCCCCAGCAACCCCACAATTTCTCCTTGTTCTACTTCTATTGAAACATTCTTGACTACGGTGCGGGCTCCGTATTTTTTTACCAGGTTTCTGCTGTATAATCGCATTCTACTTTAATTCCAGTTTTAGATCTTTTTGAAGTTCCTTGACTTCCGGGTATGTATCTGTAATGAATTTTGCCTTTTCCTGTGGCATGTACATTTTGTTTTCACCAGGATCGTCGTCGGGAGTTACCTCTATTTGAAGCGTTACCTCTTTGTTGTTCAGGTTTACCTTCAAAAACTCTACCAAACGTGCTTTGCAATTTTTTTCTATCCAGTTTTTCTGTAATTCGTTTTTAACCGGAAAGTGAATAACATTGTTTTCCAGTATTTTTGGTTCTGTTTGCACTATTGTCGTTGCGAGCCTTGGATAGCTTTTTTCTTTTTCTGCCATCAATTTCCAGACTTCGGCCAGTTTTTCAGGCAAGAGGGTATCGTTGCCAATTATTGCAGTGGTTGCCTGGTTTTTGTTTTTACCATTGTTCCCGGCGTTTTTCAGGAGCTCTTTGATTGATATTGATTGGGGAGCGTTGTTTGGTTTTGCTTTCGTTTGCTGAGTTGTTGGTGTTGTCTCTTGAGTTGTTGCCTTCTGAGTTGTTGCTGGTTTGGCTTCTGTGGGTTGTGCTTCCTCGTTATGTTTATCTACAGGTTGTTTTTCAGTTGTCGGTTTCTCTGCTTTTTGTTCTGTTGAATGCCATGTTGCCTCTGTGTTTACCCTGCATAGCCTGAACAATGCAATTTCTATGTGCAGTCTTTGGTTGCCGCTGTTCTTGTAACCTGCTTCACAGGCAGAGGTAATGTTTAGTGCGTCGTACAGGAATTGGAGCGAACAGTTTTGGGATTGTTCTTTATATTTGTCTTTTACAGTAGGGGCAAGCTCAAGGAGCTGGATTGTGGTTTTGTCTTTGCACACAAGCAGGTCCCGGAAGTGGTTGCTTAGCCCTATTATAAAGTGAAGTGCATTGAATCCTTTGGAAAGGATTTGGTCGAAAGTTAAAAGCACTTTGGCGTAATCGCCCGATAGCATGTTGTCTGTAAGTGTCAGGTAGTAATCGTAGTCCAGAACGTTCAGGTTGGAAATGATGCTTTCGTATGTGATTGTTGTTCCGCAAAATGCTATTGCCTGGTCAAAGATTGTGAGGGCATCCCTCATTGCGCCGTCTGCCTTTTGAGCAATGATATGCAATGCATCCGGTTGGATGTCGATGTTCTCTTTTTGAGCTATGGAGGTCAGGTTTTTCACAATGTTCTCTACGGAAATCCTGTTGAAATCGTATGTCTGGCAACGGGACAGTATGGTTGGCAGTATCTTGTGTTTTTCTGTTGTAGCCAGAATGAATATTGCATGGGCAGGCGGTTCTTCCAGGGTTTTAAGGAAAGCATTGAAAGCACTTTGTGAGAGCATATGTACCTCGTCTATTATGTAGACACTATATTTTCCTATCTGGGGAGGGATCCTTACCAAATCGTTAAGTTGCCTGATATCTTCAACTGAATTGTTTGAAGCGGCATCCAACTCATGTATCGAGTAGGAGCGACCTTGTGCAAAGGAGATGCAGGATTCACATTTGCCGCAAGGTTCCATCTCTGTGCCCGGATTTTGGCAGTTGATGGTTTTGGCAAAAATCCTTGCTGTGGATGTCTTGCCAACCCCTCTTGGGCCGCAGAAAAGGTAGGCGTGGGCAAGTTGCCCTTTGAGAACCGAGTTCTTAAGGGTAGTTGCAATATTTTCTTGTCCTATAAGACCTTCGAATGTGTCCGGACGGTATTTTCTGGCAGAAACAACAAATCTTTCCATATCTCACAAAAGTACAAATTTTTGTCTAATTTTGCATTTGGTACAAAAATGAAGGTATGAAAAGAGGATTTTTTTTGATTATTGCAGTTTTAATCTTTGCAAACGGATATTCCCAAAATTTCCTGAGGGAAATCCGGAATACTTTCACATCTTACGGGGCAAAGGTTACAAAGGTGGTGATTCCTTCTACCTCATTGGCAGACCTTATGTTAAGGGATGCTGTGAGCAAAGGTTGGAGGATATCTCCATTTGAATTCTGTTCAATGGAAGAGTATGAGCAGCTCAAAAGGGATACTAGCTTTTTTTTCTTGCTGAGGGTAGATGGCAAATTCAGAAGGGAACTGGAACCCAAGATAGAGTATCTTACCTTGATAAAAGGCGGGCCTGAGGTAAAGCATGGACTCTACAGCAGCAGGAATATTATGACACTTCCATTGCAGGAGGCCGATGATGCCAGCGGTGTGAACCTTCATCTGCTTCCGGTATATATAGATGTCATTCAAAACCATATATACGAAGTGCAAGAGGATATTTCCATTGCCTTCAAAGGAAATTCAATATTTTCGGACAGGGTTTCACAGCTAAAAGGCAAAAAATTGCTTTTCCCAATGGAGTATTTGAATTATGATGTTTCCAAGGATGAGTTTTTAACGCTTTTTCAAAATAAAGTTTCAATTGTGTCAAGGGAACAGGCAGAGGGTGCTTTTGTGAACAGTGATGTTGCAACAGTGGTTCCGGTTGTAATAAACCCAAAAGGAGGCAGCAGGGGTTCCTATTGTTACAAGCTTTTGATTGGGACCGATAGTCACGAACTTTTATTTTTCCGCAGGCACAGGATCTCTGCCAGAATGCCTGCCGGTTTCACCAGGGAGGATATCCGTAAGATTTCCATGCCCTTTCAGTTTTAGTTTCAAATGGATATAACAGTCAAGCGTCTAGATTCCGGAATTGGGTATGTGTTCCGTAAAATTTCATCTCCGGTAGCTTATTGCGCTTTGAGCATTAAGGCTGGTACCAGGGATGAATCTTTGGTTCAAAACGGGATAGCCCATCTTACAGAACATATGCTTTTCAAAGGTACAACCAAAAGAGGAGCAAAAAGAATCAATAACTTTTTGGAGAAACTTGGTGGTGAGCTTAATGCATATACAACTAAAGAAGAAACAGTGATACATGCCACGGTTTTGAAAGAAGATATCGGAAAAGCTGTAGAGTTGCTGGCAGACCTGGCATTCAACTCACTTTATCCCGAAAAGGAGTTGGTAAAGGAAAAGGATATTGTCCTGGACGAGATAGCCTCTTACAAAGACTCTCCTTCTGAGCAGATATTTGACGATTTTGACGAGTATCTTTTCGGGGATCACCCTTTGGCTATGCCAATACTGGGGAAACCTAAAAGTGTGAAAAGAATATCTGTAAATGACATCAAAGATTTCACAGCAAAACATTATACCCTTTCCAACATGACTTTCTCTATTGTGGCAGATATTTCCGATCCCAGAGGTGAGTCGATGGTAATGAAGCATTTTGGTGGGGGGAGTATTGTCTCTGCTACTGAACATGTGGCTGAGGGTAATCCGGTGCAATTGGTGGTATTGCCAGAGTGGAAAGAGAAGAGAATTCTTCGCAAAACTTACCAGGCTCATTGTGTGGTGGGAGTACCTGCATTCGATTTGTACGATGCCCGCAGGTTGCCTTTGGCTTTACTGACAAATATACTTGGTGGGCCTGCATTGAATTCGAAGCTGAATTTGGTTCTTAGGGAGAAACATGCAATGGCATATACGGTAGATGCTACTTATACGCCTTATACCGATACCGGATTGTTCACCATCTATTTTGGGACGGATAAGAGCAACATTGATAAATGCCTTGATATTCTGGATAAGGAGTTACTTGCAATCAGGAGCAAGGAGTTGTCTCCTTCTTTCTTGAAATCTGCCAAAAAACAGTTGTTGGGGCAATTGGCAATAGCTACAGACAATGCTGAGTCACAGTGTTTGTCAATGGGAAAGTCGCTTTTGTTTTATGGTAAGGTAGAACCTATTGAATTGGTAAGGGAAAAAATAGGGAAAATTGATTCTGTGGAGTTGCTGGAGATAGCTTCCGGGCTGCTTGACAGGGATAAAATGTTTACTTTGGTTTACTCATGATAAGGGAACTGGATGATTATTTAAAGGAGTATTCTACTTCTTTGCCTCAATCCTTGGAGTGGCTGGAAAGGGAGACCCATTTGAGGACTTCACATGCCAGGATGCTTTCGGGTCCTGTTGTGGGTGGTTTGTTGGCCGCTTTTTCAAAAATGTTGTCTCCGTCAAGAATACTGGAAATTGGAACTTTTACCGGGTATTCTGCTATTTGCCTGGCACAGGGTCTTGCCCCTGGTGGTTCAATGGATGCTTTGGAAATCAATGATGAGCTGGAGTCCCTGATTTTGGAGGGTTTTTGCAGGGCAGGGGTAGATGACAGGATAAAGCTGATATTTGGTGATGCATTGAGATCTTTGGATGATTTAAGCGGACAGAGTTATGATCTGGTGTACATAGATGCCAATAAAAGGGAGTACACAAGTTACTATCAAAAAGTTTTTCCATTGGTAAGGCCGGGAGGCTTTATTATTGCAGACAATGTGCTGTGGGACGGGAAAGTATTGAATGATGACCTGCTCAAGGATGCCCAAAGCAAAGAGATAGCAAAATTCAACAAGATGGTGAAAGAAGACCATCGCACTGAGAATTTCATTATTCCTTTGCGCGATGGTCTGAATGTTATTCGTAAATTGTAATTGCAGTTGGTGTAAATCTGTTATAAATATTCAATGTCCATGTTGTAGCTCCATCTGCCAAAGTAGAGGTTTTCTCCTCTCCATTCGACCTCTCCTCTTTGGAAATCAACTGTTTCACTTCTGGGATGGATTTTTCCAGGGTAAAATGGCTGAGAGATATCCTGGTTGACAACAAGCCTGTATGGGTCCAATCCTTTAGTGAAAAAGTAGTATGCCTCTTGGTTGTCTTCGTTTCCGGGGACCCTGCCAAAGGATTGGTCTACCGGAACCCAACCTATTCCTTGGAAATATACCTCTGCCCAATCGTGGAGGTTTTTGTTTCCCGGATGCATCATCCATCCGGACTGCCATTTTGCGGGGATGCCGGCTGCCCTTGCCATTGTTATGAAAAGCAATGAAACTTGACCGCAATCGCCATGTTTGTTGGCCAGCACATATTCGGGTATGTTGTCAATTGTGGAGTATTCCCTGGCACTTGCCCATGGAAAGTTTGAATCTATCCATTCGTATATTTTTCTTACCTTGATATAAGGATTTGTCTCATCTTTCACTACTTCTTCTACTGCTTTGCGGATGTTGCCACTAAACAGAATGTGGGGAGCTCTTTCCCGTGTGTATGTTTTGTAAAGGAGCCCTGAGGTGTCGTAGGGCTGTACTTGTTCTGGTGAGAAACTGAATACTTGGGCATAGGAGGTGTATTGGAATTCATATGAAAAGACGGTTGGTTTTCCTTCTACGGCCTTTTGTTCCATGTATATGCTCTTGTGCTGGTATGTGTCGGGAGATATTATATATTGAGGTTGTGATACTTGCAAGAGCTGTATATTCGTTTGTGATGCAATATCTGTCCTAGGATATGGCATCCAAACCCTTATTGTTTCTCCTGCAGGTACTTCTCCTGGTTTGACAGTAAGGGTGTATTGGACTTTCATCTCTACGGGGGAGTCCAGTATCTTGCCGCTTTTGTTTGACTGCCGGATAAGTTTGGGTATATACCATTCAAGGAACCTGTCCAGGCTGTCGCTTTGTCCCTCGTTTGGGTGCTTGAAATGCATGGCTGCCTCTTTGTCTATCCTGAACAGGTTTCTTGCTGCGGCATGGAAGTATACCTTTTCTCCGTCAATTATCATGTTCTCAAGAGCATTGGTTCTTTCCCAATTGGCTATCTCTTCTTGAGTTACGGTTGGATAGTGCCTTTTTATGTACTTAGTTACAAAAGTGTCTTTTCTGGAGAAGTCCTTAGCAATCCTGTCCAGTTGCTCTGCACGGAAGGTCATTTGGTATTTCTCAGACGGGGTCAATGTGTCCAAGGCCACATAGAGTGCAATCATTTTTTTTGCTTCGGAAAAATTGCCTTTGGCTATCTCCTTTTCTATTTGTTGTTTGTCTGGCGTTTTGAAAGACAAAGACTCCCCACATGCCAACAGCAGTGAGGAGACAATTATTAGGGTTAAGTATTTCATAGCTGTGTGCTATTTGCAGCGTTCGGAGTAGCTGCGTGTTCTGGTGTCTACTTTTATTCGTTCACCTTGGTTTATAAACAAAGGCACCATGATTTCTGCACCAGTCTCTACAGTTGCAGATTTCATAGCGTTGGTAGAGGCAGTATCCCCTTTGACAGCAGGTTCTGTGTAGGTAACTTCCATCTCTACGAATGGGGGAAGCTCACATGTTAAAACCTTCTCGATATCTGCAAGGAACATCATCTCTACATATTGTCCCTCTTTCATAAGGTCTGCATTGTCAATCATCTCTGGTTGGATGCTCACTTGCTCGAAGGTTTCGTTATGCATGAAGTTGTAGCCCATATCGTCTTTGTAAAGGAATTGGTAGGGTCTTCTTTCTACACTGATTGTTTCAATTTTTTCTCCAGCGTTGAATGTGTTTTCAAGAATCCTTCCATTCTCCAGGTTCCTCATTTTCACTTTTACAAAAGCTCCGCCTTTACCTGGTTTGACATGTTGGAACCATACGATTGAGCATGGTTTCCCATTGTAATCTATACAAAGTCCGTTTTTAAAATCAGCTGTAGTTGCCATATGTTGAGTTTTAATTTGGGACAAAGATACAACAAATAGAGAATATTTTTTTGCAAATATCAAAAATAGTGCTACTTTTGCACTCCCAAACAAACGGTGCCATAGCTCAGTTGGTAGAGCAAAGGACTGAAAATCCTTGTGTCCCCGGTTCGATTCCTGGTGGCACCACAAAACAAAATTTCAATACAGTGAAGTTCTTTGAGCTTCACTTTTTTTTCATTGGTAGGGTAAATCCATCCTTAAACGGTATTTTTGTAGAAATCAATTTTACTACTTTGGACAAAGCTGGCTTTAAAAAGGTTTTTGATAAATATTTTGATTCAATTAGGGGCTATATTTATTATAGGACCGGAGATGCTGATGTTGCTTCGGATTTGGCTCAGGATATTTTCATGAAGTTGTGGGAAAAGAAAGAGAGGCTGGATGATGATTACATCAAAGGGTTATTGTATAAAATGGCATCTGATATTGTAATCAGCCAGTACCGGAAAGATGTGGTAAAATCCAATTATCGTGCAAACATGAGAATTGAAGGGGAGGTATTTTCACCCCAAGATATGGCGGAGTTTGAGGAGATGAAAAACAGGTATTCGGAAGCTTTGTTACTAATGCCAAATGTCCAGAGAGCAACATTTTTGATGAGCAGGGAGGAGGATTTGAAATATCATGAAATTGCGCAAAGGTTGGGAGTAAGTGTTAAAACAGTTGAAAAAAGAATAAGTGGGGCTCTGCAAATATTGAAAAACAAGCTATTAAGATAGTTCGTATGGACAATGGAAAAATAAAAACAACACCCAGCTGGGATAAAACGAAGGAGCAGTTATGGGAGGAGGCATTTGAAGGATTGGAGGATCCGGCTAGTGTCAAGAGATTCTTTCTCTTTTCCCGAAAGATGTTAATGAGGTCTGTTGCTGCAGCTCTCATATTGTTGGTTTTGACTTTGTCTGGTATTTTTATTCCAGTGAGGAGGTATGATTCTTCAATCATCAACAAGACATCAGTTTACCTTCCTGACAGTTCTATGGTGGTCCTCAATGCAGGAAGTACCCTATCTTACAATTTGATATCATGGTTTTTCAACCGTAAAGTAAAAATGGATGGAGAGGCTTATTTTGAGGTTGTCCCAGGAGGCAGTTTCAATGTCAAGAGCAATAGAGGGGAGGTTGTAGTGAAGGGTACCAGCTTCAATATCTTTGACCGTCCGGAGGGCTATAAAGTGCACTGTATTACGGGAAAGGTTATGGTGAAAAGCGGAGGAGAGATAGCAGAGCTTACAAAAGGTAAACTGGTGATTTTGGTAGGGGATGTGTTTAATGTAAGGGATTTTGAAAACGAATCGGAGGCAATAGGATGGAAAAATGGAGTTTTCTCTTTCAATTCGGTTCCTTTGAAAGATGTAATAGCAGAGGTTGAGAGACAGTTTGGAATCAAGGTTAAGGTCAAAGGGAATATTGATTATATTTACACGGGCTTTTTCACAAAAGAGAGATCGCCTGAACAAGTTCTGGAAATAATAGGAAAACCGTTTGGCATTGAATTCAGTATTGAAAAATAACCTGCTGCTGCTTCTATTATTGCTTTTTACATCGGCCAATCTTTTAAGTCAAGAGATTAAAATTGATGTAAAGGACAAACCGTTGAATATTGTCTTGTCAAAATTGGGAGTCGAAATATCTTTTGACAATACTGCGTTGTCCGGATACAGGGTTACTTTGGATAAAGTCTTTGATTCTCCTTCAAAGGCAATAGACTCTTTGTTAGTGGGAAAACCATTGCAGAGCTCCAAGATAGGCAATGTATTTGTTGTTTATCCAAATCCCGATACCCCGGATTTTAAGTTGGCAGCTTATGAGCAGATAATTACAGGTGTTTTAATGGATTCACGGACTGGGGAAGCATTGCCTTATGGTAATATTTTGACTCCCGATGGGTATGTTGCTTCGGATGAGAGCGGGACTTTTTCATTCAAAAGCAATTTGAATGAAAGGATTCCTGTATTAATCAGTTATTTGGGATATGATAAGTTGGATACAGTGTTGTTTGGACAGGGAATTGTACTTAAACTGACTTCTAAGCAAGACTCTATTCCAGGAGTCATGATATCTGCTGTGAGATATTCTATGGTTATGCAGGCCGGATTGAAATCTGGGGAAAACAGAATAAACCATTTTATTGCAAGGTATTTGCCTGGGAGTAGTGATAATTCTGTTTTTACACTTTTACGGATGATGCCTGGAGTGAGGGCATCAAATGAACCTTCTGTAGATTTGCTGGTGTGGGGCGGTCCAAGCAAAGTGACCCTTGATGGCTTTACGTTGTTTGGTATGAGAGGATTCAATGACAATATTAGCTTTGTTAACCCTTATATGGTAAAGGAGATTACTTTGTTAAAGGGAGGTTATGATGTGTCCGAGGGTGGTCATGCTGGTGCTGTGGCAAAAATAAACGGTTATTCCGGCAATAATCAAAAAGCTGTTTTTAAAGCAAATATTGGCACTTTGACTGCCAATTTGTATGGAAGCATACCTGTGAGTAAAATGGGTTCACTCTCCATGGCGTACAGGCAAACTTTCTATCATTTGTATAGTAGTGAATTGCTTAATCCTTTCAATAGCAACAGGCCGTCTTCTGCAGGAAAAGGAGCTCCCCATATTCCTCCGGGGCAATCAAAACAAGAGGTGGTTGTTTATCCCAAATATGCATTCAGGGATATGAATGTGAAGTTTACCTATGGCAAAAATACTTATAGTAGATTTTATGTGAGTTTGTATGGAGCAGATGACAAGTTTGATTTTGGCTTGGTGCCAGATGACCAAACGGAGGTAGATGCAAGCCAGCATAGTAAACAATTGGCTGGTGCAACCGGGTACGAAAGGTTTTGGAGCAACGGTTCAAAGACAAGGTTCACAATGAGTTTTTCTGCGCTGGAAGACTGGGACGAAAATATAAAACTATCACCTTCCGGGAGGAGAGAGCCTGAAATATCTATTTTTGACAACAACATAAGGGAAGTTGATGGGAAAATTCAACACAGCATGTTGTTGGGAGGTTATAATACTTTTGAAACTGGTCTGAATGTTGTCGGGTATTCTGCAAATGACACCTATGCAGATAGTTCAAGTCTGGTCGGGTCGATATTTTTTTCGGACAAGTTCACTAAAGGTGGATTTAATGCAAATGCTGGTTTGAGGGCAGATATTCATGGGGGAGCCGTTGGTATTTTGCCCCGGTTTTCCATATCCCAAAAAATTTCCTACTTCCATATTACTGCTTCATGGGGAATTTACCGTCAGTATTTGAACAGGGTCCCTCTATTGATTGAAGATGCACGGTTGGCTTTTCCCTGGAAACTTACCAAACCTTTGGTTTCCATTCACTCAATTGCCGGAATAGCTTATGAAAGAGATGGTTTACTACTTAGTGCAGAGGGGTTTAACAAAAGGTACGATAACAGTAATGAAATTGTCAATGGTAATGTAATCAATACGCGTGTAAATCTTTACGGGATTGATTTTTATGCAAAAAAAATTGTTGGCAGTTTGTCTATGTTTGGATCTTATTCTTTTCAGAAGGTTGTTTTTCCTGTAGACAATACTTCGCATGAAATAAAAGCGGGCGGAGTCTATGGGGCAGGAGACTTTGTCTTTTCTTCCAATTATGTGTATGGTTATGGTTTTCCTGCTCTTTTTGCCGGCTCTGCAAAAGAGGTCCATGGTTCTGCTGACGGACCTGTATCATCCTTAGGTATAACACCCTACAGTAGGCTGGATTGTGCTGTGACATATGTAAGGAAAACTGGCGCCGGAAGGTTACAAACCGGACTCTCTATCATTAATGTTTTGGATACTCCAAATGTCAAGTACACTTTCTCTGCAGATAGCAATGATTTGGTTGCATTATATTCACAGGCTATGAACTTTACTCCAATGTTGTTTTTTGAATTTATTTTTTGATTATGGTAGGGATTTCTTGTGTTGATGCGGTATGTTATCAAAAGAATTAAATTTTTACAAATCATGAAAAAACAAATGTTTTATGTGCTTACTGTTCTGGGAACTGTAGCACTCTTTAATCCTTCATGTTCTAAAAACAGTGATATAGAATTGGCAGATGAAATTCCGGTTGCCCTGTTGGAGGTTTCTACCAAAAGCGGATCGGAGGGAATCACTACATTCAATTTGAATAACGTGGATCCGGCAATGGATACAACAGGATATCTGAATGCAGATGAAATTGAACTCCTTTATGCCATGCGTGAAGATGAGAAACTTGCCAGGGATTTGTATACCTTTTATTCAACAGAGTATCCAGATGTGCCTGTGTTCAAATTTATTTCTGTAGCAGAATCAAATCATATTGCTGCAATAGAAAAAATATTGACTTATTATGAAATTGATTTTCCAAAAGTTGGAGATTATGGTGTATTTCAAGATTCAAGTCTACAGTCAAGGTACAACGATTTGATAAACGTGGACTCTGCAATGGTTGCTTTGGTTAATATGGCAATTCTTGAAGAAGAAAACATTGTTGCCTATACAGCTGTATTGGAAGCCGTTGACAATCCAAATATCCGGTTGTTACTGATAAATATGGTCCGTGCGTCATCAAATCATCTGCGTGCATCGGTCAGGGTCATCCAAAAAATGGGAGGAGTTTACTCTCCCAGATTGTTAGACCAAGAATTGTACGACCAGATAATCCAATCGGGATTCCAGTATGGAGAAATGTACAAGAAAAGAAGAGGTAATGGAACAAATTCACAGGGGTCAAATTCTCAAAAAAGAGGAGACCAACAAGGACGCAAGGGTTCTGTAAATGGGAGCGGTACCTGTACCGAAACAATCAATGGAGGATTGGCAGGATCCAATAGTGGAGCGGGGAGCACACCTGGGAATGTAGGCAGAGGTTACAGAGGAGGCAGGTAGTTTTTAGTCGTAAAGAATGAATGAAGCTGGTATTACTTGCCAGCTTTTTTTATTGGATTGCCAGTAGGAATTTGTTTATTGGATTGTCATAATGAGTAATTAATATAAAGGGATATGGATTTTTTAAAGAAGATTGTTGTAATATTTGCTTCAACTGTTTTTACTTACTCGTTGGGTGCGCAGAATGTTGTTGCAGGAAGGGTTTTGGAAGGGAATGATTCCAAACCGGTTGAGTATGCTTCTGTTGTATTGAAAAACATGGAGGATAAAGTTATTGCAGGTGTTGTGACCGATAAACATGGGGTGTATAAATTTAAAGTAAGCCAAACAGGTGAGCATATTTTGCAAATCAGTTTTATTGGTTACAAAACAATCAACGCGATGATAAATATTGAACCTGGGGTAAATGCCATAAAGACTCCGGTATTCATTTCTCAAAACAGTGCTGAGCTTGATGGTGTGACGGTTACTGCTACAAGAAACGAACGGCAATCAAGTGTAGAGAAGACAAGGATAAATACTTCTGCTGCAATTGCTTCTGCCACTGGTTCTGTTACAGAGATTTTGAAAACCTCTTCTATGGTTACCGTTGACAATAACAATGCTGTTTACATTCGGGGAAATTCCAATGTGTTGGTGTTGATTGATGGTGTGCCTACTACATTGGGTGCTCTTGATGGTCTCCCGGCATCTGCCACAGAAAGCATTGAGATTATTACAAATCCTGATGCAAAGTACGATTCCGAAGGTACAGGTGGGATAATCAATGTGATTACAAAGAAAAAGGGTGCAGAGGGTTTTTCCTTATCCTCTTCTTTGAATTGGGGAGTTCATGAGAGGGTCAATGGAGATTTGATGGCCACTATCAATAAAAACGGGTGGAATTTGGCACTGAATTATTCTGGGAAATACCATTTGGAAGATGTCCGTAGTGGATTGTCAAGGTATTTCTATTCTACCGGAAATTCCATAGAACAAGATATATTTTCTGAAAGGGAGGATGTTAACAATATGCTCTCTGCAAATATCTCAAGGTTGATGAAAAATAATGACAGGGTCTCTTTCAATATAAAATTTGCAAACCCCAAATTGACAAATAATCAAACCCTTTATGTTCTAAGCTCTTCTTTGGACAACTATGATGCCAGTACAAGGAATAATGAATTTATACATGACAGGAGAATGCTGGAATTATCTGCCGATTACAAGAAGGTAATTAAACCCAAGGTTAGTGAAATTACCCTCAAAGGGACATTTTCACAAAACAGGGGGCAGCGGTTTTCTTTTTATGAAGAGGATGGTGAGATTTCCCAGAAGTCACAGGGTGGTGGATATCCCAAGAATATGACACTTCAGGCAGACCATTTTGTAAAATTTGCTAAAGAGCGATTGTTGGAGAGTGGGTTGAAATTCTTTTACAGGGGCAATGACTTCAAATTTGAAACTTTTGACCATAACATCCAGAACGGGGAGTGGGAGCTGAATGATTTTTTTAGCAGTGATCTTTATTACCAAGAGAATATTTACTCTGCGTATACCAATTTTGGAGGAGGGCTTGGAAACGGATATTCATATAAGGCAGGTATAAGGGTAGAGTACAGTGAATCTGAGTTGAACATAAGGAAAGAAAACGAAAGGATAGAGAAATACCATTTTTTCCCGGCTCCCTTTTTGATGTTTTCCAAGAGAATGTCAGATATTTCCAATTTGGACCTGGTGTTTTCCAGAAGGGTTACCAGGCCTGTTTACCCACAGATTAATCCTTTTGTAAATATGGTGGACAAAAGTGTATATGAGACAGGAAACAGGGATTTGGTGCCAGAAGAGGTGTCACAGGCAGAGGTTGCCTATAACTACACAAAGAACGGGACCTCTTTTATGGCCTCTCTTTTCCTTAGCCATACCGGTAATTTCATAACCCAGGTTTCATCTTTGTATGACAACGATGCTTTGATGTTGACTTACGTAAACGGGCAGAAAGCATTAAAAGCGGGTTTGGATTTGAATGTGAGGAAAAAGCTGACCGGATTCTTGACCGGTTCTTTGAGTGCAAATGGATATTTTGGAGAGACTCACGGTAATAAAAACGGAATGGATTTGTATACAAACAAATTCATGTGGTCTGGTAACCTCTCTGCAATGGTCAATCCTACACCAAAGGATAATATTTCCATTCAGTATTTTTACAATTCACCCACTGTGTTTCCTCAGTTCGAGGCAGAGCAGGTTCATTACATGAATGCCTCCTACAAGAGGGAGCTGATAAAAAACATATTGACTGCTTCTGTTACTTTGACAGATGTTTTCAATACCCGTGAATGGAATATTGTTTCTGACAATAGTGTTTACTCTCTTGACAATAACAGTAAGAACGAAAGCCGTATCTTATGGATAGGCCTCACTTTCAATTTGAATAAAAGAGAGGTTGGGGGCTCTGGAAAAAAACAGTCGCAGGAGGAGCCAGAGAGCTTGATAAAACTGGGATATTGATAAACAATAATGGCGCTGGCTTGTTTTCTATTGGTTAACATAAATATGTGAAAAATGAAACTAGTCAATTTTATAGCCACTTTGTTAGCTGTTTTGTTTATGAACAACTTGGCAGCTCAAAATAATGTAACTCCCCCGGCAGATTTTTATTCTTTGTCATTCAAGACAATAACCGGAGAAAATTTCAAATTCGGACAATTGAAGGGGAAGAAAGTTCTGATAGTCAATACCGCATCCAAATGTGGTTACACTCCTCAATTTGAGCAGTTGGAAGAGTTGCACAAAACATACGGAAGCAAATTGGTTGTTTTGGGTTTCCCTTCAAATGACTTTGGTGCGCAGGATCCCGGCACTAACCAGGATATCAAAGCATTTTGTGAAGAAAATTATGGAGTTACTTTCATGATGATGGACAAGTCGTCTGTAAAGGGTAAGGATAAGAACAAAGTATACCAATGGTTGACATCCAAAGAGAAGAATGGATGGAATAGTACAGAGCCGTCATGGAATTTTGGGAAATACCTTATAGATGAGAAAGGGATGCTTTTAGGTTTTTTCCCTTCCAAAGTCAAGCCCACAGACAAGCAAATTGTAGATATGTTGAAATAATACATCTTTTTTGTTAATTTTGTGGGTTGATTTTATAAAAATAGAAATAAGATTTTATGGAGGGAAGTTATAATTACAAATATCCTAGACCAGCACTTACTACCGATTGTGTGATCTTTGGATTTGATGGAGACAAGGTTAAAGTACTATTTGTCAAAAGAAGGGATGAGCCTTTCAAAGGTAAATTGGCTTTGCCGGGTGGTTTTATGGAAATTGGTGAGACTTTGGAAGAGTGTGCAAAAAGGGAGTTGGTGGAAGAGACTGGCATAGAGGGTATAAAGTTAAGGGAGTCGGGGACATTGTCTGATGTAGAGAGGGATCCCAGGACCAGGGTTGTATCTGTTGTTTATTATGGTCTGATGAGTCCGAATGGAATGATGTCAGAAGATATCGTGGCCGGAAGTGATGCAGAATCTTTCAAATGGATTGATGTAAACGATGTTTTATCTGGTACAAAGTTGGCGTTTGATCATGAAAAAGCTGTAAGGATGGCTTTTAAATCTCTTGCTGACAGCCTTAACAGGGAGCCTGTTGCTTTTGAGTTGTTGGACGAAAGATTTACTATCAAACAATTGCAACGCATATACGAAATATTACTGGACCGTACATTTGACAGGGCAAATTTCCATAAGAAGATGGTTGGCGATCCTGCCTCTGCAAAGAAATTGAAAAAGAACGGCCGGAAGAAAAACACCGGGATTTTGACTGACACAGGGGAGGTCATGAAGGAGACGAAACATAAACCAGCAAAGTATTATGTGTTTGATTGGCAAAAGTACAAAGATTTGATGGAGATAGAGGATTTCAACTTTGGATTTTAGATTATGGGCGGGAAAGAAATTTCTCGCTTATTTTTTTGCTGTAGCTTTTAGATACCAGTATGTTGGATACAAGATCGCTGTCCAGTTCTATATACAAACCATCCTTTTCGCGACGCAGGACTTTTACCCTTTCCAGGTTGACCATATAACTTCTGTGGCATCTGACTACGTTGCTCTCCTTTAATTCTTGTTCAAGGTTCTTGATTCTGTTCCTGAGCAGGAATTTTTTTAGTTTGTCGTTGTTCTGGTAATAAATGGTAACATAATTGTCGGAAGACTCAAGGTAAAGCAGGTCTTTGCTGTTAATTGAAATCCTCAGGACATCTTTTTCGTCTTTGAATCCAATATTGCCAAATGCTTTTTGGGGAAGTTCATCCATTGATGATACCAAGCTTTCCAATCTTGCAGAACTCTCTTTCCATCCAAAATAGAACCATAAAACAGAATACGGCAAAAGCAGAACAAGGGCAGTGTTGATGAATGATGACTCAAAAACATCTATGGCATCCCGCTCTTTATTCAAATAGATAGTGTAGCCGGTATAGAAAAGGGACATGAACAGTACCTCCAGGAATACCCATACTGCATATTTGGCATATGTAATGGAGTGTCTCTTTCCATAGAAATGCATTATAATCCTGCTTATTATAACCACCAGTACTCCTGTGAGGATAATCAGGGAGGAGTAAACAAAAAACATGAATTCAGAAACAGGATACCAGCCAGAAGAGCTGAATGGCTTGTATATATTAATGAATATCAGGGCAAACAAAGCAGTGAAAGTTACTAACCTTATACTGTTGCCCTTTTCGTTTATATAATCTGGAATTTTCATACAGATGCAAATTTAAATATAATTTCACCACACATATTCAAAATTTACCACTCTATTCCATTTTTGGTCCCATGGATGGAGCGCAAACTTCATTTATTTTAGTTTTGAGTATAATAATTCTTCCTTTAAAACAAAAATGTCAGAATACAACTATGTTTTTAAAAGGAGAGGGAATCCGGCTGAATTCACATTGATGCAAGATTTGCAGATAGAAGAAAATTCCACCTTTAAGTTGAAGGTGGTTGTACCATATGAACTTGGCCCGGAAAAGGGGCATGATGCTGCAATATTGATGTTGCATGGACTTAATGAAAGGAGTTGGCAAAAATATATGCCATGGGCAAATGCAATTGCTCAAATGACAGGTGTGCCGGTGGTAATGTTCCCGATTGCTTTCCATATAGACCGTTCTCCCGAGAGTTGGAGCAATCCCAGGGTTATGCAGAAGTTGGTATGTATGCAAAACGAGGAGGATTGTTCAAATGGTTTGCATAACAGCAACCTGACTTTTGCAAACTATGCCCTGAGTTCAAGGATAAGGGAAAACCCTATGAGGTTTTATGTTGCCGGAAGGCAAACGGTCAATGATATATGCCAATTCTTGGATGAAGTAAGAAATGGTCAATACCCCTTTTTGGAAAAGGATTGCAAAATGGATATTTTCTCTTATTCCATCGGATCGTTGTTGTCCCAGGTATTGTTGATGTCCAATGCAGGCGGTTATTTTTCAAACAGCAAACTGTTCATGTTTTGCGGGGGATCACTCTTTTCGCAAATGAATGGGAATTCAAGGCTGATAATGGACAAGCACTCTTTTGAAAGGCTCAGGGGTTTCTATAATAATAAATTCCTTGAGATGTATTTTAACCATGAGATAGTTCATGATATTGTCAATGAATCATTTTTGGCTCATATAGGAAAAGATTTGAAAAGGAAGGAGAGGGAGGAATTTTATCGGGCAAATTCACACAGGATTAAAATCGTGGCTTTGAAAAATGATTTGGTGATTCCTGTTTGCGGAATAAAGGATGCATTGGGAGATGCTTTTGATAAGATATTGGTACAAATGGATTTCCCATTCAAATATTCACACGAAATCCCCTTTCCTTTTGAGCGGAAAGAGGATTTGCAAAATGTTAATAATTGGTTTGGAAAGGTGTTTTCCCAAGCCGCAAGTTTCTTAAAACAGAAGTAGTGAACGTGGGTCCAGGTTGTCTCTTTCAATATCTTTGAAATAATTGACTGTCCCAACTTTAAGCTCTACTGTTGAGGCATCATCACATATGATTATCCCTTTCCTGTGCATTTGCAGTATGCTGATTGTCCACATATGGTTTACACTACCCTCTATTGCATGGTGCAGGGCACGTGCCTTGTGATGCCCGTTTACCAGGATCATAACCTCTTCTGAGTCCATTATTGTGCCAACACCAACTGTAAGTGCTGTTTTTGGCACTTGAGAGATGTCGTTGTTAAAGAAGCGGGAGTTGGCTATTATTGTGTCAGTGGTTAGGCTTTTTACTCTTGTCCTGGAAGATAGTGATGACCCGGGTTCGTTGAAAGCTATATGCCCGTCTGGCCCTATACCGCCGATAAACAGGTTGACTCCCCCATATTGTTGCATTTTCTTTTCGTAATTCTCACATTCAAGGTCAAGGTCATGAGCATTACCATCCAGTATGTTGGCATTTTCCCTTTTGATATCTATATGTTGGAAAAAATTATCCCACATGAATGTGAAATAAGATTGAGGATGTTCCTTGGGAATGCCGATGTATTCGTCCATATTGAAAGTGACAACATTACTGAAAGAAACTTCTCCCTCTTTGTAATACCTGATTAGTTCTTTATATGTGCCATATGGTGTGGAACCAGTTGGCAGTCCCAATACAAAAGGTTTTTCTGGTGTTGGCCCGAACTCTTTTATTCTCTTTACTATATAGGCTGCTGCCCATTGTGAAATCTGTTCGTAGGAATTTTGAATAATAAGTCTCATATTCTTTTTTTTTAAGTATTTCTAATATTGGTTGAGGAACTCCTTTGCATTTGCAATGGCAGCAGAAGTCAACTGGGATCCACTTAGCATCCTGGCAATTTCCAATACCCGTTCTTCATTTTCCAATCTTTTTATTTTACTGGTGGTTGCCCCTTTGCTACTATCGTCCTTGAAAACCAGCAAGTGGTAATTTCCTTTGGATGCAATTTGTGGTAAATGAGTAATAGTGAAGAGCTGGAGATTTTGGGAAAGCTCATCTATCAAGTTTCCCATTTTATCGGCAATGCTGCCTGAAACCCCGCTGTCAATTTCGTCAAAAATCATGGTTGGCATTTCTACTCCTTTTGCCATAACTGCTTTAAGACACAGCATTATCCTTGACAGTTCTCCCCCAGAGGCAATCCTGGATATCTCTTTTGGATCAATTTCTTTGTTTGCACTAAAGAAAAATTCTATGTTCTCTTTCCCGTTTTCTGTGTACTCCTTGCTCTCTTTTACAATTGCACCAAAGCGTGCATATGGCATTTCCAGTTCCCTGATCTTTTTCTCGATTTCTGTAGAGAATCCTACAGATGCCTCTTTTCTGGATTGGGTTAGTTTTGCCGAGCTTTTTTGCATCAATGTTGAAAAATGTGACAACTCAGATTCCAATAATTCAATTTTTTCTTTGTACCCGGTGGTTTTGGATAGTTTGGTTTTGTAATCTTCCATGACTAGGATAAGACCTTCTATGCTGTTCACATGGTATTTCTTATACAGGTCATAGATAAGGGAGAGTCTCTCTTCTATGGCAGAAAGCCGGAGAGGATCGGAGGTAGTTTTTTCTGCCATCTCAATATTCTCCCTTTCAAGCTCCCGAAGCTCTATACGGCAACTCTCTACCCTTTGTGAAAGTTGCTTTGCATTTGGCATGGAGCTTGATATTTTATCGTAAATAGATGAGACTTCTTTAAGTATTTGTACTATTGATGAATCATTTGGATTTAACAATTGGTTCACTTCCAACAAAGAGTTTTTGATTTCCTCTGCATTTGCCAAGATCTTTTGCTGGCCTTCAAGCTCTTCTAGTTCTCCAGCATTGAGGGATGCCTCTTTTAATTGGTTGTATTGAAACTGGTTGTATTCAAAATCCAACTCCTCTTTTGCAAGAAGCTTTTTTATTGACTCCAGCTGGCTGTTCAAGTCCTTTACTTTGTTGTAATGTTGCTGGTATTCTTCTTTTTGGGATTTGTTTTTTGCATATGAATCCAATACAGACATCCTGAAATTGCTGTTAGCTATAAGAAGATGTTCATGTTGGGCGTGGATATCAATGATTTTGCCGGAAATTTCTTTCAAAAACCTGTTTGTGACAGGTTCGTCGTTTACAAAAGAGCGTGTACGCCCGGTTGGAGAGACCACTCTCCTTAACATTATAGTATCTGAGGGTTCCAGGTCATTATCTTTGAAAAGAGCCAATGTTTCCTGGTCAAATTTTATTGTAAACAGTGCTTCTACAACGCAATTTTTACCCGGGTCTTTGAGGATCTCCTTGTCTGCCTTTGCTCCTAACAACAAGGATATTGCTCCAAGAAGGATTGATTTACCTGCTCCAGTCTCTCCGGTGATGATTACCAGTCCATCCGGGAAATCTATTTCCAGACTCTCAATAAGAGCATAGTTGGATATAGATAATGATTTTAGCATGATAACAGGGTTTCTGCGAATTTTATTATGTCTTTTGCAACTTCCGATTTGGATTTCAAAGGGAACTCCAGGGTTTTACCCTCTTTTGAAAAAATAGTTATCTTGTTGGTGTTGGTGGCAAATCCGGCACCTTTGTCGTTTAGGGAATTAAGCACAATGGCGTCGAGGTTCTTTTTTTGCATTTTCTGTATGGCATTTGCCTGTTCGTTGTCTGTTTCCAGTGCAAATCCTATATGGACGGAGCCGTCTTTTTTGATTTTCCCAAGTGATGCTGCAATATCTTGGGTAGGTGTTAGCTGCAGATGAAGGGTTTCCCCGTCTCTTTTTAATTTAGATTGAGACTGGTTGGCCGATGTGTAATCTGATACGGCAGCAGACAATACTACAATGTCTGCTCCGGACTGGTATTGCTGCATGGTTTGTTGGAACATCTGTTGGGCACTTTGGACATTAATTACCTTGACTCCTTTTGGAACAGGTATTTGTACAGGACCACTTACCACCACAACTTCGGCCCCTTGTTCTGCAAATTCCTGGGCTATGGCATATCCCATCTTGCCGGTAGAGTGGTTGGATATGAATCTTACAGGATCTATTTGTTCTACTGTGGGACCTGCTGTTACAATAACTTTTTTATTGAAGAATGGCTTGGATTTTTTTTTTGAAAAAAAGGTGTTGATTTTTGCCAATATCACTTCTGGCTCTTCCATTCTACCTTTGCCCTCAAGACCACTGGCAAGTTCTCCGCTGGAAGGTTCAATTATAAGAACCCCTCGTTTGTTCAGCAGCTCAAGGTTGTACCGGGTTGCAGGATGCAGGAACATATCCAGGTCCATGGCCGGAGCAATGGCTACAGGGCACCTTGAACTTAAGTATGATGTAAGCAACAAGTTGTCTGCAACACCTGTTGCCATTTTGGCAAGGGTATTTGCAGAGGCAGGTGCTATAAGGTACAGGTCGGCCCATAAACCAAGAGATACATGGCTGTTCCAGTCACCATTCTCTGGATTGTAAAAATCTACAAGGATAGGGTTTCTGGACAAAGTGGCCATGGTCAGAGGGGATATGAATTCTTTGGCCATTTTGGTCATGACAATCTTGACCTCTGCTCCCTCTTTTACCAATAGCCTGACAAGTATTGCAGCTTTATATGCTGCAATACTGCCAGTTATGCCAAGTAATATGTGCTTTCCCTTGAGCATTAGCCCTCGATTTTCCTTACTTGTATCTTGTCTTGTTCAAATTCGTCAATTGCAATCAAAGTTGCTTTTGGCAGTTTTTCGTAGTATTTGGAAATTTCTATTTGCTCCCTGTTTTCGAAAGTCTCTTCCAGCGTGTCGGCAAAAGTAGAGAACTCTTCCAGTTTTTGTTTTAGTTCCTGCTTGAGCTCTGCTGCAATCTGGTTGGATCTTTTTGCAATTATCATTGTGGTTTCGTAGATATTGCCTGTAGGCTCTGCCATCTTTGAAAGATCCCTTGTGATTGTGTTGTTTGGAACTGTTTTACTTATTTCCATATGTAGTTATTTGTTTTTTATGTATTGTTGTGCCTGCTCGAACATTTTGTCTACCTCTTTACGGTATTTGGATTCGGGATATTCACTGATGAAGTTGTAATATTCGTCTACCAAGGTAAGGAATCTTTCCCTTTGTTTTTCCTTTACGCTGTTTGTGGCATATTGGTGGTTGGAAGCCACTATGTAGTATAGCACCTCTTCCCTGTACTGGTTGTCGGAATTCTCTTTAAGTACATTTTTGAGTGCATATGCAGCAGCCTTGTAATCTTCTATTGTGTAATAGAGTTTTGCAGATTCAAAACTTTTCCTGTCCAGTCTTTCCTGTAGGTCCACCAACATATCCCTCATGCGTTTAAGATACTGGCTGTTTGGATATTCGTAAAGGAATTCATTAATTGCAGACATAGTCTTGTAGGTTGGGGTCTGGTCAAGTTCGTACCTGTAGGTAGATTTATACATACATTCTACCCTTAAGTATTTGGCCTCCTCTGTGAAAGGACTCCTTGGGAATACAGCTATGAACTGGTCGAAGTTTGCCTCTGCTATTGTATAATCACCATAATTGTAATTGCTAAGGCCAAGGTAAAATTGGACTGTGTCGTCCTTCTCGGTACCCTTGACAGATAGCAAAAGCTTGTCAAACAAATCGGAAGCTTTGAGGAATTTCTTGTTTTCGAAATATTCGAACGCTCCCTTGTAGAGTTTGTCAGTGTCGTTGGATTGCATCAACAGGTCAAACTGTGACTTGCAGGAAACAGCAGCAACTGCCATAACAAGAGCTAAGATTGCAATTTTAATGTATTTCATCATTTTTATTTGTTTTCGGAAAGAAACCTTTCTGCATCCATGGCTGCCATACATCCCGATCCTGCTGCAGTTATGGCCTGCCTGTAGTTGGGGTCCTGTACGTCACCGGCGGCAAATACTCCCGGCACATTTGTCTTTGAGCTTTTTCCCTCTGTAAGGATGTAACCCTCGTCGTTGGTTTTTACCCAATCATTGAAAAGTTCTGAATTAGGGTGGTGTCCTATTGCAAGGAAAAACCCGTGTATATCTATTTTCTTTTCACTTCCGTCTTTATGAACAAGAATCGCACCATTAACACCACCCATGACAGATCCGACAATTTCTTTGGTGTTGTATTGCCATAGGATTTCTATATTAGGTGTGTTTTTGACCCTTTCTTGCATGGCTTTGGATGCCCTGAGTTGGTCCCTGCGTACAATCATGTAAACTTTGTTACATAATCCAGCCAAGTAAGAAGCCTCTTCACAGGCTGTATCCCCTCCACCTACAACTGCTACATCTTTTCCTTTGTAAAAGAAGCCGTCACAAGTTGCACAAGCAGAAACGCCTTGTCCCCTGAACTTCTCTTCTGATTCAAGTCCCAGGTATTTTGCCGTTGCTCCTGTAGAAATAATGAGTGTATCTGCCAAAATTTCTTTCTCTTCGTCTATTGTAATTTTGAACGGTCTTTTTGAGAGGTCAGCTTTGGTGGCCACTCCAAAACGGATGTCTGTACCGAATCTTCCAGCCTGTTCTTTGAGTTCGTCCATCATTTGTTGGCCTGTAACTCCTTTCGGGTACCCCGGGAAGTTGTCAATTTCGGTTGTTGTGGTAAGTTGTCCGCCTGGTTGAATACCTTCGTACAAAACAGGTGAAAGGTTTGCCCGGGAGGCATAGATTGCAGCAGTATAACCAGCAGGTCCGCTGCCGATTATAAGACATTTTATTTTTTCTTGTTCCATTTCTGAATATCTGTTTTTTTAATATTTATTTTTCAGCGTGTTTCAACCGGCAAAGTTAAGAATTTTTTTCTTATAGCCATCTCAAGCCTTAACTCCCATACCAGCAAGAATGAGAACAGCCATCTTATTGCCAGTAACCACCATATGATTGCACCAACAGAGGCTACCAGCAGTACATCTTCCAGGTTGCTGTGGGATATGCCAATGTGGTGGTTCAGTAAATCTACATCCTCTTTGGTTATCTTACCGCTTTCGGTCTCATCTATCATGACAGCTGCTCCGTAGGCAAGGCCCAGGGTATTTGCAACTATCCACAAGAATGAGGTTTTTGCAGGAAGTCCGAATATTGCAAGTAAAGGTCTCAATAGTTTTGACAACCATTTGATGACTCCAAATTCAGAAAGCAATCTTTGGATTATCGAAAGTGCGAAAATAAGGGTTGTCATCATTATGATGAGCCTTAGTGTCTTGAAAAACCATTCGTTTAACATCTGGGCAAGAGTCAAGTCAACAGAGGCAGCCTCTATTGTGACATTTGCTGCCATAGAGGGCATTATCAGGTTCATTGTAAAACCAACTGCAAATGAGCTTAGTGTTCGGACAGCAATCATTCTTATTGCAGAGGATCCGGTTTTCTTTTGCACTGCAGTCTCGGTGATCATGTTATGGGCACACAAAATCATGGCAGCCAGGATAGTGATTGACCGCACATCCAGATTTAGAGTGGAGATTACGGCAATCGCAGAGTAAACATTAACAAAATATCCCGAAACATATGCCAGTGCAGCCTCTCCCGGCAGACCCATCAGGTTGAATACCGGGTTAAGGAACCTGGATATGTGTGGAAGGATGTTGAAATACTCCAGGAATAGAACTCCCAAAGTTACGACAGTGGTTATACGAATAAGCCAAAGACAGGTTTTAAGTGTCTTTGGCATAATCTCTTTTATTGAGCGGATGGCTCTTTTAAATGCAGATTCGTTCATGATAGTAAATAATCTGCAAAGATAGTCTTAATATCGACTGTTAATAATTATTTTTCTTTGGCTCGAAAAACTCTTTTGGATGTTGGCATGCAGGACAGTTTTCCAATGCCTTTTTCCCTTTGTGAACGTACCCGCAATTGCGGCATTGCCATTCAATTTCTTCTTCCCTTTCGAATACTTTTTGTGCTTCTACCCTAGCCAAAAGAGCCCTGTAGCGTGCTTCGTGTTCTGCTTCAACTTTGGCTATCATTTTGAATGCGGTTGCAACTTGAGGGAATCCCTCTTCTTTTGCTATTTCTGCAAACTCGGGATAGAGTTCGCTCCACTCTTCGTTTTCACCGGCAGCTGCAGCTGCGAGGTTCTCTGCGGTGGTACCTATGATTCCTGCCGGGTACGATGCAGTAATCTCTACCATGCCACCTTCCAAAAACTTGAAGAAACGTTTTGCATGTTCTTTTTCTTGTTCTGCAGTCTCTTCAAAAACAGCTGCTATTTGCTGGTAACCCTCTTTACGGGCTACAGATGCAAAATAGACATATCGGCTTCTTGCCTGTGACTCACCAGCAAATGCTTTGAGTAGGTTTTGTTCTGTTTTGGTGCCTTTGATACTCTTTTCCATAAAAATTTTATTTTGTGGTTAGTTTGCCACAAATTTAATCAATAATTCCCGTTTTCCTTATTGAATTCATATATTTGCTTGAAGATATTTTACTATTATGGAAACGATTAAAGATAGAATCAATCTGTTCAGGAAGTACATGTTGGCAAAGAAACTGGATGCATTTATAATTCCTTCGGGTGATCCTCATTTTGGAGAATATGTGCAGGATCATTATAAATCCAGGGAGTGGCTTTCTGGATTTACGGGTTCTGCAGGAACACTGGTGATAACGATTGAACACTCTGCTTTATGGACAGATTCCAGGTATTTTGTCCAAGCAGCAGAAGAACTTTGTGGGACAGGTATCACATTGATGAAAATGAAAGTGGAGGGAACTCCTTCCGTTGAGGAGTGGCTTAAGGGGGTTGTAAAAGACAATGCTAAGGTTGGTATAGATGCATCACTTGTTTCAGTTTTGGAACATGGTGCAATGGAAAAATCCTTTTCCCCTTTGCAGTTGGTTTTGGAGGAAGATCCTTTTACCCGTTTACGTGCAAACAGGCCTGCTTTGGAGAGAGGGTTGGTATGGGTCATGCCCGATGATATCAGTGGTGAATCCTGTGGGATGAAACTTGAAAGGGTTGCGGCAATGTTGGGCGTTGAGGGGGATTTCAATTATTTGTTGTCTACATGCGATGATGTTGCATGGATGTGCAATATGAGGGGTAGTGATGTCCTTTACAATCCCCTGTTTTATTCTTATTTGGTTATCCATCGTGATTCAATGGATCTTTTTGTCTCTAGTACAAGTTTGGATGATGAGTCTAGAATGCATTTGAAAAAGAATAAGATTCGTATCCACGATTATGACTCGTTTGGAAGTTTCCTGGGAAAAATGAATAAAGATTTTTTGGTTATCGCTCCTTTGAATAAAACTTCTATGGCCACTTATTCCCAAATTGATATTAGTAATGTGGCCGGTATGCAGGGGGATAATATCCCGGGTGGGGTAGTTGGTTTTTTGAAATCTGTAAAAAACAAGTGTGAGATTGATGGTTTTGGCAAGGCTATGGTTTACGATGGAGTTGCATGGGTAAAGTTCTGGATGTCCATGGAGAAAATGTTGGCCGATGGTCAATTGAGGGTTACAGAAAATGATCTGGCTCAGTTGCTGATATCCAAAAGAGGTGAAAACTCAGATTACAAAGGTGAAAGTTTCCATCCCATAGTTGCTTTCGCAAGCAACGGGGCACAACCTCATTATTGTGCCAATGAAACCAATCCCACTTACATTGAGAGTGGTAATTTCTTGTTGGTGGATACCGGTGCACACTATCCGTTTGGAACTACTGATACTACCAGGACATTTGCAATAAGAGACTTGGACCAGGAATCAAAGTTGGATTACACTGCTGTGCTCAAGGGTATGATAAACTTGTCCAAAGCTGTGTTTCCAAGGGGAACAAGAGGGGCTTCCATGGATATGCTTGCAAGGGGAGAAGTGTATAAAAGAGGGAAAAGGTATCTTCATGGTACTGGCCACGGAGTCGGGCACTTTTTATGTGTGCATGAGGGACCTCAGAGTATAAGGGCAGAGGAGAATCCTGTTGTTTTCCAACCTGGTATGGTTACGTCAAACGAACCTGCTATTTACCAAGAGGGGAACTATGGTATCAGGATAGAAAACATGTTGGTTTGCAAAGAGTGGAAAGAGACATGCCATGGAGAGTTCCTCTGCTTTGATACGCTTACTTTGGTGCCGATTGATAAAAATCCTGTTGTATCCAGTGAGTTGGGGCAAGAAAACATTGAGTGGCTAAACAATTACCATTCCGTTGTATACAAAACACTCTCGCCTTTTTTGGACGAGAGTGAACGTGTGTGGTTATCGGAAAAAACCTCTAATATCTGAAGTTGAAAAATCGGGTTTGTAAATAACCCTTCGTACAGCAGTGTTTATGTATCCGTTGTTTTTGCCGTCCCTTACAAAATTGTAATCGGATTGTAGCATTTCACTCTGGAAATGGTTGGCATTTTCAAGGAATAACTTGCCTTCGTTCCAAGCATTGTGAAGGAAATAATATGCTATGTCATATGCTTGAAAAGCATACGGAGATGGTTCTGAATTGTAAAGTGCCCTGAATTTTGCCAGGAACCCTTTGGTTTGCTCTCTGGAGTAGTCTATATAGTATTGCATTGAGATGTTCAGGTTCATTTGGTGGTAATATGCAACATCAACACTTTCAAAGCCTCTCCATTGTGGTGTGCCGTAAACTTTAATGTTGAATTGGCTTCGTGACCTTAGCAAATTGAGGTTCCTGAGCACATCAGATACAAATGCTTCGGAATTTGAGGCTACTACAACATGGTTGATGCTGCCTGTGGATAATGTGGATTCAAATTCCGGTAATATTGACCTGCCTTTTAGTATGTTGTATGATAATTGCTTGTATCTTATGTTTCCAGAGTTCAATACCTCTTTTGTAATATTCGCTATTTGATCTGTGCCTGTATCCCTCTCTTCATATACCAAGGTTACATCGGACATGAAGTTTATGGCAGAGAGTATGCCTCTTTGCTGGTATGTTGCAGGAGTGCTTACCTGGAAGAAATGGGGGTTCCCGTATGCAAGGTAGTCACTTTTTGGATCCATTGGCGAAACAACATAAATATCTTTTCCTTTGGTATAATTGACAACAAGTTCAAGGTTTTCACTGAACACAGGACCAAAGATGATGTTGGAATTGTCAAGCATTCCACTTTGTGTTATGTGGCTGATATTTGGATAGCTGTCTGTGTCAATTACTTCAAGATCAAGCTCGAGTGTAGGATTGGACTCTTTAAGTTCTTCCAATGCCAACAGGAACCCTTGGTAGAATTCCATGAAATGATTGTTTTCTTGTGGAAGGACTTGTTCACCATTGTGTTTACCTCCTAACGGAAGGAGCAATTTAGCGTTTATTTTTTGATACATTCCTTTCCTTCTGTCAAAAATGGTCTCCTCTTCAGCTTCTTCTTTCTCCTGATCAAAGATATCTTTCGTTGGTTTGTCGGGAGCTATCTCTGCCGGATTTGACTTGGCGTATCCCTTGTATGGGATTTTGAGTTTTTCCCTTACTTTTATCTTATTGTTTACCAAGTTATTGAGCAGTGCGATATCCTCTTCGGAAACATCATATTTCTTTGCTATGGAAGACAATGTTTCGTACCATCTTACAGTATGTGTTGCTTGAATTTCCTGTGGATCGGTTGATGTTTCAACCTCTTCATTGAAAGGTTGCGTTCCATTTACCCTGATGTATATCAACTCCCCCTCTTTCAATCCAGATGTTATCTTTGGATTGTCTTCGATTATTGAGTCTGCCGGTATACCGTAGGCTTTGGATATGGAGTACAAGGTTTGCCTTTGACTTACCTTATGGAGGTAATAAAGCTCTCCGGATACCCTTACCTGCTCTTGGGACACCTCTACTTTGACGGGGATGTATTGGGCAAAACAACCTTGTGCCAGGCTTAGAATAATTAATATGGAAATGGTATTTAGAAGATGTTTCATAATCTGGCAAGCATGTTTCTGATGTTGGCGTCAATCCTTTCGTAGATATCGTTGCCATAAGGGGCCTTTTGAAAACTTGTGCCTGTTATGCTTTCGTATAGCTCTATATATCGTTCCGATATGGATGCTACAACTTCATCTGTCATTTCGGGGACATTTTGGCCCTCTTTACCTTGGAATCCGTTTGCCATAAGCCATTCTCTTACAAACTCTTTGGAGAGTTGCTTCTGGGCTTCTCCTTTTGCAAATAACTCTTGGTATGGCTCAGCATAAAAATACCTTGAAGAGTCTGGAGTGTGGATTTCGTCTATCAGGTAAATCTTGTCTCCGATTTTTCCGAATTCATATTTGGTGTCCACCAAGATCAGACCACGTTCTGCAGCCATTTGTGTGCCTCTTTGGAAAAGAGCCAATGAGTACTCCTCTAGTTTTATGTAATCTTCTTCACTAACCAACCCTTGAGAAATAATCTCTTCCCTTGAAATATCCTGGTCGTGTCCGCCAATTTCTGCTTTTGTTGTTGGCGTAAGTATTGGATTGTCAAATTTTTGATGTTCTTTCATCCCTTCTGGGACAGGGACACCGCAAATATCCCTGGCTCCGTCTTTGTAAGACCTCCATGAGCTTCCTGTAAGGTATGCCCTTACGATCATTTCCACAGGCAGAGGATCGCATTTGTAGCCCACTGTAACCATGGGGTCAGGGGAGGCTATTTTCCAGTTGGGAACTATATCGGAAGTGCTGTCCAGGAATTTGGCAGCTATTTGGTTGAGAACTTGTCCTTTGTAAGGTATACCTTTTGGCAAAACGACGTCAAAGGCAGAAATCCTGTCGGTAGCTATCATTACCAGGTATTTGTTGTCAATTGAATAGACATCCCTTACTTTTCCTGTGTATTTTCCGGTTTGTCCCGGAAAGTCGAATTCGGTTCTGGTTATTGCCTGCATATTTAATTGGTTATAGGGTTTTGTAAAAATCTATTAATTTGGAAGAGAATTTTGTCCAAGATAACTCTTCTTTTTGTCGCATTATATTTTTTATGAAAATCTCATTGTTCCCTTTTTCAAAGAAATTTTCGATTCCGTTTGCTACCAATGCACTTTCTGGTTTGTCCACAACAATTCCTGTGCCTGGTATTTCTACCGCTTCTTTGAGCCCCCCCACGTTGGTAGTGAGTAACGGCACTTCAAAATGGTAAGAGATTGCACTTATACCGCTTTGTGTTGCTGTTTTGTATGGTAATACGGTAAGGTCTGCAGCAGAGAAAAACAGAGGGACTTGACTGTCATCTATATATTTAGTAAACAGCTTGATGCGTGATTTTGCTTTAGATATGTCAATTTGTTTTTGATATCCTTCAAAAGAACCGTATGGTTCACCTGCAATAATCAACTGGTATGAGTCATCCAGCAAAGAGAAAGCATCAATGAGTATATCCAGTCCTTTATATTCCCTGATGAGTCCGAAAAACAAAAGGTTTTTTTTCCCGGGGAGCAGGTTGAGTTTCTCTATTGCCTCTTGACGGGTAGTTTTTTGTCCAAAATGGTTGTAAACAGGATGTGGGATTGTGACAACCTTTGCGTTTGGACGGAGTTGTTTCAGGTCGTTCCCAACCGAATCTGAAAGTACGACAAAGGCATCATTTGAGTCAATATAATACTTTGTGAATGGTTTGTCAAAGAATCTTTGTTCGTGGGGAATTACATTATCCATAATGGATATGACCTTTGTCTTTTTTGAGATATGTCTTGCTACGTATCCTTGCGATGGAGCAAAAAAAGGGATCCAGTATCTCATCAGGAGTAAATCTGGTTCCCATTCACGGATTTCTTTTGCGGTCTTTATATACGAGAATGGATTGATTGTATCCAAAACAGGGGTGCTCTCTATGACAAGTGCATTGTCTTGCTCTGTCACATATTGCGTTTTGCCAGGAAAAAGTAGCTTGGGATACTGCCTTGTGTAATTAAAGGCTTTTACCGTGTGAGAAATGCCCAGTTCTTGGTGCAAATTTGCATTGAACTGGGCTATGCCTCCTCGATAAGGGTAAAAACAAGATAGAATAGCAATTTTCACCCAGGTATATTTTGATTATTTTGTTGATTTGGTCTTGATATATTCATCGTTCATGCCTGACACTACCAATTGTGTTATATCCAGAGCTTTATCTCCGTATAAAATTGTGCTGGGAGAACCTGATGTGCTGATGATTAGCGAGTACTTTTTATCTTCGTTTAGTTTTTTGAGGTATGTGTCCAATGCATCAAAGACTCTTCTGTAAAGAACTGCTTCTTCTTCGGACATCTCCATTTGTTTTTGTTGCACATAGCCTTGCAATTCTTGGTCCCTTTGAGCTAATTGTTGTTGCTGTGCCTCTGCCTGTGACCTGGTGATGAGCCCTTTTTGCACTTTTGTCTGGAAGTCTTTAAGGTCATTCTCCAAAGAGCGTCCCCTTTTGTTCAGGTCATTCTGTATTGTTTGGGCTTTGTTCTCAAATTCGGACTTCAGGTCGTTGAACATGTCGTACTGGCTTATGAGGGAATCGATTTGGATAAATACGATATCTCCTGACACGGCTGCTTCTGTTCCGGTGGTCTCACCTGGAGATGCAGATTTTGAGGTTGAAGTGAAGTGTAAGACAAACAGCACTATAACAGCTGCTCCTAGAATTACGTTAGTGATTAGTGACGCGTTTTTCATCTTTGATTTTAATTTAAACTACAAATATATTAATTATTTTTTAACTGCCTAAGATAGGCTCTTATAGTGTTTTCCAGACCTAAATAAATGGCATCACAAATAAGGGCATGACCAATAGATACTTCAAGCAATCCTGGAATATTTTGGTAAAAGTAACTCAGGTTTTCCAGATTGAGGTCATGACCCGCGTTGATTCCCAGACCAACATCCTGTGCTGCAAGGGCTGCCTTATAGAAAGGTTCTATGGCCTTTTCTTTTTCACCTTCTTGGTATAATGATGCATAGCTCTCTGTGTATAACTCTATCCTTGAGCATCCGGTTTCGGCAGCATGTTTGATGAATTCCGGATTTGGGTCTACAAAGATAGATGTCCTGATACCTTGTGAGTTGAAAATTGCACAAACCTCTTTGAGGAATTTTTTGTGTTTGATTGTGTCCCAGCCGCTGTTGGATGTGATGACATCATGGGCGTCGGGAACCAGGGTCACTTGTGCCGGCTTGTTATCCAGCACGAGTTTGATGAAAGAGTCGATAGGATTGCCTTCTATATTGAATTCAGTGGTCAATACAGGTTTCAATTCGGCTACATCAATGTATCGTATATGCCTTTCATCTGGCCTTGGATGGACGGTTATGCCTTGTGCCCCGAATCTCTCGCAGTCCTTTGCTGCTTTTAGTATATCGGGCATATTGCCACCCCGTGCATTACGGAGCGTTGCAAATTTGTTTATATTTACGCTTAGTTTTGTCATATCGGATACAAATTTATTTAATTTTGACGATTAAAACATTTTACTTTCAAAATGAATATAGCAATTTTTGCCAGGCAAATTGGGGATCAATGGAAAAAAAGGCTTACTGATATTCTTAAAGAGTTGGATAACAGGGGTGCAAAGCTTATATACCACAAGCCATTTTATTTGGACTTCCAGGATGATACTTTTCCTGTACCAGAGGGCTCTTTTTTTACTGATTCCACCGATTTGCCTCGTTCGACAGATTTTTTCCTTTGTTTCGGAGGGGATGGCACGTTCCTTGAATCTTTGACCTTGGTGTTGGATAAGGATATTCCGGTTGCCGGAATAAATTTTGGAAGACTTGGTTTTCTTACAAGCACTGACGCCGCAGAAGGGAATGATTGGATAGATTTGCTCTTTGAGAACAGGTACAAGATTGAAAAAAGAGGGGTGCTTGCTGTCAATTCTCCAATGATACCGGCAGGCTTTTGCAATTATGCGTTGAATGAGGTTTCATTCCAGAGGAGGGACCCTTTCATGCTCTCTGTGCATGTTAAGATAAACGGGAAGATGTTGCCCCCCTATTGGTCGGATGGTCTGGTTTTATCTAGTCCTACAGGGTCCACAGCCTATTCGTTGAGTGTGGGAGGCCCAATAGCAATACCGGGTGTCAAAGCACTGATATTGGCTCCTATATCTCCTCACAATCTGAACGTCAGGCCTCTTGTGGTTTCGGATGATTCTGTAATAGAAATTTATACTGAATCTCGATTGAAAGAGGCAATAATCAGTTTGGACAACAGGTCTGTAGTAATTCCGGATAAGGAGATTGTCACTATAACCAAGGCACACTTCACATTGAATTACCTCTCTTTTTCCAATGATGGCTTCATTGGTGCATTGAAAGAGAAACTCATGTGGGGGCAGGATAAAAGAAATAATTAAATGACTGAAAATATAAAGATGACTAAAATTCCGGAACATGTAACCATTATAATGGATGGAAACGGCAGATGGGCAAAAAGAAGAGGGTTGGAAAGGCTTGAAGGCCATAAAGCTGGTGTTGAATCTGTCAGGGAGGCTGCTGAATTTGCTGCAGAGAATGGGATTAAATTCCTGAGCCTTTTTGCTTTTTCAGAGGAAAACTGGAACAGGCCCCAAAGTGAGATCAATGGTTTGATGGAGTTAATGATTGATGCTATTATAAGCGAGAAAAAAACCCTTATTGATAATAAAATTAAATTCAGGGTAGTGGGGGATAAAAGCAGGCTGACAGATACCCTGAATGCAAAAATAGATGAAATTGAAAAGATTACTTCTGTAAACAACCATTTGACTTTGATTGTTTTCTTAAGCTATAGTGGTAAATGGGACATACTTCAAGCCGCCAGGAAATACGCACTTATGATTGATGACGGGGCTGCTAACCAGGATGTTCCTTTGACCAATGAGCTCATGGACTCCTTGTTGAGCACGTGCGGAATACCTGACCCCGATTTGTTAATCAGAACCAGTGGTGAACAGAGGATAAGCAATTATTTGTTATGGCAATGTGCATATACCGAATTTTATTTTACCGATATCCTTTGGCCCGATTTTCGCAAAAATGACTTTAAGCGAGCTATCGATACCTTTTCTGAAAGGGAAAGAAGATACGGAAAGACCGGAGAACAGATTAATAAAATCAAATAAAGGGACTTTGGATACAAATAAAACTTTATCTTTGCAGTTTTACAGTTTTAACGTGCAAATGAAATCAATACCACTGATTATTCTAACATTAATAATCTCTTCCATGGGAAGAGTATTCGGTCAAGACACAATTCCTCCCAGAACAGCTGTTATTGATTACAATAGTCCCCAAACATATGTTGTTGGAGGCATTTCTGTGACCGGGGTGCAGTATTTGGGAGAAGAGCAGATGATTTCCCTTACCGGAATAACAAAAGGGGATAAAATTGAAATACCCGGGGATGATTTATCTTCCATTATAAAAAGGATTTGGGCCCAAAGGTTTTTCTCTGATGTTGCTTTTTACATAGATTCCACCGTGAAAGATACTGTTTACCTAAATCTGAATCTTCAGGAAAGGCCTCGTGTATCCCGTTGGGAATTTGAAGGTGTAAGGTCGGGAGAAAGAACTGAGTTGGAAGAACGGCTAAAACTTCGCAGGGGGCAGGAGTTGTCCGATTATGTCTTGAGCTCTTCTGTGGATATTATAAAGAAATATTACAAGGACAAGGGATTCAAGCAAGCAGATGTAAATGTCATCCAAAAAGATGACACTCTTTTTACAAATACTGTCCAGGTGAAATTTGCCGTTGACCGGAAGACCAAAGTAAAAATAAAGCAAATCAATTTCATTGGTAACGAGAACATAAAGGACTCTAAATTGGCCTCTGCATTAAAAAAGACCAAGGATATGCGCCTCAGGAATTTTTTCAACAGCAAAAAATTCAATGAGAAGGAGTACGAAAATGATAAAAAGCTCATGCTTCAAAAATATAGTGAGTTGGGATACAGAGACGCAAAAATCGTGAAAGATTCCATATACTATGTAGAGGATGGGAGGCTTGCAATTGATTTTGAAATTGAAGAGGGCCAAAGGTATTATTTCAGGAATATCACATGGACAGGGAATTCAATTTACGACGAGAACCAACTCAATAGTGTGCTCAGGATTGGTGAAGGAGATGTCTATGATGTGGTCTCTATGGAAAAAAGGTTGTTCGAGGCAGAAGATGGCAATATTTCAAAAATGTATCGCGACCAGGGATACCTGTTTTTCAGGGTAATTCCGGTAGAAAAGTCCATTGTTGGTGACTCTGTGGATATTGAGATGAGGATGTTTGAAGGTAAGCCTGCTGTTTTCAACAGGATAGTAATAAATGGTAACAATGTGACAAATGAAAAGATTGCCCGCAGGGAGTTATACACCAGGCCAGGCTACCTTTTCAGCCAAACATACCTGGAACGCTCTTTGAGGGAACTATCTTCTATGGGGCATTTTGACCCCGAAAAACTGATGTCTCCAACCGGTTACAGTATTATTCCAAATGAAAATGCAAATACTGTGGATGTCACCTATAATGTAGAGGAAAAATCCAATAGCCAGTTTGAAATTGCCGGTGGCTGGGGGGGTAATACTTTTGTCGGAACCTTAGGTATTAGCTTCAACAACTTTTCAATTGGCAATTTGTTTGATAAAAAAGCTTGGAGGCCGGTTCCTTTAGGTGACGGGCAACAGCTTTCTGTGAGGTTCCAGACAAATGGAACATACTATACGGCTCTTTCTGCAAGTTTTACAGAGCCATGGCTGTTTGGGAACAAACCAACTTCATTTACGTTCTCTACGTATTATACACGTCAGACCAACTCTTATTACTTTTACCAGAATACCGGACAAAGTATGGAGGTCTATGGTATTGCCACCGGAATTGGAACAAGGTTGAAATGGCCGGACAACCAATTTATTTTGTACAACGAAATCAGTGCCCAGACTTACAAGCTTACCGACTGGGATTACTATTTCATATTCAAAGATGGTTTGTCCAACAACATCAGTTGGAAGATCAGGTTGCAAAGGAATTCTACCGACCAGCCTGTTTATCCGAGAAGTGGGTCGGATTTCCAGTTTGGTTTGCAAATCACTCCGCCATACTCTGCTTTCAGGCCAAAAGATACCGATTACAGCAGCATGACAGATGCAGAGAAGTACAAATGGATCGAGTACCACAAGTGGACATTCAAAGGATCTACTTTCAATCGTATTGCCGGAGACTTGGTGTTGATGACTCGTGCCGATTTCGGTTACCTGGGGTTATACAACAGGGACCTTGGATACTCTCCGTTTGAAGGTTTCATTGTAGGTGGTGACGGTATGTCGGGTTACAATACTTACGGTTCGGAGACAATAGGATTGAGGGGTTATCCGAATAATTCCCTGACACCAAGGAAAGAAAACAGTTATGCCGGGAATGTATATGATAAGTTTACAGTAGAGCTGAGATATCCTCTTGTATTGCAACCCCAATCTACAATTTATGCTTTGGTTTTCCTTGAAGGGGGTAATAGCTGGTCGGATATAAGAGATTTTAACCCTTTCTCTATCAAGAGGTCTGCAGGTTTTGGCGTGAGGGTGCTATTGCCGATTGTAGGTATGCTGGGAATTGACTGGGGATATGGTTTTGACAAATCTTACGAAGGTGAAAAGGGTGGAGGAAACTTCCACTTTGTAATAGGACAACAGTTTTAAATTATAATTCAATCTGTTATGAAAAAGTTAATCTTTTTGGCGGTTTTATTGCTCTCGTTACCGATTGCAACCGCAGCGCAAAATGCCGGATATGTAAACACTGTCACCATATTGGAAGAGATCCCGGAGTACACACAAGCCCAGCAACAGCTGGAGAGGCTAAAAAGCCAATATGATGCTCAGCTTCAAAATGAGGTTAAGGTAATCGAGAACATGTTCAACCAATATCAGGCAGAAAAATCCCGTTTGAATGAATTGCAAAGGCAATCACGTGAGAACGAGATTATATCCAAGGAGAGGTCGCTCAAGGAGAGGGAGCAGGAAATTTTTGGACAGGACGGTATCATGTCTGCCAAATCAAAAGAGTTATTGGATCCGGTCAAGGACCTGGTGCAAAGTGCTATAGATTATATAGCCAAAGAGAAAGGGCTCCATATGGTGTTTGATATTTCGGCATCACAAGGAATCATATTCAAAGATCCCAAAGCTGACATTACACCCGATGTGATGAAACGTCTGGGACTGTTAAATTAAAACTAAATAATAATTACCATATGAAACAATTATCAAAAATCCTTTTATTCGTTGCATTATTTGCAGCAACTTCCAGTTTTGCACAAACGCAAAAATTCGGACATGTGAATTCTCAAGAACTGATTTCTGTGATGCCTGAAAGGGACAGCGCACTTGTATTGCTTGAAAGACATGCGAACGAACTGGAGCAGGAGTTGCAATCAATTCAGAACGAATTCCAGGTAAAGTACAACGAATACCAGCAAAAACAAGCAACTTGGACTGCAGCCATTTTGGAGGCAAAGACCAAGGAGCTTCAGGATCTCGATAGCAGGATCCAAAGATATCAGCAAACTGCATCCCAAGAGTACCAACAATTGCAACAAGCACTTTTCCAACCGGTGATTGAGAAGGCTAACAATGTCATACAACAAATAGGAAAGGAAAAAGGCTTGGTTTACATTTTTGACACTTCTTCGGGATCCTTACCTTACATCGATTCTGTACAGAGTTTGGATATATTGCCATTGGCCAAAGCTGCAATGAATATCCCGGCAGATAAAAAACCTGCACAAATGGGTCAGCAACCTGTTCAATAGAAAACTTTTTTGTTAACTTTACTGTCGTTACATAATAATGTAGCGACTTTTTTTATGTTTAAACCAGCAGGTACGGTACCAATTGGAATTTTCGACTCAGGGGTCGGCGGGCTCTCGGTCTGGAAAGAGGCAATAAAAATTCTGCCAGGACATAACTTTATCTATTTTGCAGATAGTGCTTACTCTCCTTACGGACCAAGAAGTGAAGAGGAGATTGTCGAAAGGTCTGAAAAGATTACTGAATTCTTTATCTCGCAGGGTGTTGGAATGGTTATAATAGCTTGTAATACTGCAACATCAGCTGCCATTGCACCTTTAAGAGAGAGGTTTGCAATACCTTTTATCGGGATGGAACCTGCAGTTAAGCCGGCTGCTGCCTTGACCAAAAGCGGTGTGATAGGAGTCCTGGCCACCAAGGGGACATTATCGGGAAGGTTATACAACAGGACATTGAATTTATTTGCTTCTGATGTCAAGGTAGTGGAGGTTGTGGGAACAGGCTTGGTTCCGCTGGTGGAATCGGGAAAAACCTCCGGGAAAGAGGTGGAGAATTTGCTCGAAAAGTATATTTCTCCTATGGTTGATATGGGTGCAGATTACATAGTTTTGGGATGCACTCATTATCCGTTTCTAAGGGATGCAATTCAAAAGATTGCGGGGGAGAGTGTGACTCTTTTGGATCCTGCCCCGGCTGTGGCAAGGCATATGTACAAGGTTGCAAAGGAAAACAAGTTGATAGATCCAATTGGAAGGGATAACATTTTGGGAGTGAACCTTTACAAATCTTGTTATATGGATACTCAGTTTTTTTCTTCGGGAAGTACCGCAATTCTGGAGAGGATGGCCCGAAAAGTGATTCCTGAAATACCCGATAGCTGCTTCAAGTCAATAAGACTAACCTAACTAAACTATAAAAAATGAAAACGGATTTGATTTTCTATTTGGTGCCACTTGCTTCTGTTGTGGCGCTGGGTTTTGCCTGGTTTTTTTTCAGGCAAATGATGAAGGAGAGCGAAGGCTCCGACCTAATGAAGGAAATTGCACTTCATGTAAGGAATGGAGCGATGGCGTACCTTAAACAACAATACAAAGTAGTATTGGTGGTTTTCCTTGTTCTTAGCGCTTTTTTTGCTTTGCTGGCATACGGTTTCGGAGTACAGAATCCATGGGTTCCCGGGGCTTTTATTACTGGTGGTTTTTTTTCGGGATTGGCAGGTTTCATTGGGATGAAGACTGCCACATATGCCTCTGCAAGGACAGCAAATGCTTCAATCCGCTCTTTGAACAGTGGGTTAAGGTTGGCATTCAGGTCGGGAGCTGTTATGGGGCTTGTGGTTGTAGGTTTGGGTCTGTTGGATATATCTGTTTGGTATATGGTGTTGGATTTCTTTGTGGATAGTTTTTCTGAATCACAAAAAATGGTAGTGATAACAACTACAATGTTGACTTTTGGGATGGGTGCTTCTACACAGGCTCTTTTTGCAAGGGTTGGCGGAGGAATATACACGAAAGCAGCAGATGTGGGAGCTGACCTTGTTGGCAAGGTTGAGGCCGGAATACCCGAGGACGATCCCAGGAATCCGGCAACCATTGCTGACAATGTCGGAGATAACGTTGGTGATGTAGCCGGAATGGGAGCTGATTTGTATGAATCTTATTGTGGTTCAATCTTGGCTACTGCTGCTTTGGGAGCCTCTGCATTCTATATTAATCCTGACATGCAGTTAAGGGCGGTTATTGCGCCTATGTTGATTGCTGCTGCTGGTATACTTTTGTCGATTTTCGGGATTTTCATGGTCAAGACAAAGGAGGGTGCCGGAATGAAGGAGCTTTTGAAGGCATTGGGAGTCGGTGTAAATATGAGTTCTCTGTTGATAGCCATGGCATCTTTTGGGATTCTCTTTTTACTTGGTATTGAAAATTGGCTTGGTATTTCATTTTCTGTTGTTACAGGATTATTGGCCGGGATTATAATTGGACAGTCAACTGAGTATTATACTTCACATTCCTACAAGCC
>Ga0334884_1000598_pt1 | contig 64060 bp, 59 predicted proteins | sample GraSluR1_MG_7_FD_207215 | JGI IMG/M metagenome (GOLD analysis project Ga0334884, IMG submission 207215) | Sludge microbial communities from methane-producing bioreactor in Wageningen University, Netherlands - Granular Sludge_12_05 R1 | ecosystem: Engineered > Bioreactor > Anaerobic >... | reverse complement strand
GGAGAGAGTAGGAATTTCGTTAATAGCCTACTAACTTAAGAAGACAACAAATGGCACACTCATGATCTTACTTCGATCTGACCTTGTACGTCACAACCGTTCCTCCGATCCATTTATCAATCCCCAGGGACATATACACCCTTCGGAGCGTATGAATATGAAGAGCTTGAAAGGAACGCAGACCGAGAAGAACATCCTCACCGCCTTTGCGGGAGAATCCCAGGCCCGAAACAGGTACAACTTCTTCGCCTCCCAGGCCAAAAAGGAGGGGTACGAGCAGATCTCCGCCATCTTCGCCGATACCGCCGATAACGAGAAGGAGCACGCAAAGAGGCTCTTCAAGTTCCTGGTGGAGGGCGGCGAGGCCGAGGTCCGGGCGTCCTTCCCCGCCGGGGTCATAGGAAAGACCGTCGATAACCTCAGGGACGCCGCCGCCGGCGAGAAGCACGAGTACTCCCAGATGTATCCGGAGTTTGCGGCAAAAGCCGACGAGGAGGGCTTCCCCGAGGTCGCCGAGACGATGAGGAATATCGCCGCCGCCGAGGTCGGCCACGAGACGAGGTTTTTAGCCCTGGCGAAGAACATCGACGACGGGACGGTCTTCAAGAGGCCGGGGACGGTCCAATGGAGGTGCAGGAACTGCGGCTACATCCACGAGGGCGCTGAGGCGCCGGAGGAGTGCCCCGCCTGCGAACACGAGAGGGCCTACTTCGAGCTCTTCTGCGAGAACTACTGACGGTATTTGATCTGGGCGTCGGGGGCGGCCGGGGCCGGGCGGGCGAAGCCTCGATGGGTATCCGCCCCGCCTCCTCCATCGCCTTTTCTACTCCATCACCTTTCTATAGCTTTCTATAGTCATCTCCACAGCCCTCTTTCCATCGTCCCCCTCTATGGGCTTCTACTTCACCCTCTCGATCTCTCTTGATCTGCACGAGGGGCAGCGGATGGCGACGCCCCCGGCCTTGAATCTGTCATCGCAGGATAGACACCTGTAGCTCTTTTCGTAACCTGACCCCTCGGCGGGGTCTATCGAGCATCCGCAGATGGAGCACATGGCGCATAACCACCTCGATAAATTCTCTTTGAAGGGCCGCAAACCTCATGACCCCCGGATGGGCCTCAAAACCTCGTCTTCACCCTTTCTTTGAAGAGCTGGCTTGCGATCTCTGAGAGGCCCAGCTCCTCGTCCATCCTGCGGATCTCCCCGGCCCGCGCCCGGGTCATCGGCTTTTTGGGGGCGGCGGTGCAGCTGGCGGCGTCCGCCGTCGCCCGGTAGGTCCCGATCTTCCTTGCGAGGTCGGTGATCTCCGCCTTGTCCATGGCGATGAGGGGATGGTAGACGGGAAGGTCGATCCCCGACTGCTCCGCCATGATGTTCGCCGGGGTCTGGGATGCGACCTGCCCCAGGGAGTAGCCGGTGACGACGCCGTAGGCCTCCTCCTCCGCCATCACCATCCCGGCCATCCTGTACATCAGCCGCCGGCAGAGGAGGCATGTCGCCCTCGGCTCTGCGGCGGCGATCTTCGCGAGGCCCTCGCCGATGGGGACCCGGATGAAGTTGATCTTCCGCCCCGAGGTCCAGCGGCGGAGGGCTTCGGCCGACCTCTCCGCCTGGGGGAGGGCGTCGACGTAAGGCCGGGCGTCGAAGTAGAGGAGGGAGACGGAGCAGCCCCGCCGCATCATCATCCAGGCGGCGACGGGCGAATCGATCCCCCCGGAGATGAGGGCGAGCATCCGGGGCTGGGTGCCGAGGGGAAGGCCCCCCACACCCGGGACTACGTCGGTGAAGACGAGGACCCTCCCCTCCCTCGCCTCGATGAAGATCTCCATCTCCGGCTCCGAGAGGTCGACTTTCGCCCCCGTCCTCTCCTGAACGGCACCGCCGACGGAGACGGCGATCTCGCTGCTCGATATAGTCCCTCCGCCCCGACGGGCCCGGATGGCGAAGGATCCGGGGCGGCGATCGGCGGCGAGGTCCGAGGCGGCCTCTGCTATTAGGTCGATGTCGGGTTCAATGGTGACGACGGGGCTCGCCGATACTACCCCAAAAACGTCGGCGATGACGTATGGTGCCCTGGGGTCGGAGGTCTCCACAAAGATCCTCCCCCGCTCCAGGGATAAAGAGTGGTCTATCCCCGCCTCCTTCAGGTTGAAGCCGATGTTGGAGGCGAGGGTCCTCTCCCAGCTCTTCCTGGTCCAGGGGTCCTTGAGGGCGATCTCGCCGTACCTGACCAGGACCGAGTCGAAAGAGGTCATGCCGTCCTTTACCTGGCAGCTATCGCTTTGGCAGACCTGGCGATCTTCCTTCTCCGTGCGCCGGCAGAGGTGTACTTCTGGAGGGGGCCGGGCCTCTTGTGAGTCGCCTCGGACCTGGGCACCTGTCTAATCTGTCCATTTCTTCCTTTGATTTTGATCCATTCTATGCTTCCTGTCTTTCCCATAAGCCGTAACTATCCGGACCGGTCTTAAATAGGTTTCGAGGAGCGGGGCGATTTTGGACCGTCTCTCCTCCAGAAGAGGAGAAATAGGAGGATCAAGGAAGAAGAAGTGGAACGGAGAAGTATGTTGAGTTGAGTCAAACCGACGGTTTGCGAGGTAACTCTTTTAATGGGGGGCGCCATCAGCCAGAGCGTGAACCGCGAGACCGCCCTCCCCAAAATCCAGGTGAGCAAGTCATCGGCCCTCGTCGTCTTAGGCCTGGGGATCTACCTAGCCTATCTCCACAGGCTCGGCCTGGGCGAGGTTGCCGAAAGCCTCCAGGGGATGAGCCTCCCGTTCTTCTTTGCGGCCCTGGCCCTCTCCCTCATGATGGTGGGCTTCAACGCCCTCTCGTGGAAGAGGATCGCCGAAGAGCTCGATATTTCCGCCTCCTTCGGCGACCATTTCTTGATATACCTATCGAGCATCTTCGCAAACAACCTCATACCCTCGGGGAGCTTCTCCGGAGAGACGGCCCGGATATACTTCATGGGGAAGGTCGCCGGAGGGTCTCGATACGACGCGAGCTTCGCCTCCGTCGCCGCCAGCAGGATCATCACCGCCGTCCCCTTCGTCCTGGGAATGATCCTGGGCCTCGGATACCTCACCCTCGGGTCCTCGGCCCCCCCCTGGGCGCTCACCGCGTGCTTTGCCATGATGGTCTTCTCCGTCTCGGCGGGGATCTTCTTCGTCGGGATCTGCTTTGAGGAGCGGTGGCTTCAGAGGATGGTGAGCTTTGCCATCGGCCCCCTGGAGAGGATATTTCGCCGGGAGGTGGACCGGGAGGTCTGCTCCGGCGCTGTATCCGGATTTATGAGGTCCATGCAGATGCTCCTTCAGCGGGAGAGGAGGGGCGCTCTCCTCGCAAGCCTGGGCTGGGCGGTGGCGGGCTGGATCTGCCTTGTGATGGTCGCCTTCGCCTCCTTCCGGTCTCTCGACGTAGAGATCTCCATATTCGCAATATTCGCCGTCTACTCGGTGATCATAGTCTTCCAGACCTTCCCCTTCGGACTCCCCGGCGGTATCGGCCTTGTGGAGATCCTCATGACCGCCCTCTTCTTCGCCGTGGGAGTATCAATATACGATGCCGCAGCCGTCACCATCCTCATCCGCCTCGTCCAGCTCTGGTTCCTCGCCCTCCTGGGCGGCGTCTCCACCCTCCACCTTTTGAGGAGGATCGAGAGGGATAGGAGCTGCCGGGAGCCTTCGGAGAGCTCCTCCGGCGCCGGGATCTGAAATAGAGTTAAATACCATCAGGGCGTCAATCCCCATCGGGCGGGACAGTAGGGTAGCCTGGTCCATCCTCGAGCGTTTGGGACGCTTGGACTGCGGTTCAAATCCGCGCTGTCCCACCAAAAGTTCTCAAAAGAGCGGTTTTGATGGCCATCATCGAGAAGTGTCTTGAAGAGGCCGGAGAATCTTCTCTTCCACCCAAAACTTCTTCTGCGAATCGAAGCCCGGACCCTCGACCGGAGGGGCCCCCGGCGAGGTCGAAGCCTTTTGCCTTCCTGGCGCTGATGATGCTGCCGCTGCCATCAATCGCGCTGGTTCAGGGGGGGCGGGAAAGGCGCTGAGGACGGAGGATGGATGGAAGGGGATGGTCCGGCGGCATTTGATCATACATACTCAAATCTCTCAAGTTTGAATAGATATACTCAAATCTCCTAAATTTGAATAAATATACTCAAATCTCCTAAATTTGAATAAATATACTCAAATCTCCTAAGTTTGAATAGATATAATCAAATCTCCTAAATTTGAATAAATATACTCAAATATCTTAAGTTTGAATAGATATAATCAAATCTCCTAAATTTGAATAAATATAATCAAATCTCCTGATTTTGAGTTGATATAATCAAATATCCTAAGAATGACTGGATTATACTCAAATCATCGCTATTTGAGACGATTCATCCCAAACATCCCACGGGCCGCAGCTTCAGCGCCAGATAGCACCAGAAGATCTCGAAAAACTCCAGGAGAAACAGCAGATCAGGGGAGAGCTTGCGGATCAACTCGATCGCCACGGCGAAAAGATATAATACCCAACTGAACAGAGACGAATAAAAATCTGAGAATGGCAATAATATGGAGAAAAAATTATATGCGGTATTGACCGGGGATCTTATCGGGTCGCGGCAGCTTAAGAGCAGCGGGATCTCATACATTGAACATCTCAATAAATCTCTGGAATATGTGGGAGGGCGATACCTGCATCCCCCTTTCATCTACAGGGGCGACAGCTTTCAAGGGATCACCAGCGAGCCCGAATCTGCTCTCAAAGATGCGATTCTCCTGCGGCTGATGTTGATATCCGGCATTAACGCAGAAGAGAAATCTCCCCGGATCGACGCACGAGTCTCGATCGGGGTGGGCGAGATCGACCATCTCCGACATCAAGGATACGATCTTGACAAACTTGGCGACGTTGGCGAGATGGACGGAGAGGCGTTTGAGTATTCAGGCCTGCAGCTGGACCGCATAAAAAATGAGAGACAGAATCTGGCGGTCAAAACGCCCTGGGAGGAGGCGAACCAGGAGCTGAATATATATTGCAAGATGATCGATCGGTTGATAGATCGGTGGACGAAGAAGAAGTGTGAAGCTGTAATGCACAGGCTTGAAGGCCATACTCTTAATGAAATCGGCGAGATGCTGAATATAGACGGATCAGCTGTTCATTACCGACTGGCCCAGACAGATTACGAGATCGTCGAATTGATCATCCAGCGATACTCGGATATCATAAAAAATAAGGTTGAGATGTGCGGGTTGAATGAATCGGATGAAGATCCCGGGGTTCGGGTAGCGTAACATGACGGCGATCCCGGACCTCTCAGGACTTTCGAGCCTCTCAAGCCTCTCAGGTCTGTTATTCCTGATTCTGTTGGTCTTCTCACATATGCTGGCGGATTTCGTATTACAGCCGGACGGATGGGTCGACGGCAAAAAAGAGGCCGGATGGAGGTCGAGGTATCTCTATCTCCACGTCTTCATCGTCGCCCTTCTCGCAGGATCGATCGCCTGGGCGTTCCTCGGCCTCTTTTCGGCCGCTCTCGTCTTCACCGCCTTTTTCGCATCGCATCTGGTGATCGATATCGTGAAGTCGAGATGCCAAGATACGGTGAGGTCCTTTGTCGGCGACCAGGCAGCGCATATGATAATTATTATATCGGTATGGGCTGCATTATTCCATCCGGATCTCTCATCTCTTCAGGGGCGCCTCTCGGAGCCGATGTTGATCTCCATCTCCGTGGTGCTGCTGAGCTATACGGTGATCTTCCAGCCGGCGGGGATCTTCGTATCGAAGATGACCAGAGGCTGGCGAGATAAGATCCAGGAAGACGATAAAAATAAGGTCCGCGGGAGCGGGAGCCTAGAGAGCGCGGGCAGATATATCGGCTATCTTGAACGTTTCTTAATTCTGACTTTCATAATATTTCAGCAATATACCGCCATCGGTCTCCTGATCGCTGCAAAATCGATCTTCAGGTATAATACGAATCGAATAACCGGCGAGTACATCCTATTTGGAACGCTCCTCAGCTTCAGCATAGCCATCTTCGTCGGGTTTTTTGCCAACCTCTTCCTCTCCCTCTTTCTGCCCGAAGAGGTCTGGGATATTTTAAATACATTTATATATAACCCTGCTGCGCTGCCATGATCGGCCCCAGCGCCCCCTGGCGGCACAACCCGGCGGCACGGCGCGATCTCTCCTTTCCTGCAACGAGGGCGCGGGGCCAGTTCGCCGCGCTCCGGGCGACGGTGTTGGGCGGGGCTATCGGAAGTCCGAGGAACTCGCCCAAGCTTTTTGTAGATTGAGGATTGAACGGCATGATTGGAGGGGTCCCCGACGAGATCGAAGCCGTTCATCGTCCTGGCGCTGTTGATGCTGTCGCTGGCCGCGACCGAGCTGGCTCAAGCGCAGGGAGGCGAGAACGGCACAAATCAAACCGTGGCTCCGATGGCGAAGGCAGATATTCCCAGCAAAGAGGAAAGAGATCTGCTTGGGAATATCGACAAATTAGTGGGCATTTTAGTTGGTCTAACAGTGCTTTACGCATTTTTCCGGAAAAGGGGCAAGAAAGCCCCCTCGGATGGTGGCGTTCAACACGTCGAGACCGCGAAAGACAGTGCCATCTCTTTTGGCGATCATAGCCCAGCGATAAAGGCTGATCGTATCGAAGGCGGCGTGCACATCACGTATCCCGGCACAAAAGAACCAACAGTAGCAGAAAAGCCTCTCGGCAAGATCAACAACATACCCCACCCACACAACCCCAACTTCACCGGCCGCGTGGATCTGCTGGAGAAGCTCCACCAAATCCTCGCCGCCGGAGAGCGGGCCGCCTTCACCCAGACATCGGCGATCACCGGCCTCGGAGGCGTCGGCAAGACCCAGCTCGCCCTGGAGTACTCCTACAGCCACGCCGACGACTACCGGGTCGTCTGGTGGGTCCGGTCCGAGGAGCCCGCCACCCTCGCCGCCGACTACGCTGGCCTGGCATCGAGGCTCGACCTTCCCGAGAAGGGCTCACAGGATCAGAGGGTCATCGTCGAGGCTGTGAGGCGCTGGCTGGAGGAGAACGGCGGCTGGCTTCTGGTCTTCGACAACGCCCACGAGCCCGAAGATCTTAACGGTTACCTCCCCCTGACCGGCAAAGGTGATGTTATCATCACCTCCCGGAATCCGAACTGGGGCGGCACCGCGAAAGCTCTGCCTGTCGACGTCTTCAGCCGAGACGAGTCGATTGATTTCCTCCAGAGCCGAACCGGGCAGAAGGACGGCGCCGACGCCCTGGCGGGGGCCCTCGGCGACCTGCCCCTGGCCCTGGAGCAGGCGGGGGCGTACATTCAAGAGACTGGAGTCTCCCTCTCGGCTTACCTGAAGCTCTTCCAGGAACGCCAGAAAGAGCTTCTCAGCCGCGGAAAGCCCGACGCTTACCCGGACACTGTAGCCACCACCTGGGATCTATCGTTCCAGAAGGCGAGCGAAGAGGTGCCAGCAAGCGCCGATCTCTTGAACCTCTGCTCCTTCCTGGCTCCAGATAACATCCCAAAGTCGCTCCTGAGCGAGGGCGTTGAGCAACTGCCTGACCCTTTGGCCTCGACTGTGACGGATGACATGGCGCTGAACGACGCCATCGCAGCCCTGAAGCGCTACCCCCTCCTGACCGTCGCCGACGACTACCTCTCGGTCCACAGGCTCGTCCAGGCCGTGGCGCGGGACCGGTTGTCAGAGAAAGAGCAGAAACGGTGGGCTGAAGCGGCGGTCCGGCTCGTGAACGGCGCTTTCCCCCAGAAGAGCCAGGACGTCCGGACCTGGGACGAGTGCTCAGCTCTTTTGCCCCACGCCCTCGCCGCTGCGGGACATTCTGAGGAGCTTGAGGTTGCCCATGAGTCGACCGGCCGCCTTTTGAATCAAACTGGTCTGTACTTAAGAGGACGTGCCGAGTTCTCAGAGGCCAAGTCTGTACACGAGCGGGCTCTTGAAATCGGCGAGAAGGTCTACGGGCCCGACCATCCAAACGTGGCCAAGACGATCAAAAACCTAGGCGGAGTCCTCCGAGAGATGGGAGACTTTGATGGTGCTAGGAAGTGTTACGAGCGGGCTCTAAAAATCTGTGATAAAGCGTTGGGTTCCGATCATCCCAACGTGGCTATAATAATCAACAGCCTCAGCTTGGTCTTGCAGGACATGGGTGATCTTGAGGACGCCAAAGAGCATCTGGAGCAGGCCCTGAAAATCGACGAGGAGGTTTACGGCCCCTACCACCCCGCCGTAGCCAGGGACACCAATAATCTGGGCATAGTCTGGTGGTCCATGAGCGACCTTAAGGGCGCCAAAGAGCATCTAGAGCGAGCCTTGAAAATCGACGAGAATGTGATGGGCGTCGATCATTCCAAAGTTTCTACAGCGGTCAACAACCTAGCCTGGGTGTCAAGAGAGATGGGGGGCTTTGATGGCGCTAAGAAATACTACGAACGTGCTCTGGAGATCCGTGAGAAGGAGTATGGCCCCGACCATCCCAACGTGGCCACAATAGTCAGCAACCTCGGCACAGTCCTTGAGGACATGGGCGACCTCGCGGGTGCCAAAGAGCATTACGAACGGGCCCTGGTGATATACGTGAACCATCTGGGCGAGGATCACCCCTATACGAAAAACGTGCATAAGCTCATGGAATCCCTCCGCCGATAATTCTCCTACACGATTATGATCTCCCCGCAGACCCCGCACGCCTCGGCGATCCGGTCGTACTTCATCCCCGGGAAGGGGTCGATCAAGCAGAGATCCGTCGCCTCCGCCCGCGAGAACAGCCTCTCGGCATCGCCGAAGTAGACCTCGATCTTGCAGCCTTCCCCAAAGGCCTCCGCCGCCAGGACCGATTCCGCGCCGACCTCGTCCCCTGGCAGCTTATGCCGCTCGATTCTATCGATCCCCAGGATCGACCGGTTCGCCTCCAGGTTGAGGATGGCGTCCTCCACCGCCGGGAGCCACCCGTCGTTCAGGATGACCCGCTCGGCGCCGGCGATGGCGGCGACGAGGCCCAGGGTCCCGGGGCCGCAGAGGACGTCGGCGACGGTGGTCAATTTGCCCCGGAAGTACAGCTCCTCCAGGATCTTCATCTTGGGGGCGCTCTGTCTTGGAAACTCGACGTGGATCTTCGACTGGTGCTTGTAGATGACGAGATCGCCCATGAGGGAGGATACGACGTCGCATCGCAGGTCCGAGCCCGCCAGGAGCTCCCAGCGGTGAGGGGCAGCCCGGAGGTCTGCGACGCCCGGAACGCCCCCGCCCCGGATGACGCCCTTTATCTCCGGGACATGGGCGATTATTTCAGCGGCGGCCTCTTTCGTCAGGCCCTCGCCGACTATGATGAGCTCATCCTGCCCCAGCCTCGGCGGGTACGCCAGGGGGTAGCCCACCTCCACCAGGGGCCAGCCGATGGATCGGAGGGGGTCGGTTGGGCTTCGCAGGTTGTGGTCGACGAGGACCTCCATCGCCTCCATCATCACCAGGTCCAGGGGCGCCCTGCCGCAGGCGGAACATCTTCTGATGCCCCCTCCCCTCCCCCCGCCCGACGCGGCGAGGGCGGAGAAGGGCCCACCCTTATCGAAGCCCGGCTCCACCGGGCATCTTGGGCAGGCCATGTAAAGCAGATCGAGGCGGCCCAGAACCTCCTCCGCCGGGTAGATCGTCTCCTTGGGGGGCTTAGCCATCGGCATCGTCCGTTCATGGAGCAGGACGGTATTTCAGCCTTTCCGGGCACAATTATGACCTATTTCGTAGAAAGATTTCTAAACAAAAAGGGCCCTCACCAGGGGGAGGAGGTTATCAAGATGGCACAGAGAGGGATAAGGGAATATGACGCCAAGAGGATCCTGGCGGAGAGGCTTCCCGATTATATTGATGATTTCGATTACGATGGTGAGATAGCACTTATTACTGCGGATACAGACCTGGAGGTGGTGGCGGTCGATAACCCCTGGGTCAAGAAGAAAAGGCTGGTGGTCAAACCCGACCAGCTCTTCGGCAAGAGAGGGGCCCACGGCCTCATCCTCCTCGACGCCTCCTGGGACAAGGCCAAAAGGTACATCCAGGATAATATGGGGCGCGAGGTTCTGGTGGGGACGATCGTCGGGACCCTGGATACCTTCCTCATCGAACCCTTCGTCCCCCACGGGCCGGAGGAGGAGCTCTACGTCGCCATAAAGTCCGAGAGGGATAAAGACGTGATCTACTTCTCCCTCCGGGGCGGGGTCGAGATCGAGGCGAACTGGGACACCGTCACCGAGATCCCCGTCGACGTCCTGGCGAGGCCCGAGGAGCTCGACCTCGGATCAAAGCTTCCGGCGGGCCTCGCCGACCGCCTGCAGCCGACGGCGGCCTTCGTCCGGGGACTATACCGGCTCTATAGAGACCTGGGCTTCTCCTACATCGAGATCAACCCCTTCGTCTTCGCCGGCGGCAGGGTCGTACCCCTCGACCTGGTGGCCCGCCTCGATGACGCCGAGGCCTTCTGGCAGAGGAAGACCTGGAGGGGCCTACAGTTTCCCGAGCCCTTCGGCCGGGCGCTGACCGAGGAGGAGGCCTGGATAAAGGAGATCGACTCCCGGACGGGAGCCTCCCTAAAGCTGACGATCTTGAACCCCAGGGGCAGGGTCTGGACGATGGTGGCCGGAGGCGGCGCCTCCGTCATCTACGCCGACACCATCTGCGACCTCGGCTTCGCCGGAGAGCTCGCCAACTACGGCGAGTACAGCGGCGACCCCTCGACCCAGGACACCTACGAGTACACCAAGACCATCCTCGACCTGATGACGAGGGAGAAAGACCCCGAAGGGAGGAATAAGTACCTCCTCATAGGCGGCGGGATCGCCAACTTCACCGACGTCGCCAAGACCTTCAAGGGGGTCGTCATGGCCCTGGAGGACTACAAGGAGAGGCTCCGGGAGACGGGGGTCGAGATCTACGTCCGGAGGGGCGGCCCCCACTACGAGGAGGGCCTTCGGATCATGAGGAGCCTCGGCGAGCGGCTGGGGGTCCCGATCCACGTCTACGGCCCCGAGACCCACATGACGCGGATCGTATCGATGGCCCTGGGAGGAGGAGAGTGATGACCATGAAGGACTACCAGCTCTTCGACAGAAACACCCGGGCCTTCGTCTACGGCTTCCAGACCAACGCCATCCAGAGGATGCTCGACTTCGATTATCTTTGCAGAAGGTCTCTGCCCAGCGTCGCCGCCATCATAAACCCCAACCGGGCCGGCGTCCACAAGGTATTCTGGGGGACCGAGGAGATCCTCCTCCCCATGTACAGGACGATCCCCGAGGCGGTGGCCGCCCACCCCTCCGTCGATGTGATGGTAAACTTCGCCTCCTTCAGGTCCGCCTTCGACACCAGCATGGAGGCCCTCGCCTCTCCGGGGATAAAGACGGTGGCGATCATCGCCGAAGGCGTCCCCGAGAGGATGGCCAGGGTGATGGCAGCGACGGCAGAGAAGATGAAGAAGACGATCATCGGCCCCGCCACCGTCGGGGGGCTTGCCGCTGGAGCCTTCAGGATCGGAAATACCGCAGGCACCATCGAGAACATCATCGAGTCGAAGCTCCACCGCCCCGGTTGCGTCGGCTTCGTCTCCAAGTCCGGGGGGATGCTCAACGAGGCCTTCAACATCATAGCGAGAAACTCCAGCGGGGCTGTGGAGGGGATCGCCGTCGGGGGAGACAGGCATCCGGGATCCGACCTCCTCGACCACATCCTGCGGTTCGAGGCGAACCCCGACGTCGCCATAATAGCATCCCTGGGCGAGGTGGGAGGTGCCGACGAGTACAGGATCGTCGAGGCCCTCAAGGAAGGGAGGATCAGAAAGCCCCTGGTGATCTGGGTCACGGGGACCTGCTCCAAGGTCCTCCCCGGTTCCGTCCAGTTCGGCCACGCCGGGGCCAAGGCCCAGACAGACCTCGAGACCGCCGACGCCAAGAACCGGGCGCTGAAAGAGGCGGGGGCCATCGTCCCCGACTCCTTCGACGGCTACGGCGACGAGATCAGACGGGTCTACGAGAGGCTCCTCGCCGAGGGGAAGGTCCGGGAGGTGGAGGAGCCCGAGATCCCGACGATCCCCATGGACTACGCCAAGGCCGTCTCTGAGGGGATCGTTCGAAAGTCCACAAACCTCATCTGCACCATCTCCGACGACCGGGGCGACGAGGTCCTCTACGGTGGAAAGCCCTTGAGCCGGGTCCTGGACGACGGTATGGGGATCGGGGGGGTCATCGGCCTCCTCTGGTTCAAGAAGGAGATCCCCCCGTGGGCTGCCGAGTTCATAGAGCTCGTCCTCCAGATCGTCGCCGACCACGGCCCCGCCGTCTCGGCAGCCCACAACGCCATCGTCGCCTCCTGCGCCGGAAAGGACCTCATCACCTCTCTTGCCAGCGGCCTGCTCACCATCGGGCCCCGGTTCGGCGGGGCGATCGACGACGCCGCCCACGAGTTCAAGAGGGCGAGAGACTCCGGCCTCTCCCCCGAAGAGTTTGTAAAGGAGATGAAGACGGCGGGGATCAACATCCCCGGGATCGGCCACAGGATCAAGAGCGTCAAAAACCCCGACAAGAGGGTGGAGCTCCTCATCGCCTACGCGAGGGAGAACTTCGAGAGGACCGACCTCCTCGACTACGCCCTCTCCGTCCAGGAGATCACCACCGCCAAGAAGGGGAACCTCATCCTCAACGTCGACGGCTGCATAGGCGTCCTCTTCATCGACCTGATGAGCTCCTGCGAGGTCTTCGACGAGAGGGATATCGACGACGTCATAAAGTACGGCTACCTCAACGGCCTCTTCGCCCTGGGGAGGTCCATAGGGATCATAGGCCACATCCTCGACCAGAAGAGGCTCGATTCGAGGCTCTACCGCCACCCCCAGGACGACATCGCCTTCATGCTCCCGGAGTTTCCGTGAGGCTCCCTCGGTGGCGAATATCGGGCCGGCCCCTCCGGCCGGCCCATCTTTTATGGAGGATCTGACCGTGGCAACCATCAGCGAGAAGATATTCAGCAGGGCCTGCGGCCACCGGGCCGAGGCGGGGGAGATCGTCGATGCGGAGGTGGATTATGCCATGTCCCACGACGGCACCAGCGTCCTTGCCATCAAGGCCTTTGGCGAGATGGGGTCGGAGCGGGTCTTCGACCCTGAGAGGATCGTCATCCCCTTCGACCACATCGTCCCCGCCAACAGCAGCGTCTCTGCGGACCTGCAAAAGATGGTCAGAAACTGGGCGCTAGATCAGGGGATCGTCCACTTCTTTGAGGGCGGCGAAGGGATCTGCCACCAGGTCTTCCCCGAGGAGGGGTTCGCCCTGCCGGGGACCCTCCTGGTGGGGGCCGACTCCCACTCCTGCACCTACGGTGCCTTCGGCGCCTTTGGTACCGGCGTCGGGGCGACGGACATGGCGGAGATCTACTCCAGAGGGAGGCTCTGGTTCAAGGTCCCAGAGACGGTGGGGATCAGGGTCTGTGGCCGGCTCGGAAGAAGGGTCCTCGCCAAAGACCTCGCCCTGATGCTCGTCGGGGCGATCGGCGCCGATGGCGCCACCTACAAGGCCCTGGAGTACGTCGGTGAGACGGTGGAGGGGCTATCCATCTCGGGGAGGATGACCCTCTCGAATATGGGGGTCGAGATGGGGGCGAAGGCCGCCATCGTACCCCCGGACGGGGTGACCGAAGAGTTCCTGAGGGGGAGGGCGCAGGAGGCGTACCATCCCGTCCATTCAGACCCGGGATCCTACGCCTCGGAGATGGAGTTTGACGTCTCGGATCTGGAGCCCGTCGTCGCCGCCCCCTTCAGGGTCGACAACGTCCGGCCCGTCCCGGAGGTGGCGGGAATCGAGGTCGACCAAGTCTTCATCGGGACCTGCACCAACGGCCGCTACGAAGATCTGAAGGTCGCCGCCGAGATCCTCAAGGGGAAGAGGGTGAAGACGAGGACCCTAGTCATACCCGCCTCGAGGAGGGTCCTCCTCCGGGCCCTATCTTCGGGGATCATCGAGGACCTCGTCGGAGCGGGGGCGATGATCGGGCCGCCGGGATGCGGCCCCTGCCTCGGGGCCCACATGGGGGTCCTCGCCGAGGGGGAGGTCTGCCTATCCACCGCCAACAGGAACTTTCCGGGGAGGATGGGAAAGGGCGGCCTCGTATACCTGGCGTCTCCGGCGACGGCGGCTGCGACTGCCGTCGAGGGCGTCATCGCCGACCCGAGGGAGGTCTGAAGCTGGTGGGGGATGGGAAGGGCAAATCAAGGACCAAGGAGGGGGATCGGCCCTCCAACAGGAGGTCCGGAGGGGCCCGGTCCCGAAAGGGAAGTTCAACCCCCCTCCGCCTCGACCTTCACATCCATTCGTCCTTCTCCGACGGCAGGGACGGGATCGAGGAGATCCTGAAGGCTGCCGTCGATGCCGATCTCGATGGGATCGCCATCACCGACCACGACACCCTTGAGGGGTACTTCGAGGCCGAGAGGATCGTCCGGGAGGAGGGCCTCGACCTTTTGGTGATACCGGGAGTCGAGGTCTCCACCTCCGACGGCCACCTGCTCGCCCTGGGGGTGAGAACGCTTCCTCCCTCCGGGCGGAGTGCCGACGAGACGATCGAGTTCGTCAGGGTTCGGGGCGGGATCGCCATCGTATCCCATCCCTACCACCTCTTCAGACACTCCATGTACAGGATACCCGATTGCGACGCCGTCGAGGTCTACAACTCCAAGTACATATTCGGGATAGCGAACTTCTGGGCCAAAAGGATGGCCGAGAGGCGGGGACTTCCCATGGTGGCCGGAAGCGACGCCCATATGGCCAGGACGGTGGGGCTTGGGGTGACCGTGGTGGACGTCGAGGAAGGCTCCGACCTGGGTGACGTCCTCGAATCTATCCGGGGAGGTCGGGTGAAGATCGAGAGCAAGAGGATGTCACCGTCGGTTTTCGTCAGCCAGATGGTCCGCTGGACGAAGAAGCGCCTCCGTCGGAGACTGAAGAGATGAGCCCTTCGGAAGGATGCCGAAGGCAGAAGGATGACAAATCTCCAGACGATGGACGCGGGATAAAAAGTCGTCTTCCGCCAGACTGGGATTAAGGGAAATAAAAACGATGTAAAAAAATAGGCCGGAACTGTTCCGGTCACACGCTTTTTTGGGAAATATGCCAAAGAGGGATAAGGACTTACTGGATCTTCTCCACCTTTTCTGCTTTGGGGCCTCTGTCGCCAGTCTCAACTTCAAAACTGACCTTATCTCCTTCATCTATAGAGACGCCCGGCTTCAGACCGCTTGAGTGTACAAAATAGTCAGTCCCGTCGTCCCCAGCTATAAAGCCGAAATGTTTTGTTCTGTTGAAGAACTTCACTGTGCCAGTAACCATTTCAATTCCTCGTTGTCCTGAGATAAAACATACGACTATTTAAAGGTGCTCCTTTCGGGCCCATCCGGCCAGCTCGTGAGCTCCGTCTTAGCGCTGGCCCCTTCAGGGCTCCAACTTCGTCCCCCCGGCCTTCCTCCGATCGACAAAAAAATGAAATTTGGGAATCATCCTTCAGCCGACGATTGGTTGAGCGTCTATGCTCGATCCCCCCGGGATCTCATAGACGGAATCGCAGATCTCATCGCCGTCCTCGTCGGTGCAGTTGAAGGATCCGTAGTAGTTTCCGACGGCGCCGTCGTCCCACCGATTTTTGCCGTCGTCGAAGGCGTCCAGCACCGTATTGTTGAAGAGCCTGTTATTGGTGAGGAGGTTATCGGCGGAGTTATAAAGGAGGACTCCAACGGCGTTCTCAGCGGCGACGTTGGCGAATACTTCGGAGTTCCTTGACCCCTCCAGGATGATCCCGGCTCCCCGGTTCCCAATGGCGACGTTATTTATGATGGTGGCGTTGCTTGAGAGGACCCTGATCCCCGCATCCCCCGACTCGTTTCCAGAGTTTGTGACCCTGATCGACTCAACCCTCACACCGTCGGCTCTGACGGTGATGCAGCTGCCGTTGCCGTCTGCGTTTATGATGGGAAGGTCGCGGCCTTTCCACTTCTCACCTTTAAGGATTATCGGCTTTGTAACGTTGATGTTCCCGATGAAGGAGCCGCTCCTGACCAGGACGGTATCTCCGGGGCTCGCCATATCGATGGCCTCCTGGATGCTGAGGTACTGACAGCCGCAGGCTCTGCAGTCGCATACCCTCAGGGTGGCCGCGCCCTCTGCCACCCCCGCGGCCCCGAGAACGACCAGAAGGGCGAGGATCGGTGAAATCCTGGCATTCATTTTTATCATCTCATGATCCCTCTGAATTATCTCACCCGTCTTTGTGATTATAAAAAGCTTTTTTTGGTCGCCTATCACGAGCCCCTCGAATAACTATATAACCCCTCACCGCCCTCAGGCCCCGCATCATGGAGCACCTCCCCCCGACGATAAAAGAACGGCTTGAAAAACAGGGCTACCACCTCGTCGCCCACGGCGCCGTAAAGCCCTGCCTTTGGCTTCGGCGGTCCATCCGCGGAGGCGACCAGTGCTATAAGAACCACTTTTACGGCATCGCAAGCCACCGGTGCGTCCAGATGACCCCGACCCTCCTCTGCAACCACCGATGCCTCCACTGCTGGAGGCCCATCGACGAGATGCCCACCGCCTCAGGGGAGTGGATGGAGCCCTCGGAGCTGTTGGACGGCATCCTAAGAGAGCAGCAGAGGCTCATCTCCGGCTACGGTGGCGCCCCGGAGACGACCGACTCCGCCAGATTGGAAGAGGCGAAGAGGCCGGCTCACGTTGCCATATCCCTCATGGGGGAGCCGACCCTCTACCCCATGATCGAAGAGCTCGTCGAGGAGATAAAGGGGCGCGGGATGACCGCCTTCCTGGTGACGAACGGAACGAACCCCGAGGCGATCGGCGAGGTCAGTCCCACCCAGCTATACATCAGCCTCAACGCCCCCGATGAGGAGACCTATCTCAGGGTCTCAAACCCCGCGACAAACCTCTGGAGCCGATTTCTGGAGAGCCTGGAGAGGATGAAAGACTCTCAATCCAGGACGGTGGCGAGGCTCACCCTCGCCAGGGGCCTCAACATGAGGGACCCTCAAGGTTACGCGGAGCTGATCGAGATCGCAGAGCCGGACTTCGTGGAGGTGAAGGCGTATATGCACCTGGGAAGCTCCCGAGACCGGCTCGCAAGGGGCTGCATGCCCTCTCACGAAGAGGTGATGGACTTCGCGAAGGATCTATCCGAGACCCTCGGCTACAGCCTGAAAGACCACGTCCCCCTCAGCAGGGTCGCCCTCCTCTCCAGGGGTAGCGCGAAAGAGCTCATCGATCTCTGAGGGTGGCTTCAGATCCTCTAATTTCATCCGACTTCGTACGATTTTTAATAATATTTATATGATTTTTTCATCATTACCGCCGGACCGCTGTATGTCGCGGGAAAAGTATTTTTAGGGGTAATATCCCGTGGTTATTCGGAGACCGGGATCGATGTCTACGGCCATTAAAGAGCTGGAACCCTCGGAGATGAAGGTGAATAAAACATATCAGAATTTAAAAATTTTGCTCGTCGAGGACAACCCCGACGACGCTGAGCTGACCAGGAGGCTCCTGCGGAGGATCTGTCAGGATAGAGACATCTTTCTGGCCGCCGACGCTGAGGAGGCCCTCCGATGCCTGGAGGACCTCCACGACGAGGGTGCCGACCTCCCGGATCTGATGCTTCTGGACATAAAGCTCCCCAGGCTGAGCGGGATGGAGCTTTTGGAGCGGCTCAAAGGGAGTCCCAAGTTCCGAGGGATACCGGTGGTGATGCTCACAGGCTCCATCGTATCCGAGCATATCCAGAGGAGCTACGACCTGGGGGCTGTCACCTATCTATTGAAGCCGATATCCGAGGACGACCTTCTCCTGACCTTGAGCTACCTCACCTGACCGGGGCTGAAGGTCGAAAACTCCATCCTTCGACCCATCCCCAGGATCTCCCCCGCCGCCAGAGAGGCGGTGCCCAGGAGCCCTCCGAATATGGCGTAGGCGAGGATCATGAAGGCGGGCATCCCAAAGACCTCGGCGGGGGCGGCGTACCACCATCCTCCGGCGGAGATGGGAAGATGCTCGATCAGGGGCCCCAGGAGGGCGCCGGCTCCCATCATCGCCCATGTCGCCCTTCCGGGGAGGGCGACGATGAGGGCGGCGGCCAGGACCCCACCCGCCGCTAGAGCAAGAGGCGGGTTAGACCCCAGGGAGACGAAGACTGCGATCTCCACCCCGATCCCTGCCATGGCGAGGAGGAGGATTTTGGGGGAGGTTTTGGGAAGGGCCGTCCCCGGAAGGGCCCTGGTCAGGAGCACGATTGCGGGGGGGAAGCAGGCCCAGGCCGGGAAGTTCCAGGGAGGAACCAGAGGAAGGCCCCCGGTGTTGGCGTAGGTCCAGAGCCCTCCATAAACGCAAGCCATCTCAGTCAACGGTCCTATGACGGCTCCCGCCAGGGCCATCGTTGCCCCTCTCCTCGGATCTCCGACCCTCGCCCAGAGGAGGATGGGTGGGGGGAGGAGGAGGACGGCCGCGATATAAGGCCGGTCCCAGAACGCTGCGAGGACGAGGCTTCCGTAGGCGGCGAGGATCGCGACAGTGGCGACGTCCCCCCGGCGGGGCGGGGCGAGGAGGCCCACTTAACCCTCCCCCGCCAGCTCTCGGACCTTTGCGATGTTCCCCCGGTCGTCCCTCCTGTCATCTACCGGCGTCTCGAGGATGAGGGGGCGGCCTCTTATGGCGGGGTGGCGGAGGATCTGCCTGAACCCCTCCTCGCCGATGGCCCCCAGGCCGATGTGTTCGTGTCGGTCGAGCTTCGATCCCCGGACCCCTTTGGAGTCGTTGAGGTGGACGACCAGGATCTTCTCCAGCCCCACCTCCTCATCGAACTCTTCGAGGGTCTCCTCCAGCCCCTCCTCGCTCCTCACCTCGTACCCCGCGGCGAAGGCGTGGCATGTATCGAAACATGCGGCGACCCTATCCTCCCTGTCGACCCGCCTCATGATATCCGCCAGGTCCTCGAAAGATCCACCGACGCTGTTTTTGGAGCCGGAGGTCGTCTCCAAAAGGAGGATCACCCCATTCTCGGTGGCCGATATGGCCTTTTTGATCGCCTCCGCCGTCCTTCGAAGCCCCTCCTCCTTGCCGGATTCCAGATGGCTTCCAAGGTGGGTGACGAGATAGGGGATCCCCAGGAGATCGCACCTCTCCAGCTCCAGGGCGAGAGCCTCCACCGACTTTTGGTACACTTCCTCCTTGGGGGTCGCAAAGTTGGGAAGGTACGGCATGTGGTCGACGGCCGGGCCGATCCCGGTCCGTTTTAGCTTCCTCTTGAACTCCTCTGCCGCCTCTTGGGATATCTCCTTGAAACTCCAGCCCCTGGGGTTTCGGGAGAATATCTGGAAGGTGTCGCAACCGATCTCTTCTGCCCTGTCCACCGCCCTATCTATAGACCCCGCTATGGAGACGTGAACTCCGACCCTGACCATAATACCTTCACCCACCTGTGATCACCTGTGATCTATACCTTCACCCACCTGTGATATCATCCCCGCCGGGACGGCTCTGAAGCCCCTCCATCAAAAGCGGTTATTATCTTCGAGGAGACCTCTCTTGAGAACCGTTTTATACTTTCCCGGAGAGGCGGCAGGGGAGAGGTGGGGGGCATTTTGGCCCCCCTCGCTCGCGCCGCCGATGAAGAAAAAAATGATCCCTGATCCTGTGATGAGCCCTATGAGTCCTGAGGCGGCCGGGGCCTCTCAAGCAGGATCGGCCTTCATCATCCTATAGAGGCATTCAGCCGTTCTTCGCCTTGGACTTAGCCCAATCGTCGACGTGGTCTATGAGGTTGAACTCGATGATCTTCTTGGTCTCTTTGAGCATCTCCGCAACCTCTCCTACCGTGAACCTGGTGGCCTTACCCGCCCTATCGACGACCTCTATCACTTCATCTTGCCCCTCCCTGGCGGCCAGGATCTCGGAGAGGTGCATGCAGGCCTTCTTCAGATAACTGATCGAATAACTTTCCATCGATTCTCTGTCCTGGAGGTTCTTGTTGACCTCTCTTATGGACCAGCATGTGGTAATGATATCCTCGTACATCTTCACCAACCTGCCGATTATACCCCATATGGATATTTAAGATCATCCTTCGTCAAAAATAGTGGGGCTGGTGCGATTCGAACGCACGATCGACGGGTCTCTCCGATACCGAGAGCGGAACTCTCAGTGCTCCAACGGATCATCAACGGCCTCCCCGTCGAGAGGCCTCAGCAGACCCGTTGCTCATCATCAATCATACCGCTGGAGCCCGTCGCCATACCTGACTAGGCCACAGCCCCTCAAAGCGGGCCGAGAGGGATTTGAACCCCCGACCTAAAGGTTAAGAGCCTTTCGCTCTGCCTGACTAAGCTACCGGCCCGGACTTTCCATATACGATGCTGGTTAAATACGTTTCGGCTCTGGAGGAAGTTGGCCGCCGGAGGCGGCGCTCCTCCAGAAGTCGATATCGATCCTCTCTCTACCGTCCTTCAGATGGTGTTGATGTACCTCTCGACCTCCCAGGGGTGGACCTGGCGGTTGTACATCTCCCACTCCAGGGAGCCTAGCCTGCTGAAGTTGGCGTAGACGTGCTCGCCGAGGGCGTCCCTGACGACCATATCCTCCTCCAGGAAGTCGAGAGCCTCCCGGAGGTTGGAGGGGAGGAGCCTTATCCCGAGCCGCCCGCGTTCCTCGTCAGAGAGCTCGTAGATGTTCAGGTCCACGGGGTCTTCCGGCTCGATCTTCCTTCTGACGCCGTCGAGCCCCGCTGCCAGGATCGCGGCGAATCCCAGGTAGGGGCTGCAGGAGGGGTCCGGGGACCGGAACTCGAGCCTGGTGCTCAGGCCCCTGCCGCTGGGGACCCTGATGAGGGAGGAGCGGTTCGGCCCCGACCATCCTATGTATACGGGGGCCTCAAACCCCGATACTAGCCTCTTGTAGGAGTTGACCAGGGGGTTTGTTATGGCGGTGATGGCGGGGGCGTGCTCCAGAAGCCCTCCAACGAAATGGCGGGCGAGGTCTGAGAGCTGCATCTTCGCTTCAGGGTCGAAGAAGGCGTTCTCCTCGCCCCTGAAGAGGGATATGTTGACGTGCATCCCGGAGCCTGCGGCGCCGTAGACCGGCTTGGGCATGAAGGTGGCGGCGAGGCCGTTCCTCATGGCGATCGTCCTGGTGACGTACTTGAAGGTGACGACGTTGTCGGCGGTCCGGAGGGCCTCGCCGTAGGTGAAGTCGATCTCGTGCTGCCCTTTTGCCACCTCGTGGTGGGAGGCCTCGATCTTGAACCCCATCTCCGTCAGGGCGAGGACGATCTCCCTTCTTATGTCCTCGGCGAGGTCGACGGGGCCGAAGTCGAAGTAGCCGGCGAGGTCGTGGGGGATGGTGGTGGCCCTCCCGTTCTCCATCTTGAAGAGGAAGAACTCCAGCTCCGGGCCGACGTTCATGGTGTAACCCATCTCCTCGGCCTTCTTCATCGCCCTCTTCAGAACGAACCTCGGATCACCCTCGAAGGGCTGGCCGTTCGGTTTGTAGACGTCGCAGATAAGCCTTGCAACGTTCTTGTTCTCTCTCGCCCTCCAGGGGAGGAGGGCGAAGGAGGATATGTCCGGCCGCAGGAGCATATCCGACTCCTGGATTCTGGCGAACCCCTCGATGGAAGAGCCGTCAAAGCCGGTCCCCGAGTCGAGGGCCTTTCCGAGCCTGGTGGCGGGGATCGAGACGCTCTTCACCAGCCCCTGGATGTCGGTGAACTGCAACCGGAGAAACTCGACGTTCTTGTCGCGGATCGTCTCTAACAACTGGTCTATTGAGTACATGATTGGTCTTACACCCCTTGATGGAGATCTATATCGATGACATACCCCGTTCCTCGCCCTCCTCTGCGGTTGCCGTCCTGCGGGCTTGAGGACTTTGGGGGCGGGAGTTTCCTCTAAAGGTCCCAGATGGACCGACCTCCTTTAATATAGTCATCGGCCCGAGGGGGCTCAATTACCCTTATCTATTGGCATCTACCAGGAACTGCGCGGTAGATCAAATGTCTGGTGGAAAGGTTCTGGTAGTAGACGCCGGCGGCAGGGGAAACGCCATAGCCCATGCCTTCGCGAGGTCCCCTCTGGTGGAGCGGGTCTATGTCGCCCCGGGAAACGCGGGAAGCTCCATGATGGAGAAGTGCAAGATCGCCCTCTCCGATGGAGATCCCGTCAAGGAGATCCCCGAGCTCGCCTCCTTCGCCAGGAAGGAGAGGATCGATCTGACCTTCGTAGGCCCCGAGGGTTACCTATCCGACGGGATCGTCAACGTCTTCTCCGAGGAGGGGCTCGACGTCGTCGGTCCGCGACGGGAGGCGACAGTCCTGGAGGGGAGCAAGGCCGACGCCAAGGACTTCCTCAAAAGGATCGGCGTCCCCATTCCGCGCCACCGCAGCTTCAGCGATCCGGAGGAGGCGTTGGGGCACGTCGCCTCCTTCAGCGCCGAAAACCCGGAAAAGAACCTGGTGGTGAAGGCCGACGGCCTTGCCGCCGGGAAGGGGTCGATCGTCTGCGCATCCGAGGAGGAGGCGGCCTCGGCGGTGGAGAGGATCATGGTGGAGCCGCGGATCTTCGGCGACGCCGGACGGCGGGTCGTCATCGAGGAGAGGCTGGCAGGAAAGGAGCTGATGTTCTTCGCCGTCACCGACGGGAAGACGGTCCTTCCCCTGGAGTCGGCGATGGACTACAAGCGGGCCTTCGGCCCCGGTGAAGAGGTGGCGATCCGGCTCTACAACAGGCTATCGGGAAACCCGAACCTCGACCACAACCCCAACACCGGCGGGATGGGAGGCTACTCTCCCCACCCCTGGCTCGACGGCGACCTCTCGGAGCGGATCATGGAGGAGATCGCCGTCCCCACCATCCGGGGGTTTCGAGAGGAGACGGGCTTTGAGTACCGGGGGATGATATACTTCGGCCTGATGATCACCGAGGAGGAGGGAGAAAGGGTTCCAAAGGTCCTGGAGATCAACGTGAGGCTCGGCGACCCTGAGGCGGAGGTGATCCTCCCCCGCCTGGAGACGGACATGTACCTCCTCTCTCGGGCGGTCCTGGAGGGAAAGCTCGACTCCGTGAAGCTCAAATGGTCCCCCGATACCTGCGTCGGGGTCTGCGCCATCAGCGGGAGGGTGGTAAAGCCCGCCGCCAGCGGCCCGGCGGAGGAGCGGCCCGGATACCCCGGCCCCCACTACACCAACATGCCGATCCGGGGGCTCGATAAGGTCGATCCTGAAGTCCTCGTCTACCACAACGGGACCGCCTTCGGCAGGGACGCCAGGGGGGAGGAGAGGCTCTTCACCACCGGAGGGCGGGTCCTCACCGTCGTCGGCCGGGGCGCCACCCTCCCGGCGGCGAGGGAGAAGGCCTACGATAACATAAGAAGGATCAAGTTCAACGGGATCAGGTACCGGCGGGACATCGGCCTCTCCCCCTGAAGGCGAGATGGGGAGATGAGCTCGGTGTTAGAGATGGTGAAGCTGAGGGGATGGTCGAGAGATGGGAGAGAATCTGGATAGAGGAGAGGATGGAAGGACGATCGTCCTGGGGCTGGAGGGGACGGCATGGAACCTCAGCTGTGCCCTCGTCGACGAGGAGGACGTCATCGCCGAGGAGAGCGCCACCTACGCCCCCGCCAAGGGGGGTATCCACCCGAGGGAGGCGGCCCAGCATCACGCCGAGCATATGGCGCCGGTCGTCAAAGCCGTCCTGGATGCCGCCCGACGTGACGGCCTCGCCATCGACGCCGTCGCCTTCTCCCAGGGGCCGGGGCTCGGGCCGTGCCTGCGGACGGTGGCGACGGCTGCCCGGGCCCTCGCCCTCCGTTTCGGGGTTCCCCTCGTCGGCGTCAACCACTGCATCGCCCACATCGAGGTGGGAAAGTGGAAGACGGGCGCTGCCGATCCGGTCGTACTATACGTCAGCGGCGGAAATTCCCAGGTACTGGCCCTGAGGCGCGGCCGGTACCGGATATTCGGCGAGACCCTGGACATAAGCGTAGGAAACGCTCTCGACAAGTTCGCGCGGCAGGTGGGCCTTCCCCACCCCGGCGGCCCCAAATTGGAGGCTCTCGCGAAGTCAGCGAAGGAGTACATCCCCCTCCCCTACGTCGTCAAGGGGATGGACCTCTCCTTCTCCGGCCTCTCGACGGCAGCAGCCCAGGCTGCAAAGAAGCATGACCTCGCCGACGTCTGCTCCTCCTTCCAGGAGACGGCCTTCGCGATGCTCGTCGAGGTGACCGAGAGGGCGCTTGCCCACGCCGAGAAGAAGGAGGTCCTCCTCGTAGGCGGAGTCGGCGCAAACTCCCGCCTCCGGGAGATGCTCAATATCATGTGCGAGGAGAGGGGTGCGAGGTTCTTCGTCCCCGAGAAGCGATTCATGGGGGACAACGGCTCGATGATCGCCTACACCGGCCTTGTCATGCTGAAGGCGGGGGTGACGACGCCCCTCGCGGAGTCGAGGGTCCGGCCGGGGTACCGGACGGATGAGGTGGAGGTCACGTGGCAGTAGACACCGAAGGAAGGGTGCCGAGCGTTAAAGTAGCCGAAAATGCCGAAAACGCTTCATGCTCAATCAGCTCGCAAATTAGAATAATAATGCAGGCATAAATATATCTGGGATCAATAAGCTTACACAGTTGGGGAGTGGTCGGGCGAACTGTGAGAAGTGGCGCGTTTGGAGGCGTTGACTGTCTGCAAAGGGGACTTGACCAAGCCGGGCCGAAACGTTTTTCGTAGATCGTGATTATCTCTAATTTGAAGCTTAAAGAAACGAGGAAAATACGATGAAGAAGTTGAACGCCCACGACCCCGAAACCCACTCCGCCGATCTATTGGCGGAGAACATCGAACATCTGAAAGCGCTATTTCCCGAAATCATCACCGAGGGGCCGAATGGAATGGCGGTCAACTTGGACGTGCTCAAAGCTTTGGTGGGCGACAATACCGTCACCGACTGCAACGAGAAATACGGTCTTAACTGGTTCGGTAAGCGCCGAGCCCGGCAGATCGCGCTTACTCCGTCCACTGGTACTCTACGTCCATGTATTGAAGATAGCTTGGACTGGAGCATTACTCAGAACCTAATGATCGAAGGCGACAACCTTGAAGTGCTTAAGCTCCTGCAGAAGAGCTATGCGGGAAAGGTGAAGCTCATCTACATAGACCCACCGTACAACACCGGCAAGGACTTCGTCTATCCCGACAATTTTCATGATAACATAAAAAATTATTTAGAAATTACTGCTCAGGTAGAAGGCGGGCAAAGGATCTGCACGAATACCGAGGCCAGTGGGCGGTTCCATACCAACTGGCTGAACATGATGTATTCACGATTGCGTGCCGGACGGCAACTACTCGCACAGGATGGGGCGATACTCGTATCTTGTGATGATACAGAGAACGCGAATCTCAGTCTCGCTCTAGATGACGTTTTTGGCCCCGAGAACTTCGTGGCGCAGTTCGTATGGAGATCACGGCAATTTACAGACGCCCGCCCTGTCACCAATGTATCAACGGATCACGAGTATCTCATCTGCTACGCGCGGGACTTGGGATTTTCTGTTCGTGGTGTGGAGCGTGATGAGTCGAAGTTCTCCAATCCAGACAACGATCCACGTGGGGACTGGATGAGTCGCAGCCTATTGGGTTTGGCCACGAAGGAACAAAGGCCGAACCTGCACTATGAGATCATCGAGCCCGGGACTGGTCGACGGTTTCCTCCTAACCCATCTACCGGTTGGAGGTACGCTCCAGAGAAAATGCAGTCTCTGATCTTGGATGGGTGTATCCTCTTTCCGATGAAGGATGGCGGTCGGCCCAGAGAGAAGAAATTCCGCAAGGACATGAACTCAGAATTTATCGCCTTCAGGAGCATTATCGAGGGTACATATACTGCAGATGGAACTCAGGAGATTCGCACGTTATTCGGGGCGGAGATATTCAGTTTCCCAAAGCCAGTAGAACTAATAAGAAAAGTAGTTGAACAAATCGTTAGCAGTCGAGAGATTGCTATGGACTTCTTTGCCGGGTCGGGCACTACTGGACAAGCTGTGCTCGCCCAGAACCTCATCGATGGCGGTGACCGTCGATACATCCTCGTGCAACTCCAGGAGCCGCTCGATCCAGACAACAAGGACCAGAAGGTTGCGTCAGACTTTTGTGATGAAATTGGCAAGCCGAGGAACATCGCCGAGCTGACAAAGGAGCGCCTCCGCCGTGCAGCGAAGAAGATTAAAGATGAGAACCCAATGTTCGTCGGGGATCTTGGCTTTCGCGTTTTCAGGCTTGACTCTAGCAACATCCACGCATGGGAACCGGACCGCGACAACTTGGACCGGACACTGTACGAGTCCATCGAGCACCTTAAAAGCGACCGCAGCGAGGCAGACATCCTCTACGAGCTGCTATTAAAACTCGGCCTCGACCTCTGTGTGCCCATCGAGAGTCGCACCATCGCCGGGAAGGTGGTTAATGCAGTCGGTAATGGTGTGCTGATTACCTGCCTCGCCCCTCAGATCAATCGTGAGGACGTCGAGCCGCTGGCGCAAGGCATCATTGAATGGCAAAAGACGCTTGTTCCGGTCGGAGATACAATGTGCGTATTCCGTGATAATGCCTTTGCCGATGACGGAGCCAAGACGAACCTCGTTGCTATCCTTAATCAGCACGACATCACCAACGTGCGGAGCTTGTAGGTGGTTTGGCGATGAAACTCCACTTCGAACCAAACCTAGACTACCAGCTCCAGGGCGTCGAAGCAGTGTGCGACCTGTTTCGTGGACAGGAAGTCTGTCGCACCGAGTTCACAGTCACCCAGCGCCCTCTCGTAAATAAGGTGCTGGACGTCGTGGAAAGTGATCTGGGCATTGGAAATCGGCTAGCTCTGAGCGACGAAGAGCTTCTCAAGAACCTGAACGACATTCAGCTTCGCAACGGTCTGCCGCCGTCCCGAACTCTGGCCTCTGGAGACTTCACCGTGGAAATGGAGACCGGCACTGGTAAGACCTACGTCTATCTGCGCACAATCTTCGAGCTCAACAAGCGCTACGGCTTCACCAAGTTCGTGATCGTGGTGCCGTCCATTGCGATCAAGGAGGGTGTTTACAAGTCGCTCCAGATTACCGAAGGGCACTTTAAGAGTCTCTATGCTGGGGTACCCATCGATTACTTCCTTTACGATTCAGCCAAGCTGGGCCAGGTGCGCAACTTCGCCATCAGTCCGCAGATTCAGATCATGGTGGTTACAGTCGGAGCCATCAACAAAAAAGACGTTAACAACCTCTACAAAGATAGCGAGAAGACCGGCGGCGAAAGGCCTGTAGATTTGATCAAAGCCACGCGTCCTATCCTCATCGTGGACGAGCCGCAAAGCGTGGACGGCGGTCTAGGAGGCCGCGGTAAGGAAGCACTGGGCGAAATGAAACCGCTGTGCACTCTCCGCTATTCAGCAACTCACGTCGACAAGCATCACATGGTTTATCGGCTTGATCCGGTGGACGCTTACGAGAAACGTCTCGTCAAACAGATTGAGGTGGCTTCGGCCACTATCGAAGACGCGTACAACAAACCTTACGTGCGATTAGTGAGGGTGAGCAATCGGCGCGGAAGCATTTCAGCGACTGTTGAGCTGGATGTACAAACTTCTAGTGGGGTTAGACGACGGGAAGTTACGGTGCAGGATGGCGACTACCTAGAACATGTTAGCCGACGCGCCATCTACGCTAACTGCCAAATCGGAGAGATCCGGGTCCAGAAAGGCAACGAATACATGGAGCTACGTGTCCCCGGAGACGAACATTTTCTCCGACTTGGCGAGGCATGGGGCGACGTGGACCCCCGGGCGATTCAACGTCAAATGATCCGTCGCACCATCCACGAACACCTCGAAAAAGAGAAGCGTCTACGTTCACAAGGGATAAAGGTGCTATCACTTTTCTTCATTGACGAGGTCGCAAGATATCGGCAATACGACGATGACGGCAATTTGGTAAAGGGCGAATACGCCCACATCTTCGAGGAAGAGTACCGGCGTGCTGCCAAACACCCTGACTACCGGACACTGTTCCAGAGAGCAGACCCGGCACGTGTCGCTGAAGAAGTTCATAATGGCTACTTTTCCATCGACAAGAAGGGTGGCTGGACCGACACGGCCGAAAACACCCAGGCCAATCGTGACAACGCCGAACGCGCTTACAATCTCATCATGAAAGAGAAAGAGAAGCTTCTTTCCTTCGAAACGCCGTTGAAGTTTATCTTCTCACACTCCGCTTTGCGGGAAGGCTGGGACAACCCCAACATATTCCAGATCTGTACCCTAAGAGATATTCGGACCGAACGCGAACGGCGTCAGACAATCGGTCGCGGGCTGCGATTGTGTGTGAACCAGGAGGGCCAGCGTCTTCGCGGGTTTGATGTTAACACCCTCACCGTAATAGCCACGGAGAGCTACGAACAATTCGCTGAGAATCTGCAGAAGGAGATCGAGGAGGAGACAGGTATCCGCTTCGGCATCGTAGAGTCGCACCAGTTTGCAGTCATACATGTCACTAACGCGGACGGCAATACTGAACCGCTGGGCTTTGAGCGATCCGAATCCCTTTGGGAACATCTCAAATCAGAGGGATATATCGACAATGCCGGCAAGGTGCAGGACTCGCTGAAGAAGGCGCTCAAGGACGAGACACTGACATTACCAGAAGCATTTACGGGTCAACGTGAACAGATCATCCAGGTCCTGAAGAAGACAACAGGGCGCTTGGAGATCAAGAATGCTGATGAGCGTCGCATGGTGCGCCCCCGGCAGGCTGTGCTCCACAGCCCGGAGTTCAAAGCGTTATGGGATCGTATCAAACATAAGACCACCTACCGCGTGCAATTTGACAACGAGGAGCTGGTGAAAAGCTGTATTCGTGCACTCCAGGACGCCCCGCCGACCCCGAAGACTCGCTTGCAGTGGCGAAAGGCGGACATTGCCATCGGCGAGGCAGGCCTACACGTCACTGAGCTGGAAGCAGCGGCGCCGGTCGTGCTCGATGAGGTCGACATTGAACTGCCTGACATCTTGACCGATCTGCAGGACCGCACCATGCTCACACGGCGAACCATATACCACGTTTTGATGGGCAGCGGTCGTCTCGACGACTTCAAGCATAATCCGCAGCATTTCATCGAGCTGGCAGCCGAAGCGATTGATCGCTGTAAGCGCCTGGCCATCGTAGATGGCATTAAGTACCAACGTCTTGGTGACGAACACTATTACGCGCAGGAGCTATTCGAACAGGAAGAGCTGAGCGGCTATCTGAAGAATATGCTCGATGTAAAGAAGTCGGTTTATGAGCAGGTTGTCTACGACTCAGGCACCGAGGCCGAGTTTGCCGACCAATTGGAGAAGAATACGGCGATCAAGGTCTACGCCAAGCTCCCCGGATGGTTCACTGTGCCGACGCCGCTTGGCAGCTACAACCCCGATTGGGCTATTCTGGTGGAGAATGACGGCGCTGAGCGGCTCTACTTCGTGGTTGAGACAAAGAGCGGGCTCTTCCCCGATGACCTTCGCAATAAGGAGAGAGCCAAGATCAATTGCGGACGAAAACACTTTAAGGCACTTGAAGATTTTTGCGATAATCCGGCACGATACGTTTTGGCGAGCTCGCTGGATGACGTGTTGGCCAGGTAGCAACCAGGTCTGAAAAACAGCCGTCTTTAATCTCGGTTGATCTATGGGACATCTTTGGGAGTTAGAGAGGAGAATCTATTTCCACCATATTATACAAAATTTACTTAAATATATCTGCTCGTGTCAACGCGGCCCAAGACCACGACCCCGAACACGTCATGATAACGCACAACGCCGATCGACGAAATATATAAATTACAGATTGAGCAAATTAAGGCTGAAGTGGGTATATCTGAAAGCGAGCAGATAAATCTACATCTTACTCGCCTTCGTGGTAATCCTTTCGGCCTCGGCCCTCGCCGTCGAGGCCCCCTCATCGCCCTTCGAGCCCGAAGAGTATGCTGCGCCGCCGGAGAGCCTGATCAGCAGCCCGCCGGTGGGAGCGCCCACCGATGCCATGCCCGCCACCGGCCCAGAGCCGTCGTACACGCCGTCTGCCTCCTCGGTGATGATCTGGCGGCTCGCCCCGGCCCCTGGAGCCGACGAGCCTTTCACCCCTCGATTCAAATAACAAACTATATGACTCCCTTAAAACCTATCTTCGTCGATGATCTTCCAGATCCTGGACGCCAACTACGTCTACGACCCCGACGGGTTTCCTATAGTCCAGCTCTTCGGGACGACCCCTTCGGGCGGGCCCGTCACCGTCCAGGCCTCTGGATTTCGCCCCTACTTCTACGCCCGCATCGATGAGAAGAGGATCGACTCCGCCATCGTGGGGATCCGGGCGATGGGCCTCTCCGCCGAGGCGGTGGACCGATTTCGGCCCGTCGGCTACCAGAGGCGGCCTTCAAAGATGCTGAAGGTCGTCGCCAAGGATCCCAAGTCCGTCCGGGAGTTCAGGGAGTCGGTCCTCTCCGTCCCCGGAGTCCTGGAGGTCTACGAGACGGACGTCCTCTTCAAGAACCGGTTCCTCATCGACCTCGACCTGGGGGGGATGAGGTGGGCGGAGGTAGACGCCGGAGAAGGGGAACCGGATTTGGAGACGGCGGCGGGATCCGCCACCATAGGCCCCGTCCCCTATACCTCCTTTCGGCCCGCGGGGGCCGGTCCGGCGGTGGCCGGAGAGGAAGAGAGGGAAGGGGCGGGGGAAGGAGCGAGCGAAGAAGAGGCGGAGGGGGAGAAGGTATCCGGGGCGGAGTCGACGGGGGGCGCGGAGGCGATCCCCAACGCCCCCCTCCGCACCCTGGCCTTCGATATCGAGTGCCTCCCCCTGAACGGAGCGATGCCGAGCCCCGAGACCTCGCCGGTGATCATGGTCAGCCTAGCCTTCTACCCGCCTTATAAAGGGCGAGAAGACCTCGTCCTCATCGGCCGGGAGGTGGACTGCCCCCGGGGAGACGTCCTCTGCTGCAGGGGCGAGAGGGAGATGCTCGCCCGGTTCGTCGAGATCCTCAGGGACTACGATCCCGACGTCGTCGCCGGCTACAACTCGGCGGAGTTCGACTTTCCGTACCTGGAAGAGAGGGCGAGGAGGCTGAACCTGGACGTCCGGGTCGGGCGGGATGGCGGCCCCTGGCGGGTGAGGAAGATCGTCAACCAGACCCGGGTCGAGATCACCGGCAGGGTCGTCGTCGACCTCCTCCCCCTGGTGAGGTCCTCCTTCAGCCTCAAGCGCTACACCCTCAGGAACGCGAGCCTGGAGCTTCTCGGAGTCGAGAAGCACGACGTCGATCCAAAGGAGATGGAGGCGCTCTGGGCCGCCGACGGGAAGGAGTTCGCCCGGCTCGTCAGCTACTCCCGCCGCGACTCCTACCTCGCCCTCCACCTCCTCACCGACCTTCAGCTCCTCGACAAGTACATCGCCCTCGCCCAGACGAGCGGGTCGCTCCTCCAGGAGGTGATCGACGGCGGCCAGACCGGGATGGTGGAAAACTTCCTCTTTCGGAAGTTCCAGGAGCGGGGGAGGGTCATCCCCCCCAAGCCCGACGCCGACCTCTCCTCTGCCAGGGCGGCCCAGAGCTCCGAGCTGAAGGGGGGAGCGGTCCTGGAGCCGAAGAAGGGGCTCATCGAGGACGTTCTCATCCTCGACTACCGATCCCTCTATCCGTCGATCATGATGGCCCACAACCTCTGCTACTCGACGGTCGTCACCGACGAGCGGCCGGCGTCCGGGGAGGTCGTAAAGCCGCCCTCGGGGGGGGAGTTCGTCCTCCCTTCGGCGTCGCCGGGGATCGTACCCGGGGTCCTCTCCGACCTCCTCGCCCAGAGGACCGATATCAAGGGCCGGATGAAGTCGGCCTCGGAGGAGGAGCGCAGCATCCTCGACGCCCAGCAGTACGCCCTCAAGATCCTCTTAAACTCCTTCTACGGCTACTCCGGCTACGCCCGGGCGAGGCTCTACAGCCTCCCCCTCGCCAACGCCGTGACCAGCTTCGGCAGGTCCAACATCCTGAACACCAAGGGGATGGTCGAGGAGATCGGGTCGGTCTACGTCCGGGACGGCAACGCCCTCCTCCCCGAGGAGATGGCCGCCGCGGCTGGCGACTCCTTCCCCGCCGGAGCAGATTTCAAGCGGTTCGACCTTTCGGTCGTCTACGGCGACACCGACAGCGTCTTCATCCGCCTCAAGCCCTTCGGCGGTCGCTCGGGAAAGCCGACCCTGGAAGAGGCGGAGCTGGTGGGAAGGAAGATCTCGGAGACGGTGACGTCTCGCCTGCCGCCGCCGATGGAGCTGGTCTTCGAGGCCTTCGCCCGCCGGGGGCTCTTCCTCGTCAAGAAGAGGTACGCCCTCTGGGTCTTTGAGAAGGCGGGCGGGGAGTGGCGCGACAAGATCAAGGTCCGGGGGATGGAGACGGTAAGAAGGGACTGGTGCGAGCTGACGAGCAAGACCCTCAACCGGTCTCTCGAGCTCGTCCTCATGGAGGGTAGGGTCGAGGAGGCCGTAGACCTCGCAAAGTCGGTGATCGACCGCCTCCAGAGGCTCGACCTCCGGAAGGACCCGGAGATCCTCGAGGACCTGGTCCTGACGAGGAGGTACACCAAGAGCACGGCAGCCTACAAGAACAAGCAGCCCCATGTACAGCTCGCCGAGAAGATGAGGGCGAGGGGAGGCCCCGTCCCCTCGGTCGGCGACCGGATCCCCTTCGTCATCGTCCGGGGGAGGGGGCTCTTCGTCGACCGGGCCGAGGACCCCTCCTACGCCCTCGAGAACGGCCTTTTGATCGACACCGACTACTACATCAATAAGCAGATCTTGCCGCCGCTGCTGCGTCTCCTCTCCCCCTTCGGGGTATCAAAGGAGCAGCTCGTCTGCTGCCCCGAGCAGCAGCGGCTCTTCGACCTCGCGCCCCCCGGGGCGGGGAAGGGAAGGGCTCCGTCCGAGCCAACAGGCGAGGGGCAGGAGCAGAAGCAGAAGTCCCTCTTCGACTTCTGATCTGCTGCCTTTCTACCCTCCACTTCTTTCTGCCTCTCTCCATCTGCCGCCCCTATATCCGCCCTCCGCCACCGGAATCAGCCGTTGATCTTCTGCAACAGCCACGCCATATTCGAGCCCAGGAGCCTCATCGTCTCCATCCCCTCGGCGTCGGCCTCCACCTCGCCGGGCGCATGGCCGAAGCCGAGGTTCCAGTAGCTCGATCCGGGGACGATCATCTCGCTGATGAAGAAGAAGTGGTTGATGGAGTCGAAGGCGTGGATCGCCCCGGCCCTGCGGACGGCGACGACCGCCGCCCCCACCTTCCGCCGGAAGAGCCCGCCGTTGGCCCTGGCGACGAAGCCGGCCCGGTCGATGAGCGCCTTCGTCTCCGCCGAGACGTCGGCGAAGTAGGTCGGCGAGGCGAGGATGATCCCGTCCGCCTCGATCATCCTGGCGATGCATTCATTGACGATGTCGTCGTCGATGGTGCAGCGTCTGTCCTTATTTGCGACGCAGCCGCGGCAGGCGGTGCATCCCCGGATCCGCTCTCCAGCGAGCTGGACCATCTCCGTCTCGATCCCCTCTCTCTCCAGCTCTTCGAGGACCCTTCGCACGAGGATGGCGGTGTTACCGTCCTTCCTCGCGCTCCCGTTGAAGGCTACGACTTTCATTATTATCTAACTCCTTCTATATCTCCTGCAGCTCGCAACGAACCTCTCCACCGGGAAGGTGGAGAAGTGGGTGTGAAGGTAGCTTCCCAGCGCCTCGTGCTCGACGAGGCCGTCTTTGTCCCCGACGATCCCCTTCCCGCGCCGGAACCGGTAGGCGAACCGCGCGTCCCTCGCGCAGTCCATCTTCGAGTAGTGGAACTCGTGCCCCCTGATCGCCGATCCTCTCGCGACGACGGGGTTCTCGGCGACGACGTCCCCCTCGACGTAGCCGAGGGCCTGGAGCCTTCCGGTCATGGTGGTGGATGCGGGGAGGACCCCGGCCATTTTGTTCTCAGAATCGCCGTCCTTCGAGACGACCGATTCGCAGAGGTACATCAGGCCGCCGCACTCGCCATAGACCGGCATCCCGTCCCCGGCGGCCTTTTTTATTTCATGGCGGGTCGGCGACTCCTCCAGAGCCCCAGCATAGAGCTCGGGGTAGCCGCCGCCGAGGTATAGACCATCGACCTCGGGGAGGGGGTCGCGGATGGGGCTGAAGAAGTGTAGATCGGCCCCGAGCCTGCGGAGGACCTCGAAGTTCTCGGCGTAGTAGAAGCAGAAGGCCTCGTCGTATGCGACTGCGATCCTGATCCTCCCGCCCTCCCGGTCAGGCGCCGTCTCCGTCTCCGCTTCCCGCGCCGCCTGCCCCTGCGCCACCTGCGCCTCAGGCTCCGCAACATCGCAGCCGAGCTCGAGGATCCCGTCGAGGTCGGCGTTCTCGTCGATGAAGTCGGCCAATGCTTCCAGATCGTGGCGGCTCTCAAAGCCCATCTGGAGCCCCAGGTGGCGGCTGGGTAGCGTTATCTCGCCCCGCCTCGGAAGGGAGGCCAGGATCGGGATCCCCAGGGGCGCGAGGGCCTCCTCCAGTAGGCTTCTATGCCGCTCGCTTCCGACCCGGTTGAGTACGAGCCCCGATATCTTCACTCCGGGGTCGTAGCTGGCGTATCCGAGGGCCATCGCCGCGGCAGACCGGCTCGTCCCGTGGACGTTCATCACCAGGAGGACGGGGGCGCCGAGGGCTTTCGCGACGTGAGCCGAGGACGCCACCTCCGTCGAGTCGAGGCCGTCGTAGAGGCCCATGACGCCTTCGATGACGGCGACGTCTGCCTCTTCGACGCCTCGCGCGAAAGAGCGGCGAACGCTGCCCTCCCCCATCATGAATGTGTCGAGGTTTCGCGACGGCCTGCCGCAGATGGCGGCATGATGAGACGGATCGATGAAGTCCGGCCCCACCTTGAAGGGGGCGACGACGAGCCCCCGCCTCCTGAGGGCCGCCATCATCCCCAGGACGACCGTCGTCTTGCCGACTCCGCTGTGAGTCCCCGCGACGAGGACGGCAGGTATCATGCCCCTCCATCGGTCCGGGGGCTAATTTACCCTTTCGAGTGGGAAGCCAGGACGGAATGGTAGAACGAATGCGAGATCGACGGAGGTGGGACTTTCGAGACAAACTGATGAGGGGACTGCAAGACAAACTCTATAACCGCTCCCGTCGTCAGACGACCATGCGAGTCGGAGTCGTAACCAGGGGCAAATACGGCGAGCGTCTCATCGAGACGATAAGAGAGAGGACCGACTTCGAGGTCGTCTCCGTCGCCATCCCCCAATCGTTGCCGGATTTCATAGAGGACCCCGAGGAGTTCCTCGACTCCCTCGGCCTCAACCCCGAGTTCTTCTCTTCAGATCTGATCATCACCTACTCTCTCCACCCCGACGTCACCCCGGAGATCGCCGTCCGGGCCGGAAAGGGCGGGGCCGAGGCGTTGATCGTCCCCGGCGGGATTGGAAGGGCGGGGTCGGCGCCGGAGCTGCAGAAGATCGCCGACCGTTATGGGATCTATATCGAGGTCGATGAGATCTGCTGCACCCTCAAGAAGTGCGGCGTCGCGGCCGTCGACGCCTTCGCCGAGAAGCTCGGCCGCCCCCAGCTGGAGGTGGAAGTGGAGGACGGGAAGATATCGCGGGTCGATGTCCTCCGGGGCTCCCCCTGCGGCAGCACCTGGCACGTCGCCCGGGATATCGTCGGGGTCGGGGTCGAAGACGCTCCGCCCCGGGCCGGCCTCCTCTGCCAGATGTACCCCTGCCGTGCTGTCCGGGGGGGCGAGGGGGGGATCCACACCTCCGGCGACCTCCACAAGTACGCCATGGAGCGGGCCCTGGGGCTTGATGCCAGGCTCAATATCCCGGACCAGTCGAGGCCGATAAAGATCAGGGGGAAGGGCCGGCCTTGAGGCGTGAAGACCTGGTCTGCGCGACGGTGGAGGTCCTGGCCGAAGCCGAGACCGTCCTCCCCTCATGGGTCGAGGAGGCGATAAGGGAGGCGGTCGAAAGGGAGAGGAATCCCATCGCCCAGTCCCAGCTTTCTGCGATCCTCGAGAACATCCGTATCGCAGCCGAGGGGGGCGTCCCCCTCTGTCAGGATACGGGCCTTCCCGTCTTCTGCCTGGAGATCGGCCGGGACCTCTCGATACCCCCCTTCCTGGAGGAGGCTATCGCCGAGGGGGTCCGCCGGGCGACCGAAGAGATACCCCTCCGCCCCAACGCCGTCGACCCCCTGACGAGGAAGAACAGCGGCGACAACACAGGCCCGGGGATGCCCGACATTATCATCGACCTAGTCCCCGGGGACTGCTTGCGGATCACCGCCTTCCCCAAGGGGGCGGGGTCGGAGAACGGCTCCTTCCTCGCCATGCTCAACCCCGCCGACGACCCCCTCGATTTTGTGGCGGAGGAGGTGGCGAAGCGGGCGGGCCGGGCCTGCGCCCCCGTCTTCGTTGGGGTGGGTATCGGCGGGACCTTCGATCTTGCGGCAAGGCTCGCCAAAAGGGCGCTATTGCATATGCCCGGAAGCTCGGATCTGGATATGGCCCTTCTGTCTGAGATAAACCGGATCGGGACCGGTCCCATGGGCCTCGGCGGCGACACCACAGCCCTCGCCGTCAGGATCGAGACGGCGCTCTGCCATACCGCATCCCTCCCGGTGGCGGTGAACCTTCAGTGCTGGGCGAACAGGAGCAGTTCTGCAACGGTGAGGGGTGACGGATGGAGCATCGACTGAGGACGCCGGTATCGCAAGACGATGTGGCGGCCCTCAGGGCCGGAGACCTGGTCTGGATCAGCGGGACGGTCTATACCGCGAGAGATCGGGTCCACGCCCTCCTCGCCACCGGAGAGAAGCTCCCCGTAGACCTTGCGGGGGCGGTCATCTACCACTGTGGCCCCCTCATCCGGGACGGGACCGTCCTCTCCGCAGGCCCCACCACCAGCGGGAGGGTCGGCAGGTACACCAGAGACGTCGTCGACCGTGGGGTGAGGCTGATCGTCGGGAAGGGCGGGATATCCGAGGATGCGGAGGCGCTCCGGGGAAGGGCTGCATACCTCGCCTACCCCGGCGGCTGCGGGGCATTGGCGGCACGCCAGCTTTTGGTGAAGGAGCTCCACCTCCCCGATCTCGGGATGGCAGAGGGGCTCTGGGAGCTGGAGGCGGAAGGCTGGGGGCCGATGATCGTCGCCATCGACTCTTTCGGAGGCGACCTCTACAAGGAGGCGAAAAGATCGGAGATGAGAAGCGAATAGAGCTGAGGCGGGCGGCCGAAGAGGTCCGGTACCTCCTGGATCGGGGATACCCGTCGGGGCCCGCCGTCAGGTTCGTATCCGACCACCACCGCCTCCCCCGGGAGGAGAGGTTCGTCCTCACCAGGGTGGCGGTCCCATCGGAGGTTGCGAGGTTTCGGCGGGAGAAGCGGACCCCATTAAAAGAGCTGTCGGGCCGCGAAGTCGCCATCGACGGCTACAACGTCCTCATCACCGTCGAGAGCCTCCTTTTGGGCGCCCCCGTCTACCTCTGCGACGACGGCTTCCTGCGGGATGCCCGCGGGATCTTCAGAAGGTATCGGTCCTCCATCGTCACCGATCAGGCCCTCTCGGAGATCCTCTCCCTCCTCAAGGAGTCGGGAGTCGGCGGGGCGATGGTTCTCCTCGACCAGCAGATCAGCAGGAGCGGAGAGCTGGCTTCTGAGATCAGGGAGAGGATGGCAGAACTCGAAGTTTTGGGGTCCGCGAAGACGGCTCCGGACGTGGACAGAAGGCTGAAGAGGGCGAAATCTCCCGTCGCTACCGGTGACGGCACCATCATCGACGCCTCCGCAGAAGCCGTCGACATCCCCGGAGAGGTCGCGAAGAGGAAGGGGATGGAGCCGATGATCCTCTGATCTTCTATCCCCGAGAGAATTTACCGACCTCTTCAGGTCCGACCCTACTATAGTTATTTATTATATCCCGGATCAAGAGAATATAACCGAGATAATCGGGCTATGTAGGGGGTAAATCCGAGATGAATAAGATCAAGTTTATTCTGGCCTTCTTTGCGGTGATATCGACCGCGTCGCTGGGCGGAGCCATATGGTTTCCCTTCGTTCCCTTAAGCGACCTCACCATGGCCAAATCCGTGAACGCCAACTGGGACCCGGTATATAGGACCAATTCCTTCTCTCCCCAGGACGACCAGGCCGTCTCCTGGATCCGGTTTGCGCGAGACCTCAAGCCCCACGAGCTGGAGTGGTGGTGGTACGCGCCGAATGGACAGCTCTACGCAAGATCCTTCGCCGTAGTCCCCCCGAAGGACTTCAGCAGCGGCGACTGGGAGGGAAAAGCCTGGAGCGCCATCCAGATCCGCGGCTGCGAGCCAGCGAGGATGGAGGGTACCTGGAGGGTGGACATCTTCAGGGACTGGATGAAGGTCAGGACCGTATCCTTCAATATCGGCAGCCAGTACGTCTCATGTTAGCCTCTTTTGGCTGACGCGTTTCCGGGATTGGGCCGGTATCCCAAGAGGCATCAGCTCTGGCTTTATCCCCCAAGGGAAACCTTAAAATATATTATCCCAAATGGCAGAATTGTTCCGGACTTCGATCTTAAGCGTTCTGAGGAGACTGCCTCTGGTGGATCCAGCCTCTGAATATCTGGAGGCCGCCGCCCGGCGGAAAATCGGGACTCTTGATGGGATGGTGGGCCTGAAAGGAGGATTTGTTTATGATGATATCCATAGCCAGCGGTAAGGGGGGGACCGGAAAGACCCTGGTGACTACGAACTTGGCGGCGTCCATCGGAGGGGTGGATCTGGTGGACTGCGACGTCGAGGAGCCGAACTCCTACCTCTTCTTCCCCGACCTGGAAGAGATGGAGAGCTCCGACTGCACCGTGGCCATCCCATTGATCGACGAGGAGAGGTGCACCAGGTGCGGCCGATGCTCGGATTTCTGCGCCTACAACGCCCTTGCCGTCTTTCCTCAGCAGGTCCTCCTCTTCCAGGAGCTCTGCCACGGCTGCGGCGGGTGTGCCCTCCTCTGTCCCGAGGGGGCGATCTCCGAGGGGACGAGGGCCGTAGGCAAGATCCACAGGGCGAGGTCAGGAGGGCTGAGGCTCCTCTGGGGGGAGCTCTTCGTCGGGGAGCCGATGGCTACGCCTCTCATAAGGTCTGTAAAGGCGGAGGCGAAGGGCGACCTCGTCCTCATCGACTCGCCCCCTGGGACCGCCTGTCCTGTCATCGAGGCGGTCCGGGGTAGCGACTTCTGTCTCCTGGTCACCGAGCCGACTCCCTTCGGCCTCTACGACCTCTCCATCGCCGTCCAGGTGGTGAGGGGGCTGGATATACCCTGTGGCGTGGTGGTTAACAGGTCCGGCATCGGCGATCGGGGAGTCTACGACTACTGCGAAAGAGAATCGATCCCGATACTCCTGGAGATCCCCATGATGAGGGAGATCGCAGAGCTCACCTCTCGGGGGGTCCTATTCTCATCCGTCATGACCGAGTGGCAGGAGAAGTTCGTTCATCTGCTCGAGGAGATCGAGGAGGTGGCGAGGTGAAGCAGCTGGTGGTCATCAGCGGCAAGGGCGGCACCGGAAAGACGACGATGGCCGCATCCCTCGCGTCCCTTGCGAGAGGAGAGATGGTGGTGGCCGACTGCGACGTCGACGCTCCAGACCTCCACCTCCTCCTCCAGCCCCAGGTCCGGGAGACGATCGACTTTTTGGGGCTGCAGGCTGCCGTCATCGATCCCGGCAAATGCACCAACTGTGGCGAGTGCGAGAAGGCCTGCAGGTTCGACGCCATCTCTGACTTTGCCGTCGACCCCGCCGCTTGCGAGGGGTGCAGGGTCTGCACCATCGTCTGCCCTTCAGAGGCGGTCACGATGGTCGATAGGCTCTCAGGCCATGCTTTCGTCTCCGATACCCGGTTTGGGACGATGGTCCACGCCGAGCTTCTTCCCGGCGAGGAAGCGAGCGGAAAGCTGGTGGCTATGGTGAGGGAGCTCGCATCGAAGGCGGCCGAGAAGGAGGATAAGGAGCTGGTCATCATCGACGGCTCTCCAGGGATCGGCTGTCCCGTCATCGCCTCCATCACCGGGACCGACCTCGCCCTGGTGATGACGGAGCCCTCCATCTCCGGGGTCCACGACCTCGAGCGGATCCTCGCCGTCACCAAGCACTTCGGGGTGGAGGCCCTGGTCGCCGTCAACAAGCACGACCTCAACCCCGACATGACGGAGGAGATCGGTGTACTCTGTCGCGGCCTGGGCGTCGACCTGGTGGGAAGGCTCCCCTTCGACCCCGGCGTGGTGGGGGCTATGGTCCAGGGGAAGACCCTCGTCGAGGTAGAGGGTCCCGTCGGCGATGCCATCCGGGAGGTCTGGAGCCGGATAAGAATGAAGCTCTGATGCTGCCGATCCTGCGCGGCCCGGATCCCCCATCTCCAAAAATTCCGGCCATCAGGAGTAGAGCTTGAAGGTGAGGGTGGAGACGTCGCTCTCAAGATCGTGCTCGACCCTCTCCAGGGCGGCGAGGATGTGAGCGGTCTTGTGGAGCCCCGCCACGATCAGCCCGCCGATGGGGCAGAGGGGATGGGAGAGCCCCGCCTCGATCTGCCGGTCGCTGGCGGGAGCAAAGAAGCAGCCTCTGATGGTGACGACGATCCGGCCGTCCTTCACCTCGAAGGAGGAGCCTGCGATCGCCCCCGAAGCCTCGAGGGTCTTCATGAAGCAGCTGATCTTCTCCTCTCTCGTATCGAACTTCGGCATGTCGCACTCTCTGAACTGCTCCATCTCCTCCCATAGCCTGGTTCCGATGGCGACGGACATGATCATGAGGCCGCCGGCCCCCTGGGTCCCCTGGATCGCCTCGGCGGTGGTGGATACGAAGGTCATGATGAACTTCCTCTGGTCATCGCAGAAAGTGACGGGCTTCTCGCCATCTTCCATGATATCTACATCTCGGAAAAACGTTATAAATTTGCCGTTCCATCCTCCCCTGGGTGTTGAGACTTGAACGAGCTCGAATTCGGCGGCAAAACAAAGGAGCCAGATGTGAGGATGCTCCGCGACATGGACGACGTCCTCTACGACAAAAAGTGGGCGATAGGAGCGGAGAACCTGGAGCTCTACTACATGTATCGGGACCTCTTCCTCAGCAGGAGGGACGGCGACCTCTTTGTTGAGCAGGGAATCAGGTACGACATCACCATCATACCGCCCCTGATGCTGGGGAGGGAGTACGTCAAGACGGCGGGCCACTACCACCCCCTCGTCCCTGGAGAGGCGGTTACCTATCCCGAGGTCTACGAGGTACTGGAGGGGGAGGCGACCTACCTCCTCCAGAAAGAAGACCTCAGCGACGTGGTGGTGGTGAGGGCGATGGGGGGCGACAAGGTCGTCGTCCCTCCGGGTTACGGCCACATCACCATAAACGAGTCGAACAAGAGGCTGAAGATGGCGAACTTCGTCGCCAGGGGGTTCTCGTCGATATACGACCCCATAAAGGAGAGGGGCGGGGGCGCCTACTTCCTCACCGAAGACGGATTCGTCGAGAACCCGAATTGCGAAGAGGCGGCGCCTCTGCGGGAGATCGAGGTCCCAAAGGTGAAGTCTCTGGGCCTATCGCGCAACCGGGAGATCTACCCCATAGGCAGGGAGAGTGGGAAGCTCGACTGGCTTGTCCGCCCCCAGGACTTCGTCGATCTCTTCGAGGGGTTCCTGGACTGAGGGGTGAGAGGGCGTGGACGGATCTGCGGATGGGAAGGGCCCTGGAGGCCCCAGGTGCGCAAGTAGTGAAAAGACCGCAAGACTCGGCGACAACATCAGAGACAACCGCGGCGGCGGCCTCCGCGCCTATGCGCAGCTCCTCCGCCCGCCTCTCGCGCCGATGGACATCGCCCTTCCAGGGGCGGCGGCCCTCCTGGCGGTCTACGCCACCGCCGGGACCCTCCCGGCGGCCTTCCCCTTCGCCATCGCCACCCTCGGGGCTTACTTCGCCATCACCAGCTCCTACGTCTACAACGACTGCTGCGACGTCGACGTCGACGCCGTGGGGATGCCGGGCCGCCCGCTGCCGTCGTCCCAGGTTTCAAGGTCGGCGGCCCTCACCTACTCGGCCCTCTTATTCGCCTTAGCGGCCGCCGTCGCCTTTTACCTCAACCCTGAGTCCCTCGTCGCCCTCATAGCAGCGACCCTGATCATGGCCGTCTACTCGAAGGCGGCGAAGAGGACGACCCCCTTCTCCTGGGCCCTCGTCGGCCTCTCCTTCGGGATCGTCCCGGTGGGGGTCTGGCTCGCCATGGCGCCGGCCGGCTTCTTGAAGGAAGGGCCCGGCCTTCACGAGGGGGCGATCATCCTCGGCGCCATGATCTGCATCACCGACTGGGGGTTCACCAACTGCGACGCCTCCCGGGACGTGGACGGCGACCGGCGGGAGGGGATCCCCACCTTTCCCGTCACATACGGCATCCCCCTGACGGCAAAGCTCGTCGCCGCCGCCTGGATCTCTGGGGTCATTCTCTCAATAGCCATGGGGGTCGCCACCGGCCTCGGGCCCATCTACTTCGCCGCCGCCCTGGCGGCGGGAGGGTGGATGATCGCCCAGACCGTGGGCTTTGTGAAGACTCCGACGGCGGCGAGGGGGGAGAGGACCTTCTACCAGGGGGCGAACTACCGGGCTGTCCTCTTCGCCGCCCTGATCGTCGACGTCCTTCTGCGGGCGACGGTGGCGGGGTATCCTGGGGTCGTAGGGTGAGGAAAAGCCTCGATGATTCCTAGAACCTTGTCCCTGTTATCGTATTGCTCGAATGCGAAAAGAGGTTTTGCTGTCGCAGCCTCAAGATGAAAATCCTAAGACGTCCGCCCCTTTGCACGCGGCGACGATGGTGCCGCAGCACTTCTCGAACTAGACGAGACGAACGTCCCGCTTCTCTTTAACCCGATCATGCAGCCTCTTGTCGAGGGTGAGAAGTGGCAGACCCTCCCGCACCGCGGCCGCTAGAAAGAGGGAATCATAGAAGGATATCTCATCGGTAACGGCGATGCCGAAGGCCTCCACCAGAAGGTCGGAGGAGTTGAGGATGGTGCATGCGGTGCCGATGAACTCACGAAAGTCCCGGAGGGCGTCCAGAGCCGTCTCCTTCTCCTCGCGAAAAATAGAGACCCTCTTCCAGGCGACGTTCCCCACCTCGGCGACCGCCAGGTCCAGAGTTATCGGGTCGAATTCGGCCGCGATCTTCAGGGCTCGGGGGGAGGCCTCCTCTCTGAAGAAGATGGCGGCGATGACGCTGGAGTCGAAGACCGCCCTATCTCGCATCTCTCTCCTCTCTTATCATCGATGCTGCGCCCTGGCGGCTCTCGATCTGCTCATTCCATCGGGCCTCTGCCCGGTCCAGGAGGCTCTTCTTCTTTTTATCCCGGACCATCGCCTCCACCATCTCTCTGATCTCGGCCTGCCAGTCAACCTCCCTCATCTCGTCCATCATCCTCCGGACATCGCTCTCCAGACGGATGCTGTAAACTGCTGTTGACATGAGATTATGTTTACAACGATTGAATATAAACTTATTGACGAGATCGCGGCCTCACGACCTCCCGACCGCCGGATATGCTATCGGCGACCCTTGGCCGACCGTTGGCCAAGTCTTCGCCGCTTTGGACCTTTTTGGACCTATTTTTGAACCTAATACCTCAGAAGCGCCCCCACACCCTCCGAGGAGGCGAGGCATGCGTCCTCTTCGACGAACTCCACCTCGGCGTCGGTCCTCTCCGCCAGCTCGTAGAGTTCATTGACGACGTCGACGGTCGAGGTGGGGCCGCCGCAAGAAGGGCATTCCTGCGGCCTCTTCTTCGCCTCCAGGGCCTCGCACCTCTCGCAGATCCAGCCGGGGATGGAGGCGTCCTTGAGGAGGACGAGTACGCTCACCCTTCCTTCCGCCAGGGCGGCCTTCGTCGCCTCGACCCCCAGGACGGCGAGGCCGCCTCTCCTGATCTCGGAGCGGAGCTCCTCCGCCCGTTCTTCCGACCTCGCCCTCTCGTCGGCGAGGGCGATCTCGTTTCCCGCCTCGAGCAGCTCCCTCTTGGTGGCGTCGATGGAGAGGTCGACGACCCCCAGGACCCTCTTTCCCATCTCCGCGGGGAGGATATCCAGGAGCTGGCTCTTCGCCTGGCCGGGGCCCGCCACCACCAGACCCCTCGTCTCCTGGCCGGTGCACGACTCCAGGAGGTCCTCGGCCACCTCTGAGAGGAAGGACTTTATCGCCCCCTTCCGGAGGCGGTTGAACCTCATCTGGGACCACCCCCCCTTCTTGTGCTTGTTCATCAGGTCGGAGGAGAGGCTACCCACCGCCTCCGGGACGTCGGAGCGGACGCAGAAGAACCGTGCCTCCCGAGAGTCGAGGAGGAGGAGGCCGTAGTCCATATAGTCGTCCCGCAGCTTCGCCAGGGGGAGGAGGAAGGGGGAGGTGTCCAGGACCATCGTCCGATCGGGCTCGACACCGATCCTGTAAACGGAGAGAAGGGATGCGGCGGCCGAGGCGAAGACGATCCTCCCCCGCTCGCCGGGGATGGGTTTCCAGAATAGTCGGTCTATGACGACTTCCATCGTCTCTCGAAAAGACCCTTTGAGGTCCACTGGGAGGGCTTCCTCGATCGCCTTCGCCCTCCTTGTGACGAAGATGCGGTTTTCGGCCTGGTCCTCCCCCGAGGAGGTGGGGAGGTAGACGGAGAGGTATACGTCCCTCTCTTCCCGGAGCTCTGCCAGCTCTCGGATATCGATCTTCGTCACCGGGGTCAGAGCCATCTCATCGACCCCATCAAACTCGTCACCGTGCTCCATGAAGCCGGTACCGGCCTGGGAGGAGAAAAGATTTTCCTGTAGCTCCGACGCCGCCGAAGAGAAGGGGAGGCAGGAAGATCGGATCAGCCCTCGGGGGTAGGAGGAAGCTCCCTTTTGTGCCTTCCGCCTTCGATCCTCCTAAAAATAAGCCTGAGCTTATCGCTTCCGAACTCCTCCGCCAGATCCTCGCTTTCTCTCCCTTCCTCCAGCCCCCGCAGGATCGCGTCGGCGTCATCGTAGGTGATCCCCAGCTCCTCCTCGTCGGTCTGGCCGGGCCAGAGGCCCGCCGTCGGCGCCTTCTCCAGGATCCGATCAGGGACGCCCAGCTTCTTCGCCAGGGCTCTCACCTCGTCCTTGTAGAGGCCTGCTATGGGGAGGACGTCGGCGGCGCCGTCGCCGAACTTCGTCGAGTAGCCGAGCATGATCTCCGTCCTGTTCCCGGTGCCCAGGACGAGGCGGTGGAGGAGGTTTGCGTGCCAGTAGAGGATCGTCATCCTCACCCTCGCCTTCAGGTTTCCTTTGACCACCGGCGGAGCTTCGGCCGCCGGGAGGGCCTCGAAGTAGCCGCCCAGAACCCCCGATATATCGATCTCCTCGGTCTCGATCCCCAGGATCGATGCGACCTTTCTTGCATCCTCGACGTCCTCCTCCGGCGTCACTCCCGCCTCGGGGAGGAGGAGGGCGAAGACCCGGTCCGGCCCCAGGGCCCGGGCGGCGAGGAAGGCGACGGTCGCCGAGTCGAGGCCGCCGGAGAGGCCCAGGACCGCACCTTCTGCCCCGGTCGCCTCCACCCGATCCCTTATGAACTCCACGATGAGGTTTTCTGCATCTTCTTCTGCCATCGATCGTCGGTATATAACTCTCAAATAAAGTACTTTTTCTGCAGAACCTTCTGCACAACCTTTATGTTCGATAAGCTGGTGGGTGAGAGCAGAAATTAGACGAGGAATTCGTGTTATGCGACTTTCGATGGACTTGGAACTGCAGGACATACCGGGACAGCTGATGCAGTCCCTCGAACCGTTCAAGAAGTACAAGGGCAATATAATCAGCGTCGTCCATCACCGAGATCGCAAAACTCCCCGGGGGACGGTCCCCGTCCAGATCGTCTTCGAGATCGATCCGTCAAATATCGAGAACATCAAAAAGCACCTGGAGGATAACGGGATCGTGGTGGTCCGCGCAGGAGAAGACCGGTTCATCGAGGAGACCTCGGTCCTCCTCATCGGCCACGTCCTCCACAGCGACCTCGGAGATACCATCAACCGGATCGATTCCACCGGCTTTGCGGAGGTGGAGGACCTCTCCCTGAGGATGCCGGGGATCGAGGAGCCCTCTTCTGCCTACCTGAGGATCAGGGCTACGGGCAAAGAGGAGATAGGAAAGTCCCTATCCATCCTCCGCCATGTGGGGGCAGAGAAAGATCTCCTGGTGATAGAACCTATCGAGGCTGAGAAGATATGAGAGAGGTGAGGATATCTCTGGTGGGGTTCGGGATAGTCGGCCACGGCGTTCTGGAGGTCGTGAGACGAAAGTGGGGGCTTCTGAGAAAGATGGGGCTGGACATGAAGGTCGTCTCCGTCACCGACATCAACGGAACCCTCTTCGACGAGACGGGGATAGACCCCCAGAGGCTCCACGCTGCGAGAACTCTGGAGGGGATAGCAAACCTCGATATCATCGGGAAGGAGGCGATCCAGGAGGTGGACTCCGACCTGGTGGTGGAGGTGACCCCCACCAACATCGTCCACGGCCAGCCCGGCCTCGGCCACATCGAAGAGGCCCTCTCTTCGGGAAAGCACGTCGTCACCTCCAACAAGGGGCCCCTGGTGGTGGCCTATAACCACCTACAAGAGATGGCCCAGGATAACGGCGTTATGCTCAAGTACGAGGCGACCGTCGGCGGGACGATGCCCCTCATCAGCCTCATCGAGAAGAACCTGGTGGGAAACGAGATCATCGGAATAAGGGGGATCTTCAACGGCACCTGTAACTACATCCTGACCAGGATGATGGAGGAGAAGTACACCTACAGCTACGCCCTCACCGAGGCCCAGGACCTCGGGATCGCCGAAGCTGACCCCGCCTACGACGTCGACGGGATAGACACCGCCGGAAAGGTCGTCATCCTCGCCAACTCCGTCTTCGGGATGAACGCCAAATACGAAGACGTCTCCGTCACCGGCATCAGGGAGATCACCCCCGAGGCGCTCAACCTCGCCTGGGAGAGGGGCTACCACATCAAGCTGATAGGCGAAGTTCCGGCCCTGACTGTAAAGCCGATGCTCGTTCCGAGGAGGAGCCCCCTCGCCGTCGGCGGGACCCTCAACGTCGCCTCCATCGAGACCGACCTCTCAGGGACGATCACCGTCACTGGCCTGGGGGCCGGCTCCATCGAGACCGCCAGCGCCATAGTCTCCGACATCGTCAGCATCTACACCTCAAGGCAGATAGACGGCTGAAGTACGGACCATGACCACCTTTCTCGGGTTCGCAGAGCTCTGTAGTAAGATCGAGGGGATCGCCGGCTCCATAGAGAAGGCCGAGATCCTCGCCTTCTTCCTCTCGGATCTGGACGAAGCCGAGCTCGCGATCGTCCCCTCTTTTGTCACCGGCTCGCCATTTCCCGCCAGCTCCGAGATCCTCCTGGGGGTGGGGCCTTCCACCCTCTACGACGCCCTCTCCAGGGCGAGCGGGTCTTCGACGACGGAGATCAAGGATATCCTCCGGAGGACCGGGGATGTGGGAGCCGTAGCCTCCGAGGCGATTGGCAAGAGGAGGCCCTCCACCCTCTCCTCCTTCATCGGCGGCGAGAGCCTCTCGATCCTGGACGTATACTCGCGGTTTCTGCAGATCGCCCGGGCATCGGGGAGGAGGAGCCAGTCCGTCAAGGCAAAAAACCTCCAGTATCTGTTCAGCGAATCCAGTCCCCTGGAGGCGAGGTACATCGCGAGGCTCGCCCTGGAAGATATGAGGATCGGAGTCGGAGAGGGGATCGTAAGAGACGCCATCGCCAAGGCCTTCGGCGCGTCCCCTGCAGAGGTGGAGCGGGGCTACAACTTCACCGGTGACCTGGGGCTCGTAGCCCGGAGGGCGAAGGAGGGGAGGCTTTCGGACCTGAAGGTGGAGATCGGAAGGCCCATCAAGATGATGCTCGCCCAGATCGGGTCGGGGATACCCGGATCCCTCGCCGAGATGGGAACGGCGGCCGTCGAGTGGAAGTTCGATGGGTCCAGGGTCCAGATCCACAAGAGGGGGGACGATGTCGAGATATTCTCCCGGCGGCTGGAGAGGGTCACCCGCTCCCTCCCCGAGATCGTAGCCTCCATAAGAGAGGGGGTGAGGGCAAAGTCCGCCATCCTCGACGGAGAGGCGGTGGCCAGGGGCGAGGACGGCAGGCCCCTGCCCTTCCAGGAGATCCTGAAGCGGTTCCGGAGGAAGTACAAGGTCGAGAGGACGGCGAAGAAGATCCCCCTGGAGCTCTTCCTCTTCGATATAGTATACCTCGACGGCCGTCCTCTCATCGACGAGCCCCTCCGGGAGAGGAGGAGGATCTTGGAGGAGGTCGCAGATCCGAAGATCCTGGCAGCCCAGACCGTCACCTCCGACCCCGAGGTGGTGGCCGGGATATATGAGAAGGCCGTCGCCGCAGGCCATGAAGGGGTGATGCTCAAGAGCCCAGCCTCCCCATACGCTGCGGGGAAGAGGGGGAAGAACTGGGTGAAGATCAAGCCGGTGATGGAGACCCTGGACCTCGTCGTCGTCGGCGCCCGGTGGGGGGAGGGGAGGAGGGCGACGTTCCTCGGATCCTTCAGGCTCGCCTCCCCGGACCCGGATACGGGAAGGCTCGAGGACGTGGGGTGGGTCGCCACGGGGATCAACGACGAGATGCTGGCGGAGCTGACGGACCTCTTCCGCGACCTCGTCCTCGTCTCCGGGGAGGGGATGGAGGTGGAGGTGAAGCCCGAGGTTATCTTCGAGGTGGCCTTCGAAGAGATCCAGAAGAGCAAGAGCTACTCATCGGGGTACGCTCTGAGGTTTCCAAGGCTCGTCCGGTTGAGGGACGACAAGGCCCTCGAAGAGGCGGACTCCCTGGAGAGGGTGGCCTCTCTTTACGCCACCCAGAGGGGGAGGGAGGGGCCTGGGTCGGGCTAGATCGATCGATTGTTAAGGAGTTGTTCGGTTTGATATTCAAGAAGCTGAGCGAGTTGGGTGAGGAGGAGGGTTCGGCCCTCCTATCGAGGGGCATCGACGTCCAGTCTGTCATGCCGACCGTGGTGGAGATAGTAAACGACGTCCAGGAGAGGGGGGACAGGGCCCTCTGTGACCAGACGGAGAGGTTCGACGGCGTCCGGGTCGGCAGGTTCAGGGTCGGCGAGGACGAGATCGAGAAGGCCGATGAAGAGGTGCCGGAGAAGCTGAAGAAGGCCCTGGAGATAGCCGTCGAGAACATCGCCGCCTTCCACCATCAGCAGCTCGACCGGGACCTATGGATGACGGAGACCTCCCCCGGGGCGATGGCGGGGCAGATGATCGTCCCTCTCGACTCGGCGGGAGCCTACGTCCCCGGCGGGAGGGCGGCCTACCCCAGCTCCGCCCTGATGACCATCGTCCCTGCGAAGGTGGCGGGGGTCGAGCGGGTCGTCGTATGCACCCCCCCTGGAAAGGACGGGAAGGTGAGCCCCATCACCCTCGTCGCGGCCCAGATGGCGGGGGCGGACGAGATCTACCGGGTCGGAGGCGTCCAGGCGGTGGCAGCTATGGCCTTCGGGACCGAGACTATTCGGCCTGTCCAGAAGATCGTGGGGCCGGGAAACATCTACGTCACCGCCGCCAAGCTCCTCCTGCGGTCCACCGTCGAGATAGATATGCCGGCGGGGCCCAGCGAGGTTCTCATCATCGCCGACTATACGGCGGAGCCCGAAGTCCTGGCATCGGATATGATCGCCCAGGCGGAGCACGACCCCCAGTCGATATCGGTCCTGGTGACAGACGATGAGGATCTCGCCATCGCCACAAAGGTCGAGGTGGAGAAACAGGCTAAAGAGGTTGCCCGGCGTGAGATCGTGAAGAAGAGCCTGGCGAAGAGCGCCATCCTGACGGCGGGATCGATGGAGGAGGCGATAGGCTTCTCCAACGGCTTCGCCCCCGAGCACCTGGAGATCATCGTAAGAGATCCCATGATGGTCTTGAGACAGATCAGAAGCGCCGGAAGCGTATTTCTTGGGCCGTACACGCCGGTCGCCGCCGGAGATTATGCCAGCGGCACAAACCACGTCCTTCCGACGTCGGGGTACGCGAGGGTCTTCTCGGGGCTGAACGCCGACGCCTTCGTAAAGAAGATCACAGTGCAGCAGATCTCTAAAGACGGCCTGCGGCTCTTATCCGACGCCATAACCGTCATCGCTGAGGCCGAAGGCCTCTCGGCCCATGCCGAGTCGGTGAGAAAGAGGCTCGTCGAGAGGAAGGCGGAGCACCTCTGAGATCCCCGGATCTGGCCGGGTTTTCGCCAGGATGGGCCTCGACCGAGGCGGCGGGAGGCGGGGCGGCAGATCGCCGCCTGAGCCCCACCCGTCTTCAGCCGTCTGTCATTCTTCGATCTGACACCTTCTTTACGGCTTCACTTCTCCACCTTCTCCAGGTCCGCCGAGAGGTCGCCGGTGAGGTCGACCTCGAAGAACTCTCCCGCCGTGGGGAGGGCCATGAAGATGTTGGGGGTCAGGTCCAGCTCGGCCTTGGCCCCTTCCACCCGGAGGTCGAGGATGTGGCCTCCGGCCTTCCGATCATAGGTGATGAAGTGAAGGTGGCTTCCCGGGACGTTGATCCCTGCCGCGAACTGGGGGGTCCAGAAACCGACGACTGTCCCGGAGGCGTTCTCAAACTCGAAGACCGTCTGGCGGGCGGTGACGTCGACTAGGAGGGGGTAGGGCTTCTCCTGGGCGGGGACGGACCTCGTCTTGACGTAGGGGAAGGTGCCGTCGATCCTGACTGCGTAGAAGGCGTTCTTCGAAGGGAGGGACGCCTCCAGGATTCCTACCAAATCCGTCAGGTTTACCGCCTCCTCGATCAGGACCGTCTCGTCCTGGTCGAAGAAGGTGACGGAGGCGAAGGGGGTCGTCAGATCGTCGGATACGACGTAAGCGACGCCGTCGACTTTCACCTGGTAGCAGACGCCGTCGAGGAGGATCATCTCCCCTTCCAGCTTATCGAAGGTCCCTATGCCGAAGTCGCCCTTCTCCTTCAGTTCGCCCACGGAGAGGACGCCGTCGTAGACGGCCAGGAGGAGGGCGTCTATCGTCGATACCTGGAAGAGGACCTCCCGGTCCCGATCTATCGAAAGTCCCGTCTCCTCTGCGGCGGCCGGGAGGGTGGCGAGGGCCGCGAGGATGAGTATCAAGGCTGAAAGAATTGGATATCGAGATATTCTCATGATGATCACATCCGAAGAACGGCATCTTCTTCTCTTTGCCGTCTCCTGAGGATCACCATCATCGAGAGGTGATTAATTCTTCGTCCAGAGGTCCTCGGAGTCTATCGTCGAAGATCCCCCAGCACCCCTCCAGCCTCGAAACGGCTTTATCGAAGGGGCGATCACCCATGACGGGACGATAACAGGGGCGAGGCATCCGCCTCGCTATGGATACAACTTCAAGGATGGTCATCATATTGAGAGAATACTTGCTCGGAAACGTCGCCATCGCCAGGAGCATCTTGGAGGCTGGGGCGGGGGTCATCTCCGGCTACCCTGGGACCCCCTCCTCGGAGATCGTGGAGCATCTCGCTCCCCTCGCCGAGGAGCATGGGATCCACGTCGAATGGTCTGTGAACGAGAAGGTGGCGATGGAGGTGGCCATCGGAGCATCCTGGACGGGGACCCGGTCCGCCGTCACCATGAAGCACGTGGGCCTGAACGTCGCCGCAGACCCCTTCATGACCCTGGCGTACCTGGGGGTCGGGGGAGGCTTGGTGGTCATCTCCGCCGACGACCCGTTCTGCCACTCCTCCCAGAACGAGCAGGACTCCAGGCGCTATGCAGGGTTCGCCCGGGTCCCCTGCCTCGACCCCGCCGACCCCCAGGAGGCGAGGGATATGACCCTGCGGGCCTTCAGCCTCTCGGAGGAGTTCGGCCTTCCGGTGTTGGTGAGGCCGACGACGAGGGTCTCCCACGCCAGGGCGACCGTCGATGTGGGCGCCCCGGGAGGAAGGAAGCCGAGCCCGAGGTTCGAGAAGAACCCCCCTCGCAGGGTGGCCCTCCCCGCCCACGCCCGTCCCCTCCACTCTGAGCTTCTGGATAAGCAGGCCGGGATCGAGGCGGCTCTCGCGAAAGAGGCGTGGAACAGGTCGCAGATGAGGGGCGATGTGGGGGTCATCGCCTCGGGGATCGGGGGGCTCTACGCCGAGGAGGCGATCGCGGAGCTGGAGGCAGACGTCTCCCTCTTGAGGATAGGCGCCTATCCCATCCCCAGGATGACCGTCGGCGACTTTCTGGAGAAGGTCCACAGTCTCCTGGTGGTCGAGGAGATGGACCCCGTCCTCGAGGAGTTCGTCGAGATGGTGGCCAAGGAGAGAAACCCCGAGGTCGAGATCCTGGGCAAGAGGTCTGGGCATCTCCCGAAGGTCGGGGAGCTCGATCCCCTCACCGTCAGGAACGCCATCGCTCGCATGATGGGCCTTCAACAGAAGGGCGCCCCGACGATGAGCCCCGAGGTCCTCTCCATTCTGCCGCCGAGGCCCCCGGCCCTCTGTCCCGGCTGTAGCCATAGGGCCTCCTACTACGCCATGAGGAAGGCCTTCGGCAGGGACGCCATATTTCCAAACGACATCGGCTGCTACACCATGGGTGTTGGGATGGGGACCGTCGACAGCTGCCTCTGCATGGGGGCGTCCATCACCGTCGGGGCCGGGATCAGGTTCGGGGGCGAAGAGCGGGGGATATGCGCCGTCCTGGGAGACTCCACATTCCTCCACTCGGGGCTCACGGGCCTTCTCAACGCCGCCTACAACGGGGCGAGGATGACCGTCGCGATCCTCGACAACTCCATCACCGCCATGACCGGCCACCAGCCCCATCCCGGCGCGGGGCGTACGGCCACCGGCGATATTTCCCCCACCATATCCCTCGAGGAGATCTGCCGGTCTCTGGGCGCGGGGCTCGTTGAGACCGCCGACCCCTACGACCTCGACTCCATGATAGAGACCTTCGAGAGGGCGAGAGATCATCCGGGCCTATCGGTGGTGGTGGCCAAGCAGGCCTGCGTCATCAGCGAGATGAGGGCCGGGATCAGGAGGCCCAGGCTGAGGGTAGACGAGGAGAAGTGCGGCGGTTGCAAGCTCTGCATCGACTTCGGCTGTCCTGCCATCGAGTTCGACGGAAAGGTCGCCAGGATCAATGCCCTCTGCTCAGGCTGCGGGGTATGTGCAAAGATATGCCCTCAGCAGGCTATGGAGGTGGCGGAATGAGAACTTCGGATTGCGACGTCGTCATCGTCGGGGTCGGAGGCCAGGGGGTGATCCTGATATCCGAGATCATAGGGAGGGCGGCTCTTTCGGCGGGGCTATCGGTCCGGGGGGTCGAGACCCACGGGATGGCCCAGCGGGGGGGTAGCGTCGTAAACCACATCAGAATCGGATGCCGCTACAGCGCCATGATATCCCCCGGGGGAGCGGACGTCCTCCTGGCCATGGAGCCTGCGGAGGCGCTCAGATACTCCACCTACCTGTCCCCCGATGGGATCGCCCTGGTGAACACGACAACGGTCCTGCCGGTCACCGTCACCACCGGCCAGGCCTGCTACCCCTCCATCGAGGAGATCCTCGCACCCCTCCGGGAGGCGTCCTCTCGGATCTATCCGATGGACGCTACAGGGCTTGCCGCCGAGGCGGGGAGCCCCCAGGCGACGAACGTCGTGATGCTGGGGGCCCTGGCCAGGCACATCCCCATCGGGGAGGAGGCGCTCATCGAGGCGCTCTCCCAGACCGTCCCCGCTAGATTTTTGGAGATCAACAGGAAGGCCTTCGAACTTGGAAAAATTGAAGTAGAATAGGCGGCATTGGAAGGGCTATGGCAGAAGGCAAGAAGGAGAAGAAGAGAGAAGAGAAGGGGAAGCCTGCGGCCGTCCCCCTCGGAGAGACGGAGGCGATCGACGCTCTGGCAGGCCCCCAGATCCCCGAGGACCTCCCCGACGCCACCTGGACCGTCGAGCGGCTCGCAGAGGTGGTGGCTAAAGAGGGGAACATGCTCGTCAGGGCGAACGCCGTCAACGCCCTCGCCAAGAAGGGGGGTCCCGAAGTGGTGGAGCCCCTCGTCTCCGCCCTCAAGGACCCCGAGGACGTCGTCAAGGCGAACGCCATGGTTGGGCTCGCCAGCCTCGGCCGAGATCTCGTCCAGGATAGGATGGCGGAGCTCCTCGCCGACAAAGACGCCAACGAGGAGCTCCGGGGCGGCGCGGCCTGGGTCCTGGGAGAGATGATGGACGAGAAGTCCCTGGAGCACCTCAAAAGGGCGTCGGAGGAGGACGAGAGCCCCTTCGTCCGGGTCCACGCCAAGGCCTCGATCCTCGCCTACGAGCAGGCGAAGGCTCCCCAGAAGATGGAGTGATAGGCGTTCGGAGGAGGTTTTAATACCCGATCCTGGAGATGCTAGACGCTCCATCCTTTTTTCCAATGATCCCATGAGAATATCCGTCATCCTCGGCCATCCCGAACCCGAAAGCTTCAACCACGCCATTGCCGAGGCGGCGGTGGAGGCTCTGGAGATGAACGGCCATCTCGTCTCATATCACGACCTCTACGGGGAGGGCTTCGACCCGATCCTCCCCGGCCCCGAGATCCCCAGGGGCGGCGCTCTCGATCCCTCCGTCCAGATCCACTGCGACGAGATAGCCGGAGCCGATGGGATAGTCATCGTCCACCCCAACTGGTGGGGGCAGCCTCCGGCGATACTGAAGGGGTGGGTCGATCGAGTCATACGGCCCGGTGTCGCCTACGAGTTCGCCGAGGGGGACGGCGGCGAGGGCGTCCCGGTCGGCCTGCTGCGGGCGAGGTCCGCCCTCGTCTTCAACACCTCCAACACCCCGGAGAGGAGGGAGATGGAGGCATTCGGCGACCCCCTCGAAACGCTCTGGAAGAGGTGCATCTTCGGCCTCTGCGGCGTCGCCGACGTCCGCCGGAGGACGTTTTCTGTAGTCGTGACGAGCACCCTGGAGGAGCGGCGGGAGTGGCTTGCCGAGGTGCGGGAGATCGTGGGCGCGAGGTTTCCGCCATCTATCGATGAACTTTGATATCTTCTACGAGTACATCCAAGTGGGTTTTTCCGTGGAGATCTGAGGGGTCATCGACGACGAGGGGCCCTACTGCGGCTAAGTAAAGTAAAGGCTTGAATCTGACTAAGAGATCGAAGAGGCGGATAAAGAGGCGGATAAAGAGGCGGAATCCGTAAGCTTCGCCTTCCTTGATCCCTCAGTTCTACCGGAGAAGGCTTCAAGTAGCCTCTGCACATAAGTCCATCAAACCCATGATCGACCCCGAACCCCTCCCCCACCTCCCCGGATGCTACCTCTTCCTAGACGCCTCGGGCGAGGTGATCTACGTCGGAAAGGCGGTGGACCTGAAGAAGAGGGTCAGTAGCTACTTCCAGAAAAGAGACCTCGACCCCAAGACCTCGGCCCTCGTCTCTGCGGCCCGCTCCCTCGACTTCATCGTCACCGAGAGCGAGGTCGAGGCGCTCCTTCTCGAAAACTCCCTCATCAAGAAGCACTGGCCCAAGTACAACGTCCGGCTGAAGGACTCCTCCCGGTATGCCTCGATCCACATAACCGACGAGGAGTATCCCCGGATCCACCTATCTCGGAGGCGGACCGCTCCAGGCAGCTACTTCGGCCCCTTCGTCTCCGCTCGGGAGAGGGACCTCGTCTTCTCCGTCGTGCGGAAGACCTTCGGCCTGCGGAGCTGCAGGAGGCTTCCGAAGAGGGATTGCCTCCGCCACGCCATGGGGGCCTGCTCTGCCCCCTGCGTCGGTGGGATCTCTGTTGCGGATTACGGGCGGCGGGTCGGACGGGCCGAGGCGGTCCTGCGGGGGAGGACCGGCGAGTTGATCGCTTCGCTAAAAGAAGAGATGGCCGACCTCGCCGGAAGGCGGGAGTTTGAGCAGGCGATGGAGCTCCGCGATGAGATCCGGGCCCTCATGAGCCTCCAGGAACGGCAGAACGTCGAGCGGAATAAGAGGTTCGACGAGGACGTCCTCACCTACGCCGTCGATGGGGAGAACGTCTATCTGATGCTCTTCAAGGTCTACAAAGGGACCCTGGAGGGGAAAGAGGAGTTCGTCTTCCCCCGGTCCCAGAGCTTCCTCGAGGAGTTCATCATCCAGTACTACTCCGAGAACGACCCCCCTGAGGAGCTGATCGTCGGCGAAGCCCTGGACGGCTCCCTCGTCGACTTTCTATCCCACGTAAAGGGGAGAAGGGTGAGGGTGACGGTCCCAAAGCAGGGGGATAAGAGGAAGCTGTTGGAGCTCGCCGATAAGAACCTCTTGATCCGGTTCTTCGGGGGCGAGAGAAAGATCGCCGCCCTCGCCGAGGCGCTCTCCCTCCCCGAGCCCCCGAAGGTGATCGAGGTCTTCGACGTCTCAACCCTCGCCGGGTCCTTCACCGTCGGCTCGATGGTCGCGTTCCGGGGCGGCAGGCCCGATAAGAAGGGGTACCGCCGCTTCAAGATCAGGACCGTCGAGGGGATCGACGACTTCGCCTCCATCGGCGAGATCGTCCGGAGGCGGTACGCCCGGCAGAAGGAGGAGGGAGGGGAGGTGCCCGACCTGATCGTCATCGACGGGGGCAAGGGGCAGCTCTTCGCCGCCTCCCGGGAGATCCGGAGGCTCGGCCTCACCATACCCGTCATCTCCATCGCCAAGAGGGAGGAGGAGATCTACGTCCCAGGGCGGATCCGCCCCCTTCCCCTCAGAAAGGACGACGAGGCCTCCCTCTTCGTCCGGGAGATGAGGGATGAGGCCCACCGTTTTGCGATCAAGTACAACCGACTGCTGAGAAAGAAGGCGATTACGTCTTGAACCGACATCCTGGGATCGCCGATCCCAACTTTTTTGGCCAGGGAGCACAAATTCAGTTTTGAGGCGGTGGAGTTGTTCAGGTTTGCGCGAGATCAAGAGGTTGTGAACGTCGCCGGGGTGAAGATCGGGGGGCAGCCGGGAGAGAATCCGACGGCTCTATGCGGCACGATATTCTATCAGGGCCACGGGATCGTGGAGGACGAGGTGAAAGGGACCTTCGACGAGGAGGCTGCCGCCAGACTGATCGACCGGCAGACGGCCCTCTCCGAGGAGACGGGAAACCCCGCCGTTTTACATATATACGCCAGGACCCCGGAGGCCTTCGGCCGCTACCTCGACTTCGTCGACGGACTATGGTCCGGCCCCCTCATCCTAGACTCCGCCGATGCCGGGACTAGGATCGCCATGGCGGAGGCGGTCTCGGAGGTCGGCCTCGCCGACAGGTCCATCTACAACAGCATCGGCCTCGCCACGACGGACCGCGAAGAGGAGGCCCTCGCCCACTTCGAGGTCGACTCCGCCATCCTCCTGGGCTACAACCCCGCCGACTCCACCGTCGAGGGGACGATAAAGGCCCTGGAGGAGGGGGCGGCGGGACGGAGGGGAGGATTGATCGACCTCGCTCGCCTTCTGGGGATGAACAACCTCCTCATCGACCCCGGCGTCGTCCCCCTGGGGGACGGGGCGGGGAGGTCTCTTCGGGCCACGGTACTTGCGAAGGCGAGGTTCGGCCTTCCGACGGGCTCGGGGATCCACAACGCCGTCTCTTCGTGGCGTTGGCTCCGGGAAAAGGGCAGGGATGCGAGGCACGTCTGCGACGCCGCATCCGCGGGCCTGGAGATCCTGGCGGGGGGCGACTACATCCTCTACGGCCCCATCGAGAGGGCCGGTGAGGTCTTCCCGGTGGCGGCGATGGCCGACATCCTAGTTTCGGAGGCGTTGGGGGACCTGGACGTATGGCCCGCCGCGGGCCACCCCATCGAGAGACTGATCTAGGGACCGATCTCAGCCTTTTTATATTGCCGGGCCGGAGGAAGAAGTATGCATCTATCGCGGGAGGAGGAGCGGGCTTATCAGGGCGAGGAGGGGGAGAGCCTCAGGAGGGCGATGGAGATCCTCGTCGCCCTCGGCGACATCTACGGCGCCGACCGGCTGATCCCCGTCAGATCCGTCCAGGTGGCGGGAGTCTCCTTCAAGACTATCGGGGAGGCGGGGCTGGAGTGGATATCAGATCTGGAGGGGAGGGTCGTCGTCCCGGCCGTCCTCAACCCCGCGGGTATGGACCTCACCCGGTGGAGGGAGATGGGGATAGACGAGAGGTTCGCAAAAAAGCAGCTGGAGATCGTCGAAGCCTATCGCCGCCTCGGCGTATCTCCGGACTGTACCTGCACCCCCTACCAGATCAGCCTCGACCTCGCCCGGAGGGGCGACCACCTCGCCTGGAGTGAGTCCTCGGCCGTCTCCTTCGCCAACTCCGTCATCGGGGCGAAGACCAACCGGGAGGGGGGGCCCTCGGCCCTGGCGGCGGCCCTGGTGGGGAAGACCCCACGGTACGGCTACCACCTCGAAGAGAATAGGGTCCCCACCATCAAGATCGTCGTCGACGCGGACCTAAAGCCCGAAGACTACGGGATTCTGGGCTACATCGTGGGAAGGGAGGTAGAAGATGGGGTTCCCCGGTTCATATTCCGGAAAAGGCCCGATATCGACGAGCTGAAGGCCCTGGGGGCGGCGATGGCGGCGAGCGGCTCCGTCGCCCTTTACTACTTCGATGAGGACGCGCCCGCGGCTCCGAAGGGATCTGAGGAGATCCTGGTGGGCGGAAAAGACCTCCAGGAGGTCCGCCAGGAGTGCGCCCCTGACGACGAGGTGGATGTCGTCGCCATCGGCTGCCCCCACTCCTCGGAGAGGGAGCTCGCCGAGGTCGCCCGCCTCCTGGAAGGGAAGAAGGTGGAGAGGGAGCTATGGATCTGCACCGCCCGGGCCATCGCCGAGAGGCGGACCGACCTGGTGGCGAAGATTGAGAGGTCGGGGGCACAGGTCTTCTGCGACACCTGCATGGTGGTATCCCCGGCGAGCGATAGGTACAGAAAGATGATGGTCAACTCCGGAAAGGCCCTGGCATACGTCCCCACCCTCTGCAAGATGAAGGCAGCTTACGGGAGCGTCGAGGAGTGCGTCAGAGCCGCCACCAGGAGGGTCTGACCATGGAGATCCGATGCCACCGGATATCGGGGGGGAAGGCCACCGGTCCCGCTCTGGTCTCGAAGGATCCCATATCCTTCCTGGGGACCGTCGACCCCGAGACGGGGGAGGTCGTCGATCCCGGCCACCAGCTCTTCGGGAAGGCCGTCGCCGGGAAGGTCCTGATATTTCCCGGGGGGAAGGGGTCTACCGTCGGGTCCTACGTCATATACCAGCTGAAGAAGAGGGGCGTCGCCCCGGTGGCGATGATAAACATGAGGTCCGAGCCGATCGTCGCCGTCGGCGCCATCATCAGCGGCATCCCCCTGGTGGACGGCGTCGATGCCGGGATCCTGGCCACGAGAGACGGTACAATTCTGGTGGTGGACGCTGACCGGGAAGTTATCAGGGTCGATGAGCCATAGCCCAGCTTTCTATTTTTTCTTAAGACGTTCTCCTCATCGATCGTCATCAGAATCTTGCCGCTTCTGCAGCGCTCCGGTGCCCTTTGGCCCGGACGATGGATGAAAAAAATTAAATAGTATAAGCGGTAAGAGATCGTATACATGTCTTTCATTGTCCGCACGACGGCTCGAAGAGATCGTCCGGAGATCGTGAATGGCGATCGACCGGGTCTTGGGGATTTGACGGCCCCGGGGCTCATCGCAGAGGCGGTCTTCTCCGCAGGCTTCAAATCCCTCCTTGAGAGGGGTGAGCCCGCATGACCGCGATCATCGGCGAGACTCTGACCTTCGAACAGGAGAACGGCCCCGAGGTCGAGCTGGTGGTCTATGGCGATGAGTTCTATGCACGCTACGAGACGGTGGACGGCTATTCTGTGGTCTACGATTACCAACGTGGGTTGTTCTGCTACGCCCTTCTGATCGATGGCGAGCTCGTCTCCAGCGGGGTCAGCCTGGAGGAGAGCCGGCCCGCGGGATTGAAGAAGCATCTTGAGGAGGCGGATGAAGTTCGCGCCGCCAAAATAGAAGCGAGGGCGGGAAGGTCCCTCCTCTAGAGATTCTCCGGCCAAGATCTCCCCCTGCAACAAAAGAAAATGTCGGTGGCGGCTAACAGAAAAAATTAAATAGAACATAACTCTAAAACTTATTTTTGGGATATGCCAGATCCGTCGCGAGCCTGTAAGGCTGGGATTATTATCTATCCTGAAAAATGATCTTTAAATACCAGGAAAGTCCGGGCCGACCAGAGGCCCGCTTTCTCTGGCGATTGACCCAAAAAACGGGAGGTTCGGCCAGAGGTCGAGCCCTTTAAGGAGATGAGGTGAACCTGTATGAGTTCGATATTCGGAGAGACTCTTACATTTGGAGAGGAGAACGGTTCCGCCGTCAAGCTGGTGGTCTATGGCGATGAGTTCTACGCCCGCTATGAAACGGAAGACGGCTACACCGTCGTCTATGATGCCGATGTTGGATCGTATTGCTACGCCCTGGTCATAAACGGTGAGTTCGTCTCCAGCGGCGTCACCATCTCAGAAAGTCCACCAGCGAGGGTGCGACGTCATCTGAGAGAATCTGAAGAGGTTCGCAACGCCAAATTCAGTAGGAGACACGCTCTGATGATCCCGCCCCCGGAGCCAGTAGCCCTCCATGACACCCTCAGGACCTTGGGACCGAACAAAGGGCTGCTGGAGGGGCGGCGTGTCAGCGAGGGGGCTGTCAGGGGATTGGCGGTCCTCGTCCAGTTCCAGGATGTCAAGAGCACGGTATCGGCGGCCGAAGTCTCGGAGATGCTCAACGGCCGGGGCTATTCTGAGAACGGAAACTTCTGCTCTGTCCGAGACTATTATCAGATGATCTCCAGCGGAAAGCTCGATTATTTCAACGAGGTGGTCGGCCCCATAACCCTGAAACAGAACCGGATGTACTATGCTCAGAATCTCCTCGTCGAAGAGGCGCTCGACGCCGTCGTCGATATGGGTATAGACCTCTCCAGGTTCGACTCCAGAAGAGCGGGAGTAATTGATGCTCTAAGCTTCCTTTACGCAGGTCAGACTCAGTACCTCGACTGGCTGTGGCCCCACAACCACGTCATCAACCTCCGGTACGGCAACATCAGGACCTACTTCTATATGATATCCAGCCTGGGCAGGAGCAAAACCGACCTCAGCATTGGAACCTTCTGCCATGAGAGCGGCCATATGCTTTGCCGGTTTCCCGACCTATACGATTACGGCGGGCGGGATGGCGACTTCGAGAAGAGCGCGGGGCTTGGCAGGTACTGCCTCATGAGTTCGGGAAACCACAACAACGGGGGGAAGACCCCGTCACCGGTCTGCGCATATCTGAGGGATCTGGTGGGATGGTGCGATAACAAGGTGGTCATCAACCAACCGGACGAGTATGAGGTGGTCTCCGGCGACTACGGGACGATACTGGTGTACGAGACCGAGAAGATCAATGAGTACTTCATCGTTGAGAACCGGTGCCAGCTTGGCCTGAATGGGGCGATACCGGCGAGCGGCCTTGCCGTATACCACTGCGATACCCTCGGCTCCAACGAGTGGCAGGGCGGGACTGCCACCAAACACTACCAATGCGGCCTGTTGCAGGCAGACGGCCATTTCGATCTCGAGAATAACCGGAACACAGGAGACGATGGAGACCTCTTCAAGAGGGTCGATGGAGTGGCTCTAACCCACAACACCAATCCCCATTCGAATATGTGGGACGGCTCTGAGTCAGGGTTGATCATATCCCAGATCACCGAACCGTCCGAGGTGATAAGCTTCGTGGCAGGGGCGGAGCCGTCTTCCCTGGACGTCTTTGGAGAGGCGTCCCCCGGGCTGAAGGTTCCGGACTACGATCCCAACGGAGCAAAGAGCTCCATCACCATATCCGAACCAGGAAATGCCCGCACCATCGAGGTGAAAGTCGATATAACCCACACCTACATCGGCGATCTGTCGGTGGTGCTCGTCGCTCCATCAGGGATGAGGGCGACCCTGCACAACCGGGGCGGAGGCGGCCAGTACAATCTGATAACCTCGTACGATTCGGCTGCCAGCGCCGATCTCAACTCCCTGATCGGTCAGCCCGTCAAGGGCGACTGGACCCTCTGGGTCTCTGATCACGCCAGGAGGGACGTAGGAAAACTGAATAAGTGGAGTATCGGGATAGTACTCGAGGCGAAGGTGAGGACGATCCTGGAGGAATCCACGGCGAAGCTGCCGATCCCTGACAACGATCCCACCGGCGTCAGCAGCGCCATATCCGTAACGGAGGATGGGACTGTGCAGAAAGTGGCGGTCGATGTCGATATAACCCATACCTACATCGGCGATCTGAGGGTCGAACTCTTCTCGCCGGAAGGCAGACAGGCTATATTGCACAATCGGACCGGCGGCGGCCAGGACGACCTGGTGAAGACTTACGATCAGAATTCGAGCGCCGATCTCGCCGCCTTTGCAGGCCAGCTTACAAAGGGCACCTGGATCCTGAGGGTCACCGATCTGGCAGGGAGGGATGTGGGCACTCTGAACAGTTGGGGGTTGAAGATAGCATATTAGGGGTGATATGGGCGAGATCAGAAAGATCATCTTTTTTTCCTCTTTTTTCCCTCTCCATCACCAGGGGACGCCGTCCAGCCGGCGGTTCTTCCGGCGGTCCTCCCTAAATCCTTCTCCAGGACCGAAATGATGGTGGGACGAGGTCTGGGAGGGCCGATAGATCGGAACTCTTTTATGATGGGCCCTCATCTCAGAGGCGGGTTATTGCCATGTTCAAGATCGGTTTTATCAAGCTCGGAAACGTCGCTTCCTCCCTGGTCGCAGACCTTGCCCTGGACGAGATCGCCGAGAGGACCGACATCGAAGTGCGATCCCTCTCCTTCGGAGCCAAGATGACGAAGAGGGAGGCGGAGATGTCGGCAGAGCTGAAGGGCTGGGAGCCCCAGCTTGTGGTGATGATAGGCCCCAACGCCGCCACTCCTGGCCCCACTGCGGCCAGGGAGTTGTATAAAGATCTCCCGACGATCGTCATATCCGACGGTCCTGCCAAGAAGGAGGCCCGCGAGTCCCTGGAGGCTGAGGGGTTCGGCTACATCATCCTCCCCTTCGATCCCCTCATCGGGGCGAAGCGAGAGTTCCTCGATCCGGCGGAGATGGCGATCTTCAACGCCGACGCCCTGAAGGTTCTGAGCGTCTGCGGGTCGGTGAGGCTCGTCCAGGAGGAGCTGGACGGGGCGATGGCCAGCATCATCGCCGGATCTCCGAAGCTGCCGGCGATCCTCTCAACCCCCGAGAAGTGCACCGAAAGGATGGATTTCAAAAACCCCTACGCCCGGGCGAAGGCGATCGCAGCCCTCCACATGGCCCAGACTGTGGCGGGGATCGATGCCGCTGCCTGCTTCAGGCTCAAGGAGCTGGAGAGGATCGCCCTCACCGCCGCTGCGGGCCATGAGGTGATGCGGGCAGCAGCGAGGCTCGCAGACGAGGCGAGGGAGATGGAAAAGTCTTTGGATTCGGTATCGAGAAGGCCCCACGCGCGATCCGGAGCGATCCTGGAGAAGACGGGCCTCCTCGATAAGCCCGAGCCGATCTGAAGCCGTTCTTCCCCAAGCCCATATTTAGGATGTGACTACTCCCCGCCCTGAAGGGCGGGGCTTCTAGCTTTTGGCAGAGACTGTAGTCCCAGTCTCAAAATGTTTATCGCCGCATTCTCGTCACGGTCCATGACCAGCCCGCATTGAGGACATTCATGGACCCGATCCGATAGCGACTTCGGCACTTTAAGACCGCACCTGGAACATAGCTGACTTGTATTCCGAGGATCGACTAGAACCACCATCGAACCGGCGCTCTCAG